>Ga0208389_1000776_pt1 | contig 14495 bp, 17 predicted proteins | sample CryBogCBH12Aug09_FD_184625 | JGI IMG/M metagenome (GOLD analysis project Ga0208389, IMG submission 184625) | Freshwater microbial communities from Crystal Bog, Wisconsin, USA - CBH12Aug09 (SPAdes) (version 2) | ecosystem: Environmental > Aquatic > Freshwater > Lake | place: Crystal Bog... | reverse complement strand
AGGCCGTTTTCAAGTGGATTAAGAAAGGCATGCCCACCTCCACGATTGAGGCCGCCTCGTCCTGGCGTCTAGGTCACGGTCAGCGATCGGCCCGGGTGAAGCTCCTCCCCACGGTCACGGCCCCGGAGCCGGTGGCTGATGGTGCTGATGTCGATCCGGCATCGCTCCTCGATGTCGAATCACCCGAGGCCGTCCGAGATCGGGCCCGAAAAGCCGAGCGTGCCGCCTATGCCCTTTTTCAGCAGCGTCTCGCAGCCAAGGATTTCGATGGAATCAACGCCGCCCTGAAGGCTTATGCGACCGCCAGATCGGGAAGAGCGGGTGCCGAGATGGACTTCATCAAACATCAGCAGGCAGTGGGGGTGCTGGTCGATCGAGAAACGATCAAAAGCATCCACCTCCGTCGCATCGCGGCCATCAAGGATCACCTTCTTTCCATTTCGGACGCCCTGGCGAAGCGCTGCAACCCTTCCGACCCGGGTCTGGCAGCATTGGCCCTTCAGGAATGGGCCGAGCGGACGCTTTTATCCGTCTCCGAATCATAACAAGGCATCACCGAGCATGATCGAAGAGCTGGAAATCGAAAACGAGGAAAAGGCGGCATGGATGCCACCGGCCCGCCAGACGGTTTCACAATGGTCGGAGGCCAATCTGATCATTTCGGCGCGTTCAAGCTCGTCTCCGGGCAAATACAGCACGCTCCTGACCCCCTACGTTCGCGAGCCGTTGGACAAAACGGGCGAGCTCGGCGTGAAATCGGTCACCCTCTGTTGGGCGGCCCAGACATCGAAGACCACGACCATGCTCGCGGCCCTCGCCTACCGGATCGCCTGCAAGCCCACCCCTGCCCTCTGGGCCATGCCGAGCGAGAACCTCGCCCGATCATTCAGCCGAGATCGCCTTCAGCCCCTGATCGACGATTGCCCCGCCCTTGCAGCGGAAAAACCCGAGGATCCGGACCGCTATCAAAACCTTGCGATGGCGATGCGAAAGATGAATCTCGACCTCGTCGGTGCCGGCAGCGCCTCCGCCCTGGCATCGAGGTCATGCGGATTGGTGGTGGCCGATGAGATCGACAAGTTTCCCGAGGAATCGAAACGCGAGGCCGGTGCACTGCGCCTCGTCGAGCTACGCACCCGCAATTTCCCCCAGGGGATGGTGCTCAAAACCAGCACCCCCACCCTCGACACCGGGTCCATCTGGCAGGAATGGCTATCCGGCGACCAGCGCCACTATCTCGTCGCATGCCCGTCATGCAATCATCAGCAGAAACTGGAGTGGGAGGCCGTCCGTTGGGATCAGACAGCACGACAGGATGATGCGTGGGATTTCAGGAAGGTCGCGGCCTCCGCGCACATCATCTGCGCCGGCTGCGCCAGAGTGATCGAAGAACATCACAAGAGCGCCATGCTACGCGGCGGCAGATGGGTCGCCAGCAATCCAGACGCCCCTCGAGGCGTCCACAGCTACCACCTCAATGCCCTCTATTCCCCGTGGGTTTCCTGGGGCGAGCTTGCCATTGATTTCCTCCGCGAGAAAGAAAGCCCCGGCGGCCTCCGCAGCTTTATTAATTCCACCCTCGCCCTCCCTTGGATACCGCAGGCCGCGACGATTAAGAGCGGTGAAATCGAGGAAGTGGTCAAGGCTTCCCCCGACTACCGCCTCGGCGAAATCCCCGTTGAGGATCCCGGCGTCCTCATGATGGGAGTGGACGTCCAGCAGACAGAGCTTTGGTGGGCCATCCGCGCATTTCACCTCGATGGCAGCAGTCACTTGATCGACTACGGCACGGCGATCGGATGGGAGGCGATCCGCATCACCTTTGCCAAGAAATATCCCACCCCTTCCGGAAAAGAAATCGCCTGCCAGTTCGGCATCGTCGATTCCGGCTATGCCGCGCGTTCGGCTGCGGGCGTCTACGATTTCGTCAGCGGATGGCCCCGCACCTGGGCCGCGTACAAGGGCCGCACCGTCTCCCAAGGGATGAAAACCCCCGTCGTTTTTGGGGAAATCATGTCCCGGGACAAGATGATCCCCATGTACCAGGGCGACGACGACTGGTGGAAGGAACGCCTCTATCTTCAGGCCATCCAGCGCCGCGAGGTGCCCTGGCACCTTCCCCGCGATCTGCGCCGCGACTACATCACGCAACTCACCGGGGAGCGCCTTGTCGAGAAACGCGGCCCCCGGGGGGCGACTGGACTGGAATGGCGCACCGTTGGGGCCAACCACCTTGGGGATTGTGAAAAGATGCTCCTGCTCGCCGGTGGAGAATGGCTCCAGAACAACACCCCCGCCGAACCGAGCGGACCGCTCATCACCGTGGTCGGCGAGGGATGAGTTGGAAGCCCCCGCGCACCGATGCCGAAGTGAAACGCGTCGTTTCCGAATTACGAAAAGCCCACCGGTTTCAGCCCGGCGAGCTCCACGACCCGCTCCTCGCGGCCACGCTGGCGACGATCATCCACCGGTTCGGTGCGAAATACATCACCCCGGTCGAGTACCGGCGGATCCGCCATGACAACCCTCCCCTCTGATCACTTTGGATCCGTTGACGCGGGGGATTCCGCATGACGAGAGCCCTCCTATTCAGCCGCGCCTTCACGCTGGCGGAGCTTCAGGCGATCCAGAAACAATGCACCGACCGCATCCTCTCCGGTTCCGGCCAGTCGGCGTTCGTGGCGAGCAGCAGCGCCGGAGGGCGCAGCGCGTCCATGCTCATGAACTATTCCAGCGAGGATCTGCTTGAGATCGTCCTCGAGGCGCAGGACATCCTGAACGGAAAGCTCCTCGGCCTGCCCGTCACATACATCAGCTTCGGAGGAACCTACTAAATCATGAATATCACCGCATACATCGGCCGCATGGTGGACGCCCTCGGGTGGCGTCCCAGTGAGAGACAGCTAGTCTGGGCCCGCGCCGCCGATTCCCGGACGGACATCGGCGACATCGACCGCATGCGTCTGGTGGCGCTCTCCCGCAAGCTGTACCTAAACAACCCCATCGTGAAGGGAGCCATCACCGACCTCGCTCGCTATTCGGTCGGCTCGGGATTGCAGGCTTTGCCCGATTCGGGTGATTCCGCATGGGATCAGCAGGCCGAGGACTGGTGGAAACACTGGCAGCGCTACCCCGAGGTCACCGGCAAGTTCGATCTGCCCACCCTGGAGCTCCTTGTTTCCGAGACCATCGACCGCGATGGCGAGATATTTGCCATCCTGACCAAGAGCGACGACGAACGGACGGCCCAGCTTCAGATGATCGAGGGACACCGTGTCCAGACCCCACCCGACCTAGCAGGCCGAGAGGACATCTTTGACGGCGTCCAGATCGACAAGTTCGGCCGGCCGAAGAATTACTGGATCCTCACCAGCGTCGGGGAATTCAAGAAAGTTCCTGCCCGGGACATGATCCATATCTTTGAGCCCGAGCGCTGCGACCAGGTGCGTGGGTATCCCCGGATTGCCGTGGCGATCAATACATGCCTGGACCGTGACGAGCTCCTCCGCCTCGAGATGCAGGCCGCCAAAGCCGCCAGCACCATTTCGCTCGTCGTGAAGAGCAAGACCGGATCCTCGACCGGCATGTTCGGCCCCATCACCCTCGACAATGCCTCCATCAATGACGACCAGCGCGCCATGCAGACCGTCTGGGGAGGCGGTGCGATCCTGAATGTCAGGAACGACCAGGACGTTTCCAATTTCCAGATGGAACGCCCAAATGCCAAGCTCGACGCCCACCTTGAGCAATACATTCGCGCCGCCTGCCTCGGATTGGGTCTTCCGTATGAATTTATTTGGTCGAGTGAAAAAATTTCCGGAGCGAATACTCGGCTCATCACCGCCAAGGCCGCCCGCCGGTTCGAGCAGCGGCAAAACCTTCTCATTTCCCAGTTCATGCGCCGCGTCTGGAGATACGCCGCTGCCGTGGCGATCAAGAACGGAGACCTCCCGTCGACGACCCGCTGGCATCATGTCGATTGGATCCCGCCACGTTCGATCACCGTGGACAGTTCCCGCGACGCCATGAGCGACATCGCCTTGGTCGAGGCCGGTCTCATGTCCCGCGCCGAGTATTTCGGAAACTACGGCCAGAACTGGCGCAAAGAAATCGCCCAGATCAACAAGGAACGAAAGGACATGGGCCCCCTCACCCCGGAGCCCTCGCCCGTCGTGTTGCCTTCACCCCTTCCCCCGAGACCACAGGCCGACATCGTCGGAATGCCGCAGGCTTAAAGGATGAATCGGTAAAGCGTTGACGCTCCCACCGGAGCGTATGAAATTTCCTTCCATTTCCGTCATCACGGCGGGCCCTGCGCTTGGTCACGGTTGCTTTATCGATGCCACCACGCTTCAGCAGGTGCTGCAACTCGGCAACGAGAACGCCCCGCTGAAAGTTTTCCCCGATCACAACGAGACCGTCACCGACTTGATCGGTGCCATGTCGAATTTCTACCTCGACGGCGACCAGGTGAAGGCCGACCTCGACTTGATCGAGGAGAATCCCCTCTCCGGTTACTATGCCAAGATCCTCGACATTTTTCCCGATCAGTTGGGTTTTTCGATTGCCTGGACGGGAGGATTGGAGGAAATCGACGGCCAGCAATTTGCCCGCATCACCGACCTCACCAGCGTCGATCTGGTCAGCCAGCCGGCGGCCAACGAGGGCGGACTCTATTCGGCCAAGATCGGATCCCGGAAGCTGAAAGCGTCGAAGGCTGCCAAGTCATCCCAAGCTGCCAAAGTGCAAAACCGCACCATCGCCCCGAGCGACAAGGGACTCACCCCCGAGGAGATTGCCGCCGATTCGCTTCCGCAGCCGGTCGTCGACGCCCCCGCCGACGTCGCCGAGACCCTGCCCGACGTCATCGAGCAGATGCCCAAGCAAGTTGACAGCGAGATTTTGGACACTATGTCGACCGACGCCAACCCCACGCCCGTGACCGCCGAAGAGGCGCTCTCCGCCGCGCTTGCAAAAGCGCTCGAACCCATCAACGCCGCGCTCTCTTCCCTGAACGAGAAGCTCGAGGCCCTTGCAGCCGCCGAGGCGCAGGAAGTCATCGGCGACAAGGCCGCCCCGATGGATGAGGACGAGGGAATGGCCGCCAAGCTCGCCGAGATTACGGCCAAGCTCTCCGTCCTGGAGACCGCCGGATCCGGTAGCGCACCCGTCGCCGGTGGAGCATTCGAGCAGACCCCCGTCGACCTCGCCGAGACCTACGCTTCCCTCACCGGGAAAGAGCAGTTTGCTTTTGCCAAAAAGCACTTCAACAAGCTCCGCCACATCCTCGTCAAGTAAGCCCCGCACCCTTCACCTCTTAACTCTAACCACCCACGACCATGTCCGTCTCCCTGACCTCACTCAACGACAACCTCATCAGCCAGCTCGCCCTCGAGGCGTTCGTGCTCCAGATGGCTCCCCTGGCGAAGTTCTCGACCAGCTACTCCGCCGACGCAGCCCGTCGCGGCACCGTGATCAGCGTTCCCATCGTTTCCAACATTGTTGCGACCACGGCCTATCCCGCCTATGAGTCCGCCGATGCCGGATCCGCCAGCGCCGCCCAGGTTTCGATCACCAGCTACCAGAAGGCCACGATCGGCGTCACCGATCAGCAGTTCCATGGCAGCAGCTTCGTTGATGTCGAGAAGTTCGCTTTCCAGCAGGGCAAGGCGGTCGCCAAGGCCGTGTTCCAAGATGTGATTGGCGGCACGGTCGGCGTGACGGCCGGATCGAACGCTTTCACCAGCGTCACCATCACCAGCGGGGCCAGCGCTTTCACGGTTTCCTCCGTGCGCAGCGGTCGTGCGACACTCGTCAAGAACGGCGCCGCGATCGAGGATTGCGTCATGCTCCTCAATCCTGACAGTTTCTCCAACCTCCTTTCCGATTCCACCAATTTGCTGGCGAACCTCGCCTTTGGTGGCGACGCGATCAAGGAAGGCAAGCTCCCCAAGGTTCTCGGCCTCGAGACCCACGAAGTCAGCGCCCTGCCGACCACCAACAACATGCTCGGTTTCATCGCTCACCCGAGCGCGATCGCCCTGGCCGTCCGTCCCCTCATCCCGCAGGACAACAGCTACTACATCGAGAGCCGCGTCGTCGAGGACGAGGCCACGGGTCTGGCGATCACCTATCGCCGCCACTACGCCCCCGCCAACGGCACCCACTGGGTCTCGATGGAGTCCCTCTACGGGTACACCAGCGGCATCACGGGTGGCGCAGTGATCTGGCACAACTGATCCGGTTAGTTTCCTAACGCGCACAAGGGGATCCTTCGGGATCCCCTTTCTGCTTTTCAGGGGGTATCAGGCAAAGGTTTTCCCGTTAAGTTGACAAGTCGGGATGCCTGAATATGCATCCGAATAAACCCGAAAATCCCGTCAGCTTTCTCCCCGGCAAATCCCTCGCCCTCTGCGTCATCGCGGGGAATGTCGAGAACTACATCGAACGGTTCGTCCGTTCGTTTCAGAAACTCACCCCGCACATCTTCGTCGTGCGGGCCGTCGGAAACCAGGTGCCCGATCGCACCCTCGAGATCGCGCAGTCGATGGGGTGCCAGATCAATGTTTATTATAATTCCCCCGAGCATGCCGACTGGTCCCATGTCGACAATTTCGGCGCGGCCCGCCAGATGGCCTTCGACCTCGGCACGGCAGCCGGTCATCAGTTCCTCATGTGGGCCGACACCGACGACTGCATCGATCCGGAGAGCGTGACAGAAATCCATTCCCTCCTCCGGGAACAGGAATTCGACTGCCTCTATCTTCCCTACCGCCTTTCCAATAACAACCTTGCCCCCGTCCGCGAGCGCATTGTCCGGGCCGGCACATTCCGATGGCAGGATCGGGTGCATGAAAGCCTCACCGCCGTGATCGAAGCCCCCCGCTATCTCCGGGGAACGCATGCCGAGGTCACCCACATGCCGGGAACCCATCGCGCCGATGCCCCGAATGCCCGCAACACCCGCATTTTGGAAAGCCTTCGCAAAAAGGACGGAAGCCTCCTGCCCCGGTGGTGCTTCTATCTCTGTCAGGAATACGAGGTCCAAGGACGCAAGGAGGAGGCGATCCGAACGGCCTTGGAAGGGATCAAGGGATGGCAAGCCGACCGTGGCACCCTCCAGTCGTGCGAGGCCTTCGAACTCTACGTCATGCTGGCGCGTTGGGGATCCGAGCCGAATGCCAAGCTCGCACTTCTGCGCGAGGCGTGGGCGTTGGAACCCTGGCGTCGCGAGGCCCTCGCACTCATGGCCGGTGCCTATGCCGACCTCGGATCGGCAGCGGAATGCCTTGCCCTGGCACGCATGACCGTATCCCTCCCCGAGCCGCAGCTTCAACCCTGGACGCACCGTTCCAGCATTTACCGATGGGGCGGCGTTTATCTCTACACAATGGCTTTGCGGATGAACGGGATGACGAGCGATGCCGATACCATCGAGGAGCAGATGTTCCGACAGAACGGATCGATGATCTCCATCATCCACCCCACGCATGGACGTCCGGCAGCGGCCGCCCGGGTGCGATCCCTCTTTTTGGAACGCGCCCGCCACCCCGAGCGCATCGAGTACCTTTTTGGATACAACGAAGCCGACACCGAGAGCGCCGCGATCCTTGGCCGGTTCCGCCATGCCGTCAGCCCCGCGTTCGACGATCCGGCAAAGCCGACCACCGTGGCAAATGCCAATGCCGCCTACGCCAAAAGCTCCGGCCAAATCCTTGTCATGGCAGCCGACGACGTCGAGCCCCCCTTCTGGTGGGACGAGACTTTGCTCCAGCAGATCGGCGATCCCACCCAGCCGGCCGTCCTCGAGGTCGGCGACGGTTACCGAACAGACGATCTCCTCGCCCACCCCGTTTTCACGCGGATCGTCCCGGCTTTGCTCGGCCTTCCCCCGGGGGAAATGTTCTCCAGCGATTACGATCACCTCTTTTTCGACACCGAGTTCACGTTCCGCGCCCGCAGGGCACGCCTGGTGAAACCCTCCACCCTCACCCTGACCCATCACCATCCCCTCTTTGAGCCGGTCGAATTCGACGCCACCTATCAGCGCGGGAACAACCCCGAATCCTACGCCCGGGGCGAGGCGACCTACCTTCGCAGGAATCCCGACGCTTTTGGGCCAACCGATCTGATTGTATGAAACCCGAATCCGAGAAAGTAAAGAAAGCCAAGGCCGACCTTGCCCAGGCAAAGGCTGGCCGATGGCGCAATTTGCGAGAAAACCAAGCCGGCAAAGGGGACAAGCCCCGTCATAACCTCAAAGCCTACGCTGAAGGCTGGGACGCCATTTTTGGAAAATGAAACGAAAAAAACTTGTTTTCAAAAAACTCACCCCGGCCGAGAAATTGCTCGCCCAGTTCCGGAAAATTCAGGAAACCCGACGCAAAGCGGAAAAAACCGTTTCATCGGATCCCACGCCATGAAATTCGCCTTTCCTTTTTTTAAAAAGAAACCGGCACGGCCCTCCTATGTGGACAAACCCTCCTATGTTTTTGGAGCGATCCATCCGAAACCCCTGCTGGGATGGCCCGAGGGGAAAATCCGGTTGCGTCTTCGTCACGATGATTTCGGCAAGGCATGGGTCAGGAATTCCGAAGGGATCCGGGCCTATGTGATCGAGGAAAAGAACGGGTGCTGGCGTCCAGGATTCATGACGGCGGCCAACTTGACACCCCCCCGTCAGTAAATGAACGCCGCTTCCGTCCTCCTTGATGTCGCCCTGGGCGATCTGGCCGGAATCGCCGGTGAAACCCTGACCTTTTCCGCGGGATCGGTCACGGCCGTCGTCAGCGCCGTCGATTTTCAGGACGAGTACCAGATGGGGGGCCATAACGTGAAACATGGGGTCACCGCCGCCGTCCGCCGCAGCGACCTTTTTTTGGCCGGGATCCCCTCGCCCGGGATCGGCGACCTTTTCAACTACAACGGACTTACCCTTCAGGTCATCCGCGTCGATTATGAGGCCAGCGGACTGACCCTGACCGCCTCGGAGGTCAGCGTATGACGCTCGAGAATGCCATCATGGCGGCCGTCACGGCCCGGCTCGCTGCCGTCGGAGGTCTTTCCGGCGTTTCGATCGTCCAGGGAAACGGCGACGAGGTGCTCACCGTCCCCCGCATCGCCGTCGAGGCGACCCGTGAGGCCGTGGCAATCCCCGGCTTTGCGGTCTATGGGGTCAAACTCGAGGTCGTCGTCACGGCCAATGCCTGGGAGCAGGCGCAGGGCGGCACCTCGGGAAATGCCGAAATTGAGAACCTTTTTGCCCTGGTCGAGGGATCCCTCACCGGCGACCTCACCGAGCTCACGGACGGCGACGTCATTGTCCACGGGGCGCGTTGGGACGGCGGGGTCAGTGATCTGCGCCAGAATCGCACCATCTCCCGCACCTGGACGATCACACTCATGGCAAGCCCGCTGACGGATTGAAAAAATCAAATTGATTAGGAATTCAGGAATTTAAGAGCAGCATCAATAAACGGCCACTGCCTCCTTTCCTCGGATGAAAATCTGACAGGGACAATGGCGAGGTCGGGTGGGACGCCCTGGCGGGTAATAAAAGATCCCTAAACCTTGGAAACCCGGATGTTGAAAAGGATGGGCCCGTCCGTTCTCTTTTCCTGAGTTCCTGAGTTCCTGATTAGTTGATGAAGTTTCTTTTTCGGATCAGTTGACACATCGGGGAATGCATTATGGCATCCCTCATCGGCATCACCTCCGGCGTCACTTTCGGCCTCTCTTCCGAAACCGGCATCCTCGTCCAATCCTTCAGCCTCACCGCAAATGCGGAAAAGACCGAGGTCAAGAACCATCAGGGTGACGTCGCCCTGGTCGCCTACCATAACAACAAGATGACGGGATCCGTCGCCGGAACGGTCGCCGGTGGCAGCGGAGTCGCCGCAGCATCGGTCGCCGCCTCCCTCACTCTCGCCAACCTCGAGACACTCGGTGGCATGACCGGCACGGCCTATGTCGATTCCGTCGGCCTGACCAAGGGAGCCGACAAGTTCGCCGACCTCAACGTCGCTTTCACGATCTACCCGTCGCTCGGCAATAACTAACCCGGCCTGATCGGGTCGGATTGAAGAACTCGCCATGAATAACGAGACGGACATGCTCAAGGGTGGATGGTTTTCCACCACCGATTTGAAGCTCGCCGTTTCGCTTCATGCGGCGGGGTTTCCGTTTCGGGAACAGGCAGAATGCACGCGACTCCTCCATGAGGGTCGCGAGAGCTTTACCTGGCATTTCCGGACGACCAATGGCGAGGGACGCAAAATCGATGAATTTGTTTCCCAATGGGAAAAGCCTGCTTCCGAGGATCTGCCTCGCCCAGATTCGCTCGTTTGTTTCTTCCTTGCCCGCGAGATCATGTTTGCGCGGACGCACATCATCGCCGAGAGCCACCGTGTCCCGCAGCACCGCCTCCTCCAGCGCGGGGACAAGCGTTTGCTTGTCACCGGCCGCCTCGGCCGCGAGGAACGCGACGGCCTTGCCCGGCTGGCAAGCTAGGGATTCCCATTTCCGATGAAAAACAAAAACCTGAACAACCCGAAAAGCAACCTCGCCGAGGAACTGGACGATTTTGACGCGATCAACAGGGAACCGATCGACACCGACAAGCGAAACGGCGAACTCGACGCGGATTTGCTCAAGAGCGGTGAAGAAATTGCCGGCATCGAACTTCGCCCCATCAGCGCGGGGGATCTGGCCCTCCTGCTCAACGTCGGCGTCGGGATCGTGATCGGCAAGATGGATTCCCTCATGTACGACGTCGGGGCGATCCTCTGGTCGCAAAGCGCTCCCCGGGAAGAGGTGCGCCGCATGGCTGCCGACAAGGAAGCGTTCCGGGAAAAGGTCTACGCATTCCTCGACGAATTCGATCCCTCCCTTTTTCAAGACGCCACGCCGCGCGTCGTCGGATTGATCGAACGGATGAACAAGGCCCGCACTTCGCTCAAGGGCACGGGCGCACCCGGGGAACCGGCCAGCCCAAAAGCTGGCGGCCGGGCTGGCTGATCGCTTACATCGCCGGACTGGCCGAAAAAACATCCTGGTCGCACGATTACATCCTTTGGGAACTTCCCTTTTCCGAAGGGCAGCGCCTCCTCGATTACCATGTTTGGGTCGGGGATGGGATGCGTCCGGGAAAGCTGCTCCGGTGGGCCGATGACGTTTGGGAAATCGACCCAGCCGATGGCGTTGACGCCCCGACGGAATCGTGAAAAGCAAGGTTCATATCGACGACTCCCGGCTGATGAAACGGCTCGAGAAATATGAACAAGTTACCGGGAAAACCATTGGCGATTCCATGCGACGCTCGGCACGCCTCTTGGCCGTGAATCTGGCATTTTCGACACCTCCCTACGGGAACAACGACTCTTCCCGCAAACTCGGCGAACGCGCCGTCCAGAACGACATCCTCCGGGTCTACACCCCGGCCGCCCCGATCAAGACCAAGTTCGAGACCAAAATACTTTCACTGCGTGAAACCGCGCGCCGATTCCTGACGCGCGATTTCGATCTCCGCGACGCGATCATCGCCGCCATCGATGCCGGAAACCGGATCCACAACCGTCATGCCGACAATCCGCAAAAAAAGACCACCAAGAAATCGAAAGCCCTTGGTCAGTCGGATTTGGTGACGATCCTCAAGAATGCCCCGGGATTCAACCGGCTCAACGTTTCCACCGGGGTCGATGTTTCCCTGCATCACAAGACCCGCAACGCTTACGGCCGCGTCCAGAAAGGGTGGAAAGGCCGTGAAATCGTTTACAATTCCAAAGAGCTCGAGACCTACATCAAGGAAAAGCAGGAACTTGTCGGCATGACCAAGGCCGGATGGGCCAAGGCTGCCGTCCTGGTAAATGCCCCCGTTTCCAACGCCCTCCGGGGGATCTCGGCATGGGTCAGGCGTCACACCGACCATGTCCAGGCAGCGGTGAAGGATGAGAGCGAGAAAAAGGAACGCCCCCTTTACACGCTGACCAGCAAGGTGCCGTGGGCCGACAAGGCGACCCGCGAAGCGGCCTACAAGGAAGCCAAACGGATCGCCCGAGAGAAATTCTACAAATCCCTCAACAAGGAAATCCGCGAAGCGCTTAAGAAAGCGCGGGCCGAGTCGATGACATCCGGAGCCACTGCATGAGCGACGTATCCATTTCGATCGGAGTTGAGGGGAAAGAACAGACGATCGCCGTTTTCCATGAAGTCGGCCAGGCTTCCAAGGAATTCGGGAATGCCCTCTTGGAGCATACCAAAAAGCTCGGGGAGCTTTTTCTTGGCTATGAAAGCGTCGTCAAGGTGGTCGAGCAGTTCAAAGCCGCAATCGAGATGGGGGGTCAGCTTTCCGAGCTTTCGGAACAGACCGGAGTCTCGGCGGGGAAACTCGTCATTCTTCAAAAGGCCTTTGAGAACACCGGGATGAGCGCCGAGGATGTCGGGGGATCCTTTGCCAAAATGCAGAAATTCCTCGAAGCCGCTTCCGAGGATGGATCCAAAGCAAGCGACGACCTCCGCAAAATCGGACTCTCCGCCGACGAGCTCAAAGGGCAGAAACCCGAGGAACTCTATCGCACCCTGGCAAACCAGATCGGATCCCTCCACGATCAATCGCTTAAAACTTCAAGCGCGATGGAGATTTTCGGTAAGAGCGGATACCGCGCCCTCACCCTTTTCAGTCATTTCGACGAGGAGATCAAGGATGCCAAGGATTCCCTCGGCGGATTGCCCGAAATGGCCGACAAAAATGCCGATGCGTTTCAAAAGGTGGGCGACGGGCTCAAGGAAATCGCCCAAAAGGGCAAGGAATTCGCGTTTGGGGCCCTTGCCCCGGTGATCGATTCCCTCGGGGTGCTCACCGACAAGCTCAAGGATTTCAAGGCCGCCGATTACGGAAAAGAGATTTTCCAATCGTTGAGCGAGCCGGTCAAGGCGTTGCTCGAATTGCTCGCTTCCGGGGAATTCAAGAAATCCTTCGGACTCCTTTTTGATCTGTTCAAGCTCCAAGGTGAGAAAATGATCAACGAGGCGGTTAGGATCGCGCAATCGATCGGGGCGGCGATCCAGACCGTTTTTGGCGAGATTTTCGGAGGGAAATCGCAGCTTGGCGATTACCTGATGCGCTTTTTCCGGCTGATGGGGGATTTCCTCAAGCAAATGCTCTATGAGGGAATCGGTTCGGCAATCGCCGGCATCCCCGGCCTTGGGAAACAATCGGACGCCCTTCTTGAATCGGCCAAAATGCAGGGGGATTATATCGCCAGCGACATGCTTGCGATTAAATCCGGAGCCAATGCTGCCGCCGTCTCCCTGGAGAAAGTTTCCGAAAAAGCCGCCAAGGCCGGTCTCGACACCTATCGCAACGCGGCCGACGTCATCGACACCGCCAGCCAGGCGGCCAAGGTCAATGCCGCAGCCGTTTCCGGTTTGGAGATCGCCCGGCATGATCGTGAACAGGAAAAGCCGCATCAGGCCGCCAGTCATGAGGAGAAACGCGAGGTGGCCGGATATTCGGGCACGAAATCTTACTCTTTCGGAACCGATTCGGGGAAAACTGGCAAAACGACCCAGAATGTCGATCCGGCGCAGTTCAACCTGAACACCGGCATTTTCAAGAACACCGAGAACCTTCCCGGGATCGTCCAGGCGCAACTTGCCACGGCCAGCGACGAGATCAGCAAGGGGCCCATCGCCAAACTCTATCAGGAACGCATCCAGCGCGCCGACAAGAGCGGGGATTTCGCCACTTCAAGATCCCTCGAGCTCGAGAACAAGAACCGCGAACGCGCCGAGGCGACCGAATACCTCCGCCGGCACATGAGGGACAACCGCGAGATGAACGACTATGTGCAGAAGAATGGAGGCCCCGTCGAGGCCGCCAAAAAACTGACCGGCGCGGCCGGGGCAGCCAAGGAAGCTACCCCGATGGATCAGATCCTGAAACTCATCGCCGATCATCTGCCCAAGATCGACACCAACACGGCGGCATTCGCCGTCCTTACCTAATCGAATACCATGCCCGGCCCCACCTACATCGGAAACACTTCCCAGCTTTACACGCTCCCGGCCGACACGTTGGTCGTCCAACCGAGCAAGCTGGCGGTGCTGACCCGCAGCTATGCCTGCGCTAATTCCTACGTCGATTCCGCCCGGGGACAGCTTGCGGTCGGATCCTCTCCCTCGGGATTCGGAAACCTTTACCTTTTCCGCAAACCTTCGGAATCCAACAATGGTGCGATCACGACGTTTCAGTGCCAATATTACGGCACCCTCGCGGCAAGTGACTTTTACCAGATTTATCAGACTACCTCGACCGAGGTAAGATCCTTCACGGCGTCGCACAGTTACACGGTCAAGGGGCTTTCCGGCCAGCAGACCCTTTCGGTGACCGGGAAATACATGGCACCGGTCATCACGCAGACGTTTGTGCGGCCAACCGATTCGGCTTTGAGATACACGATTCCTGCCATGCAGGCATCGGTGACGGCCTTGGAAGT
>Ga0208389_1000733_pt1 | contig 15130 bp, 15 predicted proteins | sample CryBogCBH12Aug09_FD_184625 | JGI IMG/M metagenome (GOLD analysis project Ga0208389, IMG submission 184625) | Freshwater microbial communities from Crystal Bog, Wisconsin, USA - CBH12Aug09 (SPAdes) (version 2) | ecosystem: Environmental > Aquatic > Freshwater > Lake | place: Crystal Bog... | reverse complement strand
GTTTACGGAACGATTATCTTTCTCTTTGGTGGCTTCACTACCGCTCGAGGCTGGCTGGCTATCCCAACAGCTCTCGCTGCTGCTGCCGCATTTGGCGCGTTCATTATGGGTATCGCCGCCTGGACTACGAATGATGATCAATTCTTTATGGTGCTAAATAGGTTCATCATCATGCCGCTCTTCCTCTTCTCTGGGACCTTCTACCAACTCTCTTCTATGCCTATCTATTTGAGGTGGGTGGGCTGGCTCTCCCCTCTCTGGCATTGCACCGAACTCGGAAGATATTTGACATATGGGCATCACATCAGTGCCTACATGTTCGCCTTTCACATCGTGTACATCATTGCGATGTTCACTTTTGGGATGAACTTCGCTCACCGACAATTTACAAAGAGGCTCTCACGATGATCCTCAATAACGCCGTTGCTATCGCCCAATCGCGACGAGGGCACTTTGCGGAAGGTTCATATGCTGGTCGCGCTCACGTTCTGCTCGAGCGCAGTTTGATGGCCTTTAGAAACTCGGCATGGCTCGCCGTGCTCTCCGGATTCTTCGAACCAGTTTTGTACCTGCTCTCCTTCGGCTACGGACTGGGTCATCTCATCGGAAAGATCCCACTGCAGAACGGCCACATCGTGAGCTATGCGGCCTACATCGCACCTGGCCTCTTAGCAACAAGCGCAATGAATGGCGCGATCTACGATTCGACATGGAATGTATTTTGGAAGATTAAATTCGATCGCATCTATCAAGGAATGTTGCAAACTTCCCTTGGATCGGTAGATGTGGCTCTCGGTGAGATCGGATGGGCGCTATTGCGCGGTTTCGCTTACGCCCTTGGATTCATGTGCGTTGTCGTGCCTGCAGGGCTCATCACAAATTGGTGGGCCATTATGGCTATTCCGGCAGCGGTCTTGATTGCCTTCGGCTTCGCTTCAATTGGAATGGCAATAACTTCTTACTTCACCACTTTCCAACAGATGGATCTCATCAATGTGGCGATGTTGCCTATGTTCCTATTTTCGGGATCTTTTTATCCGCTAACTGTCTATCCCGGTTATCTGCAAGGAATATTGAAAGCCCTACCTTTGTGGCAAGCGATTGCTATGGTTCGCGACTTCACCCTAGGTCTAGTGAGTTGGGGAATTTTGTGGCACGTTCTTTATTTTGTCGTGATGGTAGCCATTGGAATTACGGCCACAGCAAAACGGTTGACCAAACTTTTCTTACGCTAACTGAAGTGCTAGTTCGAGATTAATTCTCGTAGTTGCGACGATCCCAACGACCTTCAAGGCGATCGCTCCACTTTGGCTTCTTGCCTTTGGGGGCTTTCTTAGCGCCTTTGCCGATGGAGAGATTGGTAAAGATAAAGAAGGCTCCAGCGAGTGCAACGATGAAACCTAGAAGCCCGACAAGGATGAGCTTCGAGATCAAGCCTGCAAAGAGAATCACCATTCCAGTGAGCAGTGCAATAACGCCGTAGAGAACAAAACTTCCCTGTTTTGTGCGCGCGTTACCAGTCAGGGTTGAGACGAGGCGGGGATCTTCTTGCTCGAAGGCCGCTTCCATCTCCGCAAGGAGTCTGCGTTCGTGATCTGATAGAGGCATGGCGAAAGAATAGAGCAGTGATGGCGCGTGGCGCTATCCGAAGTGGTGACTGTTACCTCTCAACTTCCTCACCGGAACGCTCAAATAAGCGCGCGGGGCGAACCGAATCGGCGCCAAAGCGCGCCTTGGCTTGGTCCATAGCGCGTGTCGCCTCCCGCCAGCCACTTTCACGCTCGCCAAGCTCAAGTTGAACTGGAGATCCATCCGAATCCACAAGGTTTTCTAACCCAATTCCAATCAGGCGGATTCGCGCACGATCGAGTTTGAGTCCAACATACAACTTCTTTGCAACTTCGTAACACTCCTGCATTCCATCGATGGGTAGCGCAACCGTTTTGGAGCGCGTAATAGTTTTGAAGTCAGCGAAGCGCACCTTGATAGAGATTGTCTTGGTCGCCAACTTTCTGGCGCGCAACCGGCCGCTGGCTTTCTCGGTCAAACGCAGCAGCTCGCGCAGGATCTCTTCTTGATCTTCGAGATCGCGTGAAAAAGTTTCGGCAGCGCTGATGCTCTTATCTGGTTCATCGGGTGTCACAGGTCGGTAATCACGCCCCCACGCAAGTTCATAGAGATGCGTCCCATTCGCCTCCCCTAGCGCGCGGATCAGAGTCTGGCGCGGAGTGTTGGCGATATCCCCGACTGTGCGCAGACCTAAACGCAAGAGCTCCTCGTTGGTCTTCGGCCCTACTCCCCACACCGCGCTTACAGGTAGAGGGTGTAAGAATTCGAGAACCTTGGTGGGATCTACTTCGAGCATTCCGTTGGGTTTACAGGCTTGCGATGCCAACTTTGCGATGAACTTTGTAGTGGCGATTCCAACAGAACAAGTTATCCCTGCTTGCGCAAAGACATCGGCGCGGATCCGCTTCGCAATCGTGGGGCCATCGCCAATTAATTTTCGCGAACCGGTTACATCTAGAAATGCTTCGTCGAGAGAGATCGGTTCGACGAGTGGTGTGTAACTTCCGAAGATTTCCATGATGCCGCGTGAGACCTCGCTGTAGCGATGGTGGTTGGGCACGACGAAGATGGCATGTGGCGCCATTCGTTGCGCGCGACCCACGGGCATGGCGGCGCGGATTCCAAATTTGCGGGCCTCGTAATTCGCGGACAAGACCACGCCACGCGCTCCTGCTCCGACTACCACCGCCTTACCCTTTAGCGATGGGTCATCCTTTTCGGCGACCGAGGCGTAGAAGGCATCCATATCAACATGGAGGATCGTGGCGATCTCATCCATGCTCTGGCTCATAAACTCGCAGATTACGCCACTTCTCGTAAGAGTCGGTGAGTTCCCACGCCTGGGTGGCGCGCAATGAGACTCCGCGCGGACCGGTACGCCTGATCTCGCCGCGCACCAAGAAGAGCGAGGAGCGAAAGAGCAGGTTGCCGCTGCTGCGCTGGATATCTTCGAAGAAGGTCACATCGTTACAGCCATGGCCATCATCGAGGGTTAAGAAGATGACCCGCTTGCCCGAGCGGATCGGCGGCATCTGCAGCGCGACCTTCACCCCCGCGACTAAGACAGATTCACCGGAGCGCTTATGGATCAGATCCGAGGAGCGCACCGCCCCAACGTGATTAAGAAATTCGCCATAGAACTCCATCATGTGGCGCGAGATATCCATACCGGTGAGATCGAGTTCGTGTCGCACCTCTTCGGCTGATGACAAGCGCGGCAAGCCGCTCGCTTCAAGAGGTGGCGGTGTCAGAGCCAAGACCATCTGGTTAGTTGCAGTGCCGCGCATACTGGTGCTCGATAACTTATAAAGATCTTGGAGGTGCAAGAGCAGATCGCGACGATTGAGTTCGCTCTGCTCTAATTGGTGGAGCTCATCGAAGGCGCCCACCATGATCAGCGCTTCGCAGACTGGGCGGCTAGCGCCAGAGCGCGCTACGAAATCTGCCAGATCTAAATATGGACGGGAGCGGAGAATTCCTTCGACCTCGGCCTCGTTGATCCCTGCGATATCGCGCAGCGCCATCCGAATCGCATATCCACGCGCATCGGGCAAAGACAGACTCTTGCCGGTACTGATCAGATCGGGGGCGAGGTAGGGCACCCGAGTTTCGCTGCCAAGATCGACGCGCTCCACACGATAGTCACGCTCTGATTTATTGATATCGATCGGTTTGATCGCAATGCCCCACTGCCGCGCTTCGTCCAAGATCAAGCGCTTGGGATACATACCTGGGTCATGGGTTAAGAGCCCCGCAATAAAGGGGGCGGTGAAATGGGTTTTGAGCCAGGCCGATTGATAAGTCGGCAGTGCGAAAGCCGCGGCATGCGCCTTGCAGAATCCAAAGGAGGCGAAGGAGCGCAAGATCTCCCAGACCTCATCGATCACGCTGCTCTTATATCCCCGCGCCGATGCTGCGGGGTAGAACCAATCGCGAACCTCGATCTGCCCTTCGGGATGGCCCATCTGGCGCCGCCGTTCATCACCCTCGGCCAAGGTACAGCCCGACATGATCGAGATAATCTGGATTACCTGCTCGTGAAAGACAACCACACCTTCGGTCTCGTGCAAGACATCGTAGAGATCAGGGTGGATCAGATCGCGCGCCTTAAGTCCCTGCCTGCCATTTAAGAAGGGCACGATCATGTCGCTCTTAACCGGCCCTGGCCTAAAGAGTGAGATATCGATAATCAGATCGGTAAAGGTATCGGGAGCAAATTTGCCGACGAGTTCGCGTTGCCCCGGACTTTCAATCTGAAAGATGCCAAGAGTACGAGTGGATTTAATGAGATCAAAGGTAGGCGTGTCATCGAGTGCGATCTGATCTATCTCAACAGCAACGCCATCGACTCTTTTAATTTCATCGATCGCATACGAGATCGCAGATTGCATCCGCACCCCGAGGATATCTAGCTTTAGTAAACCAATCGCTTCAACATCGTCCTTATCAAATTGCAACATCGGATATCCGCTGGCATTGATCTCAAGCGGCGCATAATCAAGCAAGCCAGGATCCGATAAGACAACAGCGCATGGATGCATCGCTAAATGGCGCGGCAGACCATCGAGTTTGCCCGCCAACTTAATCGCTGTCTTAAGAATCGGGGTATTGAGGTTGAGGCTCTTGAGCTCTGGCAGATTCTCGAGAGCCTTCTGAATATTGCTGGAGCGCACATGTGGCATCGATTTAGCAATCAGATCGATCTCCATCGGTGCAATACCCAAAGCAGCACCGACATCGCGAATGGCATGGCGCGCTCGATAAGTTTCGACCATCGCAACTGTCGCTGTCGAACTATTGTCTCCTGGCTTGTACTTGGCGCTCTTAAAGCCATAGCGATCGAAGACCGCGCTATATATTTCGAGACGGCGATCAGATTCAACATCGATATCAATATCGGGCAGTTCGGCGCGCAAGACCGAACAGAAGCGCTCCATCAAGAGCCCCTGGCTAATGGGTTCGACCCCCGATATGCCCAATAAATAACAGATGAGAGAGCCCGCACCCGATCCACGCGCTGCAACTCTGATCCCCCGCGCCCGCGCCATATCGGCAACTGCTGCAACACTTAAGAAGTACGGCTCAAAGCCCAAAGTTGTAACGGTTTCGAGTTCTTCTTCTAAACGCACCGCCGCTTTAACAGATAGCTCGCCCGTATACCGTGACAGGGCGGCACGCGTGCGTTGTCGCAGTTCAGAAGGGTCGCTGATATGTGGCAGATGAATCGCGCCCAACCCAACATCGCGCCGCACAGATAAGCGCAGGCGATGTGATAACTCTTCGGTATCGGCTAGCAAGCGATTGCCATTGCGCTCCCCCGCTGCGCGTGCGATTTCGTCACCCACCCATGCCATCTCGGCAGGGTTCTTTAAATATGCCTCGCTATTACTGCGCTCGACATGTTTGTGATGCAAGGGAACTAACTTGCGCGCCGAATCTAATACATCTGCAACTGGTCCATCGGCGCGATCGAGCATCCGTACCGCATTAGTCAAAATCGCCGGCAAATTATGATCGCGCGCAAAGCCCAACATCCGCGCTGCATATGTTGTCGATAGCGGCCCCGTACCAGAGCGCAGATGCGAGGTGCACTCGATCACCTGCCCTGCAAATAAATCAGATGCAGCTCCATAAATAGATAGCGCCTCTTCAGTACGCCGCGCATTAATCGCGCCAGCTAACTGTGACTCAACGCCATGCGCCAGAATCAACTGCGAGGAATATTGCGATGCCTCGCTCAATACTTTGTAGGTCAACAACTTGTCATCGCTCAAATTGATACTGGTGATCAAGCGATACAAAGCACCCAGCCCATCGCCCTGCGCAAAGATGGTGACACGATACTTCTTCTGCAGAAAACTTACGTTGACCCCGAGGATCGGTGCCAGACCAAACTCCTCGCAGCTCTGCGCAAACCTGATCGCCCCCGCCGCCCCATCGCGATCGGTCAGACCAATAGCGGTAGAGCCATGCTCGGCAGCTCGTTCAACCAAGCGCTGCGGCAACGCAGTCCCATATTTAAAGGAGTAACCGCTGGCAACACTTAAATGGGTAAATGGCAGTTTCATGAGGGTCGAGAGGTAGGACGGATCTGCCACTTACCGGTGATCTCATCGAGTTCGATCTCAAAGGTCGCCAGCGCCCCCTCGGGAGCTGCTTCGACCCGCCAGATCGCCTTTCCTCCATCATCAAAGATCACATCTTCGAGAGGAGCCTTCTGCAACCTGCCATCATCGATCCGGTTCCACCACCCCCCAGATTCACGCCAGCGCGAGACGATGGCGTGAACATGAAAGCGTCGCCCCTTGTACATGAACTCAAGGGGCTCACCCTGGGGTGCAATTACCCGTGCCCCAGGTGCCTGGCCAGCCCCATCGACCCCAGGGACGGATCCTGGGGTTTCGGGGTTTTTGGCTGATTCGAACATATGTTCGAAAGATAGTCCCCCCGGCTGACAGGGGCAAGTGGTTCCCTCAAAGGGGCTGATCCCAACTAATCGGCCCCGTTCGAGACAACTTTCTGAGAGTTCGAATCCCCTAAGGCGCGCCAACCGAGGTTAGAGCCAAGAACCTAGTGATCCCCAACTAGGCCTATAAGCAAACATTTGGGACCAGTCATGGCCTCCGATACACGGGCGGAGTGTTCATGGCTCCCCGTGTTACCTAAACCGCGATGAATTCCAGAGCTCGATATTTCAGTCTAAGTTCTTTGCTGGATCAATACTTATCGGATGAAGAACATCATCTCCTTAGACACCGAATGCAATATCTACCAGATTAATACGACATACGCGGAAGAAGGAATTTGAAATGACGATGTTGATCGAATTGGATACGAATAACAAGGTAAACAATCTCCCAGCAATCTTGGTCAACGGAAAAAGTTTGGAAGGTAAGAGTCTTAAAATTCTCCCCAATCCAAAAACGCCCTTTACGCGAATTTTTATAGACAATGAGCCACAATTTGATGTTGAAGTTTGGATTGACGGAAGTCTCGTCCATCTTGTACCGAAAAAATCCTACTGGTCTGAAGCTATATACCGAATACTTGAATCTCCTGCCGAAGCAAAAATTAGAAATTCAAATGAACTTAGACAGGAAACAATCCAAGAGATGCGCAGAAAAGTAATGGAAAAAAAATCTCTTGTTCTAACGGACGCAAATTTTGATGATTGGGATAATTTGAAGAGAATCAACGCACTTTGGACTCAAAATGGATTAGCACTTATTGATCTTCTAGAAAAACTAGAGCAAGATGAGGAATTAGCCTTTGAGATGGTTCAAAATGTTCATTCAACGGAAGTTAGAGATTCAGTTGCACTACAACTTGATAGACATATCTTCAATTATTTGAGCAGCATGAGTACCATGATTGACGTCACTCGAAATTTATTAAAACATTACGAAGGTTCAGAATTTTCTAGGCGCTACAAAAAGCAAGTTAGTGAAATTACTGATAATGCTTCTTTTGTATTTGTTAAAGATTTGCGTAACTACAATTTACACTATGCCTTGCCGATAGGAGGGCATAGTGTCTCATGGAATAGCTCGGAAGAGGGAATAAAATCTGTCGTGACGGCAAATCGGGATGTTCTGCTTAGATGGAAAAGATGGACTCCAAGCGCAAGAAAGTATTTACAAGAGATGTCCGAGACTGTCGAACTAACTAATATTTTGAAATCCCACTACGCCAGATTCTTTGTTTTTTGGCGGTGGATTTTGCAACAAAGAAACGGATTGCATTCTTTGGAGTTCTTTATTCACGATCAACTTGCAAAGGAAGCAAATTGGATGTTGTCCTTCGGTTCAGTTGAAGAACCGAGATCTGAATGGTTGATTCCATTCAAATATCAGGACAATCTAGAACAATGGTATGAGCTCTAACGTTCCAGAAAAAGAACAAATCTATTCTTTGTTAGACTCGACTTGCAATTAAAAGTGAGAAGATTTTTCCATTTTCTAAGGAATTATCTAACCAAATTTGGATCGAACAATGTTCAGATCGCAACAATTCGAGTGCAACGAAACACAATTGAAGCCAGTAATGTGGTTAATATTTTATAGCGAGGTGGAATGATGTTGAAAATTAAATTGAGGTTTTAAAGGGCTATAAATTAACCATGAATATAGTTATTAGCCTTACAACTTGATACTCTGCTGTTGTGACATCAGAAACTTTGAGGGCTGAAGATCTTGTAGATTCTGCTAAAAGATACGCGATGAGCGCGCTACAAGTATACGGAACAGATCAGCATGAGAGATTTCCGTTTTACGCCGCTATATCGCTTGAGCATTTAGCTAAAGCATGCCTCGTAACGAAGAACTCTGCGCTTCTTATTGAATTGAAACCCGGCGGGGGAAATGAAGAGTCTTTACTCATGCTGTGTGGCGCTAAGGCTTTCAGTGCAACAAAACTGAGAACAATTAGTCTTGCCACCTCACTAGATAGACTGAATCGATTGTCCATAGTGCCAGCAAGAAATGCCGCTCTGTCTCGATTGATTGATTTCAGGGATGGAAATGCTCACTTGGGACAAGGATCGATTGAGGACGACGAGATTCTCAATGTCTACCTTGAACGAATGGAGTCAATTCTTGTGGATTTGGAAATAGATACGAGAGACTTCTGGGATCATTTCATTGGTTTAGTTGATTCGACCAAGGTGCAAAACACAGAAAAGATAGTCGTGATTGTGGAACGCAAAGTCGCACAAAGTCAGGCGATATGGGATTCTAAAATAGCTGGGTTGGATGAAGGAATTATTTCGCTAATTCGCCATGACAGATTATTGCCTGATTACTACGAAGAAACCTCTAGGTGCCCTGTTTGTGGATCTTTCGGTATGGCAAAGGGTGAACACAAACTTGAAGGCGAAGTGGAATACAAAGGCGGGATATCTGAGTGGGTTGCGTTCTACGCAGAAAGTTTTAAATGCCCACAGTGCCAGCTTGCCTTGATTTCACCAGCAGAAATGGAGCAGGCAGGCATGGAATCAGAATGGGGTTCTGACATCAGTCCAAAAGAGTTCAATGAAGGTCTGTACGGGGAATTAGACGATGATATGTGAGGGTGACGGGTGCGGGCCAAAGAAAATTTGGGGATTAAATTGATCGGCGTATGCTTTTTGAGCCCGAGTTGTTGCAAGATTGTGGCAAATTCAACACACGTTAGATAATTGAGCCCCGCGGTGCCCGGTTTAATTCCACGAAGCGCGCCAATCAGCCACAATCTTCTCTGGATTAAGTAATTATTGTGTTCTATTCAAGACCATTTATAGTCGTATCAATTACTCGACTACTAGAACCACTCTCGTAACCTCAGTCGCGCGCACGCGCAATACTTGCTCCGCTTGAGATTTGCCGCCATAGAAGACGAACCAACCATCTTTCAGTTCGTAGGCAACGGCCTTTACTTGCTCGTTACCCTTATCGCCGTAGTACTCGATCTGATAAGTAAAGATTTCCATGGTCTGCCTTCTTCCTTAGAGCTCAATTGTATCGACGATAAGTCGCACAGGAATAGGGGCAAAGATATGTGGGTAGAATTCGCCCTCTCCCCCATCTTCGAAACGTACTTCAATTCCTGCTGCAACCAGTGAGTTTTGGCTTAGGACTAGCACTACTAATTTCTCGGTGGCGTTGCCGTACACAAAATTCTTTGTCTCTTCTAATTGAATTGCACTCGACGCGTGGATAAAACCAACATCGTCGAATGATTTTCCCTTGGTCGATCGGCTGTATATCCCCGAGAGTTGCGCAGTAATCCACTCGTGCTGCGTTGTGACGTGGTAAATCAGATCAGTGGTATTGAAATCCAGATCTGATTGCTCCATGAAGCAATCCTAATTAATTAGTGCTTCCCGAGGTACTTCCCCAAAATAATTCCTAGAACGAGGGCGACCGGAGGGAATATCCAGTAGGTGAGGTTCTTGGCTTTCATCCACTTCCGCGACACTTTCTTGCCGCGCAGGATGCGGGTGGATGAGCGATTGCGCATCTTGCCGAAGGAGTAAAGGAACCAGAAGATCAGAAAGACCAAAGCACCAATGGGTGGGTATGAAGGCCAAACCGGAAGATCCCAATTATCTACCTTTGCAACAACCAAAACTGTGGTGATCGTTATGAGTAGGTAGACAACCCACCAGAAAGAACGCAAACGATAGTAAGGGGTATGAAGTCTGTAAGGCTTCAGGGAGGCCCTCAGATTGTTGACGCTCATCATGTCCTGCGCGCTTGCAATGTATGAAAGTTCTGCCTTGTGTCGTCGCAGCGCGATCGACATAACCGGATTCTCAGTCTGAATAGTTAGGTGTGAAATTTCGGATTTGGTCGCATCTACTAAATCTTCGACAAAGTCAGCGGTAACTCCATCACCCACGCTGATATTTATTGTCATTCCCCAACGTTCCCACTCGTCAACCAAAGACTCGAGGTCATCGAGGTGGATCTTTATATGGCCAAGGGATTCACGTCTCCTGCGTAGGTGCTCATCTTTCTTAGAGTGAATCGCCATTAGGAAAAGGTACTAAACATCTAGAGCCTCAACCACAGACTAAGAGTTTAATTACGCGCCAGTTAGCGTAATGGCAGTGCAATGTTCGTCAGGGGTTCACACTGCATTTAGCAGCTTTATCAAATGTTGGAGGAGTTACTTCCGCTTAATCCGTGTAGAGGATTGCTCGTCGAGCTTGTTGTACGAATAGATAAACCAAGCCGTGACCAAGATAAAGGTGAATAGGGTGATCATGAGAATCGTTGTTGAAAATGGCGGTGGGGGTGGTGGAGGGGGTGGTTGGAAGAGGAAGGGCACTCCATTTTGAGGCGGTGGCGGCTTCTGCATCCCCTGCAACCGGTCGTCCGCAAAGATGCCGGCCATGATCAGCAGGGCATAGATCCATCCCCAAAAAATCTTTAATCGATAGAACGGAGTTCGAATCCTGAAGGCTTTAAGTGACTGTCTAATAATGCTTATAGCGACTCTATCTTCAGGCTCGTCAGAGTAAGAGATTTCTGCGCGGTTGTGTTTAAGTGAAACCGTAACCGTAGGTTCCTCTGTCCGAATGGTGAGATTGGAAAGCTCGTCCTTGGATATCTCGTAGAGGTCCTCTACATAATCCGCCGTCAGGCCGTCGCCCACAGTAATAGTTACTTCGCCACAGAGTTTCTCCCAGCGCTCAACGATCTCCTCGAGATCAGTAAGACTCATCCGGACGTGGCCTAGAGACTCACGATGTCTTCGCGTATGGCCACTGCGGGCAGAGTGAAGTGGCATGTGAGGAAATTACAGGGTTGTTGCATTTTGCGCAGGTTATTACAAATAAATATTTGAATACTTTGTTTATCCAAATGAATAGTGAAGGATGTAGTCGTGAACGCATTGCTCGCGATACTTTCTGGGTTATTCATCGGTTCGGTTTTGGGTTTTGTAGGAGCGGGCGGCGCTTTAGTTTCAGTACCAATATTGCTTTACATATTTCACTTCACCCCAACGCAGGCAACAACTGCTGCTCTAGCCATAGTCTTCTTAGCGGCCCTTTCGGGAGCGCTTCCAAAGATGCGTACCCATGAAGTCCTTTACCGTGAGGCCTTTTCAATTTGGGGAATCGGACTTATAACCAACATCGGAGGGGCTACCCTCTCAAAGCACTTGCCGAATTCGGTCATCACCAGTGGCTTCGCCTTGATCTTGGTTGTCGCAGGTATTGCAACCCTGCGCGGCCCAGTTAAGGCCGATGCTGAAAAACGGATGCCTCTTGGAGTCTTAATTCTGATCTCTCTCATCATCGGCTCGATGACCGGAATCTTTGGAGTGGGTGGCGGCTTTCTTGCGATTCCCGTCCTGGTGCTCTTTTACAACACCCCGCAGAACAAGGCTGCTGGAACTTCGCTGCTGATCATTTCAATCAACTCTCTGACCTCATTCTTGGGTCACCACGGCGTGTGGCATGAAGTGAGATGGGGTATCCCAGTTGGGATCGGCGCTGTCGCAGTCACGGTCTCCCTGATCGCCTCGCATAACACCAAGCACGTTCCTGTTTTGCTCCTGAGACGCTTGTTCTCCTACCTGCTCTTCGCGCTCGCTCTCTTCACGATAGCCAAGACCTGGTTCATTCATTCCTAGCCTCTGCCAGCCTCGAGGCGGCGGAGTAAAGTTGGAAGCGTGAAGCTCGCCAACGAAATCACCGGTTCTGGAGAACCTCTGGTCCTCCTGCATGGAATGGGATCGAGCTCGAAGTGCTGGAAGATGATTAGACCGGCCTTGGAAGAAAAGTTTCAGGTCATCACCTTCGACCTACCTGGCCACGGGGAAACGCCCTTCGATCCAGACCAACCGATGGATCCCTACTCGTTGGCGCTTCTGATCAAAGATCAAATGGATGACTTAAGTATTGAGCGAGCGCACTTTGCAGGTAACTCACTGGGGCCCTGGATAGCTCTTGAGCTCGCTGCAGCCTTCCCAGAACGCACTAGGAGTGTCACGGGACTTGCCCCAGCTGGGCTCTGGCTTGTACCCATAACCCATCGCTCTTTTCTTGGCGCCTCATCGCGCTTCATGGCGCAATACACCTATAAATATGCCGATCAATTGATGAGGCAAGAGTGGGCTCGTAGATTGGGCTTTGCTGAGGTCAGCCCGCGCTGGCGTGAACTCCCCCACGAAATCATCGTGGATGCTGTGGTCGCGTACGGATCATCCGAAGGTTACTTCCCGGCCTGGGATGGCATGCTTAATCGCCGCTTTGATAAGCCCATATCACGCGAGATCCCGGTAACCATCATCTTTGGTGACACAGATAAGACCCTTCCCGCACAAACCTCACAGGAGCGCACCTTGGCACCCGCTCATGCTCGCTGGGTCACTTTCTCTCAGTCAGGGCATGCCCCCATGTGGGATAGCCCGCAAGAGTGCATCGCAGAGATCATTCACACCGCTGCCCTCGTCCAGTGATTACCGTTATCTATCTCTGGCGAATCGATAAGAAGAGTGCGCCGCGTGCCATCTGGCATATGGCAACTGACCGACGCAGATTGAAACGCGATCCCAGTCTTGGATTCTTCAAATTAATCGGCACCGGAACCGGCGAAACTTTCACCCCGCGCGACGCTGATGCAACGCTCTGGGGTTTGATACTCACGATCGATGAAGCGGCGCTACCGGAGTTTGACAGTGGGTCTGTGATCACAAGGTGGCGAGCCTTCGCAACCTCCGAGGCACGCTACCTCGCGACCCCGATCTCCTCGCATGGCCAATGGTCGAAGGTTCAACCCTTCGAGGTTGATCCGGAGCTTGCAAAAACGTGGCAGGGCAAGGTCATGGCTCTCACAAGAGCCCGAATTCAATGGCGCAAGAATCTGCAATTTTGGCGCGCGGTTCCTCCGGTGATTACAAGCCTGCGCGGTTCATCTGGGGTCGAAAGCGCCATCGGCATCGGAGAAGCTCCTATTGGATTGCAGGGAACGCTATCTATTTGGAGCGATGGCGCGGCACTGCGCGAATTCGCTTATAAGGGAGCGGCGCACTCCGCCGTCATTCGAGAGACGCAGCGGCAACGGTGGTACTCCGAGGAGCTCTTCGCCCGCTTTGCGCTCCGCGAGGTTCGTGGCTCAGTTACCGTCGCCAAGTAAGGCAGAATTAACGGGTGACCATCCACCACTACCGTCCGCGACGCAATCGTCGCCGAGCAGTGTCGGGTAAGCAGACCTTCTTTCTCTATCTAGGACTTCTCTCTGTAATTGGGCTACAGATCACCTATCCGTTGGTGCACGGAGAAGTTTTACGTGACATCACTCTTGCAACAGTCTTTGTTGGTGCTGCCACAATGGTTCTGCACTCCTACCTCGTGTACGGCCCATTCTTTGCCACCACATTTACGGTCGTCACCTTTGCCTATGCGCTGGCGATTGAAACCATCGGCGTAAAGAGCGGTTGGCCTTTTGGTCGCTACCACTACGACCACTCGTTGGGGATTCAAATCTTCGGTGTCCCACTCCTCGTGCCATTCGCATGGATGATGCTCTCTTACCCGATTCTTGTTGCTGCGCGTCGTGCTGCCTCGCACTGGGTCTTCTTATACGGCGGAATCGGATTGATGATCTGGGATCTCTTCCTCGATCCTCAGATGGTCGACGCCGGACGGTGGAGTTGGAAAATGGTGGGTCCGCACGTCCCAAATGAGCCGATGATTCCACTTTCAAACGCAGCGGGTTGGCTCTTTGCTGGAATGGGATTAATGGGTCTGCTCCATCGCATCCTGCCGCAAGATCGGCGCAAGAACTCGATTAATTCTCGAGTTCCAGACATCCTGCTTTTCTGGACACTCATCGGTGGAGTAATTGGAAATATCTTCTTCTTTCATCATCCAAAGATCGGAGAGTTTGTCGGTCTTATCTTTGCTCTCTACCTCATCCCCTACGCCTTCCAACTCCGCTTTGGTCGACCTGATACCGCTTAACTGATGCTCATCATTCTTTTCCTTGTTGCCATTCCTCTCTCCTTCTCAGTGGCCAATGCGCTATCAATACGCGTAGTTCGAGCAAGCGATGCGCAAGAAGTTTTGCAGGAAGTTTCAATCCTCATTCCAATGCGCAACGAAGTTTCAAACGTTGATGGGGTAATCCCTTCAGTCCTCGCTTCCTCGCTATTGCACTCAATAGAGGTAATCGTTCTTGATGATCAATCAACGGATGGGACAACCAATCTGCTCTCTCACTATCCCGCCATCAAATCCATCACTGGCCTAGAACTTCCAGAGGGTTGGCTAGGAAAGAACTTTGCCTGCCATCAACTCGTCGCTCACTCAACTGGCGTATACCTGGTCTTTGTCGATGCCGATGTTCGCATTTCGCCTAGCGCGATTGCCGCCGCAATCACCGACATGGAGAAATATGGTTGGGATTTCATCTCCCCTTACCCACGCCAGATAGCAGAGAGCTTTTTCGAACGCTTAATTCAACCGCTACTGCAGTGGTCGTGGATCTCTTCAGTACCACTGCGTTTTGCCGAGCGCGGAAAGTTCGCCTCTATGGTGATTGCCAATGGTCAATTCCTGATCGTTCGGCGC
>Ga0208389_1000728_pt1 | contig 15172 bp, 13 predicted proteins | sample CryBogCBH12Aug09_FD_184625 | JGI IMG/M metagenome (GOLD analysis project Ga0208389, IMG submission 184625) | Freshwater microbial communities from Crystal Bog, Wisconsin, USA - CBH12Aug09 (SPAdes) (version 2) | ecosystem: Environmental > Aquatic > Freshwater > Lake | place: Crystal Bog... | reverse complement strand
TCAGTCACTACCTAACAAATTATAAGAAGACCCGTCTGTTGCTGAATGAGGCTACCCACATTGTGGTGTATCCGCTTTCAACGTCTTACAATGCCCTACGCTACTTACTTAAGAACTACATCGGCATAGACGAGGAGGACCTTAAGAAGCACCGTAAGTTGGGCTCCCGATGGCTTATGTACAGTAAGGGCTACCCACAGTATATGATTAGTCAAAAGGAGGCTGAGTTGCTACATACGTAATTACGCCGTCATAACAATAGTATTCGTATTGCTCTCCTCGCACGTGCCACACGGGCAATCCTCGTCCGTCGTATCTACCTTCTTATCCTTATCATACACAAGGCGCATCTTGTCCGTTAGCGTCTTTACACGTAGCGGCTTAATCTCCGAGATATCCTCTCGTACCGCCTCTACGACACACTGATCTAGGAGGTCCTTATCAGCCTTGACCGTCTCGTCGCAGCGGGAGCAGTTACACGGCGTCGCATAGCGGGACTTATGCTCGTGCTCAATCTCCTCTAGTTCGCCCTTGAGCCACTTGAGGCGTAGTGTCATATCTGCGCACGCCCGGTGTAGGTCGCCGTACTTAGGGTCGTCCGCCGGGAACCGGGACCGCAAAAAATCCATAACCTCATTGCCGATGACAATAGCCTTATCCAACATAGTTTCTAGGTCGGATAGAGATATTTCCCGGGCGGGCGGGACGCACTGGAGCCGGCGATACACCATACTATCTAACAATAAAATGAATTATAATTATAGATGAAACTATGGGCTTGGACAACTGATGTCCACTATGTTATTAGTGGTAGTCGGGCGTCCGCACGTATTCCTATGCCTCCTAACACAATGCTCTACCACATCACTCTGAATAAGTGCCCCCACACCGACCAATTAATCTTAAATGCCGAGATAAAAAACCTTCCGCCATCATATAGACAAGATGGCTCGTGCGGCACGCAAGGCACTAGCAGACATGAGAGCACTGGAGTGGCAAGCGGAACGCATGAACATAGTGGACCCCCGCCAAGTCACAGTGGAGGAACTCTTAGGTAAGGGTGCCACGCCCTCTATGGGTCTCTCCCAAGTCCGTGGCGGTGCCGACTGTGCGTTAGACGAGGAAGAGTGCCATGATGTTGATGGTACATTCTTTGACGGTGAATGCTATAATGCGCCCGCTGAGGCGTGCTCGGGCAAGCCTCCAATGCCCGGCAAGAAATGCGCGTATCCAGAATGGGAATCCCGAAGCACTAGTAATGCGTACAAGGCGGGCGACCGAGTTATGTATGACGGTCTACCGTATGAGGCATTGCGTACAACAACTGTACAGCCTATCCGCCAGCCACCGGATCCGAATGCCTACACACCCAGCCCTTACTGGAATGAGGTTGACTGTGATAAGTTTACGGGTGGTGCCGAATGTGTATTAGATGCCGAAGATTGCCACGACGTCAATGGCACATTCTTTGAAGGCGAATGCTATGATGCTCCCGCTGAGGCATGCTCGGGTAAGCCTCCAGCACCCGGCGAGAAATGTGCTTACCCAGAATGGGAATCCCGAAGCACAAGTAATGCGTACAAGGCGGGCGACCGTGTTATGTATAAGGGTATGTCATATGAGGCACTCCGTTCTACAACGGTCCAGCCTATTCGCCAGCCACCGGACCCCAATGCCGGCTCGCTCAGTCCTTACTGGAAGGAAGTCGCATGCGAGAGTTTCGGCTCGGGTCGTATGGTCGGCGGACTTGCCGAGCGCAGCGGTAATACAATGATGAGCGGCACATACCGTGGTCTCGGTGCTGGTAGCCCCGCTGCTATGGCTATGGCGGATGTTAAGTCACTCAAGGGCGGCGCCGGCAAATCATGGTTTGATGGCTTTATTGACGGTCTTATTGAAAAGGCGACAAAGAAGGTCGGTGAACTAGCTCAGCAAGCATTCAATGAGTACTTTGATAAACTCATAGAATACGGCTGGAACTACGCTAAGGAGCACGGTGTCAATTGGATCAGAGAGAACGTCTTTGGTGATAAGGTCGCTCGTGGTGTTGAGAAGAAACTTGAGGAACAGCATGCGGAAGTTGAGAATGCTCGTAAGCGGGAGCATTCAGCCCCCGCTCATAGTTCTATGACTGATAGAAAGGCGGCAGCGGCAGCGGCAGCGGATCGTACTGCCGCAGCGAAAAAGGCGTACGAGGAATCCCGTGATAAGAAACGTGGTGCGGGTGAGGCGAATGACCTAGAAGGCGGCTATGGTAACTATGGTGCCTATGTCGGTGGACACTGCCCGGACGGCGAGCATCTCCGTATGGAAGTCAGTGGTAAAGGCAAAGAGAGCCATCACGAAACGCCATCTGAATATGCTGAGAATGTACTTGAACACCCGGAAAAGCACACAACGACAACTCGTAAGCGTGCGCAGTTCTTAGAAAATGTCAAGCCATCGGGTGGTAAGAAACGCCGTGCGGCACCCAGCGCTGGCGATGGTCGTCGTAAGCGTGCGGACATCGTTAAGAAAGTGATGGCGGAAAAGGGACTTAAGATGATTGAGGCAAGCAAATACGTTAAACAGCATAACCTTTATTAGATAGCCTAAGAAATGCCCGTCCCCACACAACAGCAAATCGTCGGAATGTTAAGCGAGTGTTCTATATATGCTTCACAGATGGAGCATATGCGTAGCATGGCAAACGCAAATATCGGAGAGGTTGCCGCTGCGTATCTAATAATTGCGCAAGATTACGAGTTCAAACTGCGTAATAAGATCAACAAGTTATGGCTCTACACATGCGATAGCGTAACGGATCTCTAAATATGCTGGATTTCTAACAATAAGTCAATGACGATTTGTTGTTAGATAAAAACCGAAGGACATGATATAGAAATGAGTGCCTTCGGTACGAAGAAGAAGGGTGGCGATGTCGCCGTACAACTCACATTCCCAGAAGTCACTGCGGCGGTGATTGCGGGAGCACGCCGACCCTATGGATATTCAAGCCGTATAGAAGTTGAGAAGGCGGACCTCCCCGTCGCTGACGATCTACAGCAGCAGTACCACGCCGAAAAGAAACGCTGGGCTGACGCAAAAGCGATGGAATGGGTCCATAACAATGCTCGCACTCGCTGGTTAATGAACCACAACACCTACGGATACACACAGCCCCACGCCGTCCTAGGTCAGCGTATTTTTGCCAATCCATCGCTCGGAAACATCAGCGATATTTATGCTGCTCGTGATGATCTCGCCGCCAGAATGATGAGCGAAGGTCTAGCCGGCGCCGGATTCAACGAGTGGTTTGATGAGATGTGGAAGAAGGCTATGGACAATCCATTCGGACGTTGGCTCGGTGATAACGGCTGGAAACTGCTCGCATCAGCGGGTTCTGCTGGAGGTATGCCCGGTGGAGATCAACTTGTAGAGACTGCCGCCGCTCGCCAGCGTCGTGTGCGTGAGGAGAAAGAGAAACTAGAGCGTGAGGAGCGTGAACGCAAACGTCTAGAAGAGTTGGAAGATGAAATGTCAAACGCTGCTGGACCTATCCAGCCCCCTCGCAGTGCCGCACAGCGTAGGGCAGACGCTGCGGCATACAACGAACGCATACGCAAGGCGAAAGAGGCATACGAAGCTAAACGTGATAAAAAGCGTGGCGCCGGCGATGACTGCGAGATGCGTGGTGGAGTTCTACGCACCGCTGAAGGACAGAAATACGGTAGACAGTTGCTCAAGGACCGTATCGCACAGTTGGATGCGATTGAGGCTGGACGACCCGGCATTAGCGAAACCCCCTTTGGACCCGTAGCATTCCCACGTGAGCCTAAGTTAGAGGAAGCGCCTCTAACAAGGACAGATGAACGTATGCTCCAGTTACGTGCTCTCCTAGAAACTATCAACGGCTCATATGAAGAGAATAGACAGTTAAGCAATCTATCAATTCATACTCTATCTATTCTATCCAAGACCGTCTCAGAAGCAATACAGTTACTCGTTCAACTGTCTGTAGATTTCAGTTCTAGTGACTTTAACGATGTATTGAATCTGCTCTTACAGACAGAGTTTATCGCACGTTCCGATTTTTTTGCCCGTGTAGAAGACGACCCTAGGGGTATTAAACGGTACTTAGCACGCCTCTATAGTGCTATTTACGCTATGGTCCGATACAGCGAGGGCATGTTCGGTGTAATAAATAGTCCTAGAAATGAGAAAGTCGCTAAGAGCCGCAATCTCGTTAAAACTATAGGTCTCACCGGCAAGATGCCAGACTATAGTGATAGAATGAGTGAGTTTCCAGAGGGAGAGAAGGGTGAGATTAACGTAGAAGAACGTATCGCTCAGAATCCAGATAATTTCTTAGGACAAGGACGTCGTAAGCGTGCCGTAGTACGCCGCCCAAAAATCAAAGGTGGTCTAGAACCTTGTACCTTTCCAGAGTGGGAACAGCGCCCAGTCTCTAACTATTACAAACCGGGTGATAAGGTTATGTATAAGGACAAAGCGTATGAATGTACATCTAATACAACCAATCCACCCCTACGTATGCCCCCAGACCCGAATGCGGGCAAAGTACAAGCACAGTGGAAGGAAATCCCATGCGGTAATACGGCTAAAGAGGTCGTTTTTGACCCAGAGGCACTAAACCCCATAGTCGTCCCACCTCAGGCTGGTTGGGATTTTGATAGAGGTGCCCAGCCCTTTAACCCTCCACCCCCCGCAGTCCCTCACCAGCCCTATCTCATTCCAGAGGAGCCAGAGGGTAGGGTAGAGAAAGTTAAGCGGCGCACTCCTATATCCGTTACAAACCTTAAGGAGTTCCCCGCTATTGTTAAGTTTGATGTAGATCAACGTATCAAGTTCGGAGATAGCCAAGGTGCTTACTATGGCGAGGCGATTGGCGATAGAGTTCCTACAGTTCCCGTGCCTATTCCTATTGAGCCAGACGGCAGCCTCATACATCCGGGCTCGGGCTACACCCGTCCTACGTTCCCTAAGTTCGCTGTCCAGAAGAAGCCGTCTAACGAACTCAAGCCTAGACAGAAAGCCCCCTTGCCAGTCTTCCAAGATAGTGCCTCGGGTATCTTCTCTGCGCCACGCCTTCCTAACGCTCCCGTAACTAGCATACCCGATAAGCCGGCATTCGGCTATGTAGGTGGTCTCAATCGTAAGAATCTACCTAAGACTGTAGAGGGATTCCAAGACCTCGCTAAAAAACTAGCGCATGAGGGACATAAGATAGCCATACGTCCTACGTCCAAACTCGCCAGTATCCGTGCTACCTTCATACGCAAGTTAAAGTTGTAGTGGAGGGTATTTAAAGACATCATAGCCGTGCTGAATTTCTAACAATTAGGTTCAGCACTTCATACATCAATAGACTAGTTCATACGCATTCTTTCTAGTACGGTTTGATAACGTCCTTTATAGTCTAGCGTTTCTTCTTGTGATACTCTTAGTAGGTTTTTAAGTTTAGCAATTTCTAGCCGACTCTGTTCCAAGAGTATCTTAGTACGTACATATTCCTCGCTTACAAGATCGGCACATTTGCTATAGTGAATAGCAACACTATTCCATTTTGTCATACAGTTAGTCTTGATATGGTTATTAAAGAATCCTTCAATATCGCTATTGATATGACAATCGGCTTTAAAATAGCGAAGTTCCTTACATATGAGACAGATACAGTAATCTCTATTTTTTAGACGATAGTCTATATCATCATATTTTATTGTGGGGTGCTTTGCCATTTTCCACATCATAGGGATTTTCTTAACGATAGCCTCTTCTAACACATCCTTATCTAACCATTTATATATATCTTTCTTACCATGCTGAGAACAGATATGAGATTTCATAGTATCGGTACGCTTTCGCTCTCCACATATCGGACAATCACGGTAACTAGTTGTAGGCATTCTAGCATAAGAGATTAGTATTCCTTTAGACCTCCCCAGACTCCCCATACTTTTTCATGGGTCCATTGGTGAGTTTGGGAGGGGGGTTTCATGCCGTTTTGCCAGAAAAATTTATAGAGGAATAAAAAATTTTAAAAAAAAAAATTTATAAAAGATTAAATTCTATGGCTAAAACTTTCCAAAAGGGGGGTCCCAAACTCACCAATGGACCCATGAAAAAGTATGGGGAGTTTGGGGAGATTATCTAAAGGAATATTTATACTACATAAATAGTACAATGTCTATTGAGGTGGAAGAGACCGATATTCGTATTCTAATGCTGCGTCTGAAAGACTTAGAACGTAAGAAGAAGGCGGAAGCACTGGAAGCAGAACGTAAGAAGAGGGCAGAAGCACGGGAAGTAGAACGTCTGAGGAAGGTAGAAGAGCGCAAGAAGCAGCAGCAGAAAGACGCAGAAGAACGTAAGCGTCAGAAGACTAAAGATGCTATTAATAAAATGACTAGAGAACTGGGTATTGATATTCATCTTAACTAATTGTTAGAAGTCCAGTACGTTTTTGAATACTAAAAAAATCCCCATCCATAACAAATGACAGATGTATCCGGTTCCGTCCCTAACCAGCCATCTCCTTCCCAGCAGTTCATCGCCCTTATCAAAGACGGATGGACGCATAGTCCCAAGACGAAAGAGGAGGCTCTGGCACTATATCATTACGCTATGCGCTCCCAGATAGAACCCGCTATTAACGCCCTAGTGCTTGCTGTGGTAGCAGAACTCCCGGAGGCGGAAGCCGCTCTAGTCAAAGCCGCCCTTGCGGGTGCCGAGGTGGCTCTAGCAAAGTGCGGCTGTTGGTAAATATGCGAGTTTCCGACGTAAATAAATGGGACACCATAGGAATCTACCGAGACTGATGCGATAGAATAGATTAAAAATTACGTATATAGTCTATAAAAAATGCCAGATAGGACGGAATACCATAGACAGTACAGTGAGAAGAATAAAGAACGTATCTCCGAGCGTCAGAAAGAATACTATCTAGACAACCGTAAGGAGATTATCCACCGGTGTCGGGCGTATTACTACAAGAATAAGGATAAGGTACTAAAAAGGCAAGCAGAGTACTATGTGGCGAATAAGGACGTTAAGGATGCTAAGCGGCTTGAGAGCAAACCGCTACCGATGCCTAAGCCGCCTAAGACTGTCGGCATTATCCGTACTGAAACTAACATTGTAATCCGCTTTGATTGATAAATTCTGTGACCTTATAAAGATGCCGTTTAAGTTGCGCAAGTGTCCTAATAAGGACCTTTACTGGGTTGTTGGACCGGATGGCAAACATCATAGTAAAGAGGGAATGCCTAGAAAAACGGCACTCGCTCAGAAGCGTATTTTAAACGCTGCTATGTTGAAAGGGGGTGCTGAATGCGCAATAGATAAGACTCAGTGCGCAGAGGTAAATGGTACGTATTACCGTGGGGTGTGCTATAATGCGCCGGAAACAGCGTGTAAGCCGGCGGCGCCGCCTACACCCGCCCCGACTCCAGCCCCCGCCCCAGCACCGGTACCTACGCCGGCTCCCACACCGTCGGTAGCACCAGCGACTCCTAGTAAGATTTATACTAAATCTCCTACACTCTACACTCTATTGCGTATGATGTTAGCCGCTAAGAAAGCGTCACCCGACCCCGTTATAGATGGCTGGCATCTACAGCACGCTACAAATGACCTAAAGTTCTATACGAAAAACGATTGCGGCATTGTGGCTATACGTGGTACGAATAAGGCGGAGGACTGGGCGACTAATTCATTAATACCGTCGGGTAAGGCGGAGGAGGGTACGCGTGTCCAGCGGGACTTACAGCAGATGAGAGACCAGCGGTCTAGATTGGCATCTAGGGTAAAATACTGGTACGCTGTAGGACATTCGCTAGGTGGTGCTATTTGCGATATCTTTATCGCTAAAGGTTTGGTCAAGGAGGCGGTATCGTTCAATCCAGCGGTAGAGACTCAGTATGAAAAGTCGTCTAGAAACCACCGGTACTATCACGCTGATGATCCGTTGTATTATTTTTTGGCGCAGCATGCGGCGGTAGCGGGAGTCATACCGGGTCAAGATTATTCGTGGTACGATTGGGCATCTTGGGCAGCACCTTGGACTGACCTAGATTATGGCGCCTTATGGGCACATAAGATAGAGCGGTTTGTGGATTTCGCACGGGTGCAAGGGTCGGCACCGGTATTTACGGACTGGGAGATGGATATGTTTGATCCAGAGGACCCGCAGCAACGACGGGGACGTGGAACACATAAGGAAAATGTGGTTAAACACTATGACCTAAAAGATAGCAATTCCCTACAGTCACTCTCCGAGGCATCATCGGTTCCATTATCTATCCTACAAGAAGTGTATGATAGAGGTATAGGTGCTTATAAGACTCAGCCGACATCGGTACGCCTCAAGCATTCATACGTCAAAAATGTAGATGCTCCTATGAGTAAGAAACTATCCAAAGAGCAATGGGCTATGGCGAGAGTCTATTCGTTCCTAGATGGCAATCCTAAGCACGATAATGACCTAAGGAGCAACGAAGGACTTATAGGGAGTGGTAAGCCACCGAAGAAACTAGCCAATCATCTGAAGGAACTTGGCATATCGGCGGAGACTTATCTAGAGGAGGCACGTCGGAAAGCCAAAGCGGCTGGGCTGGCATCGGAACTTCTAGATTGGGCATCGGACGAGACACATAAATTGGAGATTCTAAATGAAGATGGTCATACGGTACAGTTTGGAGCAGCGGGTATGGGCGATCATATTCTATACACATTACTGAAGGACCCACTGGCAGATAAACATCGCAAAGCGTATCTGGCGAGGGCGAAGAAGATAAAAGGTAACTGGCGCTCATCGCCGTACTCTGCCAATTCATTAGCGATAAAGATACTATGGTAGAGCGTATGATAGTGCCCATTGTATCAATGATATCCATTCTATGAATGTCATTGATAATCAATTTTGTTAGAAATCCAGCAGACCATTCAATTTTTAAGTGATTCACATCAATCGCGCGTTGAGGGACTTCTTGCCGCCAGCGACCGGCGCCGCAGCGTGGTGACGACCACCGTCCATAGCTGGCGCCTCCGCCGGCTTGGACTTGCTGTAGGCACCCATCGCCTTGTGGGCGATGTTCGCCATACCGTGGAAGGAGCCGGCGCCAACAAGGCGGTCCAGTTCTGAGCGAGTCGCCATCTGGGCGAGGGGCGCCGAGATGATATCCTGTTCCGAAAGTACCCCTTTAATGATGCGAGACGAGCCACGGATAGACTCAAAGAAGCCAGAGTTGGCAGTAATGACGTATAACTGAGGTACGACCGTAAAGTCGGACTGATTGAACACTTGGAGATTGAACTGGAGAGTGAAGTTACCCACCAAGGAAGGGGCTTGTCCCGACTGGAGAGTAATGTCTTGGGACGGCTTGAGCACGAGGATAGAGCCGGCGAGCGGTACATTCGCACCCTGCTGGCGTGTCGTGAGGGCGACAGTGCCGGCTGTTGCGGTGTTAGGGGTACCATGGTTCGCCTCGGAACCCTTGCCGAGACCGGACCACGCAGCCCAGTCCATATCCAGACCGTTCTTAACGGACATATTGTAGAGTTCTTGGGTTGTAACAGACGAGAGGAGACCCGAGAAGTTATCAAAGTTCACGCTGAGAGGGCGGTAGTTGACTGTCTGACCGGCAGTTGGGGAACCAATAGCGAGGTACCAGTCACCCTGCTGGTAATCGGATGCGGCGGAGCCATTGCTGCCCGTAAGTCCGACCGAGGGGATATTGTATCCACCAACCGGCTTGACGTAGATAATGAGGAGATCGGGGATAGTTGGGAGCGTGATGGTCTGGCTCTGTAACTGTGTAGAGGCACCGGGAGCGAGTGCCGCACCGTTAGACGCATTAGAAATGTAACGAGGGAACTCCATGTATGGTACGACCGACTTAGGTGGGAGAGGTACATCAAGGGAGGGAGTGAGGAACTGTACGTTGAGTGTAGTATTCTTGAATACTCCACCGGGTACGGATGAGTTGAAGGCGAGCGAGCCGGGGACAATCTGGCGTCCGTTCTGCCATGTGCTACGGAATGTACGTAACTGCGACGCCGGCTGTAAGTTAGCAACCAACTGAATGTTATTGATACCGAAGAGACCCGTCTCCCATTCGCAGTGGTCCGAGAAGACAAAGGGTGAGAGGACAATTGGCTCAGTCGCCTCCCAGTAGACATAGACTGGGAGAGCGAAGCCGCCGGGCTGGACGGAGGCACCCGTGACGGTGACCACCGGGACACCCGTAGAGCACGAGATAGCATATGTAGCACCGCTCAAATCAGTACCACCGCTGTATGTGGCGGGGTTGATATTACCAGCGGCATCTGTGAACCAGAGCGATGGGTAGGCACCATTCTGGACATTGTCATAGTCTGTGCCGTCGTTGTAAGCGCCGAGGGGGTTGTTGTTCGCACCGAAGGCATCGTTATACGATGCATACTTATCAAGCATAGTTGGTGATGTGCGGACGAGGCGATTCTTCTTGTAGTCCGTGAGACGGAGTACCTCCTTGAGAACATCTTGGGAGTTGAGAATGACCGTTGTATCGTTAATCGTGGCTTGGAGTGTGGCGCAGAGGGAGTTAATAGGGAAGGCAGTGAGGGCAAAGTCCAGACCGGGGGCGATAACGACGTTACCAGTAGCCCAACCCGCCGAGGAGAGACCCGTAGCGGGCACGCACTTCTTGACGCTGAACTGCTGGTAGCAGCCAACGGACCACTGTACCTTACGATCTACGAAGACGTTCTCTGATGGCACATACACGTTAAACGTCATCTGCGACTGGGTAGCGGCAATAGCGTTGAAAGGAGCATTTGTCAGACTCAACGCACCTTTCTCTACGGCATACTTAGGGCGGGACTGGACAATACGACCGTCCATGACTGTCATCTTTTCTATGTCGGCCGACATCGGATTTATAAATAGGGAGACGATAATAATTATAGGATTATAAAAATTGACCCCCCCCCTTTCGGGCTTCAGAATGCCGGACTATTCAAAAGGCAAGTTTTTTTAGGATTTTCTAGATATGATTGTATTTGCCAGCGGCTCCCTTCCTTCTAAACAAAATCTTTATTGTAACCGTAGAGAGATTGAACATATTGACGGGATAGAGTTGTCCGTCAAGGCGACCACGCCACCAGAGTTGAATATCAATATTACGGAGTTCTCCACTGCCGGCAATATCGGCGAGACGGTACTCGGCGGTTGGCTGGTACTGTACGAAGTTACGGTAGATATCAGCACCTAGCCCACCAATATCCAACTCAAGGTCTGTAATGATAGGCTGGAAAGCGGACGGTGATACAACGCCGGACTGACCGATATCTCCAGAGCCTACATTTGTAGGGTCGCTCTGGGCTTCCTTTACGACTGGGATTAACTGTGAGGTGAATACAAGATTGGCAATCGGTGACCACATAGTATCTACGCATGAAAAATCCTGAGTAATCACCCAATAGACTTTCTGGTAGTTAATAGTGCCGCCGCCGGGATACACGGCAGTTCCAGAGGGCACAAATCCTAGAGGTGGAGTACCAGAATAGGGAGCGAGACGGTAATCGTTGACATTCGTATAGTTTTTGTTATTGAATAAGATTTCGTATGTAGCACCATCTACGTTTGTAAGAGAGGGTGCTCGCCACGTTGGAGTACCGGGCACGTTCTGCGCAGTAATAGGCACTGGTACGGTGAGTGTATTCCAATAGAGGACCGAGAATCCATTCATGAGACCGTATGTATTGCTATTCATAAACATACGGCAGTAGGGACTGACGGTAGGTGTGCCGACGGTTGTCTCATTCGTAAATGTCGTGAGACGCTGTCCCCAGCATGAACTATCCGCATAGAGAGATAGTTCTCGGTTTCCGGACTGTCCATTTTCATTGTAGATTAACTGGGGCATAAGTCCTACACCGTTACACCAATCAGTGAATGAGGCATACGGTAGAGCATCGTCCGTAGCATTCGTCCATGCGGTAACAAACTTGTTATAGAGTTGTATCCACGCACTAACGAGAGTAGTATTGAACTGGTTGACAACATAGGAATAATCTAGAGCCCACCACCAACGATTTGCAAGGTCTTGGGAGTAGATAGGACCGGGTTGAGGAGGTGGTGCTACAATAGAATTATTAATCTGAGGGAACCACTGGAGATACACTTGAGGACTCGTAACACTGATCGTAACCGTTCCAGCCGTTACATTCCAGATTTGCTGGTATGAGAGTGTAAAAGAATAGACTGTATCAACGCTACCGTTATCAAGGTTGAACACGGAACCGTTGGGAGGAATATATGTCCAGTATGTATTGCTTGAACCTTCGGATGGCGCATTTCCAGACGAAGCAGTATTACCAGTAGCACACGTATAGACTAGACCATCGGAATACAGTACAGTATTTCCTACAACATAGACAGTGCCGAGCGCCCATTGGGGATATGATGGTAGTGTAGAGAGTACATTCCAGTAGGGTGTAGTTGGTGGGGGATTATTTGTAGATGCGACAACGCATGTATAGTTAGAACCGCCGTACGATACGATTGTGCCGGGAGTGTATGAAACTGTATAATCCCATGGTGTTGCCTTCTGTAGAGAGTAAGAGATAGGGGTGAGTTCTACGCTTGGACAGAAGAGAGGGAGGTCTAAGTTAGCACCGTTCATAGAGAAACGAACAATACTAAAATGATAATCAGCAACATTACGGAGGAGTGCCTTATCACGAGTCTCGTTGAAACGGACTTGCGGGTCAAGGAAAGCGACACCGTTATTCTCGTCATACTGGGTATTATTCACGATGGTGCCGTTGTACCATAGGTAATCTGGCTCGTCGGCGATACCACCCGATGACTCAAGTCCGCCACGATAAAAGGGCATTTCTATATGAGGGTCGCATTTTATTTTTTCAGAGCATTATAAGTAAGACCAGCAACAAAGTTATCCGGTGATAATCCGCTGCTCCGGACTGCCGCATCATACTTATCAATACTCTTAGGAGCGTAGAGTAGCCGTGCGACTGCGTGTCGTCCGCACGTAGCGACATTCCTACCGCTACTCTGGAACGCTTTTGTATTATAATACACTGGCTTACCGGAGGCTCGTAGTAATTTTGTTAGAAACGGTTGGGAGATATCAAGTGCCTCAAGTTTAGAAGGTGGTATGCCCTCTTTCTGTTTTTCGGGGGCATCACCATACGGATCAAAGAACTCAATACTGCTAGGTCGGTTAATCATAGCGACCCAATGTCCCATTGTTGGAGAGACATTGGGTACAAGCATGACACAGCGTCCCTTCGCATCAAATGCCTCTTCTATGGACGACATCTCACCGAGCATAGGATATGTTATGATTTTGATATCATTTCCTAAGATTTTGCGAATATCTGAGTCGCTAAGGGAATAGCCTTTGACTCGCTCTACCATTTACTTTAGGCGACTTATTTTATTCTTATACTGTAGTAGAATGTCGTACGCACAGTGGGCAGCAAATGTCTATTATGCTGTAGGAAATATTGTTATGAAAGGTAATACTGAATACATTTGTACGACACAGAACTTAAGTTCAACGAGTAATATACCTCCTAACCTATCCTTTTGGTCTGTCTATACTCCCGGTATTGCTGGACCTACGGGTGCTACGGGACCATCGGGGGGTCCTATAGGTCCTACGGGTTTGACGGGTTCTACGGGTCCTACTGGACGCACTGGTTCTACGGGTTCTACGGGACCTATGGGATTTACGGGGTCTACCGGTTCTACGGGTTCTACGGGTTCTACGGGTTCTACGGGTACTACCGGTTGTACTGGACCGGTAGGATCTCAAGGAGCCACTGGTGCGACTGGGTCTACGGGTAGTACGGGCAGTACGGGACCTATGGGTTCTACGGGTGCGAACGGTGTGATGGGTTCAACTGGGTCTACTGGTAATACCGGACCGGCTGGTGTGACTGGTCCGATTGGTATAGGATCCACGGGACCTACGGGTGCGGCGGGTCCGGCTGGACTTACACCGGTCGCTCCTACCGGCAGTACGGGACCTACTGGTATTGGCGGTCCTACCGGTTTTACTGGACCTATAGGCACTGGACCTACGGGACCGGCTGGACCTATTGGTGTTACGGGACCAATTGGACCTTTGGGAAGTTATCCGTCCGGACTCGCTACTGGTCTATCATGGGTAGGAGGTGCCTACGGAAGTGGATATCTCTACCGTGCGACAATTACGAGCGTCGGCGCCAGTTTATCCGCATCGTCCGTAGTCAGTGCTGGAATACAGTTGCCTACGTATGCGACACCCGAAATCAATGATATGATAAATTGTCGTCTGTATGGTTGGCTTGTATCATCGGCGAATGGCGGGTCTATCACCTTTTACATAGCCAATACACCATCATCACCATCGGATTTTACTATTGCGTGGTCAGTTCTATCGTATTAAAAATATACATTATAGAATAGAATGTCGTATGCGTCTTGGAATGCTAACACGTATTACAACATAGATGATATTATATTTTATAATTCAACGGCGTACATATGCGTTCTAGGAAATATGAGTGGAACGCATAATGCTCCGCCGAATGCTGCGTTTTGGCAGCCATTTGGTGTAGGAATTATTTTTGCTCAGTGGGCTATGGATACATACTATAATCTAGACGATTTGGTCTATCATAATTCGGTAGTTTATGTTTGTATCCTAGGCAACTATAGTAACGTTGAGAATGCGCCACCGAATGCGGCATTCTGGCAGCCCTATTATGGCAATGGACCGACTGGAGGTTCACCGGGTCCTACGGGTGGTGCTGGTCCTACGGGTATAGCGGGTATGACGGGACCGACGGGACCGGCGGGCACTGCGAGTGGTACGGGTGCTACGGGTCCTATTGGACCGACTGGACCGACTGGTGAGGGGGCTACTGGACCTATGGGCGATACCGGCAGTACGGGACCTATGGGTGATACCGGCAGTACGGGACCTATGGGTTCTACCGGTCCTACGGGGAATACGGGTTCTACGGGTTCTACCGGTTCTACGGGAAATACGGGTGATACTGGATCTACGGGCTCTACCGGTTCTACGGGACCCACGGGTTCTACGGGACCCACGGGTTCTACGGGACCCACGGGTTCTACGGGACCCACGGGTTCTACGGGACCCACGGGGTCTACGGG
>Ga0208389_1000722_pt1 | contig 15272 bp, 18 predicted proteins | sample CryBogCBH12Aug09_FD_184625 | JGI IMG/M metagenome (GOLD analysis project Ga0208389, IMG submission 184625) | Freshwater microbial communities from Crystal Bog, Wisconsin, USA - CBH12Aug09 (SPAdes) (version 2) | ecosystem: Environmental > Aquatic > Freshwater > Lake | place: Crystal Bog... | reverse complement strand
CCGAACGTGGATGAGTTCTACTATCAGGACAAGGATCAGGTCCCGAATCACGCTTTAGGCGCGTTCTGGGACTACCAGAAGGCCAAATACGACAAGTGGGTAAACCTATCGGAGTCGGCTGAAGGGACGCTGCTGGCGTTGCCTGGGCGGTTCCTGCACGGCGTCCCACCGAAGTTGCGGCACAAGTTGACCAACGTCAACTACCTTGAGCTGCAACACGATGCCGCGGGCATACCGCACAAACCTGCGGTTCACTTCTACGCGACATCCGAAGAACAGGCGTGGGCGAAGGCGACGAAGGCCGCGATGGGCGATTACGCCATTGTCTGGTCGCTCGCCGGATCGTCCGTACATAAGACGTGGCCCTACGTGGACAACATCGTGGCGGCGCTGCTGCTGGAGTTCCCGAACGTCCATATCGTCATGGTGGGCGGCCCGTCAGCGGTGTTGCTCGAACAGGGTTGGTTCAAGGTTGACGAGACCGGGATGCCGTTGCGCGATGCGGCGGGCAAGAAGATACCAACGGATCCGCGCGTACACCCCATGTCGGGCGACTGGACGATCCGCGAGACGATGGCATTTGCTCAGGTCGCGGACATGGTGATCGGCCCGGAAACGGGCGTGCTGAACGCGGTATCGCACGAGAACGTCGCCAAGATCGTGTTCCTTTCTCACTCCACCTCTGAGAATCTGACGCGAGATTGGATCAACACGCACGCCCTGATTGCCAAGAACACGCATTGCCCGGGCCGTGGCGACAACGAGGCCCCGGCGTGCCATCAGTTGCATTACGGGTGGGATCATTGCAAAAACTCGTTGGACGATGAGGGCAAGCCAATGGGCATCGCGCAATGCCAGATCGAAATCACCGACGAAATGGCATGGGCGGTCATCGCGCCGCAAATCCATCAGGCGCTTAACAAGGCGGCATAAATGAGTACGTCAGGCACATACACTTGGACGGTGACACGGGATGACATCATCCGTGAAGCTCTCCTCAACATCGGCAAACTGGACGTTTACGGTCAGATTGACCCGATTGAGACCACCGACTGCGCCCGCAAGTTGAACATGATGGTCAAGACGTGGATGGGCCGCTTGGACTACGCGCCCGGTTTGAAGGCATGGACGCGTCAGCGTGGTGACCTGTTCCTGTCATCGAGCGATTACAGTTACAACCTTGGACCTACGGGCGATAACTGGGCCGGCGGCTGCACGGCATTGCCAGGGCAGAACTACGGCACGGCGCCACTGACCACGGGCGCTGCGGCGGCGGCGGTGACACTGTTTGTCGGGACGCTGACGTCCAACTTCACGGCCAACGATTACGTCGTTATCGAGCTCGACACCGGCGACATCTTCAGCACGACCTGCGCGGCGGTCAACAGCGGTGCGGGCTCCATCACGATTGCCACGGGTTTGCCATCCTCGGCGTCTAGCGGCAACTATGTGTACAACTACACGACCAAGGCGCAGCGTCCTTTAGAAATCGTCACGGCAATCTTGCGCGATAACCAAAGCAACGATACGCCGTTGGACTACATGACGCTCCAGACGTACGAATCGCTGCCGACCAAGACATCAAGCGCGTACGTCGCGGACCCAACCGCCATCTATTACGAGCCGCAGATCGGCAACAGCGGCCCGTCGGGCGCGAACGGCGTGCTCTATATTGACTGTGGCGGCGCTCAGGACGTCACCAAGCAGATCCACATCGTGTACTTGCGCCCGGTGCAGGACTTTAACAACCCGTTGGACAATCCCGAGTACCCGCAAGAGTGGTATTCCGCGCTGTGCTGGGGACTGTCTAAGCAGATCGCGCCCATGTTCAACGCGCCGTGGGGTCCGGTCATGGAGCAGAACTTCCAAGAGGCCGTGACGTTTGCGCGTCACAGCAACACGGAAACCTCGGACGTGTACTTCATGCCAGGCGCGGGTAACCCGTAATGAAAGTCGTACCGATGTTCGGGGCGGGCATTCAGGGGAGGTCGCTGCCGGTCACGGCACAGCGACGCCTCAATTGCTATTTCGAGCAGCGCCCCGACGGCGACAAGGCCAATATCGTCGTCTACGGGACGCCCGGACTGGTCAACCTCGGCACGATGCCTGGGGTCATCCGACGAATGCTCGGCACCCAGTCGCTGCTATACGTCGTGGCTGGCTCTAATGTCTATTCGGTCAGCACGTCGTATGCGCGCACCACCATCGGCGCCCTGAACACCAATTCAGGCACGGTCTCAATGGCGAACAACCCGTCGCAGGTCGTGATCGTGGACGGCGTGAACGGTTACCTGTACACACCGGCTACCGGCGCGTTTGGTCCGATCACGTCGCCCGGGTTCCCCAACGGCGCCAACACCGTGACGTTTGTCTCGGGCTATTTTGTGTGCGAGCAGCCGGGTAGCCAGTATTTCTGGGTCTCGAACCTGTACGACGGTTCCACGTGGAACGCCCTGGCATTCGCGTCGGCGGCTCAGTACAGCGACAACATAAAGGCTGTGGACGCCCTGATTGGTAACCTCGTACTGTTCAGCGAGAAGCACACGGAATTCTGGCAGAACGTCGGTACGTCACCCGAGCCGTTCGCGCCGATCATCTCGGCAACGTCTGAGTTCGGTATCGCTGCTATATACTCGCGCGCGCACGTCAATCAAACCATCTGTGTCTTGGCGATGAACCCCCAAGGGGCGCCGCAGGTAGTGCAGATCGCGGGTTACAACATCACCGTGATCTCAACGCCGGACATGGACTACATCATGTCCAAGATGTCCACCGTATCGGATGCCATTGCGCTCTCGTACATGGTCAACGGGCATCCCATGTACCAGATCACGTTCCCGACTGCGGATCGTTCGTTCCTATACGACACGGCATCGGGCTTGTGGAGCGAGACCCAAACGGGCTTGACCACGAAATACAGCACCCGACACATCGCCCAGCACTCCACGTATTTCAACGGCTACACCGTCGTGTCGGAATACAACTCGGGCAACATTGATCGCTACGACACTGCGACCTACACCGACAACGGGGCGATCATCCCGCGCGAACTGATCACCCGTCACGGTTCCAACAACTTCAACGTGTTCAGCATCGACGAGATCTACCTTGACATGGAAACAGGCGTGGGCCTCGTATCCGGTCAAGGGTCGGCACCCTGCGTCATGTTAGAGGTCAGCAAAGACAACGGCAGGACGTATTCCACACCGCGGCAATTGAGCCTCGGCGCGTTGGGCAACTATCGTCAGCGCCTGATCGCCCGTCGGTTCGGATCGTCCCGCGATTTTGTATTCCGCATCCGGTTCACAGATCCGGTGCAGTTCACCATCACCGACGGCGCAGTGACGATCCGCGAGGGCGAACAGTGACCGCTCCGTTATCGCCAATACCTGGGCCACAGATCAGCTCCAAGGACTTGCTCACGCCAGTCTGGCGTTCGTGGTTCAATCAACTGTACCAGTACATCAGCGTCAGCGGTGCAACCGGTGGCTTTCTGGGCGCATCCACCCCGCTATCCACCACCGCACCTTTGACGGGCGGCGGTTTATTGTCGGCCAGCTTGACGCTCGGAATCGACCAGACGGCAATTACCATTACCGAATCGCAAGTCACGGGCCTGACAGCCGATCTGGCGCTCAAGGCGCCGCTATCGTCACCGGCCCTGACCGGCACACCCACGATCAACGCCGTCTCCATACGGACCGGCACAGGCAGCCCTAACGGATCCGTCACCGGTAACCCGGGTGACCTGTATCTCAACAAGTCGGGCGGCGCGGGGACGACGCTCTACGTCAAAGAATCGGGGACGGCGACAAACACGGGATGGGTGGGCAAATGACCGCAATAGCGCAATTGGTTGAGGGGCATGGCGAGAAACTGGATCAACTGGAAGCCGAAATGCACCGGTTGCCACAGCAGACGTGCAGCGTGCGCCACATATTCGCGCCCGGAATGTACATCCGAGAGGTGTCTATTCCCGGCGGCACGTATGTGGTCACCCACAAGCACCGCGAGCCGCACCTAAACGTATTTGTGCAGGGCAGCGGCACGATGATCATGTGCGACGGCAGGCATCAGCCCATGAAAGCGCCGATGACCTTTGTCAGTCAGCCAGGGCGAAAAGTCGGCTACGTTGAGACCGACCTCGTGTGGCTGAACGTCTGGGCGACCAACGAGACCGACATCGAAAAGCTGGAAGCCATGTTTTTTGATAAGACGGAAGAATTCGCCGAGGCGCAGCAGCAGAATCGCTTGAGCCGGGACGTCAAACTGATCGGCTACGAACGCGATGACTATGCGGCGTTTCGCGATGAATTGGGCGTTGACGAGGCGAAATGTCGGCAGATTTCAGAAAATACCGACGATTTGATGCCGTTACCGTACGGAGCATACAAGGTGAAAATCGGCACGTCCGTGATTGAGGGCAAGGGCGTCATTGCCACGGCTGACATCGCGGCGGGCGAATTCATCGGTCCCGCACGGATCGGCACCCTGCGGACGCCGTTGGGACGCTATGCCAACCATTCTCCTACCCCAAATTGCAAATTTGTCAATGCAGGCGACCGCATTATTTTGGTAGCATTACGCCCGATAGTGGGCTGTCGCGGAGGCTTTGACGGCGAGGAAATCACGGTGAACTACCGGGACGCCCTTGCACTTAACCTACAGATCGGAGCGCAGTCATGAGTGGAGTCGCAGGGGCTATCGCAGGAGCCGCAGTAGTCGGGGCCGCCGGTAGCATGATCGCCGGTAGCGAGGCCGCATCAGCGACCCGTGACGCATCCAATGCCGCTATTGCGCAGCAACAGGCGGCGCTACAGCAACAAGCCCAGTTGTCCGCTCCATACCGTCAGCTCGGGCAGAACGCGATGGGCGCGTACCAGAACCTGTTGGGCATCGGCGCCAACGGTCAGGTCAACCCGCAACTCGCGGAGCAGACCTTGCAGAACTTGCCCGGTTACCAATTCCAGCAGCAACAGGGCCAGCAGCAGACGTTGGCCGCGGCCGGCGCGATGGGCATGGGGCTGTCGGGCAACACTCTGCAAGCGCTGTCCAAGTACAACCAAGGCTTGGCTGATTCCACGTATCAGCAAGAACTCCAGAACCTTCTGGCACCCGTTCAGTTGGGCCAAGCGGCAGCGGCGGGTCAAGCCGCAAACGTCGGTCAGGCCGCATCCAACATCGGCAACATTGCGATGAACCAAGGCCAAAATCAGGCCAACATCGCCATCGGCCAAATGGGCGGCATCACCGGATCCATCAACAATGCCATGAACCAGTACACAACCATGAACACGCTCAAGGCGCTACAGGGCGGATCCGCAGTCGGCGCATCACCATACGTTGCCCCGACGTTATCCACCCCGCAGACCAGCGGCTTTGGCGACATTTTCGGAGGCCCCTGATATGGCTATTGATCCGCAAAGCATCGCCAGTATTGGCCAGAACGGGCCAGACATCGCCGGTTCTACGATGAAGGCATACACGTTGGCCGACGCGATCGACCGACGTCAAATGAACCAGATGACGTTGCAATCGCAGCGTGAAGAACAAGCAGATCTCGGCAAGATCAAAACGCTGTCGCAACAGTACGACCTGAGCAACCCTGAGCAGCGTCACGAGCTGGCGTCGCGGGTGCAAAAGGAAGTCGGCGGCAAGTACGCGATGGACTTTATGCGGATGGCTGACGAGCAGGATCGTCGCTCTCAAGAACTGAACGCGTCGCAGCTTGACACGTACCAGAAAAAGCACGAGATCATGACGTCGGCCATCATGCCGATGTATCAGCAGATTCAAGCGGCGACGCAGCAAGGTATCCCACCAGGGCAAATTGAGGCGCAGCTGCTGCCGGCGTTCAAACAGACCCTCGAAACGCTGCAAAAGCAAACGCTGCCCAACAGCGAAAAGGTGCTGAATCAACAAGACATCCAGCAGATCTCGACCATGCTGTCGGGTCAGCCGGGCGCATTGTTGGGCGGCATCAATTCCGCGATGGCGGCGTCAAGGACGGCGCAGGAGTTTTTTGCTAAGCAAGCAAAAGAAAAGCGTGAAAGCGAGAATGTTCAAAGCGAAATAGCGCATCGCAAAGCAATGGAGAAACAAGGCGAAGATCGAATAAACATTGCTCGAGGCCGAGCGGGCGGCGGTGGCCGACCAAAGCCACCGGCTGGCTATGAATGGGATCCAGACGATCCAGAATCGTTGCGGTTTATTCCCGGCGGACCCAAGGACCCAACAAAATCGCCAATCTCCGGGCGCGAAGGCGTGATGTTCAGTCGCGTTGCATCGTCGGCTAACGAAGCCGTTGCGGCCATCAAGAACATCGTTGAATTACCGGTGGGTGCGTCATCTGGCGTGTTCGGCATCGGCGCAACTCCGGGTCACGGAATTTTGTCGTCTGCAAAGGGCGCATTGACGAACAAAATGGCTGATCAGGACGTTCAAGATTACAACACGATGTTGGCGGGCGTTCGGCGCAACTTGGCGACCATTGAAACCGCAGGTTTGGCGCCAAGTGGCGCGTTGACCGAAGGATTCGCATCGCTTGAGTTGCGAGCCGGCGATACCCAATTGACCAAAATGCGTAAATTGGCCGAAATGCGTCAGGTCGTTGAAAAGGGACTTGAGGTCAACCTTGATAACCCGCGGTTGCCGCAAGAGCAGAAAACGCTTGTTGAGCGCATCATCAACGACGTTCGCACCGCTGTGCCGTTTACGCAACACGACGTTACCGAATTCCAGAAGGCGGGCAAAAAGAATTCGGAAACGACGCTCACCGACTACATGAATCAAAAGGGCCTAGCCCAACCAGTCTCTCCCACCCCCGGTCCTGCTTCCCCCACTGCGGCCCCCTCCCCCGCAGCCACCGGTGGGGCCGGGGGTGGGACCTCTCGAGAAGTTACTGCGACCGGCCCGAATGGGCAGAAATTGGTGTTACGCAACGGTCAATGGGTGCCGCAATAATGGACAATCTGCCGCCATTACCACCGGGGTTCACCGTAGACCAGTCGGCAACACCGCCGTTGCCGCCCGGGTTCACGTTAGATCAACCCGCTGGCGGCGAATGGGAGAACAACAAGCCGTTGCCGGAATTCCCGCCGGCGCCTCCCAGCGTTGCAGCTCGACTGGGCGCAGGCGTTGCCGGTATGGGCGCTGGCGCTGCGGAAATGCTTGGTTTGGGCGCACCGGTTGAAGTCGCTGAAATGGCCGCTGGTCGGCAACCCGCTCAGCATTTCGGTGCACCCGGACCATTTGGCGCGACTGCGGAACAAGTCCGTGGGGTTGAGCAGCAAATGCGTGGAGTCACTCCCGCAACGGTCGCCAAGGGCGCGGTGCAGGGCATTGTTCAGCCATTTAAAACTATTGGCGGCGCATTTACGGCGCCGCCCCAAACGCTCGGTCAGGCATACGACGTCGGCAAAGCGGTGCCACAGGCGGCGGCAACATTTGAAGGCGCTCGCGCTTTGGGCGTGGGCGGTTTGAAACTGGCGGCTAGGGCTGCAACACCCGAAGCTCGAGCGGCTGCGGCGTCGGTGGCCACCGATGTAAATGACGCCAGGTTGCGCGCACAAAATTACGTAATGGAAAATTCGGGTCTTAACCTGAATCAGTTGTCACCAGAATTCCAGCAAAAGATGGTGGACATTGCTACCGATCCTGCGCGATTGCGATCTCAAGACCCGAAGGTTATTGCTAGAGAAGCTCGAGCTGCCAAATTTGGGTATCCATTGTCCAAAGGTCAAGCGGAGCGAAACAAAGCGCAAATGACGCGCGAGGAGATATTAAGCAGCTCGCCCGAAGGTCAACGTCTGACCGACATCAGTGAGCAGCAAGACGTTAAATTGCACGAGGCAATTGATGCGTTGCGCGGGAAAACTGGCGGTAAAGCAAAGACACCAGAGGAAATCGGCAAGTCGGTGCAGGAAGCATCACGCGGAAAGCTGAAGTTGATGAAGGCCGAAAAGACCGAGGCTTACAACGTTGCACAGCGGTTTGGCGAAATGGATTTGCCCATGGATGCCAGCGCGTTGCAAAAGATGGTGGAAAGTGACCCCAACATTAGTCGTTACACCGATTTGAAGTCGTTGTTAAAAGATTATGTGGAAGAAGATTTGCCGCCTAAGCCCGGTGAAACGATCACAGCGCCAAAAAAAGATTTTCAAAATCCCAATCCAAGCCAAGATTCCATATTGGAATTTATGGCTAAACATAAAATTGGGCTAGACGCCGAAGAAGCTGTGGCGCAAGGCATTGATCCCGAAGCGTTGCGACCTGCGCCTGGTCGAGCTGGGTTTGTTGGTATTAAGCGAGCGTTCCGCAAGAATGGTCTCAGCTTTGACAACGCAGCGGAGGTGTTAAGCCAATACGGCTATCCAGTGATTGACCAACAAGGCCGATATGATCCGAACATGCTGTTGGATGCTATTTCCGACGAGCTAGGCGGCATGCCTCGATACAGCGATCAAAACACCCACAGAATGGAAATGCATATGTGGGGGCAGGACATGAAAGAGCGCGGTGACGCTGCGCCTGCTAAAGCACCACAAAAATTGACAATCACGCCAAACAATCTCGAAAGCGTGAGGCAAGCTCTCAATACGGCGCAGAAAGGAACGCCAGCAGGGTATTTTTCTGGTCGCGTCATCAAAATGATTGACCAGATTCAAGACGAACATGGAACGCCATTTTACAAAGCAGCTCGAGCAAAAGAAAAAGCGTGGCGCGACGAATTTGATAGGCAGTCTCGCATTAAGAAGTTGGTCACCCAGCAAGGGCTGTCAGCTGATCGCGCTGTGGCGTTGGAAAAAACGACGGATTTCGTCATTGGTTCATCGTTGGAGCAGATTCGACAGATCAAGAAATCTTTGGTTACCGGCGGCAATCAACAGACGCGCGAAATGGGCAGGCAAGCATGGAAAAACGTGCAAGCCGGGGTTATCGACCGTTTGAAAGAAGCGGCGTCTAAGGGCGCCACGGTTGGCGAAAACGAACAACTCGAATTTGATGCAGCATTTCGTCGAGAATTTTTGAAGTTGGACCGCAACGGTCGATTGGAAGCCATTTTTCCTCCTAGGATTGTCAAAGAGCTGCGAGATTTGGATGCAGCTGTGCGCGACGTACGGCAAGTGCCAAAGGGACGTCGAAAGACTGGTCCAGACACTGCTGGTCGTTTGATGAACATAGCGTCAATGGTGGGCAAGTTTGTGCCGACCGTCGCTGCCGATGTTGCGGTCGGCGCTGCAAAAGCGGTCAAAAAGGTTGGTGAATTGGGAGCAGAACAGCGACAAATCAAAGAAGCCACAACGACGCCCACAGCAGAAGCGGCGGCGGCTGCGAAAAAAGACATCAAAAAGAAAGCCAAGCGGGCGCAAACTTTGTCATCCTTGCAACAGTATGGAGCGAAACCCAACAAGAATGCGGGTAGAGCGGCTTTCTTGACGGTCCCGATCACCCGTGGTTCCGAAGCCTATCAGGATCAAGCGCAATGAAAGTTCTTGTGATCGAGCTTGAAGACGCCGGCTGCGGCTTAGACTTTGTGCTGCGCTGCGTCCAAGCCGGCCACAAGGTGCGCTATTACAAGCCCGCCGAGAAGAAATACGAATTCGGCAAAGGCTTCCCGGGTGTCGAACACATTGACAACTGGGCCACGTCATTCAAATGGGCTGACCTCGTGTTCGCGACCGGCAACGACAAGTTCCTGCCCCGCATCGGCGTGATGCAAAAGGGTCAGATCAAGTTCTTTGGCCCGTCACAGGCCAGCGCCGACCTTGAGATCAAGCGCGAACTGGGCATGAAGTTCTTGGAAAAGCACGGCATTGAATGCCCTGAGTTCAAGACGTTCCCGAACCTTGACGCTGCTGAAGCGTACCAACGCAAGTCGAGCGAGCGGCACGTATTCAAGACGTTGGGCAGCGAGGAAGATAAGTCGCTGTCGTACGTCGGCAAGACGCCCGCCGACATGGTGGCGCGTATCCAGCGATGGAAAAAGCTCGGCATGACCCTCAAAGGCCCGTGTATGTTGCAGCAATTCATCCCGGGCGTGGAGTTTGCGGTCTCGCGTTGGCTTGGCGCTGACGGCTGGGTCGGTTTGCCCAACGAGAACTTTGAGCGCAAGAAATTGTTATCGGGCGACGCGGGGCCGAATTGTGGCGAGTCCGGCACGGTCATGAAGTATTGCACCGAATCCGTCTTGTTTGACGAGGTGCTAGCGCCTTTGGAGGACAGCCTGATCCAAATGGGTCACCTGGGCGACATTGACGTAAATTGCATCATTGACGAGAAGGGCAAGGCGTGGCCGCTTGAGTTCACGATGCGCCCTGGTTGGCCTGCGTTTAATATCATGCTGGCGACGCACAAGGGCGATCCGGTTGAGTGGATGCTGGACGCTTGCAAAGGTGAGGACACGCTCGATGTCAGCACCGCCATCGCGTGCGGCATTGTCGTGGCGCAGCCGGACTATCCCCACAGCAACGCCACACAGAAGGAAGTCACGGACATCCCGATTTACGGCGTGACCCCGAAGAACCGCCGTTACATCGCGCCCCAGTCGGTCAAGATGGCAGTGTTGCCCCAGATGGAAGGCGACAACATCGTTGAAAAGCCCATGTGGGCCACCTGTGGCGATTATCTGGCGGTGGTGACAGGTACGGGCAAGTCGGTCAAACAAGCCGCTGAGCGCGCTTATGGCGTCATTAAGGAACTGCACGTTCCGGACATGATGTTCCGCGACGATTGCCACGAGAAGATGGAAAAAGACATACCCGAGCTGCATAAGCACGGTTACGCCCTCGAATTCACCTATGAATGAGTAACCTATGGCTACCGGCTACCTGATCCCCGTTGCGAACTGTTTGCAAGTGTTTTCCGACCAAGGAATCGTTGCGAGCGGCTACAAATTGGCGACTTATTTGGCGGGTTCGACAACGCCCGTTACAACGTACACCACGTCGAGCCTGACGGTCGCGAACACTAACCCCGTCGTGCTGCAAAGCAACGGTCGGTTGCCAAACGCGATGTGGGTGCCATCGGGAACGTTGGTCAAAATTGTCTTACTTGACGCCAATAACAACGTGATCTCGGGGGGAACGTACGATAACTTGTCGGCCATCAACGACCCGTCGGCGATCACCATTCCGGCATCGTCGGTCACAGGACTTGCCGCATCGGCTACGACGGACACGACAAACGCATCCAACATCACCGCCGGCACGCTGCCAGCGGCCCGAATTACGGCGTTAAATGGCGTGCAATTTGGCGGGTTCGCGAGCACGACGCCTTACCCCGTCACGTTCTCCGCAACCGCCATGTCTTTGGACGCTTCACAGTCCAACGTGTTTACCACAACGCTAACGGCTTCAATCACCGTGGCGCCCACCATCGTCAATCCCAAAGACGGTCAGACGATTAACTGGTTCCTGACGCAGGACAGCACGGGCGGTCGCCTGATCACGGGTTACTGGCCCAGCGGTTTCAAATGGCCCGGTGGCAGCGCTCCGGTGTTGACCACGGCAGCGAACGCGGTGGATCTGTTGGTGGCAACGTACCGGGCCTCCACGGGCTTCTGGTACGCCTCGCTGATCAAGAATTTCTCATGACATTCGCAGCCGCGACATTGCAGATTGCGGGATCGTCCGGCGGCGGTGGTGGCGGTTCTATTACTAACGTCACGACGGGCGTCGGCAGCTCGGCAAACGCGCGTCAGTCGTATACCTGGTGGGGTTGGCTACAGTCTCCGGCATTCGCGGCGGCGTTCGGCCCGGACAGCGCTATCGGCTCGCCTACGCCCGCCAGTCCCAGCCTTTACGGTTATACCCTCGTCGGCGTTTATGCGGGCGACGGCGGCTCAGGAACGTCTAACGCGTACACCTACAACGTCGCAGTCGCGGGATCCGCGCCGACGGGTACGGTCAGCAGCCTGACAGTTGCCGGCACGACCATCAGCAACTTCACGTTGACCACGATCACGACGTACCAACCGGCTTACACCATATTCCGGTTCGGGATGAATTCACCCGCGGCGGAACTGTTCGGAACCAGCGGTACTGTCACCTGCACCATTGCATGAGGCGCCATCATGGGATTCGTTATATTCGCGACCATCGCCCTTCTGATCCTTGGTGACATCATTCTCAATGATCGACCGCCGAGGAAATGACGATGCACGAATCAACCACCAAAGCCGACGGGGCGGCTGTTGCGGTCTGGGCCGCCTATTTCATCAGTCACCTGACTGAAACGAATCAACTGCTACAGTTTTTCTGTCTGCTACTCGGTTTGATTTCAGGCATTTACGCAACGCTGTACCACATCATGCGGTGGCGAAGGCTGAAGAAAGAGAATGAGCGCCGAGCTTGACATCGCTTTCCCTCGGGTCAAAGAAGCCGAGGGATACCGGATGTATCCGTACAAGGATACGGTCGGCATCATGACCATTGGTTACGGCTGTGCGCTTGATAACGGTTGGCCTGAACCGTTCGCCGCAGCCGTCGCCAAGATCCAGTTGGAACAGGCCGAACTGGACGCCTTGGACGTGCCGGGATACCTCAATCTGTCGCCCATGCGGCGCAGCGTCCTGATTGAAATGGTGTTCAATCTCGGTCTGACGCATCTTATGCAATTCACCCATTTCATTGCCGCACTCAAAGCCGGGGACTACAAAACCGCGGCGGCTGAGATGCTGGACAGCAAATGGGCAACGCAGGTGGGAGACCGCGCCCGTCGTTTGGCTCTTATCATGGAAATGGGGACTGATACATGATTCCGACCACCGTACCGTTGATGGGCCACACCATTCAGGTATTCGTCATTGCCGAGCAAGATTGGCCTCACGGCGCAGACACGGCGGGCATCTGGATACCGCACCAGCATCAGATCCAAATCAACGACGGGTTGGACGATTCCAACAAGTTGCACACGTTTTTCCACGAGCTTCTGCACGCAGCCTTGGACGCGATGAACCACAAGTTGAGCCGAAACGAAGCGTTCGTTGACAACCTCGGTGGCCTACTGCACCAGGCATTGACGGGCGCGACCTACGCGAAATCGAAGCGCGTCCGTAAACGCGTATCGAAGAAATAATGTGGCACGACATATTGTCATCCCGGACGTCCAAGCGAAGCCGGGTGACGATTTCACGCACATCGACTGGGCGGCACGGGCCATCGTGGACCTCAAGCCCGACGTCATTGTGGTGTTGGGGGATTGGTGGGATCTACCGTCACTCTCCACCCACGACGCCCCGGGATCGAAAGAGGCCGAAGGTCGGCGCGTACTGACCGACATTGAAGTCGGCAATGAGGCGTTTGAACGGTTGGTCACGCCCATTGAGCGCGAGCGCATACGCTTGGCAACGAAAAAGCGGCGTATGTGGAATCCGCAATGCCATTTTCTATTCGGAAACCACGAAGATCGGCTGACGAGGGCTATATTTCGCGACCCCAAATGGGAAGGCATCATCAACCTCGACAGTCTGAAAACCCCGTGGTTTACCCGTCACCCGTTCCTCAAGATCGTGGAAATCGACGGAATATCGTACTGCCACTATTTCCCCAACCCATTTAGCGGTCGCCCCATCGGTGGGGCCATCACGGCGCGCCTCGGCAACATCGGGCGGTCGTTCGTGCAAGGGCATCAGCAAGGGTTCATGTACGCTTCCAAGGTGTACCCGAACCACGTCAAACACGGCTTGGTGTGCGGTCGGTTCTACACCCGCAACGAGCATTACCGGCCCGATGACGTCCAAGGGGTCGAATGGAACGGTATCGTGATGTTGGATTGCGTTCATAATGGCGATTATGACCTGGTGCCGTTACGCATCGACACATTACGAGAACGCTATGGGAAACAATGAGTTCGATGATTATGTTGCGGCATTAGGTAATCTGCATGCCTTTCGCACGCGACACAAAAGTCGGGTCATGAGGCCGGACATCAAAGCGGACGTCGAAGCTCTCCGCGATCAGGTCAACGAGCTTCATGACATGATCGAGGTAATCACATGCGCCTTGCAGAGCCTATCAAGCTCGAAAATTACGAAAGCAAAAACGATCCGATCAACCCGAGTCATTACCAAAAAGGTAAAGTTGAGTGCATCAGCGCCATTGAGGCGCAGCTCACGTCCGAGGAGTTCCGAGGTTACCTCAAAGGCCAGGTCGTCAAGTACGTCTGGCGCGAGGATCAGAAGGGCGGCACCGAGGACCTCAAAAAAGCGCATTGGTATTTGACTTACCTCTTAAATTACGACGAGGGTTAAATCATGAATTGGCTAAAATCCATTCCTCAGTTTCTTGAACTGTTCAAGGAAGGTAAGGAGATCAGCAATGCGGCGACATGGCAGAATCGCACCGTGGCAGCGAATGCCTGCGTGGCGCTGCTGGGGACGTGTTTGGTCATCGCGAAGACGTTCGGTTACGCCATCGAGCTTGACCAAGAAACTATGGCGAATCTGGGCGCTGGCATTGTGGCTGTTGTTGCTGCTGTCAACGCCGTCATGCACACCATTACGTCAAAAAATGTCGGATTGTCGCCCGACGGCATCTCTGGAACCGGGAGCGGAAATTCCATCGACATGGAATAAACTGCCCCCAATCATCGTTGGTTTTGAATGTCCTTTAGGAGAAACGAAATGAGTTTTTTCACGACTTTGGAGGCCGATGTAGCGGCCCTTGGTAAGTGGTTCGGCGGTAACCCGGTCGGCGCGCAGATCGAAGCGGACTTTCGCTCGGCGGTGTCGGAACTGGAAAAGATCGCCATTGCCGATTTGGAGAACGCGGTCAAGGTCATCGGCCTTGCGGCGTTGACGGGCTTGGCAACCGGCGGCACGGCGGGCGCCATTGCTGCCGGCATTGCCTCGGCGCAGACGGAGTTCAAGAGCATCAGCGCCGATGTAACGTCTAAGACCCTGAACACCTTGGTCACGACCGTGGTCAATCAGGTGTCTGCCCAAACCACGCCAGCGCCGATCAGCGCCCCGTAATGGGCGACGGGGTTATACCCCCATCGGATTGGGCGTCAGAGGTCCTAAAACGCCTTGACGCCCTTCCGACCATATTGCGGCAGCAGGAAACGATTGGGCGGCTGCTGTCGGTCATCCAGAGCCTGAAAGACAAACGCAATCGGTTGAGCAAAGCGCTGATCGAAAGTCGGTCGGAACTGGCGACGGCTCGGGCTGAAGTGGACGAGCTGCAACAGGTCATTATCAAGCGTTTGTCCGGTAAACCCTGATGGGCCACGCCGTCCTACTGATCTTGTTCTCGCTGTGGTTTACCGACCAT
>Ga0208389_1000718_pt1 | contig 15334 bp, 9 predicted proteins | sample CryBogCBH12Aug09_FD_184625 | JGI IMG/M metagenome (GOLD analysis project Ga0208389, IMG submission 184625) | Freshwater microbial communities from Crystal Bog, Wisconsin, USA - CBH12Aug09 (SPAdes) (version 2) | ecosystem: Environmental > Aquatic > Freshwater > Lake | place: Crystal Bog... | reverse complement strand
CAAACATTGCACCGGCCCCGATGGTAATCTTCGCCGTATTGTTAATGGACCCATTCGGCCCCAGCGCCAGCGTGCCATTACTGATGGTCGTATTGCCGGTGTAAGTGCTGGCGTTGGTCAAAGTCAATTTGCTGCCACTGCCATTTAGCGTGAGGTTCAAACCGCCAGTAATTTGGCCGTTGAAGAATTTCGTCCGGCTGGCACCTGCCAAAGTCAGGGTGCAGGAGGAACCGCCCGTGATGATGGCGGAAGCGGGGACGGCGGTGCAATTCGTATCCGTCGCGATGGAACCAACTGTCTGGTTCTTCCCGTTCATGTCAAAGGTGACGACATTGGTATTGCCATTGGCGTTGAAAACCTGGTTCAACTGCAAGTCGGTGTTGGTGGGAAGAACGTTGCTCGCTCCAAGTCGCAAGGTGGCATACGTGGAACTCGTAGCAGTCGGCTGCACCCATGTTGCGCCGTTGTAGGTCTGATTGGACTGGATGATAAACAACCCGCCGTTTAATTGGTATTGAACGCTGCCAGAGCCCGAAACTGCGTTGGAAACAATATATCCACCGGCAAGACTGCCGCGCCGCCAAACCAAACTGGCATTGTTGCTTAACACAATCTGCGCCGCTCCGAGACTGCCCCGTTGCCCCGCATTGGCCCCAATCTGCATAACCCCTGCCAGAACATTGATGATGTTTGTGGCTGTCTGATTACCATCACCATTGAACCCCACTTTATTATTAAGAGTGCCGGCACCGTAATTAAAAGATCCGTTCACCGGACAGGTAATGATTGTGCCTCCGGTGTTGTTGTTGGTAATGAGGCCACCGCTCATGTTGATGGGATTATTGGGCAGGCTGGCAGTGCCACCGCTGTTAAAACCGTTTGTCCCGATGGTGTATGTGCCAGCCTTTGGTTGGGTGAAAATCAGGTTGCCCGGAGAAAGGGGTGTTCCATTGTTGACCGTTCCCGCTGTTCCCAGCGTTCCGCCGCCAAAGGTGACGTTGTCTCCACTTTGCATGGTAACGCCATAGCTTGTGCCGTTATACCATGCACCGCTCCCGATGGTAGTGGAGGCGGCACCTTGGTTCCAAGTCCCCGGCCCGTCAGAAATACCGGTGGTGTTGGTGGTCCAAGTCAGGTTCGCCTGACCAAACGCCGATGGCAGGGTGGCCAAGGCGAGGCACAGGATGGTCAGCGCCACGCACGACCAGACGGCAGTTCGAGGGGCAGTGGTGGACTTTGACACGCGGGGCATCAAACTTTGATTTGATTTTGTCTTCATGGGCTTACGGTTGATTTTATTGGTTGTTTTGCAATATACGGCCGTGGAATGATGAAACTTTACCTCAAACATGTCTCGGCGGTAACTACCCGAACGGAGGGGGGGAACGGCGGGTGGGCGAAAAAGCAGAAAGCGAAAACCGACCCGGAAAAAGTTTGGCCGCGAAAAGGCGCAATGGTATCCGGAAAACGGAAAGCTAAAATTCGCGACAGCTATCCGAGTCCGGCCGAAGGTCATTTCACAAACTGGCGGATTCTTCGAGCAGTCCCGTCAGTGGCAGCGCAATGATGTCGTCATCCAATTCAAAACGCCGCGTGCCGGGATAAACCACGAACAAGCGTTTCAATTTCAAATCCGCCATCGCCACGCGCATGGATTTGGTGGTGGCGGGCGAATCGCTGAATTTGAATTCAAACCCGATTTTGGCCCCGCCCCGGTTGATGAGCAGATCCAACTCCGCGCCGCCGTGCGTGCCCCAAAAATACGCGTCGCGCTCCGCATTCAACAGGCTGACGGCATGTTCCAACGCAAAGCCCTCCCACGAGGCACCGAGGCGCGGATGCGACCGGACCTCCGCCGGCGTGCGCAATCCCAACAGCGCGTGTAGCAGGCCAGAGTCGCGGAGATAGATCTTGGGTGCCTTGAGCAACCGCTTGCCGGTGTTTTCAAACCACGGCGGAAGGCGCCTCACCAGAAACGCGCCGCAGAGAATATCCACATAACGACTCGCGGTCTTCTGGTCGAGCGACAAAGCGCGTCCTAATTCCGCCGCGTTGAGCGAACCGCCGTGCAGATGCGCGAGCATGGTCCAGAACCGGCGCAAGCCTTCCGGCGGCAGGGTGATGCCAAATCGCGCCGCATCCCGGCTGAGAAAGGTCTCGATGAAATCCTGACGCCAGGCATAACTCTCGGCGTCATTCTCCGCCAGAAACGAGCGGGGAAAGCCGCCCCGCTCCCAGAGCGTTGACGCGTTTTCCGCGCCGGTTTCAGTCACATCAAAGCCACCCAGTTGCACGAAAGCCACCCGCCCGGCCAGAGATTCGGCCGCGCCTTGAATCAAATCCGGTGAGGCACTGCCCAGCAGGAGGAAACGGGCGGGAGTTCCCCGCCGGTCGGCGAGCACCCGTAACACAGGCAGGAGCTGCGGCATGGTTTGAACTTCATCCAAGACCACCAGCCCGCGAAGCGGTGCGAGCGTGCGCTCGGCCGCAACGGAAAGGGCTTGCCGATCCAGCGAACTTTCTAGGTCAAAGAAATGGCGATCCGCTCCGGCCAATTGATGCGCCAGAGTCGTCTTGCCACATTGGCGCGGGCCTAAAAGCGCCACCACCGGCGACCGTTTTAAGGCCTGCTGCGTCGCCGCCAGCCCGCGCGGACGTTGAATGAAGGAATCACCCATGCGAGTAATGTTGGATTACAATTCCGTATTTGCAAGGATAAACCGCTCGTTTAAGCGCTGCAAAATCCAGTAGATTTACCCCCTCCGTTCGGGTAGTTACAAAAGATAAGGCGGCAGCGTATATTTCAAATCATTCACCGCGAACGCGCAAAAATAAATGACTATGAAAATGAAAACGAACCTGGGCCGCAAACATTCAGTTGGACGGAATGCGTTCACGCTGATTGAACTCCTCGTCGTCATCGCCATCATCGCCATTCTGGCCGCGATGCTGCTGCCGGCGCTGGCCAGCGCCAAGAAGAAGGCGCTCATGATTGGCTGCAACTCCAATTTCCATCAGACGAGCCTGGCGCTGAATATGTATCTGGGCGACAACAACGACAAGTTTTGCGATACCAGGGACGTGTTCGGCAATGAATTCGGTCTCCTCAGCGGACAGAAAGCGGCATACCAATCTGTGCCAGCCGGCTCGTCGCCCGGGAATTATAACTCCTACTTGATTTATTATCTGGCCAGTTACATGGGCATGTCAGCTCCAGATGCCACGCTGCGATATTGCAAGGGCTTCGTTTGTCCGGGCTTTTCAAGTTTCGTAAAGGCCGATCCCAACTCCGCCAGCACATGGTCTTCAAACATTTTATATGCCGTGCCCTATATTGACGGTTCCGATGGTCTGGGTGGTTCATTAAATCTTGGGCCAGGCATTTCACCATTGGTTTTGGCTCCCAACACTCCCATTTTTGGTTACGGTGATTCCGCAAGAATGTGGCCTTCCCATAAGATTACCGATGTTTCCGCCGCGAAACCCCTAACGGATATATGGGCGCTGGATGATGCTGATCAGAAACAATGCAATCCGGCTTACCTGCCAGGCTGGTATAACCAACTTCCCCCCACTCCACTTCACGGCAGTGTGCGAAATTATCTGTATTTGGACGGTCACACGGGCTCCCGTAAAGTCTTGACGCCAACGAGCGGGGGCGCTTACTACCAGTGATAGCTAGAAGTATAAAAAATCCCCTAACCCCACAGCTTCCAACGGAGCTGTGGGGTTTTTCTTTCTTCACGCACGATGTGGAGAACATGGGGACGATTTGTGGCAAGTTTCGACAGCTAATCTTCAGCGGATCAATTCGCAGCGAAATGAAGAATTGTTGCCGAGGCCGATTCCACTCGAAACGTCGGGGTGATGGATTCATCGGATTTGACCTTTTTCCATTTGCCAGTCCAGCTTCCCTGCGGGCTGATGGAAGCTCCTCCCAACGTCACACCTGTTTTGGCGGCAACATCCTGATTTTCCTGCACCAGATCCAACCGCTGCCAGCCTCCTGAAATTGTGCCTTGCGGCAATTGGAGAGAAACCAAAGCCGTTTGGGCTTTGTCGCCATAGCTTTTGTTGATCAGGGTCAGATAAATGGAACCGTCACGATCCCGATAAGCGTAGGCATTGAAATTAAATGTGGGCGCGGATTCCATTTTTGCTTCGAGCGGACGTCCGTGCGCGCCTTGGGTGAATGCCAGAAAGGCATAGCTTTGAGGACGCAGATCAAAACCACGGCCAACAGCTTTATGAACAAAAGCCGAGTAGTTCGCAGCTCCAAAGGTCTCATCACGACCAACCGATTCGCCTGTATGATAGTTCATGCCTAACAGATGGTGTGCTGCCCACCAATGCGTGCAATCCAGCGCCCACAAGGTCGCAGCGTAAGTGTCGCTTGCATCTTTGGCTCCGCCCCAGTAGCAACTGTTCAATTCATCCATTCGATAGGGAATGCCATTGCTCGCCAGCACCGCGCCAAGTTGCCGATAGACAGTCTGGTAATAGCCATGAATGTCATTTAAGAGAAAGCGCGCGCGGGTCGCCGGCGGATTCTTTTCTCCTGCCCGGCCTGAACCGAGAAAGTAATTGTGATCGCTGGCCATCGCCAGATGGCCATCAGCAAACAAGTCCCTGGCCAGATTACGGGCGTAATAGCCATTGGCGCTGGGACCATCGAACTTCGCATCAGGCACAGCCTTCAGGATGGCGTCATAGTGAGGTTTCCATTGGGCAAAATATTCGTCGTAGGATTTGAAGTAGAATTGCGGCTCATTGCCTATGGCGAAACAATCCAGCCCATCGGCATAATGATCTGTGATGTAACGGGCGAGTCTTGCCGAATTAGCAGGATCGCCATTTTTCAAACGGAATGAATAAATAACCTTCAAGCCTGCAGCCCGGGCAAAGGTAAAGAGCATATCAATGTCTCCTTCCTGCGGAACCGGGATGCGCGGGTCGTCCACCGCATTCGCGCCAACTCGAAGATGCTTAATGCCGAGCGTTTTGAAAGTGTTCACCAGCGCGGTGTCGTGAGCATCGAAATAGTAGCGACCATCCTTGGGGAGAAGCATAGATGATTCGTAGCTCAAACCCAAAAAATAAGGCGAGAGATCTGCGTCCTGACTTTTGTCTGCCACCATGACTACCACGGGTTGAACCGAGGGAGTGGAAAAGCAAGAATTAATCAAGCCAAATAGGCTAAGTAGGGCAAGTAACAGACTGGTTTTGCGTGGAATAATATTTCTGCTTGCAAGCTCAAATAGATATTTGATGGGCATTTTACGTTGTCGCTTTGCAGTGTTTAAATCCGGTGAGGGAAAAAGCTTTTGGCGACTCAAGGAATCGTGGTGCGATAGAACTTCTGACCACTGTTAATTGTCGGGTCGGCAATCAGCCATACACCGCCAACCGGAGCGGTGTTGGTGCTGAAAGGCGTCCACGAACCCGTCAAGTTTGTGGTGAATTGACTGACATATGTCACCCCGGAAATACCGGAGAAGGTGACGGATACGGCGCCATTGCTAAAACTGATGTTTTGTGCGAGCGGCTTGGGTGCTGCGGTAACCGTCAATGTTCCGTTGCTGTAAAATTGGTTGTAGTTTGTCGGATTGAAAGTGCCACCGGTCGCTGCGCTGGGTGCCAAGTTGTAGCTGCCGACGGATGAATTCGCCGCCGTGCCGCCGCTCGCTGTGATGGTCACGCTGCCGATTGTCTGGCTCGGCGCAAGACCGGTGCTGTTGAAATTGGTTGAACCAGCGCCATATGTTTTCGTCTGGCCATAGACCTTGGTGTCATTGTTGGCAATAATCGTCAGCACTGCCGGGCTGATCACCAGACTGTTGGTCACGCTGCCGACATAATTATTATTAGCCACAGTGCCAATAACTTGATAACTGCCCGCATTGGTTGGTGGATTCAGCGAACCGGCATAGCTCAAGTTCACCGGCAGACCAGGCGGTGAAGTCGTGTTGGTCACGCTCTTGGCGGTGCCGTCGTAAGTTTGATTCAGATTCCCCAAAGTCACCGTCGCCGTGGCGGGATTGATTGTGAATGATTGGCTGTTGGTCGCGCCGTTGAAGTTTGCATCGGCAGCCAACATGGCCGCAACAATGTAGTTTCCAGAGTTGGTTGGCGCATTGGCGCTCGGGCCATAGCCGCTGCCGCTGTAACTGTAAGTTTGCGCCCCAGATGAACCAGTGAAGCTAAAGTTCGGTGTTTTTGCGGTTCCGTCGTAAATGAAGTTTGTGCCGCTGGCCAGAGTAATCGTCGAATTGGGCTTGATCAGCTCAACGTAAAGCCGCGGCGCATTGCCTGCGCCACTGTCATAAGAATCAAAAGCAAAAGAGTTGGTATTATTATACTTGAATAGGAATGTCATCGGGTTGCCGTTCGTCCAATCTGGGCGGGCGATGACTTCGGTGATGAGATTATCCAGAGACGGTGTCACCTTTAAGTCGCCGGCATTGCCCCAATTTGGCAACCAATAAGCCGTGTTAAATGTTGTGTTTCTTGAGGATATATTATAGGCGCTCGTGGCCAGCGGTTGCGAATTACCGCTGTTCTCGGCATTAACCTGAATAGTAATTGGGCTTGACAGACCAATACTGGGTTCAGCTCTGAATTGGTTTAGTTTAAAAGTAATCCACGCATTGATAATTTGTGCGCCCTGGGGAATACTGACTCCGGTAAAGCGAACGGCGGCAATGGTCTGATTTGTGTAAGAGGTGCTATTGGTATAGCTGATTATGCCGCCGGTGCTGGTCAGATTCACCACGCCGTTCGACTCATAACCGTCATTGCTAGACTGGCTGACTGTGTTTGTGAACGAGATAAAGAAAGGCTTAGTCAAGGCCGGAACAGCGACAGCATTCGAAGCTCCATATTCGTAAGCGCCAATATCAGGTTTATTGCCCACGGGCCGGTTTAAGAAATTCAAATCGAAAACAAGACTGTTGGAAGCGCCAGCATTAATCGCCGCCGAAGAGCTTTGAAGCTGGTAGTTGTTTGATGAGGCGTTGGCAAATTTCGGGTCGGTAAACACGGAATTATTGCCAAGCGTGGATGCGGTGCCGTTGCTGGAAAGGTTGTTATACTTGAACACTTGACTGGCAGGCGTGCCGCCGCCAAGCGTGATAAGATTGCCACTGGGATAGTTGTAGAATATGTTGTTCCGAATGATAATGTTCGTCCCCTGCGGCGCATAAAGATCCAGGCCTTGCGGATAGAATGACGAATTGTTGGTCATCACGGATTGAGCCACCGTGTTGTTTTCGAACGTGGCATTGTATAACAGATAGGTTCCGGAATCCCAGTTCATGACTCCCATGTTGTAACCGTAGCAGTTATAAACCAGGTTGTTATAGACCCACATATTATCCGCGCGATTGCCCAGTTCGGACGACACGATGACGCCCTCATGGCAGTTGTAAACAATGTTGTTGAAGGCCTGAATATCATTGTTAATGCTTCCGTAGGCATCCATGTAGATGCCGGGGCGCTGGGTTGGATTCAGGTCGTGGATGACATTGCCATAGATTCGCAGGTGCTTGCCCCGGATGCCCAAACCCTCACCGCCCGCAGTGCTGGTCGTGCTGTTCTCCACGACGTTGTAAGCGATGTCCACATATTCGCTGAAGGCTATGGAAATACATTCCCCATAGCTGCTGCTGACGGTATTACTGGCGAGGTTTCCAAGGACCGCCGAAGAGGAGATGTAATCCAGAAGAATCGCGACGCTCGCCAAATTGTAAAACTGGTTGCTTTGGACCAGCACATGGCTGCTCAACATAGACGGATTGCTGCTGTTAACACCATTAATGATACCTTGAAACCCGTTTTGAAATTGAATGCCAGTGATTTGAACATAACTTTGCGCGTTCAAATCAATGATCCCGCCAGAAGTGGCTCCACCGGCATCCATAATTGGCTGCTCACCCGGATAGGCGGCAAGTGTTACAAAGTTGCCAGCAGAGCCGGAATGCTGAAACAACAGTTTTTTTTCACTGTAGGTCCCTGCGCGCAGATATGCCGTCTGGCCAGCGACGAGATTGGTGACGGCCTTGCCGACGGTTTTCCACGGAGCAGACGGATTTGTTCCCGCGTTGGCGTCGCTGCCGCTGGGTGAAACATAATAAACCGCCGCCGCCTGCGACCAAATTGGAACGACCAGCGCCATGCATGCGAAAGCCAACCTGACGGGCGAGAAAAGCGCCGTCAAGTCCTCCGCCCTTCGCCTGATTCTTGCGATCAAGGTATTCAAATATTTACAATTTGCCTCCATTTTGACGGACTGACAACCCTCTGAATGGAGGGGGAGTCAATTTATATTTCTTGTGACAATTAGAGAGACGGTAGGATAGGCGCCCCCTGCAAACAGAAGGCGGGGTGGCAATACGCAACCCCGCCCCGGCCCAAGCCGCATGAATACGAGTCCAATTATTGAACAGGGCTTTATTGGCTACTTAAGCGGTAAAATGCATTTCCGCCATAACGGTTGGTATCGGCTATTCCAGTGAATGGAATGCCATTACTTACCGTTGTCCAATTTGTTGAGTTCAGATTTGTCGTCGTTTGCAGCACATAACTATAGCCGGTTACCGTGGGATAAATGACTACCGGTTGATTGCTATAAGTTGTGATTCCGAGCGCAGGAGGAGGTGGTGCAGCGGTCTTGAGGGTAACGTTGTCAATCCAGAAATCCCCGGTGCCGCCAGCAGCAATGGTTGCGGCTGTATTATACTTGTAGAAACCAATGCCTTGTGCCGGGGTGGAAATGACCGCAGCGTTGTTTGTGATAGGCATGCTGACATGCACCCAACCGTTTGAGGCCCCGTAGGGAAGAGCAACCATTGGTCCCAGTTGATACCAAGTGTAATTATTACGGTAGTTGGTCGTTATCAGGTTGATTTGCAGACCGGAACTACCACCGTTTGGCGGATAATCGAAGTCGTGGATTGACAGGGTGGAATTCACAGTATCCCACTTAACGTCGAAATCCAGGCTGACATAGTTGGTCGCGATGAAATTCGTGACCGCGCACGGAGTGCTATCGTAATACGGAGTTCCTTGAACAACCCCATAGAACTTTACGGCGTCACCGTAAGGGTCACCATTCGCAAAGTTTACGGCGACATAGCAGGAGCCACCGCCGTTGCCCGTATTATCCTGGGTTGAATCCCAAGCAAGCGTGTTTATTGAATATAGTGTCCCACTGACAGTGGGATTCATCATGCCCCAGCTTATATGTGGCTGGTAACCACCGCCTACAGCATTAACCTCGGCAGTTGTGTCAAACGTTCCTAAGTCAAGACCAGCGGCTTGGCCGTTGTTGACTACGAAGGCTGTCAATCCCATCAGGGCTAAAGAAAGCCAGCCATTAGGACTTTTTTTATATGTATTCATTTTCATAGTTATGTTTTTAATGAGTTTTTGCTATATTGTTGTATGTTGCGTGGAATTGGAAATTGTGAAATATGTATCTGGAGTGTGTAATCAATTTGCGTTTACGGAGCTAAAAAGCCGCCTTTTGGGTTCACTTTGATAGTTGACACATGGCCGTCAAAATAAGCCGCGTTGCGCACGCTACCGTGAACCGGCTGGGCTGGCGTTGGCATCCCGTTCTGCCAGGCAGCCGGCCAAGCCAAAGCATCAGAATCCGTGATATACCAAACCTCCGAGGCAGATGCCTGCGCCTGCACCTCGGTTATCTTGTGCGAGCCGGTCGTGGCATTGGGGTCACCAAAAGGCAAAAAGTTGATGACGTTTGTGTGATCATTGTAATTCCCGTAAATCAAATAAGTATAGCAATTGGTCAGATTTCCACTGGAAACGTTCCGCTCAAAACCCGGGCACAACATCACTTTGGCCGGGCGCCAGGTGAGGTCGGGAGCGGGATAGCCCAGATAGGGGGTCATGAAATTAACCAGTTCGTTCCACCACCACGCATGGTAACTCCATTGCTGGATATTCCATAAACCTTGCAAATTCTTTCCAGGCGGCAGCATGTCGGCGTTGTCGTTGAGATACATCGTCAGGGCTAGATGGGTCTGACGAAAATTGGACTGACACCCAACCATGGTTGCTTTTCGCTTGGCCGAGGCCAGTGCCGGCAACAGCATGGCGGCGAGAATGGCGATGATGGCGATGACCACCAATAATTCGATCAGGGTAAAAGCTTTTCGATTTTCAACTTTGTGCCGGCTCATAAACTTCGTGCTGCTCATGTGATTTCGAGAAACTCTAAACCCACCCCGCCCGAAGCACACCCCTACCAAAGGAGGGGTAAAGCTCTTCGCCCCTATTCGACATGTAAGATACCACGCTCCAACGCCGCGCGCGTGGCTTCGGTGCGACCGCTCACTTCGAGCTTTTGCATGATGTTTTTAAAATGCCATTTCACCGTGGTTTTCGCGCACCCGAGGACATGAGCAATCTCATGGGTGCTCAACCCTTTGCTCACCAACTCCAGCACCTCCAGTTCGCGCGGCGTCAACTCGTTGGCGGGCACGCGCGCCGTCAGAAGCGCCGCCAACGTCGGCGGCAGGAAACGCTCGCCGGCATGCACCGTGCGCATGGCGCGCAACAACTCCTCGCGTTGCGTCGCCTTGGGCAGGTAGCCGGCGGCCCCCGCCGCGAGGGCGCGGTGAACATCCTCTTCCTTCTCATCAATGGACAGCATCAGCACGCGGGCCGCCGGAAATTCCCTGAGCAGCGCCCGGGTCACAGCCACGCCGTCGCGACCGGGCATGTGATAATCCATGAGCACAAGGTCAGGCTTGACCCGCCGGAATGCCTCAATCGCCTCTGTGCCGTTGCCCGCCTCGCCCACCACTTTGAAATCCGGCTCGCGGTTCAGCGCGCGGGCCAATCCGAGCCGGACGAAGAAGTGGTCGTCCACGAGCAAGACGCGGATTTTGGAAGATGATTTCATGCAATTTCAACGGTGACTTCGATCTTGGTGCCCTGCCCAGGCTGGCTGTGGAGGTCAAATGCGCCCTCCAATTTATTTGCCCGCTCCCGCATTCCCAGCAGGCCAAAATGCATTTCTCCATCGCCCGAAAAAGAACCTCCTTGGAACCCGCAGCCGTCATCCTGCACTCGCAGGCGCACGCTGCGCGCCGCAAAATCAATTGTTAAATTGCAATGCCGAGCTTTGCTATGTTTGATGGCATTCGTCATGGCTTCTTGGGCAATGCGAAACAAACCATGTTCCAAAGTCCCGGACAGACGCCGCGGCGCGCCAGCCACTTGCAGCCCGAGCTGCATCGAACTGGATTGCTGCAACGAGGACACAAGGTTTTGGAGCGCCACCACAAGCCCACCACGCTCTAGCGCGGGGGAACGCAAATCCCAAATCGTCTGGCGTGTTTCGGCCAGGCTATGGCGGATCATCTGGCGGGTAAGCCCGACGGATTTGCGCGCCTCTGCCGGGGACTGTTCCAGATTTAACTCGGTGGTTTCGAGTTCGAGATTGATGCCTGCGAGCTGCTGCTGGACGGTGTCATGAAATTCCCGCGCGATGCGGGAACGTTCCTCAGCCACGGCGTGCTGCTCCCGTTGACTGGCAATCAAAGTGGATTGACGCGCCACTTGACGCCGCAGCAACGCCGCCCAACCGACCGCCAGCAAACCCAAAAGCAGGATGACGCCACACAAAATAAAGACGCGTTGCACCGTCCACCACGGCGGACGTTGAAGGATTTGCACATCGGCGGGCGAAGGCAGCCAGAGTTGAAAGGCGAAGGTCTGTGGCAGGTTTTCCGGCAGCGGCATGCGTTTGATCACGCAGAGGCCGCTCAGTTGGAGCAGCGTGCCGGGTTGCAACTTGGGCAATTGCACATTTCCGACATGGAACAGTCGCGCGAGGAAAGTCACCCCCTGATTTTCCAAAACCAGCGAGTCTTCGGAAACGCTCGCTTGCTGCCCCACCAGCCGACCTTCGACCCGTATCGTTCCTCCGTGGGAAAATTCATTCACTTCGCGGGCGGTTTGCTTCCACGGTGGCGGAAGCGTTCCCGGTTTTCCCGCGCGGAAATAAGCATCCGTGAGCAAAGCCCGCCCATCAAAAGTATCGAGCCGGCCAACCACGTCAACAAAACCGCCCGGCGTCAGCTTTCCGGGGAGGCTCGTTTGCACCCAGATAATGGCTTTATCCTCCATGAGCACAAAGAAACCCAGCCCCGGCCGGATGAACAGCACCTGGCCGTAAATTCGCACCGCCGGATTCTCCCATGTCGTGAAGCGGAAAAGCTTGAGATAATTCTCGCGCGGCAGCTTGAACAGATCGTCCAATGCCTCCGGTGACACCTCGACCATTTCCAAGGAAGGCGTGCAAAGAACCGTTCCGACATTTTGGACCATACCATCCGTCTGTGAATGCCTGCGCGATACCGCACCGCGCACCGTCACCGGCAAATCGCGCAGGTATCCGGGCAAAACCCAGTTTTGCGGCCAGCGCGGAATGGCCGCCTGCACCAGCACCCCATCCGAAAGCAAGTCGAGTATGATGCCGTCATGCGCGCTCGCCACCTTCGTCACCTTCCCGCTCACGCTGACCCACTGTCCACCATACCGATCCTCGTCTAGCGAGGCTGCGGACACTTTTTTGGGTTGCGGCCATTGAATTGGGCCAACCGCGCGAATCGCCGCTTTCGCTCCGTCACGTCCGATCACCATCGAACCACTTTGGCCTGCCGAAGTGAATCCTTCCACCACAACTTCTGCGCCCGCATGCAGACTACGATCTAGATTGTTTAGGTAAATCGCCCCGGTGTCGTCTTGAAAGAAACTAAGATCCCAGTCATGGAAAGTGAGCACCCCCTGAAGGCGCACCGGATAGCCGCGCGCCGCCGCCTCCGGGCTTAATTCGTTCACCTGCCGCACCGTGGTCAATGTGGGCAATGCCAAGTTTCCCGAGTTGGTCAATCCGGCCAAAGAATCCGCCGCTGCTGCTACCTGAGCGATGGCATTAGTCACACCACACAAACTCATCGCCAGCGCAAATGTGGCGAGTGTTTTATTCATTTCTGGTTTTCCGTGGCCTGTATCGCCGGTTTTGGCTTGGTAATCATCTCAAAGTCATCCGTGCGGAAAGGCGTGACCGGCAAACCATCGTCGGAATAGAGATTGCACACCGGATTATCGCTCCAAGCATAACGCACCGCCACCGGTGACGCAACTGCGTCACTCCACACTTCAACCTTGTTCCCGCCAATAATTTTTCCCGTGGCCCAGTGCCAGACTTTGTCCGTGCCGCAAACCGCACAGCCCTTCGCTTCTTCGACTCCAAACGGCCGCAGTTTGCTGCCAAAACAATCAATGGTCACTGTCGCCTTATTGCTGTTGATTGTCAGGCCCTGAAACTCCGGACTGCGGAACGGTAGTTTCATTCCGTAATCCTTGACCAGCGCCCAGCGCACCAGGCGCGCGGCAACATCATGTTTGTCGCGCGGGTGAATGTCCTTTCCCTCGCCGAGATCAATGATGACGGCCTGGCCGGTGTTGGTCAGTTGCAACGCCTTGCTCTGCGCCTCGCGGAGTTCCGCCCACGGACTGTCCCAGGGGTTCGTGGCCTGCTTGCCGAAATTGGCCAGTTGCACCCAATAAAAGGGAAAATCCCCCTGATTCCATTCCTTGCGCCACTGTTCGATCAGTAACGGAAACAGACTGGCGTATTCATATCCGCGTCCGGAGTTGGCTTCCCCCTGATACCAAATGACACCTTTGATGCCGAAGCCAATGATGGGATGGAGAACACCGGCAAAAATGTTCCCTGGACGAAGATTACCGGTTAGATAGTTTTGCGGCTGCCACGGCGGATTGGTTGTTCCGGCTTTGATGCAATCCGCCCGCCACTGGGCCAGCAGCCGATCCATTTCTGCTTTGCCTTGGTCGGGCAACAATTCCGCCTCGCGCTTGCCAGCGTCGGCGATGAGTTGCTTGAAGCGCGGATCGTTTTCTAACGCCGAACGCCGCACCCACGCTTCCGCTGCCGAACCGCCCCAGGCATTGTTGATCAATCCCACCGGCACATGCAGAATCTCGTGCAGGCGGCGGCCAAACAAAAAGCCGACCGCACTAAAATTGCGCGCGGATTCAGGAGTGGACGCCTGCCACCAGCCTTTGAAATCGTCTTGAATTTCCTGTGTGCCCAAAAGCGGCATGTTGATGAGCCGGATGTCCGGAAGATTGGCGGTAAGGGCTTCCAAATCGCCGTCGTAACTCTGATTGAGCTTAAAGCCCATGTTCGACTGACCAGAGCACAACCACACTTCGCCGACGAGCACATCGCGAATCTCGCGCTTGGTTGAGCCAACGATGGTGAGCGTCTGCGGCGTGGCGTTAGCGGGCAACGGCGCAAGCTTCACCGTCCATTTGCCGTCGCTGCCGGCTTTCGTGGACAGGGTTTGACCGGCGAAGGATACGGTGATTTCCGTTCCCGGCGTGTCCCAACCCCAAATGGGATCGGCTTGCTGTTGTTGCAACACCATGTGATCACCGAAGATGCCAGGCATGTTAAGTTCTGCCCGCAACGGTGAGGCCAACAGGAAACTGATGGTGATCAGAAGTGCGATTATTTTCATCGATGGTAATGGGTGGAGTTGTATTGGTTGGAGCGTTTCAAATTATGCGGTTACGGAACGATGGTTACTTTGCTCAACGGATACCAACCGTCCTTGGCGCGGCCTTTGATTCCAAGCCGCACGACCGGCTGTTCCGTGCTTGCGCCAACCACGCCGACGGACAAGATATAGTCCCCCGGCGGCAGGTCGCTTGGCAGGTTGATGCTGTCGGTGATTTCGCTCACCGGCCCGGGCGGCAGATCCTTCGGCTCTTCAAAGAACTCTTGCGTGAACAATTCAATCGAGCTGGGCAGCCAGTGATTCACCGTCACAGGGCTGACAAAGACTTTTTGATAACCCTGCTTGTCGGTCAGCCGATAGGCGACACGATACGGCTGATAACATGGCGCGCAGCCGATGTTTTGCCATTTCATCGAGAGATCCAATTTGTCTCCAGCTTTGGCCTGCGCGGGGTGCGTTAGCTCATCCAAAACCAGCCGATAGCCGAGGCGACGCAGAAATCGCTCCAACTCAGCGCGAAAATTTTTGTCATTTGGCAGCTTTCCAGACTTGCCGTTGAAATAACTTCCATGCAGCGCGAGGCCGTAGTTGAAAATCCAACGCAACGGCCACTTCTTCTCGACAAATTCAGAAACTTCAGCGGGCGGCTCGAAGGCCACCGGCGCGGTCTTCCACACGTCCTGCACCTTGGTCTGCACAAACCAATCCGGATATTTGTTGCGCATGTGGTTCTCGGTCGGCGAAAACGTGCCGAG
>Ga0208389_1000717_pt1 | contig 15346 bp, 14 predicted proteins | sample CryBogCBH12Aug09_FD_184625 | JGI IMG/M metagenome (GOLD analysis project Ga0208389, IMG submission 184625) | Freshwater microbial communities from Crystal Bog, Wisconsin, USA - CBH12Aug09 (SPAdes) (version 2) | ecosystem: Environmental > Aquatic > Freshwater > Lake | place: Crystal Bog... | reverse complement strand
CCCAATACGCAGTGGGCTGCGCTCTTTGCTGGGAACTTCTACCTGGTTCACATTTCAGCAAACTATTTCATTCAGGGGCTCAACCCAGCAATTTTGACCCACTACTGGTCTCTTGCCGTAGAAGAGCAGTTTTACTTTGTCTTCCCGATTGTGTTTTTGACAATCGGTTTACTCAAGAGAGACCGCTTGAGGATGGTCTTGTGGTGGCTGCTTCTCATCGGCGTAGTCGTGGCTTCTTTTATTTACTCGTACCACCAGTCAATAGTTAATCCAGTCCTGGCTTACTATTCACCGCTTACGCGTGCCTGGGAGCTTGGTTTTGGGGCTCTGGTTTCACTTGCGCCTCGTCTCTTGCGACCACGAGTACCGGTGTTCTCTGACCTTTTAGTACTCATATGTGTGGGAGTACTTATTCGAGCCATGTTCGTGATCAACCCAACGAGTATTTATCCAGGATCCTTGACTTGGCTTGTCGTTGCGCCAACTGGCGGTCTACTGCTCGCCGGTGCGGCTAATCAAAGTTTGACCGTCAAATTGTTCGGTCTACAACCGCTGCGGTTTATCGGAGATATTTCTTACTCGCTCTACCTCTACCACTTTGTGTGGCTCGTGCTACCGGAATACTTCAGTCATCCTTTAGTTAGTAGCACGGCGCGAGTTATCGAAGTTGCTGGAGCACTCGGCTGTGCGACTCTCAGCACTTACTTCTTCGAAAACCCTATTCGTCACTCCGCGCGGCTTAAGAAAGATGGCTGGTCGACATTCATCATCCTCTTAATTGGCGTCAGCGCAGTCTTTGCAACAGTCTTTGTTGTGAAGTATTTGCTTCTTCGCTAGAAGCCGGTGATGTACGCCGGAGAGCTCAGCTCCAGATTGACGTGGTAAATCGTTTTCATTTGATTGATCACGTACGTGGCCTCGACGTAGTAACCCCAGGGGCTGGGGTGAATGCCATCTTGACTGCGAAGCGTTTCGGGATAGCCATTGACTCGGGCGGTCCAAGTGAATTGGCCGTGTTTAGCAAGAACATTCCAGAGGGGAATGAACGCCGCATCGGTTGAGGACGCTACCTCGTGGGAGTAAATCTGATTGATGACTAGCTGTTCTTGGTTATAGAGGTACTGTTCGCTGATCGGCATACCCAACCAGAGGACACCGCAATGTTTTGCTGCCGCGAGGGCCAGAACTTGGTGAACGCGGCTGGCGTATAAAAACTTCCAGCGGGCGGTACCGAATCTTTCAATCTGTCCGTCCCCGGTCAGTTGCTGGGCGTCGTTACCACCGAAGGAAACGATTAGGAGATTTGGGTGGTAGCGATTTAGATCATCTCTAATTTGGTTGATCCAGTTGAAGTACGGCAGATTCGATAGGCCAGTGGAGCCACGGTCGTCAATGTAGAACTTCAACCAGTTGTTCCGCGACAGTCGAGTGGCCATGGCGTTTCCGCGCCCGTAGCCGAGCGAGTCGCCGACTTGCAAAATTGTGCAACTCCGAGTTGACGCGCTCGTGGTTGTCGTGGTGGGGGCCAGGGTGGAAGATGCTGACGGATCGGTCGTGGTACTCGACGAAGAAGTAGTTGTAGATGAGGTTGAGGTAGTCGTGGTGACAACCGTCGCGTAAGGCGATGTCAGTGGGCAGGTGGTGCGAAGGTGACCCGAACCACCAATGACCACCGGAGGGTTAAGCACCGGCACCGGGTTGTAAACGTGAGTCGTGGTTGTGGTTGGTGGTGTTGATGGGGAAGTGGACGGCGCTGAGGTGGTTGTCGCCAGGGGCACTGTTGTGGTGGAGGTACTCACCTGTGGGAAAGTCGTTGAGGTTGGCGAATCTTGATACACACGCTTAGCGAGTTGTTGGAAAGTGACACCGGTCGCGATAATGACAATGAGCATCGAACTCAAGATGATTCGTAATTTCATTCGTACTCTGATGCCCGATTCACGTAGGTTTCAACTGCCACTAGTCTCGCACTAAGACTGAAGAATTCAGACCAGAACTCGGTATATCGACCCAATTTGGTAGGATTTTCGGGCACTCGCCGTAAAGAAGGCGCTTGTGGATATGCGAGGAAAAGACATGAAGGTTCTTGTACTAGGTGGCGACGGATTCTGCGGTTGGCCAACCGCTTTGCACCTTTCTGACATCGGTCACGAAGTGGTCATTGTGGACAACCTCAGCCGTCGCGAGATCGACCTTGAACTCGAAGTTGACTCTTTGACCCCAATTCGCCCAATTGGTGAGCGCATCCGTGTTTGGAAGGAAAAGTCCGGCAAGGACATCAGCTTCGTTCACCTTGACCTCGCTGAGGAGTACGACCGATTCGCACAACTCGTGGTCGAGCAAAAGCCTGACGCCATTGTGCACTTTGGAGAACAGCGCGCCGCTCCCTATTCAATGCGTTCAACAATTGCGAAGCGCTACACCATTGATAACAACGTTCGCGGCACGCACAACGTCTTGGCCGCCATCGTGGCCTCAGGGCTAGACATCCAGCTTGTCCACCTGGGCACCATGGGTGTTTACGGTTACGGGTGGTCGGGTTCTGCGCCAATTCCTGAGGGTTACCTCACCGTGAAGGTACCTACTCCTGACGGAGACATCGAGCGCGAAATCTTGCACCCGGCCAACCCTGGTTCGGTCTATCACTTGACTAAGACGCTTGACCAGTTGCTCTTTGCCTTCTACTGTGCCAACGACCAACTTCGCATTACCGACCTTCACCAAGGAATTGTTTGGGGAACGCAAACTCCCCAGACCGCTTTGGATGAGCGCCTGATTAACCGCTTCGACTACGACGGTGACTATGGAACGGTATTGAACCGCTTCTTGATGCAGGCCGCCATTGGTCACCCACTCACCGTTCACGGAACTGGTGGCCAGACTCGTGCGTTTATTCACATCCGCGACACGGTGCGTTGCATCCAAATTGCTTTGGAGAACCCACCAGCCGCTGGCGAAAAGCCAAAGGTGTTCAACCAGGTGACCGAGACGCACCGCGTTAAGGAATTGGCTGAGATGATCTCGGGCTTGACCGGTGTTGAAGTTGCTTACTTGCCAAACCCTCGCCGCGAGGCCGCGGAGAACGACCTCAATGTTTCTCGTGACAAGTTCTTGGCACTGGGCCTCAACCCAACCAAGTTGTCGGAAGGACTCTTGGACGAGGTTCGCGACATCGCCCAGAAGTACAAGGACCGTGCCGACACGACAAAGATCATCGCTCGTTCAGTGTGGCGTTCGGGTATGGAGACCGCCCCAGACTTGATGAAGTAGTCATCTTCTTGGGGTTATCCCACAACTTTCCCAATGAGATTGGCAGACTGTATTTATGTCCAAACTCTATGAATACGTGCGTCACCCTCGAGCAGCCGAATTAGCTGCGGGGAAGCCGGTAAAAACGGCCGACCAGCGTCGGGTCCATCACCAAAACCCCATCGTTCGGTTTAACGCTCGTTTTGGATTGCGCATCACCCTCGTTGTGGGAACAATGTGGATGGCGTATTCGTTCACGCTGTTGGCACTGTTTGCACTTCCGTCAGCTATTAAGCAGGGTACGTATTACGTAGTTGTTTGGCTCTCCAGCAGTTTCCTACAGTTAGTTTTGCTACCAATAATTATCGTTGGGCAAAACATCCAAGCCGCCGCCGCCGACAAGCGTGCGGAAGACACCTACCGAGACGCCGAGGCGGTACTCAAGGAAGCCGAGGAGATTCAAAAGCACCTCCTGGCCCAAGATGAAGCGATTTCCGATATCGTCACTCGCTTGGAGCAGATGATGGAGCACATCAAGCCGAGCAAGTAACACAAGAAGTGCGGTAAAACTAAGTAATGACTCTTTTGGCTTCACTCCTCGCTTCCGTAAATCCTCACAAGGGCCAAGTTCTCCCGTACGCCAGGTTTGTGGTTCTCTTCATTCCGCTCGTTGGGGCCTTCGTCTATTTCATCTTCCTCAAGAAGCGGTAGATGGAGCAAGATCACTTCCCCTATATGCCACTGAATTCTTCGGGATTCAAAATGGCCATGGGACTGCGTCCGTTGGACGAAAGCGAATGGCTTCAGATCGACCACCGTTGGTCTGAACAGATCCAAAAAAAGCATGACTTGATCGAGTCGGCGAAAGATGTAGTGATAGCGACCCGGCCAGGTGGCAATCAAGCCAGCGCGGAAGTGCTCGGAATGATTATTCAGAATCTTCAGAACTTCCATCCAGAGGTTGCAATTTCTGTAGACCACAGTGAACACCCACTAGTGGCGGCGAGTCGACTAGTCCAAGAGGACTTGTGTTTGCTCGTGAAGAGTGACACCTGGCGACTGGAAGCGGCATCGGTGTGCTTCCCCTCGCGATGGTTTTTACCCAGCAAAATCGGTCACACGATGGATGAAATTCACGAGCCGATTCCGGGCTACGACTCAACCCTCTCAAGCCCCACCAATGCACTCTTTGATCGATTAAATGAAAGTAAGTCCTATTGGCGACTTAACTGGACGCTCATCGATAATTCAGAACTCCATCAGCCGCAAAGCATCCGAAGGAGTCCGAGCGGAGCTCTCTCGGATTGGTACTTTCGCGTTGAACGGCAAACGCTCCGATTCATTCCTAATTCAGGGGCGATTCTCTTTACCATCCGAAATTATGTTGCGCCAGCGAGTGAATTAGCCGAGCAGTATGAAGGATTCACCGACGAGCTTCTTCATTCAATCGAATCTGCACCTGAAGAGATGCAGGAGTACAAGGGCTGGGTCGGGGTCGCAGAAAAAATTCGCGCTGAACTCAATTAACCAAGCGTTACGTTATTCAAATAGACCGAAGTCAACTGAATTTGTCCCGCCGCAATAAGCGCCGTGATGATTCCAGAGATCGGAGAGGACGAAGCGACAAATAGCCACATGGCTAGTCCAACGAGGTCGCCACTGTTGGAGCGGGCCAGCGGCCCAAAGAGGTCTTTGCGAATAAGTCCCATCACCATGAGCAGGTTCCCAAAGGGCAGCAACGCCCAGAAGGTCCAGTTGTCTTGGAAGGTCCGAATGGCTTGGGCGCTCACCACCCAAGCAAGTATCAGAAGTGAACCGGCGAGTCCGAGAAGTGGAAGAAGCCAAAAATCGCTGAATGGATGAGAGCCCTTTGGCCAGTCGCGAAGTAGCGAAGCCAGAAGATTAAGACCCCCGAAGTAGCCCAGAGTGGCGAGATAGCGGACACGGGCAATGGCCTGGACACGGGTGAGGGAGGCCACAATTCTCGGGGTACTGGGCGGTGAAGAGTTGTAGGGTCGGGTGAGGGTTGACCATTGCGAACCAGTCCAGACACGCCACTGGGCCTGTCCGCTGGGGTCGGGATACCAACCCGGCGGGGTTAGTTTCGTTGTATCTTCCACTTCACTAGCCTTACATAAATGTCTCAATGAGGATTCGCTATGGTTACCCGAGGCGCACAAGCCGCACAAATCAGTACCACTTCAGTAATTGATGCAGCCGCCCTAGACAGCGCGGTTAAAACGCTCAGCAATTCTGCCAAGAGCTGGTTCGATCTGTCCATTAAAAGCAAGATTCAACTTCTTGATCAAGTTTTACTTGATGTGGTTGCGGTCTCCGATGAATGGACAGTTGAAGCGTGCAAGCACAAGGGATTGAATCCCAATAGCCCCGAATTTGGTGAAGAACTCTTCGCTGGAGTTGGCACTTTGGTTCGGCTGGCTCGCACCCTCCGCGATTCTCTTCGTGACCTTGAGCGTGTTGATCGACCCCGGTACCCGGGTCCGGTCAGGCATCACTCGAATGATCGCATCAGTGTTGGCGTCGCACCGGCGAACATCTTTGACCGGATTTTGTACTTGGGTATGTCGGCTGAAGTCTGGATGCAACCTGGAGTCAACGAATCTGAAGTTCAGAAGGGTCAAGCGCTGGCCTTCAAAGCTGGAGGTTCCGAGCCGGGAGTTTGTCTCGTTCTGGGCGCTGGCAACGTAGCTTCATTGGCACCACGTGACGCACTCAATCAACTCTTTGGCGAAAACCACACCGTTCTCATCAAAGCCAACCCAGTTAATGATTACCTGGTTCCTTATTGGAATCGGGCGTTGCGTGCACTCATCGAACCGGGTTATGTGCAGATCGTCAAAGGTGATGGCGCCACTGGTGCCTATTTGACCGGACATAACGGCATTGACCACATTCACATAACCGGCTCGGACAAGACCTACGAGGCCATTGTCTTCGGTGTTGGCGAGGAGGGGCGAAAGAATAAAGAGGCCAATAAGCCAGTCACTGCTAAGCACATTTCGGCTGAGTTGGGCTGCGTTACCCCAATCATTATTGTCCCCGGGAATTGGTCCACTCGCGAACTGAAGTACCAGGCACGTCACCTCGCCACAATGTTTACCAACAATGACGGATTTAATTGTTTGACTCCTCGGGTGATCGTTACTCATAAGGGGTGGTCACAGCGAGAAACCTTCTTGAAGCTGTTCAAGGAACAGTTGCAACAACTTCCAACTCGGACGGCGTACTACCCAGGAGCCTGGAATCGTCAAAAGCAGTTCATCGAAGCCGCTTCAGAAGTACAGAAGATTGGTGAAGAAACTTCTGAGAAAATGGCGTGGACCGTCTTGCCGAACGTCAACAATGAGGACACTGCTCACATGGCTTTTAATCAAGAGGCCTGGTGCTCGGTTATTGCCGAAACTGCGCTGGAGGCCACTGGGGTGGAAGAGTTCGCACGTGCCGCTACAGAGTTCTGTAACGAAGTGTTATGGGGCACGTTGTCGGCGAATGTCATTGTTCACCCAAAGACACTGCGTCAGTACCCACAAGCAGTGGAGGGAATAGTCGCGAACCTTAAGTACGGCTCAATTGGTCTGAACGCTTGGAGCGGAGCCTCGCTGGCATTCTCGACTTCAGTATGGGGTGCCTACCCCGGGCATCTCTCGACCGATATTCAGTCAGGCGTGGGTTTCGTTGGGAACGCATTCATGTTCTCAACCGCCGAGAAGACTGTTATTCGAGGGGCATTCAGACCGCTCCTCACCACGTCATGGTTTGCGGGTGTGAAGAACGGACGAGAGGTCATGGAGAAGTTCGTTCGATTCGAAGCAGCACCCAACTGGTCGAAAGTCCCCAGTCTCTTGTGGAGTGCGCTTAAGGGCTAGGGCTTAAAGAGCGCGATTGAGTAGAGTCCGCCGGCCACACAACGAGACTTCCCGCACGCCAACGTCGTTATCGGGTTAGGGAAGTAATTAACTACGAGCTCACTCAATCCACCATCAACCGCGTTCGTTACAGCCCCCGTGCTGTCCTTGGTCTGTCCGGCGGCGACACAGTGACTGACGCTCAGACAAGCGAAAGCGAAGGTGCGATCGGTGAGCAGCGTTGACGACCAATTCTTTCCAAAGTCGGTCGAGCGCCATAAGTGGTCGTGAGCAGTATTGGTGTCGTTCGCGACACAAATATCCTTCGAGCAGTACGGGTTCTGTAAAGTTCCACCAATTGTTGATGACTGCTTCCAGGTCATTCCACCATCGATTGTTCGCCACGTTGCACTACTGCTGGTAGCAACGCAACGTTCGAGGGAGGTGCAGGCGAGGCCAGTAGCGTCAAATGGAATTGAAATGGGAGTCGACCAGGTGGCCCCCGCGTCAGAAGTTGAATAGACCTGCGGCGCGGAATTCCCGCCACCCATGTCAATTACTGAACAGGATCTAGCCGCGTAACAAGAAACAGCCTCAACCGCTGGTGAGACGGTTGGAGGGGTGAGTGAAGTGACTGCGTTGGAATTGGCGTTGAAGTGCCACAGCAGGTCCCCGTCGATGGTCGAGCCAAAGATTAGGCAGCCACTCTCCCAACAAGAACTTCCTTGGAAGGTCGCCGTCTTCGACTGAGGAAGACTGAGTGGCTGCCACGTTGCCTGATGAGCAACCTCTCCAAGAGTCGCTCCTGTTCCAGTACCGCTCGATGAACCGAGAACGATGCAGGTGTCATTGAGCGTGCACGCCGAGGCCATGATTGGGACCGACAAACTTAAGGTCGGCTCACCATTCACCTGACTGGTGTTTTGCTGAACCGATGGTTGTGACTGACGACTTACCGCAACTCCAACCGAAACCGCAACAACGACTACAGCCAGTGCGACTACGGCAAGTAGCCAACGCTTGCGGAGTTGCTCCGGAATCTTCAAGGTCTATTGAGCGGCTCGGATGGCGTCACTCAGCACGTTCAAGCCATCGGCGAGTTGCTCATCGGTGATGATCAGTGGTGGGAGCAAGCGAATAACGTTGCCAAAGGTACCGCAGGAGAGGGCGATAACACCCTGTTCGTTGCAGTACTTCACGATGGCTTTGGCGGCACCGGCGTTGGGGTTCTTGGTCCCTGGCTCGACGAGCTCGATGGCAATCATGGCGCCACGGCCACGAACCTCTCCGATAGTGCGTACTTCCTTCTGCAGGTCGGTCAAGTGCTTGGTAACAACCTCACCAATGTGACGTGCCTTGGCGGGCAAGTTCTGGCTCTTCATGTACTTGATTCCCGCAACGGCCGCGGCCGCAGCTACGGGGTTTCCACCGTAGGTACCACCGAGTCCACCTTCGTGAACTGCGTTCATGATCTCAGCGCGGCCAGTTACGGCAGCCAGTGGCATTCCTCCGGCCAAACCCTTAGCCGTGGTCACCATGTCAGGCACGACACCTTCGTGGTTAGTGGCGAACCAGTCACCGGTGCGACAGAAACCACTCTGGATTTCGTCAGCAATAAACACTGCGCCGTTGGACTTGCACCATTCCGATAGGGCGGGCAAGAAACCTTCGGCGGGAACAATAAATCCACCCTCACCTTGAATGGGCTCGATAATTAATGCAGCAACATTGTCTGCACCAACCTGAGCTTCGACCATACGAAGCGCTCGCTCAGCAGCTTCTTTTCCACCGAGTCCATCGTGGAAGGGGTAACTCATCGGCACGCGGTAGATCTCAGGGGCGAAGGGCCCAAACTTATCCTTGTAGGGCATGTTCTTCGCGGTGAGGGCCATGGTCAAGTTGGTTCGACCGTGGTAGGCGTGGTCGAAGACAACGATCGCCTGGCGACCGGTGGCGTTACGGCAAATTTTGATGGCGTTTTCAACTGCCTCGGCCCCAGAATTAAAGAGCGCACTGGTCTTAGCGTGATCGCCTGGCGTGAGCTCGGCGAGCAGCTCGCATACCTCGATGTAACTCTCGTAGGGGGTCACCATAAAACAGGTGTGGAGGAAGTCGTTGGCCTGGTCACTGATCGCCTTCGCGACTTCGGGCACGGCGTGACCAATAGAGGTCACCGCAATACCTGATCCGAGGTCGAGCATACGGTTGCCGTCGATGTCGAGGAGAATCGCGCCGTCGGCCTTGTCAATATAGATAGGAAGACCTTGGCTCACACCCTTGGAGACAACCTTGTGACGACGCTCGTGCATCGCCTGAGACTTGGGTCCGGGGATGGCCGTTACGACCTTGCGAACCGAGCCGACTGCTTCGTTGGATACTGACATGGAAACTCCTGACGTACTGAACGTGCTCTCCAGCGTAGTTGGCAAGAGAAATATGGCCCCGAACGGTCCTCCCGAACGGGGCCATATGGCGGAAGCGGTGGGATTTGAACCCACGGTGCCCGTAGACACAGCAGTTTTCGAGACTGCCCGATTCGGCCGCTCTCGCACGCTTCCGTTGATAATCCTACAAGAAATAGGGCGAGGGTCTTTTGGCCTCCTAGCCTGAATGAGTATGAATGACACAGAGGACAAGTACTTCATGGGGCAAGCCCTGGCCGCCGCCGGGTTGGCGACGGCTCATGGTGACGTACCCGTTGGGGCGGTCGTCGTGATGGATGGAGTGATGATTGGTGTTGGTGAAAATCGCCGTGAGCTTGACCAAGACCCAACAGCACACGCAGAGATTGTTGCGATGCGTCAAGCGGTTACAACTCTCCCAAGTTGGAGGCTGGACGGAGCAACGGTCTACGTCACGCTTGAACCGTGCGTAATGTGCGCCGGAGCGTTGCTAGCCGCGAGAGTTTCGCGTGTGGTCTTTGGGGCCAGTGATGAAAAAGCGGGTGCCGTCGGCTCGCGCTACAACCTCCTGAGTGACCCACGCTTGCTCCACGAAATAGAAGTATCTCACGGGGTCATGGAAGCGCAGGCTTCACAACTTCTGAGTGATTTCTTCGAAGCCCGCCGGTGAGTCAGTAATTAACTACGGGCAGCGGTTGCACCGCAAGAAATGATTCTCAAGGGCAGTTTGGAACGCCGATATAGATATTGAGTGCTTCATTCGCCGTAGAGACCGTGATGCCAGAAAGTGTTAGTGAGGAGTCTCCCATGTACGTCACCCCTACGCCCGGAATCGTAGAGCTAGACCAACCAGTGGTCGTCAAGGAAACTGAACCCTGGACAGCTCCAAGTCCGGTGCAATAATTTGCAGCGATACCGTACGCGCTTGGTCCGTCATTCTCAACTAGTGCAAGTGTCGCGCCGCCATTCGTTAAGGGCACGTTCGGAATACTAAAGGATAGATAGGTAGCCATCCCGGCCTGGATTGTTGACAAGGTTGCGTTGCCGTACCAGTGGCCATTTACTTGGACTTCGATATTGAATACCGAAGAACCAGGAGCGCCGATGGTGAACGGCGGGTTGGCCCAGGTACCTTCCGACCATGCAACGTAGCCGGTCAAGGTCGCCGTACTGGTACCGCCAGTTGAGCTGATTGTCACTCGACGATTTTGACCCAATGCTCCAAACTTGGATGTAGCACCCGCTCCCACGGCCACAAATCTGGTTGTGGAGTCGCCCAGGCCCCTGACGTCGTGTCGCAGTTGTTCAAGCGCGGCAATCGCCCGGCGCCAAGAGAGGTTCTGATTGGCGACAACACCACCTAAACGATCCGCGTAACCAGTCAGAGTCACTGAAGTGGGTGTGGACGAGGCAATCGACGTTGCGTCAGCTGCCAAGGATGCCTTTTGGGCTGGAGTCAATTTGTAGTTATCTGAGACGTACAAAAGCGCGGCGTAGCTATGAGTTTGGTCGGTTGTCGCCATACCAACACTAGGCATCACAATGACTGCACTCACTCCCATGGTCAAGCCGAGAAATACCCGCGACGTGCTCTTGAGAGTTGATTTCATAGGTTGAGTCTAGCAACAACGTAATCAGCGCAACATTGCTTGCGCAACATTTGGTGGAAGCTGATTACTGAGCCAACAGGGAGAACTCAAACACTTCTCGGGGGTGTACGACTTGGCGGAGAAGGTGGGATTCGAACCCACGGAAGGTTGCCCTTCACACGCTTTCCAAGCGTGCCGGTTCGGCCGCTCTCGCACTTCTCCATACCGGACAAAAGTCCGGACTATGAGGTTACCGGAAATGGGAGGGGTGGCTTCCGGTAGCCTTATTTATCCGAGGTTGAAAGCGGTGGTCGGGTCCCGTGCGACGGCCGCTCGTGAACCGAGTCAGGGGTGGAAGCCAGCAGCTCTCAGCGGGTTGAGTCGGGTGCCACGGATCGCCTGGCCATCGCTTTGAACTTCGGAACTCACCCTGAAAATGTCAGTGGTGACCATTACGCTTGTCCTATGTCTGACGCCACCTCTCTCTATCGTCGCTTTCGCCCCGGGCGTTTCAGCGAACTCCGTGGCCAAGACCACATCGTTCGAGCCCTTCAAGGGGCAGTTTCTTCGGGCAAGGTTCACCACGCCTATCTCTTCTCGGGTCCCCGCGGAACGGGAAAGACGACGACTGCGCGCATTCTTGCCAAGGCCCTCAACTGCGAGCACCCCAACGAGGGTGACGCGTGCAACGAGTGCGCTAGCTGTGTAGCAATTACGCAAGGGCGTTCGCTCGACGTTATTGAACTTGACTCAGCTTCCAACAACGGTGTTGACGCTATTCGCGATCTCACCGCTAATGCGTGGCAAACCTCACCAGGACACTGGAAGGTCTACATCCTCGACGAGGTGCACCAGTTGTCCAAGTCCGCTTCAGCTGCGCTGCTTAAGACACTCGAGGAGCCACCATCACACGTGGTCTTCGTGCTGGCGACCACGGACCCCCACAAAGTAATCCCAACTATTCGCAGTCGCACGCAGCACCTGGAGTTCAGACTCCTGAACGGCGAGACGTTGAATGAACTCCTGGAAGAGGTTCAGAGGGCGGCCGGACTCGGCGTTGAAGATGGCACCATCGCCGCCGCCGTGCGGCTTGGAAAGGGTTCAGCGCGCGATGCGCTGAGCGCGCTTGACCAACTTGTCGCCACCGGTGAGGCAACGGGAAGTGACCCTGTCTTCGAGGAGCTCTTTCAAGCACTCGCTTCAAGTAGTCCCGGAGACGCGATTAGAGCTTTGGCAAAATTGCAACACGATGGCTGGGATCCAGAGCAATTGGCCGAATCCTTCGCTGCCCAAATCCGCCAAACGTTCCTACTCTTGGTGGCTCCCGAAGTCGCTAGCGCAGTAAACGACGAAGCCACTCGACTTAGCGCGTGGGGCCAACAGCTCGGACTTGCCAAAACAGTTCGAATTCTCGAGACCGTTGGGCGAAGTATGCGAGAGATGAAGAGTGCCCCCGACAAGATCGCCATGCTCGAGGTTGCCATGGTGCGGTTAACCCGTCCTGACTTGGACAATGACGTAGCGGCGCTCGCTGAACGAGTGGCCAAGCTTGAGCGTGGTGGCGTTGCAGCCCCGGCTCCCATTGAAACGCCAGCCCCCACACTCAACAAGATTGGTTCGACTCCTGCGGCACCAGCGCCACAGCCAAAGCCAGCACCGCCGTCACGCCCTATTGGTCAGGCACCGGTCAAAGAGAGTGCCCCCGAACCAGAATCTCCAATCGCTGAAACTGCGACGAAAGTCACTGGCGCAGCGGTAACTCTCGAGGACATTCAGTCACGCTTCGAGAGCAAGGTGATGACTGCGTTGCCCAAGGGGTCACAGCTTTTCCTTCGCACAACACGACTCGTCGCCTTCGCAGCTGGAGTATTAACTATTTCGGTGGACAACGCTTCACTACTGAAGAACTCTGAATTAGTTGCTCCGGGACTTCGCAAGGCCTTGGAGCACGAATTTAAGACGGGCTTCCAGCTCAATTGGGTTGTTGGCGATGCGCCAGCTCCAGTCGTTGAAACTGCCGCTCCAGCACAGAGTGCTCCCGAAGAAGATGAAGAGATCATTGACGAGAGTGAAGTTGTTGCGAGCGTCGAAATCGACAGTGGAGCCGAGCACTTAATCACCTCAATCTTCCCTAACGCTAAAGAGATCTAGTGTCTTTTCCTCCAGCGCTTCAAGGCGTTATTGACGAAATTGGCCGATTCCCGGGGGTTGGACCAAAGTCCGCGCAGCGAATCGCCTTCTGGCTGATGCGCCAACCGAATGAAGATGTTCAACGACTCGCTCAAACGTTGGTCGAAATGACACAGAAACTCGAACTGTGTGAACGGTGCTGCAACATCGCCGAAGTTGGTGGACTTTGTGAGATTTGCTCAGACCCCAAGCGAGACCACTCAATCATCTGTGTCGTTGAGAGCCCACCGGACGTCGCGGCCTTCGAGAGCTCTTCAAACAAGCACATGACATACCACGTGCTCCACGGCGTAATGAGTCCGCTCCAGGGAGTGACCGCTGATCGGCTGAAGATTCAAGAATTACTGAACCGGCTGGACGGAACAGTCACTGAAGTAATCCTGGGCCTGAGCTCGAATGTAGAGAGTGACCACACACTGCTTTATTTGCAGGAGTTGCTTCGTGGTCGAGTCCCAACAATTAGCAAGCTTCGCCGCGGTTTGCCGATGGGCGGGGATATTGAATACGTCGACGGCGTTACGTTGGCGCAAGCTCTCGAAGAGCGTCAAGTCCTAGCGGACTAAGCGAACCTGACGATACAGATCGCACCGAACACCAAACAGTAAATTCCAAAAGGCTTCAGCGTCTTGGTGGTGAACCACTTGGTGAGGAATCGAACCGAGATGTACGAGGCAACCAAAGCACACAGCGCACCAATCAGAGTTTGAGTGCGAACCCCGTGACCGAGTGTGCCAAGTAGTGATGGCAACTTGTAGAGGCCCGCGAGCAAGATGACCGGAGTTGCGAGCAGGAACGAAAAGTTCGCCGCTTCCTCGTGACTCAGACCAGTGGTGAGTCCTGAAACCATCGTCACGCCGGAACGTGAGATACCAGCGAAGAGTGCCAAGATCTGGGAGCCACCAACCACAAGCACGTTGCCCGCACCGAGCTGGTTAACGCTCTTTTCCTTCACGCGTCGTCCGCGGTTGGTGCGCAAGTATTCAGCCAGGAGCAAAATGAAGCCATTGATTGTGAGAAAGATTGCGGCGTCGAGGGGCTTGGCAAACAGCGTGCGGAGTTTGTGTTCGAAGACCACGCCAACCAAACCAACGGGCACGGTGCCGATGAGCAACATCACGAAGAGGCGGTAGTAGGGATTAATTCGCTGGTCATTGAGCTTCCACAAGGAACCAATGCCTTGGTTCTTGGTTTGACCTAGTTGGCGAAAGACACCTTGAAAGAGTGAGATCCAAGTAGCGCGGTAGAAGTACAGAAGCCCAATAGAGGTGCCGACGTGAGTACCGACGAGAAACACCAAGAAGAAATTGGTGTGGGCCGCCAGGTTGTGCCAACCCAACAGCGCCGGGATTAAGACACCGTGACCGAGGCTTGAAATTGGGAATAGCTCGGTAAAACCCTGGACGAGTCCAAGAACAATTGCCTGGAGGAGCGAAATAGTTGCGTGCATACCTCCACGCTAAACCAGAAACACCGAAAAGTGGGTGTCTAAAGGGCAGACTGGAATTATGCGTTACCTCACCGTTGTGCGCCATGCTCACGCGCTCGCCGCTGCACCCGGGGCCGGCGACAAAGAACGAGTACTCAGTGAAGACGGGCTTCTCCAGTGCGAGCAGTTGCGAAAGTGGGCGAGTGACCGAGATGAGTTAGGAAAGTTCGGGCCGGTGACGGCTCTCGTCTCTTCCGCAAACCGGACCAAAGAAACTTTTGATCGGGCATTTTTGGGCACGAAGTTTGTTGCTTCCGTTCAATACAGTGACCTCATTTACAACGGGCAACGTGACGTGACCGGCGAGGATCTTCTTATCGACTTGGCCGCAATTGATCCAGTCTTTACTTCGCTGTTGGTGGTGGCTCATAATCCAACGGTGCACGAGTTTCTAACTCAGTTAGCTGGCTCACTGCCGAGCGAGATGCTGAAAGACGGTTATCCACTGGCGGGCGCGTTTGTCTTGGCGTTGCCAGAAGACGAACAGATTGGTCTTAAGGAATACGAGTTAGTCGCGAGTTTCGTCCCCGCCTTGGACTAAACCCTAACAATCAGCGTTCCGCT
>Ga0208389_1000708_pt1 | contig 15462 bp, 7 predicted proteins | sample CryBogCBH12Aug09_FD_184625 | JGI IMG/M metagenome (GOLD analysis project Ga0208389, IMG submission 184625) | Freshwater microbial communities from Crystal Bog, Wisconsin, USA - CBH12Aug09 (SPAdes) (version 2) | ecosystem: Environmental > Aquatic > Freshwater > Lake | place: Crystal Bog... | reverse complement strand
GGATTCACGATCGCCAGTTTTGGCAGCACCGGCCGTGCAGCTCGACGAAGCCTGTACATCTGCGGAAAGCTTCTATGCATACAATTTTGCTACGATGGACTCTATCATGGCGCCGGTACCTCCGAGTCTGCCGAATACCGACTTCGAGCCATCTTCCTCTAGTAACGCTATCTATCCTGCTGGAAGCGTCAACTATGTGAGCGTCTATTCAACGCAAACCATGGCCCCGGTGACAGCCGCGCATTATTGGCAAGCCAGCAAGCACAGCAACAAGAAAGACGACGCAACGTGCACTGGCTGCTTGGCGAAGCTCGAAACTCTTCCCAACCCTCCACCTCACTGGAATGCACCACACGCTTTTAAGCTGAACTCTACAAACTTTGCACGCTACAAGAAGATCCTTACAAACCCTGTGGAGGTCGCCTGCGAATGTGCAGGACATTCGCATGGCCAGTGTCATTTGTGCCGGGAATGCAACGAGGAGCATTGGATCCACAGCCGTATTCCTGGGCGGGACGGGCAACTAGTTGCAGTACCTGGCATTGAAAATGGAGTGACGTGGCTGTCTCAGGTCATGCTATCTCGGGCTAAACTTGTTCGCGCTGCAGACGAGTCATACGGCAACAAGCTTCAGGCTGAAAAAGCCAAGAGTTCCACGACCAAGATGTAAGTGATCAACTTTATATATTGGTTGCTTAATTGCGTGAGTTTAATTCATCGATTCTGTCATATCATACATCGGCAATTTTTTTTTATTTGAGATTACAACAAGTAAATGAGTGACATCTACTCCTCATCTTCCTGGCGGTGCAACTTGCGACGGAGGCCGTGCGCCACTTCGACGATGTCAATCGTTGAAGCAAAGTACATAAACTGTAACAATTGAGTATGAGCATGACATGCATCATTATATGATATAATTAATATTCAAACCTTGTCGAGGATATCCAGCATATCCAAATCTAGCACAAGATACGCCGCGATACGAGGATCTGAAGAGGGGGACAAGCAGGGCGATCCGCGGGCGAGGGCGAGGAACTTCGATGTCTCGACGCGGAAGAACGAAGGCACCGACGGCATCGGCGCATCATCGTCACCTTCATGAAGGTAGCGCTCCATCCAAGCGCGCAGAGCAAGGTCATCGATGACCTTCATAACCGTTTATCAAAATCGAATGACTTAAGCCAATATTACATCCAAATTAATTAGAAAGTGTCAATCGCGATGAACAAACCTCAATGAGTGATTTCAGATCAGTTCTTCCCAGAGTAAGAGAGGTTCGAGCGGCAATCGCCTCGGCGATAAGCTGGCGAAAGTGTTGCTCTAAATCACAGGCGCGAACTTGTTCAAAGGACATGATAGATAGAAGAGGGGCGGGCAAGAAAAGGTGGTGGCAATGTTAGCATTGCTTCACGCTAATTTTTTTTTTGAAACATTTCAGTCGAAGACGGTCAAACTTCTTTTCGTCAATGTCATGCGACCTACGTCCCGTCATGCGATGCACAGTCAGGTCGACGAAAACAGACAATGCAACCATATCCCGCGATGGCAAGTAAGCCCAAGAGGCGCAGGATGTGATGAACTCATTCGTGCCCAATGTCATGACTTAGGACATTTTGTCCATAGCACTTTAAATCTTCTGGCAATTTTTGATGTGCAGGTTATGAAAATTGGTTGTGCGTGCTTTGATGCCTGCCGCGCACGCCTCGCCGTCTAAGACGGGATCATAGCCATTATTTGACTTGATTGAAGTGTGAATGAAGCCTCATAGTTCCATTGTCGCGTTCTTCTCACTTTCATTCGATAGGTGGAGAAGCAGTCATGCACGCGCACAACTCTGACGGTGCATTCCCGCCAGTGTGAAGGTTTACTCCATCATCCTTCTTTGCCTGATTCTTACAAATTTCATCTCATTATTTCTGCATGCAGTTTGCGGATTTGTCTCCGAGCGTGACTGGTCGGGCAGCGGTAATGACAGCGATGAAGACGACGAGTCTTTACGATCCTGCCTCTCGGAGGCTTTTGTCAATGATGCATGATGATGCTGCTTCCGACAACGACGAGAGGGACTTGCTGAAGGGCGCGCATGTCTCATCGCAACGACGGGAATCCTTGACTCACATATATCCATCTATTAGGCCTTCATCATGAATGGTTTTCTGATCTTCAAAATATCAAGCAGCACACGCAAATTGAGCATGAAATCTACTATGGCTTGGAGTGATGATTTGCCATCGGCGCACGGGCGTCGGAGATGAGCCATGATACCCAGTCGCGATAGCCCTACGGCGGGGCTACTGGGCGGGCGCGTCGCTCATGAACCCGCACATTCAATATCATGCGAACGGCACAAATGCACGTCGTTTCAGACAGTGCAAGGATGACACGCCTTCCTGGCTCATGGTCATTGATTGGTCCTTCTGAGAATGGTTCCGTGCGATGACTGACGTGGGCGACATCTTGTAGCATGTTTTCCATCTTGTATCATGACTGCCAATACCGGTCACGAGAAGTATGCAGCAATGGTATCAGCTTGAACACGTGTTCTACTTGGCGGACGTCACCGTAAATATTGACAGAAACGGAGCAGATTCCACTTCCAGAATGCCGAAATGGACTGAATTGATTCTCGAGCGATGCCATGAGCTTGGCTACGATGAGGATTGGAGAGACCAAATCCAGCATGGGGTCGGGCGGGACACGCACAATTGAGCGTTTCATTGTTGTGCCATCTTCGTCATCATGGTGCGAAAGTGCGAGTTGGATGACGAGGAACGGGTCGTTGATCTCAGGATCGATCATGACGAAGGACATGATCCCTTGCCATAGTTGGACCACTTCGGTACTGCAGCGGGCTTGCCGGTCTCGGCAGGGGTTGAGTCTCATCGTCATCATCATCTATATCATCTGGTGGCGGAGGCTGGTCGTGTCGCCGCGAACGGTCCGTCTCTGCTCATAATCACTTCAAGGGATTCCCACATGTATCCGCGTCGTCTTTCTCATCAGAAAGAGGCGCGCGGTCCATGTTAATGCTGAGTCTGCGACGGAAACAACAAATGACAAAAAAGCTGAAAATTAGAAAAAATGGCGAAAATCGTCGATCTGCTCGGCAGCATAGTACATTGCGAGTTGTGAACAAAATACACCTCATTCTTTCATAAGATTACTCTACACGAATTCCTGAACGTACTCGTATGAGATGGGGCACTGAGGCCTTCGCGAAAGCGAATGGCACTGATGACCGCAACGCCGATGCGGCTTTGACCGAAAATCCCTCGCGTCCAGTAATTCGGGATTTGCTCATCACAGCATTGAAGAACCGAGATTCTTTCAACACGACATCCAAGGCGAACAACGTGCCAACTACAATCTGCGAGAAGCTCTTCCACCAAACATGGGTGGGGTCACCGGCGGACAGGTGTCGGACAGGCACTGCGCGGCGCTGTGTAAAAAAATTGGAACACTTTCGGCACACAAGGGTTAAGTATTAGTTTGTTTTATTCCCTGTTGATGGTGATGATCTTCGATTATTAATTGTGATGATGCTTCTGGAGTTGCAGCGCAATGCGGTGCCTAACCATTATCGCGCTCAAGACCCATAGTTTTCCTGGTATCGTTGTCGATGATGTTGCATGTTGTTGTTTCAAAAGAAGAAAAGAAAGAAAAAAGGAAAATTGTGCAGAAAAGGAAAGGAGCTAACGGTACCAATGGTTAGAAAGTACGGGTATAGCAACTTGAAGAATGCCCTGCATGGTTAATTAAGCAACTTATCGCTTAATTGTGGCGTTATACGAGGTGCAATTAAAAGAACCGGTCACTACAACTTTTCTTTTTTGATCGAGATGACTGGTTCTTCGACATTCTTGCGGCGTTTGCCGGGCGCGGAGTCGCGAACCGGCTCATCGTCTTCCAGATCCAAAACTTTGCGCGCTCCAGACTGTAACGGCTGTGCATGATAGATGATTGCATGGGAAATGACGTTATCCAATCATACATGGACGGTATAAAGAATTCAGATGTAACCGGTTACATGATTGAATAAATTATAATAATAATAAATGGTATCACCTTGGTACTAGCAGTATGCTCCACCTTCGCCGAAGATACCTCGGCTGGACCTGGGTGGAGAATGGCATCCTCTTCATCACTTGTCACTGAAATCACGCAAAGAGCAGTCTAGTTATGAAAAAAAAAGAGAAGTTATATTTGGCCAAATGATGATTCACGAATGTAAACAAACTGTTGACATCCCGTACGCCTTCTCCGCGCGGACCAAGAAGACAAACTTCTTGCGGAGGACTCTATCAATCGCTTCGTGTGCTTGTCGAAACATGGTCTCTGGCTCTTTCAAATCCGAGATGGCGAGGCCAAGCAGAATTTCAGCATTTTTCTGGTACAAAAATCGTTTTTGAATGAAAATTGAATGTGACACCAATTGATCAAGCTGAATAATAAATATAATAATCAACAACAGTAGTGCTAGTTTCACACACCTGCTGGATGCGCACCTCTTGTGTGATACCATGATCGTCGATCAGTGTAGTATCCAACTTGAATGCATACAAGTATCCATCGTTGCCGCATCGGCAATTCATGGCTTCCTACAAGAAGAAGCAATTAATAATAAGGTAATTAGGTATACCCGGTTAATTATTAATATTTACAATAGCTCGCGCGCACATGTGATACAAACCTCTGGCCATGCTTTGAAACACTTGGCGCAAGTCACCTGCAGACAGTCTTCAGCGATCCCCATAACAGTAGCCTTTACAGCGAAGGCGTTGCTGGACATCTGCATGCAAAATATGGACATACGACGTTATTAAGCTCAAATGCTTTCAGCAAACCAGTACATCAGAAAAGTATGAGAGGCTGAAGTTGGGAGCTTCACCGGGGCCGCATAGCGAGACAACGGTCGACTTGTTGATCGTCAGCTGAAGACCCTTTTCTTTCCCGAGATCCTTGACCTCGGCGTTCTTGATGTTGTAGCTCTGCATGTCAGCAATTATATTATAACATTTTTAATATATCATGCACAGAATCTTTTGCTGAAGAACCTGCCCAGCAATCAAGGTATTGTTCAGCTGCTGCGCTTGCTCTCCGAAAGCAACAGCGTGCATTGTGCCTGCATATGGCTAATCATCGTATACACTGCGGAAGTTGTGTAATTTCAAATGAATAACGTTATCAATTATTGTTTTCACTTGTCTTTCATTTTCCAGATTAATAAATGAAGTGAATTACGTGTTATTCCTTTTGACAAACCCGTCTCGTCATCGAAGTCAAGATTGATAATTGGACCGCTCCATGTTACCCCCTTGCTGGTGATGATAATTGGCGGCATGAAGGGGCAAACCATGGCTCCTCGAATCAAAAAACCCTTCGACTCCTTCTTAATTTGATTCAATTTGAGGACAGGCATTGTCGCTGCTGCACGATGAAAAGAGAGCGGAGGGACTCCTTTCTTCACAGGGGAAAATCCTGAGGAATATCATCTTAACCGGTTACAATTAACTCTTGTAAGATTCATCGAATTTCAGAGGCGAATCCGTGTATGACTTCAATTACAAGTTATTCATCATGACACACCTGCTGGCGATGGTGGGCTGCTGCCCTCAAACGATGACGATCTTGGTAGAACCTTTGGAACACCACGATACGGAGAGGTGGCTGCATCGATAATTGCATGATTCGAATCTCAGCCACGCTCAGTAATTTATAATTACGAATAATGCAATTAAGATTGTCATGGTCATTGTTCGCTCTCACGAATACGGATCAAGCGAAAGGAGAACATAAAAGTGTATCGCGAAATGGTCGCACAATAGCTTTACGGCATCGATCACAAACGGGGTTGCAGTGGAGTCTCCATCAACGGCGAGCGGCTTGTTAAATTGAAAAATGAGGGCGTGCCATACAATGAAATCCGAGGTGATCTTGAGATCACCTCAAAATGACGTTATGCCAAAATGTTTAAGCCGTATACCAAACTTCGGCCATTGAGGTGAACTCGAGATCACTTCATTGCGCGGTGAGCGCAACGCCCCCTTTTTTTCAGCAAGCGGATCCACAGGTTCGTGTATGCATTGATGACATGATTGCTGCGAATGGTATGGCAATCCGAGCTGATCGCCATTGACACATCCCCCCATATGGCATATTTCTATGAGTGGATATTCGAATCGAGATTTCGCTGCAGCATGGCTCGCACCAAGCAAACCGCTCGCAAGTGTGTTGGGGGCAAGATGCCCCGCAAACAGCTAGCGACCAAAGCCGCCCGTAAGAGCGCTCCTGTGAATGCTGGCGTGAAGAAGCCACACCGCTATCGACCTGGAACTGTTGCTCTGCGTCAAATCCGCCGCTTTCAAAAGTCAACTGAGCTACTGATTCGCAAACTCCCGTTCCAGCGTCTTGTACGTGAGATCGCGCAAGACTACAAGTCCGATCTGCGCTTCCAATCCGCCGCTGTCGGGGCCCTTCAGGAAGCTGCGGAAGCTTATCTCGTGGGCCTGTTCGAGGATTCCAACTTGTGCGCCATCCACGCTAAGCGTATCACGATCATGCCGCGCGATATGTTGCTCGCGCGTCGCATTCGCGGAGAGCGCCCGTAGTTGTGTCACCGTTTGCTTAACTTCCTGGCGTGACACACACACACACACACCCTCACGTACTAACGTTGACAGTATGACAACAGAATAAATATACAATATGGGTGTGTCAATGATAACGTCATCGAGAGTGGCCAATTCGTAATGAACCGGATACGTACTCGCTGACGCGCTCGGGCAATTGCCGTTATCACCTTCGCTGAATTCATTGCATGCACTTAACACTCCGTGATCGTTTTCTCTCAGATGCAGAAGAGCGATAACAGTCTCGATGCCACAGAACATCACTACCCTTCAATTTTCCAATTACAATCTCAATCATCATGTCAATCGCCAACATTTCATCAGGCCCCAGACACAGCTGAAGATGCAGCAGGGCACATGAACAGTCGGTCAAGCACGGACTCATCATCACCAGTTCAAGCGCAGTCACCAGCAGCACCAGTGTCCAGCCGCTCGGACAGCAAATTGTTGCATGCGCCCAAAAGAAGAAAGATTGCCCCTGCCCAAAATTTTCCCGAAAACCTGCGGTTTCAAGAGGGACCTTCGCTTTATCCCACATCACGAGCCAACCTGCGCACCCTTTTGGTTTGTGTGATAGTACGTTCCAATACAATGCAATTGCTTCATTCGCTCTGCATCAGGATGAATCATTGGATGCAATTGGACTACGTTTACTACCAGTAGTAGGCGATGGAGCCTGCTTATTTCGCTGCTTCGCTCATCGTATTTATGGAACTGAACAACGTCACCTAGAAGGTTAATAAATGACTTTGACATTGATCGAAATTTAACTTGTGAATGACGGTTGCTGCGTCTCGAATTCACAATTAATCATTCGCAGTTCGCGGCGCATGCATTAAATTCATGCGAAACAACATTGAATACGAAACACAGTATGAGGAGGTTTGATGTACAATACCACCAATCATTGCTTCGCAGTCTAATGAACCTGAATACATGCATAGGAAAATCCCGTCACAAATGAGACCTCTAACATGAGCTGGAGCGCTTATCTCAGCACTATTAGCGGGAGTAGAGAGTACGGCTCCAAGTTGGAGATGATGGCATTATCGGCATTGTACAAGTTTGATTGATAATTAATTTTATTTTATTTATTAACAAAGAATGATAATCTCCACTTGAATTTCAGAATTCCAGTGCGGCTTTATTATCACACGCAAACCGCAAATTTAGAGCTGCATCCACAATTTTCTGCAAGTTTTGAAATGAACCCAATATGTGTCGTGCTTCACGGGGCTACGATGGACCACTTCGATCTCGTAATCCAGAAGTACGAGATTGGTTCGTGAGGGTTCATAACAAACACCTTTATAAATCGATTTAGTGTTTAAGTATTGAGTAGCAGTCATGGAAATTTAACTTTAGTGACTTTACTTGATTGCATGTAAACAAATTAAACAGCCTTATCGAAGTAACCGTTACCTGTTAACGTTGAATATTATTACAGAGTCGACTGAAACGGAAGGAGAAGAAACAATCACTCATGATCACCAGCCAATCAACAATGTACAACAACACCAACACCAAGTCAACAAGTCATTGGCCAACTCATCACGGCCGAAGAGATCAACTGCTGGAAAGCGTCCAGCAGATGACTACGTATATTCAGACACTGAAATCAACGCCCTTCAACGAAGGAATGTTCAAAGCAAGAAGTTCACAAAGTCAAAATATGATATAGATCGACTGCAAGCCATCAGAATTACGAGTGATGCTGAGACCAAAGCGAGAAAAAGACGAATTGCAACTGTCGGAGAACGTGAAAGACGAAATCAGATCAAAGCTACATGTCCGGATAAATATCAAGAACGTCTCCAGGCGGATCGCTTGAGCAAGCAAGTAAATCGAGCTGCTGAAGCAGCAGCAACTCAAATTGCGTCGAAATTATTGACATTTAACTATTCACAAGGCCAGCCCACGCCCCAACAAATGTCGAAATTCGAGTCGGATCCACTTTCAGCCATGCTTCGCTTCGCCGACGCCAGTGGCTTCAACGTTCAAGGCCGCTCCTGTCATCCAGAAGGTGTACTGCCCGAAGCCAAGCACCTGGACCCAATATCGTCTACTCGGAAGCAGGAAATGGCGAACGAGTATGTGAGAATGATGAATCCATCAATAAAACTCGAAGCCTGTGCTTCGTGTGGCATGCTGTCAATGGACGACGACATTTCATTTGAATCAATGAGCAATCTTGATTGCAATGTCAAGCTCAAAGTGCAGGAGCAAGCTACTACAACGGACGATGTAACGGTTTCGCTGATCAATAATGAGGCGACTACACAAAGTGATGATGATGATGTCATTAACAAACTTAGTATTCTGGAACTGACTGGGGATAGATTGCATCGTTATTCTAGTGTTGACGCCGAGCTTCAAGCATGCTTCACAGTATTCAAACACAATGGCAAGCTATACAACCTTCATTCTTCTTTGATTGTGCATGAGGATGGCAAGTCTCCATGTGTTCCGCTTTGTGCCGCTTGTCTGAAGTCATTGAATTCTGGCAAGCTACCACGGTTCAACGTAGGAAATGGGTATGACTTTGGCATCGTTCCTGCAGATGTATCGAACTTGTCCCTGGCCGAACGCATTGCAGTGTCTGAAAACTACGCCTTTATGCACACAGTGAAATTCAGTCAAACAGAAACAAGTGGTCTCACTGGACATGTAATTACTTTTGATCATGACGGGCCTCAATCGGTCTCCAATTCAATTACAACCCTGCCTCGATTGGATGTTGGTGATATTTTGACTGCGGCCTTTGTTGGAACTCGTTCTGAGCTTGAAGTTTTACAAGGTCCTGCGGATAATCGTTTGAAACTTTTGATCAAGCAGCTGCCACAGATGCGCCTCGATGTCCATCGTGTGGGTGCATACCTCCGCCTGAAGCATGCCATTGACCCAAACTTCGCAGAGCGAGTTGCAATTGACTTCTCAGAAGAAATCATCTCCACTCTTCAGCACGTACCTGAGCAGATAGTGAACAATACCATGGTGATTGATGACGAGGACGTCATTGCACAGGACATCGCGACAGGAGCCAACGTAGCGAGAACAAACGACGAAACGGCGACACCAACTGTGACTGATTCCCAATCGGCCGACGTAGCATCAAGCATCAAAGCCTCTTATATGGACAGCGAGGACGACTTCACTGACAGTGGTGTCCAACATACGCAATCAATCGATGTCATTTCGCAATCGGCATCCGACTCTCGAAAATCGCCAAATGAAAATGTTGCATCATCCGATTCAGAAGAGGCAACGCTCGAATCTGTGTTCGTATGCAAACCTGTTGTCGCCTTGCCTCCCACTTCCTCGACACTGCTGGACTCTGTAAAACACATTGTGGACCAACCGGACGTACGCATTCATATGCAACAACCACCAATCAATGAATTTGGTAACAACGATCAACTTCTTCTTGGTCACTTTGGGCACATGTTTCTTCTAGGCGAGGGTGTTCGGAAGAATGCTGGGACACTGAACTCTGCCGAAATCAAACATCTATTAATGCAACACGATGGCCGTTTCTCAAGCAATGCAGACTTTGTCTTTCTTCTGTTCAATCAAAAACAACGTCATGCTGCAAGTCGAACTGCTGCAACAAGAATCCGCGGGGACAATGCATCTGTGGAGAAATTTAGGAGTCTTATCAATTCGCCTGATTTCTCGGAACGACTGGACCGTGCGATTCAATCACCAGACACCGAAGAATCAAAACGTCTATTGTCAACAATCTTAAACGTTGTGCGCAATAGCGGTGAAACTGTGCCGTGGTCTGAGCTGGAGCGCAAAGGTGCCCTCAAAAGAATGACTGCACTCATGCATTATGCTGGGCCTTTCTCCTTCTTCGCAACTATATCACCAGCGGACATGGACTCAACAATTATGCTTAGGCTAGCATCGAAATTAGATCCAAGCCTCGATGATGGACATGTCGCACTCTCGCTGCCTTCACTTGTACAACGCCACAAAATATTGGCGCGAAATCCGTTTGCAGCTGCGCTTGTCTATCGAAGGCTCATTGACTGTATTCTCGAGCATCTTGTTGGGCTCAAACCAGACCATTTATCCAAGAAGTGTCACGTGAAATGCATGTTTGAAAGAGAGGATGGAATTTTTGGCGTGCCTATCGCTTATGCTGGTGTACACGAGGTGCAAGGACGACAATCGGTTCATTTTCACGTCGTTATCACATCGGATATCTCGCCTACGACAATCCAAGCTCTTCTCGACGACGATGAACAGTTGCAGCGCTTGATGAAACGCTTGGATAGTATCGTTCAAGCATGGGTTCCTGAGGATGCTGAAGCAAATGCTACTATCATTTCCACTGAGCCATGTGATGATTCAAACACTCCGGCAATTCGTGATCCTCGCACGCTTCCATGCGCTGTGGCTGAAGATGGCGTTGAAGTGCGAGGGCAGGCTGTCGCTTTCCATTGCAATAATCACCGTCATGGCGACTCGTGCAGAAAGGGTGCTATTGGAAGATACATGTGTCGCTTTAGCAAGCCGAGTGCTGCCTTCAACCTACATACCCGTGTTCTGCAATTGGAAGGAGTCATGCAGAACGGCAAGTTCACAGCAAAGGCATTAAAAAACATCGAAAACAACGCATTCGCGAATTTTCCAGGCTTGCTTGATCAGTTGCTGTCATGGCAAGATAATCGTGTCGTCGTAATCGAACTATTCCGACCTGGTGATAGGTCCGATAAGGCCGAAAACAGTGATCATGAAGGCGATGACCGCTACTATGTTGACGTGGATATGGGTCCAAACTGCAGCATTGTGAGCTATTCCCCTTTACTTTCTGGTTTACTTGGCTGCAACACTGACATCAGCCCTCTAGGCAGTCTCAATCAGTCGAAAGGAATATGCTACTACCTACTGAAGTACATGACCAAGGATGGTAACGATCTCGCCAATAGTGCTGCGCTCATTGCTACCGCGAACAACCACATCCACCGCTTTCCATCTCGTGCAGATGATGCAACAGAGTTCAATCGAATTTCGCAATACTTGCTAACTCGAATCCTCAATTGCCTCACTGGTGCACAAGAGTTTGGTGGGCAACTTGCATCGCTCTGTCTTCTTGATGTACCCAGCAACGTTTACTCTCACAAGTTCTCCTTTTGTAACATGCGGGGAGCTTTAAAACACACACTTGAAGTGCATGCGAACAATCCTCCTGAAAACCAGAACGATGACGTCATTTCTGGGACTAGCGACGTTCTTCTTCCTATGGATTATCGTGAGCACATTGACGTGGCCATTGACGATGTAACATTGACTGTCGGTCATTCTGAAGATGATTGTGGTGGTATTCCAGCCTCGGATGAGCAGACAAATCCCGCCAACGACGATTCTAATGCGTTCTCTCTGCTTCGTGGCGAGAATGGTTCTGTTGAAACTGTTTCAGACGAGGAACACTACCGTTACCGACCTACTGAATTTGAGGGGTACTCGTTCTACTTCTTCAATGCGATATGTTGCGTTTTACCCAAGCCTGATCAAGTTGACAACCCTTCAGTTTCTGTGAATGGAGTGGCGAAGGGCATCGGCCGCAATGCGAATAGTCGTTTTTCATTCCAACCAGGCCACAAAATGTTCGCTACGCACGAGGTAAGACTGAAATCAAAACACACGGTGCCTATGTTAGTTGGGTTGTCTCCTCCTCGTCATCCTGGACCTTATGAAGACTCGCTCGCATGGCGAAGAAAGGCAGATCATTTCGCAGCTTATCTCATCACACTTCACTATCCATGGGATTTTCTTACGGGTGCACCTTTGATACCGCTTCGGTTTGAATCATTGTTGCAGTGGACACATCAACTACACTCAGAGGGCAGTAATGACTTCATTGCCCAAGCAACACTCAATTGGATGCGAATACTCGCTCAAGGAGTGACTGTCAGTGCACGAGATCTTCGCTTGATGACGGCCTTCCGCTCACGAAAGGCCCAGCGCTGGGGCGAAGTTGATGTTATGACTGGCACTGTTGAGGAGTTTCTTGAAGCAAACGAACAAAGAAACGATCCTTCAAATGATGACGAGGGGTCCATCGGTGCCACCTTAATTAACCAGCTGGTACAAGTATACGACTCAATCGCCCTCGCCTCAGGCACAAGCCTTGCTTTCGAAAAGGCGTCCAAAACTTGTAAGTTCATTCACTGCCTCGATGATGCAATAAGACAACAAGCATCCAACGGTCCCTCTGCAAACCTCGTACCCTTCACTGAGGAACAGCGGTACCAACAAGAACAAATTGATGAGGTAGCCACCATGTTTAGGCACCTGTGCACTGAGGCATACGAAGTTGATGACGACGCTGACATTGACTCAGCAACAAATAATAATGACGCGAATCAAATGTCGAATGTCCGAGATGATCAGCAACCGTTGCTAGACTTCAGTCAAGATATAATGAGCGTGGTACAGAGTACAGGAGATGCAACAGCTGACAATGCCCTCAAGTTATCGTTGACTTTCTTGCAGCAGGCACATCGCCATGCTGATGATTCGTATCATCATTCTGCGCCTGTACCACTAAAGCTCCTGATTCAAGGTGCTGCTGGCACTGGAAAGTCTTACTTCGTGGGACGTTTGGTTGAGTACGCCAGTTTGCTGGGTGAACAAGTCGTGACAGTCTCTGCGGTTGCCAATGCAGCCAGTCTGCTACCCGGTGGAAGAACATTCCATGATGTTTTCGCGTGGGATATCAAGCTGAAAAATAAAATTCCTCGAAAGGTTGCAAAAGCACAGGAACGAATTGCTTCGGCAAAATTGTTCGTGGTCGACGAAATATCTCTAACAAGCGCAGCAATCTTTGCGAAAATGGATGAGCGACTTCGATTATGGAGAAATAATTCACAACCCTTTGGAGGCGTGGGAGTCATTTTAATGGGAGACTTTTTCCAAATTGCAGCAGTGGGACGAAATTTGATCAAAGCCTCAAGGATGACTGCTCTTGGTGTTGATCCAGCAGGGATATTATTCAACTTGTTCAATCGAGTCAACTTTACAACTCAATTTCGAGCAGCAGCAGATGAAGCGCATGCGAAAAGATTAGAATTCTTTCGCAATCCTTCGCTATCGCAAGCTTCACGTCCAATCCGTGACTCATGTTTCTTGGACGTAATCAAAACAATATCAGCGAAAGATGTCTGCGATGATCCTTTGTGGCTTGTGGCACCAGTGGTAGTGGCTGACAACATGACACGATTCATGGTCAATCACGTGCGAGCTGTCCAATTCGCAATTCATCAACAAAAGCCTGTGATTGCCTGGCGGCATCGATTATCGATCTCATTAAAAAAATATTGCGAGCGGGCAGCAGACTTGTATCAGACCACGTATGAGGCCATTGTTGCGCAACATGAAGAACTCACATTCTACTTTGTACAAGGAGCACCGGCGATGTTGCGTGAAAATCTGGCGACAACAAAAGGTTTAACAAATGGCTCGACATGTAGGCTGGCCTCTTTGACTTTGAATGGTGACGATGTCGACGAAACCTGGCACAGAATCAACTCAGCCGCGCCTGGTGAGATTGTAATGTTGGAGCGTCCACCACTAAGTGTCAACGTCTTCATTGCCACAAGGCCAGGTGAAAATTGGCCACCAGCACTTACGTTATCGGAGAATAACATCATCATCCCAATTTTGGAGTCCAAGAATCCACGCGAATTCCGTGCGATAGGTGCGAAGCAAAAGAGAACAACTTCGTCGAAAAGCAACAAATCTAAAGTTGATGTCCAAGCCAGCATGAACTACTTTGACTTCGGTATGAGCTTGGCTTTCGCTGTCACTTATCACAAGATTCAAGGGCAAACACTTGATCGAGTCATTTTGGACTTGAACAGCTCTGGAGCCGCGCGCGTGGATATTCCGTCTTTCTACGTTGGTGTTTCGCGGGTGCGTGAAGGCAAGCACATCAGAATGTTGCCAATGACGGCTATGGAAAGAGCACGACTTCTTGATTTGGAGTTTAACAAGGACCTCCTGGATTGGTACAGAGGCACACAAGCAACCTCTTGAGTACGTGTTATTCGTGAATAATTGAAACAATTACTGATCATGGGCTCGCAATTAATTTTTTTAATAACAGCAGGCACATTATGCGTTGAGTTCGATTAATTGTAAAATTTATTAACGAGTTAGTCTTGATTTGATTGCCGCGATTGTGGTTATTGCCGTGATGTGTTTGTGTCTGATTACTATGTGTTCCTGGCAATTGTTTATTTATGAACTGCAAATATGGTAACTTTCACCGGTAATAATTATTTTCAATTCTTCTCTGATAGTAATTGATTGTCTCGAATAAATTGAGTCGACTAAATATTGCCCTTAACACCAGCATCATGCATCACTGATTTTTTGTGGGCATGAAATAGTACTATTATTGTGCAGGGCAGCATAAATACTCGAAATTCCTAATTATATTGCACAGTAAGCAGTCATATGCCGCTTGCCAACTCCGCCGTCGCTTGTCTTTTCATCCCGCCTCATGTCATCCTCCTATATAGAGTCAGTAAGCCTCCGCAGCTTAGTCTGCTGAGAAGAGGAAGAGGTCGTTCCGGAGGAATCTGCTTGTGAGCATCAACCCCACTGTCCTTGAGACACCATATGCACGCGCAGAAGCCACAGATACAATGATTGCATGTCAATATTAATGCGAAGCAGCCTGTGAAGTCAATGAAAGCAAGTTATTTTGCATCGTGGTCCGTGCAGAGTCAAGATGTTAACCGTGATCAAGACCGAATGGCACGATGCGGTGCATGATCTTTGACCTCGCGTTCCAGAGCTGACATTCGCTTGTATCGCT
>Ga0208389_1000687_pt1 | contig 15861 bp, 10 predicted proteins | sample CryBogCBH12Aug09_FD_184625 | JGI IMG/M metagenome (GOLD analysis project Ga0208389, IMG submission 184625) | Freshwater microbial communities from Crystal Bog, Wisconsin, USA - CBH12Aug09 (SPAdes) (version 2) | ecosystem: Environmental > Aquatic > Freshwater > Lake | place: Crystal Bog... | reverse complement strand
TCTAACCGCGGTAAATTACGCCTTCATACCGCCTCGGTGGTCGGTAGAGTGCTTAAAATAGCGATAAGGCGCGAGAGTGTCAACCCCCGCGCCCGTGTCGTTTCAGCTCGTTACCGGTTCCGGCAGTTGCACCCCTCAGAAAAGGGGCGCAAGCAATCGCCACACATTACGCCACCTCGCTCTCGTCGTCGTAACACTCGCACAAATGTCCGCAGGTATAGCAGACCCAAAGGCCCGCAAAGTGTGTGCGGTACCCGTACCGGCTAACGCCATCACGGGTAACGCAATATCGGCCGCTATCGTCCATAATTGCGCCGTCTAGCTCTCGCTGCTCTTCTAGTCGTGTGCTCACTCTTAGATCCATTCTTGCTTGAGAGAGTAGCCAGCATCGCCAGCTGGTACAGTGCTGCCAAATATCACGCTGGCAAGCGTGTAGACCGCGTGAAAGCCCATATCCATTCCGCAACCACTAACACGCATTACGCGTGATCCATTCTTATCGGTTAGCGGCCACTCGAGAGCGTGAGCGGCGTAATAGGTTATATTGACTAGCCGGTTATCTTTCACGATATATAGGCTCATCGTGCGGCTCATTCCGCTAGCAGATACGCCGCGGATCATCGTGTATACAGTATCGCCGGTGTTAAGTAGGCTCTTGAGCTGCTGGCGCGAGTGTTCGCGATTATCAATTCGATCTTGTCTGGTAAGTGTTGCGGTCATTCTTTTATCCCATCTAGTAGGTGTTGCTAGGTCGGCCCGTCTAGCCGCCTACTGCCTACCCTTAACCGGTGATCGGCTAAGGATAGGCCGTAAGTATCTAACGGAATTAAGCCACCTTCATAGGCATTAGCAAGAGCTGCCAGCGAATATCACCGGCAAGAGTTTCGCATAGTAGCGGCTTAAGTCGTCCGCTGGTGCGGATGATTAGCGGCACACTCTTATCAATCGCCGGCACCTTAGCAAGATCCGCGAGGTATTGCGGGTTTACGCCGATAGTGTCGGATGGCTCAAAGGTGGTAGGGATAAGGTGTTCAAAAGGTGGGAAGTTACCCTGCCAGCTCAAGAATTGAACATTCCCGTCAATCGTGTTCACTGTCACTTTATCTTGCTCGATCCAAAAGGTCACGCGTGGGTTGATTGCGCGCTTACCGGTGAGCGGCTTGATTAGGTTGCGGATCTTAGCAATATCCTCGCGCAGAATTAGCAAATCAAAATTATCAATCGTTTCCACCGGATTATCTCGCTCGATGGTCGAATGATCCACGCGGCCGATGAATAACCGGTAACGATCGGTCGCGGCTGCGGTGATTACGCCGTTAGCACTTGATAATTTAACGCAGGTAAGCATCGGCAGCGACTTATCCTTACCAGCAGCAATTAGTGCGCCGGATAGTAGGTCATCGAGCAGCGGCGCTGCCATCGTAAAGTGAGCGGTGATGGTGGCGGATGTTGCAGTGTTGTTTAGTGTTGTATTCATTACTTTATCCTGTCTAGTTGTCGGATGATTAAGCTCATCAGTAGGCGAGTCACGCCTAGACGGGGTTGCCCCCGTTTCGCCTTAGTTGTATCCGATAGGTGCGTATACATCGTTAAGAATTAGATCCTGCCATTCCCCGCAATGTTCGCAGATAAAGTCAGCGTTAACTGTAGACAATACTAGGCCGCGTAGGCCGCAGTACCGGCACTTATCCATTGACCTATCCTCTCCACGCGGTGTTGCAGGTGTAGCCGTCGGCGGTGTTGTGGCATACAGTGATCCGGTAGTGATCGTTTAGATAATTCATTGAGATTAGTAGCGTGACCATAGCGAGCAGCCATAGCACGACCTTGCCGCTATATGTTAGGCGCATTAGTTAGCCACCTTACGATCTGCAAGCGATAGCGCGGCAATAATAACCGCAAAGATTGCCACATATTGAATAAATGACATTAGATTATCCCGTCTAGTTAATCGATCGGCCGTCTACCGATCTAGCAGAATAATAGGCGCAAGCTGCCCCGCGTGTCAATACCTGGCGCGTGTCGTGACCCCGCAATCTTTGACAATCTTTGGCGACCGGTGCGGCAATATCCCACCGAATCGCTGGCATTAGCCAGCCACTTTTGGCCATTGGTTAGGCCTATATTTAGAGCCATATTTAGAGATAGCTGCTGACCATCGGGTCGGTTATTGTGCGCCTAATCTGGTCGGTTATGGCGAATCGGTGCGCCTAGTTGGGTCAATTGTTGCCGTATGGACAGTTCCACCAATAACCAATCAACACACAAAACAATCCCCCAATCCATATTTATTTGTCTGTATTCAATAAAGATCAAGCCCAAATCGGCACAAATATCCGCAACCGTACCGCCTCGCAGGTCGGTGTTAGCCGTAAATCACAACCGATTGCGCGTTTAGAATAGGTTGATCGACTCGGGGGGTTTTAAGTATTAGTAAGGTCGTATTGTATTATCAACCCAATTATTTTTTCTAAATATAGGCTCTGACCTGCGGTTTTACTTAATGTGGTAAAGATCACACACCTCAAAGCGGGAAATGTGTCTAATTTCCCACCTTATACTATATAGGGGGTTTTGTTCGCAGACGGCTGTCGGCCGGCTGCTCACCCTACCCCAACGGGGCGTAGGCTACGCCGTAGCCCCTTATTGCTACCCATCGGCGGCGCTCCGCGCCACCCATAGGATATTTACATAGGGATAACCATAGGGCGCTTGGCAGCGCCAAAAGTATCACCATAGGAATTAAGGCGGGTGGAGTATGGCCAATGGGCCAACTGGTCGACCATCGGCCAACAAATATAAAGTCGCGCCAGAGAGCAAAGTCTCAGCCTCTCAGGCTAAGCAGACGATTATCGAGCTAGTCACTAAGGGCTACAGCATCGCAGATGCTGTCAAGGTGACGGGTAAGTCAATCAAGTCCTACGAGTATTACCGTATGTCGGACGAGGATTTTAAGTCCGCGATTGACCTTGCTCGCGCCGTCCAGCGCCGAGACGGCGTGATTAGCGACGAGGACAAAGCGATCAGCTTTGAGGACTTTCGTGAGAAGTACCTAAACAGCAAGACCTTCGATCACCAGAGAAATATCATCTCAATGCTCGAGGAAGGTAAGCCTGCTTGGCTTCACGGCAGCATGACTTACGAAGAAGGTTTTAGCAACTATGTGCTGGTGAACATGCCACCGGAACATGCTAAGTCGATGACAGTTTCAATTGACTACATTACCTATCGGATTTGTATTGACCCAAATATCCGTATCAAGATCGTGTCCAAAACGCTTACGATGGCAAAGGACTTTCTTTATGCGGTTAAGCAGAGGCTTACCCAGCCCGCTTACGCTGAACTTCAACGGCGCTATGCGCCCGCCGATGGCTACAAAGAGTCGGCAGATAAGTGGACCCAAGATGCGATCTACCTTGAGCGTGACTCAGGTGAAAAAGATCCAACCCTTCAAGCATTGGGTATTGGCGGTCAGATCTATGGTGCCCGCGCAGACTTAATTGTTCTTGACGACTGCGTTACCTTGGCTAACGCCAATGAGTACGAAAAGCAGATCCGTTGGATCCAACAGGAAGTTTTGACCCGTGTTGGTCCCACAGGCAAGATCTTGGTAGTTGGCACTCGCGTAGATCCAGTGGATCTATACCGAGAAATGCGTAACCCAGATCGCTACCCTGAAGGTCGCTCACCTTGGACATATCTGGCTATGCCAGCGGTTCTTGAGTTTGCAGATGACCCAAAGGATTGGAAGACCTTGTGGCCACGCTCTGACAAGCCTTGGCTTGGAGATGACGCAAACCTAGGCGATGATGGATTGTATCCACGCTGGGACGGTCCGAACCTTCGCAAGCGTCGCGGTGTTCTTGACCCAAAGACTTGGGCGATGGTTTACCAGCAACAGGATGTGGACAGCGAGGCTGTCTTTGCACCTGAGTGCGTTCGCGGTTCTGTTTCAGGTATGCGTTCATTTGGTCCGTTGCTACCAGGCGCACCTGGTCATCCAGCTGTACTCAACAGCAGTTACACAATTTGCTCTATGGACCCAGCAATGTCCGGCGATACATTCTCGATCGCCTATGCTGGCGACAAGACAACCCAGAAGCGTTATGTGCTAGAGGCAAGCCGTATGCCTGCTCCTACACCACAGCGCATCAGAGACTTGATCTTTGAATGGACTGAGAAGTACAAGCCATCGGTTTGGGTCATTGAGAAGAACGCCTTTCAGTTGTTCTTGACAATGGATGAAGAGATTAACCGATTCTTAGCCTCACGCGGTATTCGCCTTGTTCAGCACTACACCGGTGCCAACAAGATGGATGCTGAGTTTGGCGTAGCCTCAATGGCTCCGCTCTTTGGTACTGTCGATAAACTCGGCAACCACATGGGCAACAACTTAATAGACTTGCCACGGTCAGACAATGAAGGCGTAAAATCGCTCATAGAGCAGCTCATCACTTGGTCCGCTGGCACCAAAAATAAACAAGACGGTTGCATGGCGCTTTGGTTCGCAGAGACTCAGATGCGCGATTACATCAACCAAGCAGGAGCCTATGGCGGCTCCTTTATCAAAAACCCATTCCAAACTCGCGATCAGCAAGCTCGTCGTCGGGTAATTAACATCGAAGAATATCAGCGTGAAAAAGAAAGATTAGCGGCTAACGGGGGTTACTTATAGTGCTAGAGATTGACCAGATCGGAGATAAACTCCGTAAACTGCGCGCTCACTATTTCGCACGTGACTCGCGTTATGATGACCTATTGGCCATCCGTCAAGGCAAAATCGATCAAGTGTTTCCTGGCATGTTCTCAGAGGACTATCCAAAGCCAATGATCGCTAACTTCATCGATGTTGCCGCCCGCGACGTTGCTGAAGTTATTGCTCCGCTTCCTGCTTTCAACTGCATGACAACCAACACCACTTCGGATGCTGCTCGTCGTCGTGCTGATAAGCGCACCATGATTGCCGCTGGTTACCGCGACACAGCCAACCTTCAGACCATGATGTACACCGGTGCTGATCGTTACCTTACCTTTGGCTGGTTGCCATTCATCATTGAGCCAGACTTTGAGAACAAGCGCCCAATGATCCGCATTGATTCACCTATCGGTGCCTATCCAGAGTTTGATAGATTCTCACGCCTTGTCTCTTACTCAAAGCGTTATGTCAAGACTGTTCGTGAATTGATTAACGACTTTCCTGAGCATGAGTCTGTTATCCGCGGTCAGTATGAGAACCGCAACTCTGAGCGCATCCTTGAGATGTATCGCTACCAAGACAAAGATCAGATGGTCTTGTTCTTGCCAGAGCGTAACAACTTTGTTCTTTCACGCGTTGAAAATGAACTAGGTGAAATTCCTGTAGCCATTGCGCTACGCCCAGGCGTTGACTCAGATGAGCACCAACGCGGTCAGTTCGATGACATTATGTGGGTACAAGTTGCTCGCTCACGCTTTGCTTCGCTCACACTTGAAGCAGCGCAGAAGGCAGTTCAAGCACCGTTTGCTTTGCCTTCAGATGTTAATGTGCTTGAGATTGGCCCAGATGCAACTATCCGCTCTGCCAACCCACAGCAGATCCGTCGTGTAGATCTTAACCTTCCAGCCAATATTTTCCAAGAGAACGAGATTCTCGATCAGGAAATGCGTACTGGCTCACGCTATCCAGAAGGCCGTCTAGGTCAGCAGTCTGGTTCGATCGTTACAGGTCGTGGCGTAGAAGCATTGATGGGTGGCTTTGATACTCAAGTCAAGACAGCCCAAGGTGTATTTGCAGAAACATTCCGTGAGGTTATTCGTCTGTGCTTTATGATGGACGAAAAGATGTTTGGCGATGTTACAAAGGAAGTTCGTGGCATTAATGCCGGTGCTCCTTATGTCGTCACCTACACACCAAAGGAAGACATTAAGGGTGACTACACCTGCGATGTGACCTATGGCATGATGGCTGGTCTTGATCCAAACCGTGCGCTTGTTTTCGGACTACAAGCCCGTGGCGACAAGCTAATCAGCCGTGACTTTTTGCGTCGCCAAATGCCTTGGGAAATGAACGTTACCCAAGAAGAAGAGCGAGTCGAAGTAGAAGAACTGCGCGATAGTTTGATGCAAGCAGTTGCATCTTATGCCAATGCTCTTCCACAAATTGCAATGCAAGGTGGCGATCCTTCAAAGGTTATTAACGCCATTGCTAAGGTTATTCAAGGTCGTCAAAAAGGCGATCCAATTGAAGAAATTGTAGCTGAAGCATTTGCTCCTGAACCAGCACCAGAACAGCCACAGGCTGCTGGTCTGCCAGGACAACCACCTCAAGCACCTGGAGCACAACCAGGGCAACCACCGATGGCTATGCCGGCACCTCAACAAGGCCAAGGTGGCTCTGCTTTGCAACAACTACTAGCCGGCCTTTCGTCTTCTGGAGCACCGCAGTTAGCTGCGTCAGTTTCCAGAAGGTCGCCAGCCTAACGTTATTGGCGATCAACTCAATTCCCTATAGGAGAAATAAAATGGCAGTATTCAAATCAAGTCTACAATCACCACCAGTTAAGGTGAAGCTACAAGGCGGACACTCATCTTCTGACGCAACAACACAGAAGACAAAGATCCAATCTGCTCCATCTGTTAAAGCAACAGGTAAGTCAGATGTTAAGTACACAGTTCAGCCTTCAGGAACAAAAGGCACAGGCACAACTGCCGGAAAGCCAATGAAGTAAATTATGCACGAAGAAGAGAGCGATGAGTTTGATGGCGTACTTTCCGCTTGGGATATATTCGCTCTCTTTGCGCATTTATTAAAAGATTTGTTTGTAAGTTTTGCAAAGTTTTTTGATGTATTGAGCGACATGGCTCTGCATCAAGCAAATGTCGTGGAAGACCAAAAGTTGTTCCACGATGATGTTGTCCGTACCATTGAGACTATTACAGAGGGTGAGTGATTATGGCAGGCAAAGGTGGCTATCAAGCTCCAGCACGTCCAGCTGTTCAATCAGGCCCAGGGGCTTTAAGCCAACGCACCGATGGCGGACCTGCATCTAAGCAAGCAATGCGCTATGTCAGTGGCATGCCAAACTACGGCGATGGCACAGATATGATGCAGATTCAAAGCGGTGCTCCGATGGCTGCTACGCCATCTCCAACGCCAGTATCGCCATCACAGATGGCTCAGGCAGCACAGCAACAACAGCAACAACCACAAGGCCAACCACAAGCGCCTATCACACCACTGACTGCTCCAACACAGCGTCCTAATGAGCCAGTCACTGCTGGCGCAGCACTAGGCCCTGGTCCTGGACCAGAAGCACTTGGCATTATGCCAGGCATGCAACAAGGTGGTACATCAGCAAAGCAAGTAGTTCAAGCATTGGCAGCGCATCCAGACGCATCGCCAGAATTGCAGAGTCTCGCAGCAGCATTGGGGAAGTAATTGTCAAACACAATGCCACTTCCACCATCAAATCAGCCTACCGTCGCGTCGGCTAACGCAGCAGCAAAAGGCTACCCAGATGCTGTACAGAAGGCACCAGTTGAAATGGCTGGCGCTATTCAGTCAGGCAACCCAGATGCTCCTGGCGCAGTAGCCGCTACAACACACGTTATTGCCACATCAAATGCTGTTGACCAACACCAACAGATGTACAACTCAAAGTCATGGTGGCAGACAGCCCTTGGCGATGTAGGTAAGGTTATTACCGCAACGCCTATCATTGGCACAGTTGCTCGCTGGGCAAACAAAGGTTTGCAAGAAGTACAAAGCGACTACAAGTTTATTCACTCAGTTTATACAGATCATGGTTTTGCACAGGGCTTGCTAGCAACGCTAGGCGTTGGTCTTGGTGCGACCGTTGGTTCTCTTGCAGGTCCAGAAGGTACAGCGCTAGGCGCTGCCTTTGCCGCATCTTTAGAGCGTGACATTGGCGGTCAACTTATTCCGTCATATCAAAAGTCTTACCAAAAGTCTATCGATCCAAACTATCAAGTTTCTATTGGTCGTGACCTTTCCAACCTTGCCGGTGACTTGCCAGGCTTACATACTTTGAAGAATACAAACTACGGCCTTGGTCAGTTTGTATCTGGCGTAACCGATGCTGCATTTGACTTTGAAGCAGATCCGCTAGCCAACGCAGGTAAAGTTGCTGGCGCACTTAAGTCAGGCAAATACCTTGAGTATAAGCCAGCAGTTGACTCTGAAGGCCAGATTATTAAGAACGCCAATGGCGATCCTAAGTTAGTTCTGGACGGCAACGGCAAGCCAATTATTCAGGCTACCATTCCTTTGGCTCGCAACTCAGAGGCTGCAACTAACTTCTTGATGAGCCTATCTTCAGGTCGTGCTTTAAGCAGCGAGATGGTGCAAGCAGCCTACGATGGTTCGCTTGTATCTAACGCACTTGGCGGTAAAGTACTTAACCCAGTCAAGCAAGCTTTTGACCATATTGCCACACTCAATAACCCAGTAGAAATTCAACTGGCTTACCCTGGCTCTAACTTTGACCAAGCCATGCTTACAAAGTTGGCTAACGCTAAGACCGGTCAAGAAGTTGCTGATGAAATTGGCAAGTCTATTTACTCAGGTGAAATGGACGAGCGGGCTATGCCTGCTACTGCAATTTCTCTACCTACCCGTACTCTTGCTCGTCAGTTTGGCGGAACAGTACAGCAAGCAATTCTCAAGCGAGCTGGCGATACAACAGTAGCCAACGAGCGCAACTTGCTATTGCCAAAGGCTATGCCTGTGCTCGATGAGCAAGGCAATCAGGTTTACAAGACCGTTACCAAAGATGGCGTAGACACTCAAGTCTCACAAATGAAAATGCAATGGGGCGGGTTGTATACTAAGAACGCAGATACTTGGAATGGTTGGAACGCTCTTGCTGGCAAGATCCGTACCTTTACCGGTTACAAGGCTCTGACAATCAACAAGAAGTTGCTTGAGCAATCAGGAGAGAAGTTTAACTTTGATGACCACGGTGCTGGTACTGCTCTGTATAACATGTTCTATTACGCCATGCCACGTGATGTTGCATTGGAAAAAGCAGCTGCAATTATGGCTGCGCCTACTGAAGGTGCAAAGCAAGCGCTTTACGCTCAAGGCGTTAAGGAAGTAATTAAGGCTGCTGGCTTGCCGGATGACAGCAACATTGTGGATCGTGTTATGTCCCACGCTCAACGCGTCACCACAGGTGGCATGCGCAACAGCGGTAACTACGGCAACGACACAGATGGCAATGTGTTAGGCACAATTGCTCCTAAGCAGAACTACACCGTAGATGGCGTAGATGCTATTCCTAACGATGAATTTGAAGCAGCACTGTGGGCATACCAACGCGGTGCTAACGCATTTATCAACTTCAAAGAGTTGCGCAACGCTATGCGCCAAACAACAGTACACGGCATGATGTACTCAAAGGCTGACGATTTTTGGTCTTACTACACCGACAAAATCTTTGCACCACTTAGCCTTTTCACGACAGGCTTTGGTCTTCGCGTAGCCGGTTCTGAAGCACTACACCAAGTTATCCGTAATGGTCTTGGTTCATACATCGGTGACCGCATTGCGTTCAGCGGTGCTAAATACAAGTTTAAGAACATGTCTGCCGATGAGTTGGCTGCTGCTAGAGAGCGTCTAGCCATGAAGGGTACGCCTGCTGCGCAGGCTCTTGCCGATCATGCTGCTCAGATGTTGACAGATGAAGACCATGCTGGTCTTGTTGAAAACCCAGATAAGGCGATCAACGAAAACTCAATCACAAAGATGATTGATGAGAAGAACGATGTAGCAGATCAGCTGCAAGCGGTTGCGGATAAAAACCCATTGGTTAAGCAGATCGCTGCTGCCCGTGGCTTGATCCGCCCATTTGGCTATATCTCAAGCAAGGTTGCTCCTTACCTTCCTAGCAACAAGCTAGATGTTATGTTGGACTGGTTGGTCCACATGCACGGTTTGAGCATCCCAGCTGGCGTTGCATCAGATCACTTGGCTCACTACTCACTCAATGCTGCAGAACGCGCATCACAGTTTGCAGAGCAATACGGTCATGGCGCTACAGGTATGGATGACATTACATCCCTTACCGGTCAAGATCCTCATTACCACATCTACTGGGCGCAGAATTTGTCCAAGTTGCGTAACGAGAAGATGGCTCAAGATATTGCAAATGATTATTTGCGTCTATCAAAAGACCCACAATTCCAAGCATTGTCTAACCAAGATAAGTGGGCGCAGGTTCAGCAACTCCATCAGGCTCGCATTGAAAATCCTAAGAACTATGCAGACCTACGCGACACAATGGTTGGTCTACGCAACGGCGATCCTGCTTCGTTCTCAAGCAACCAAGTCAAGGCTTTTGCCGGACTTGTGCAAGGTAAAGATGGAACTATCCACGACAACCTTATTCAGAACATTGCAGATGGCATGCCTACAAAGGCTGTCGATCTAAAGCAAATTCCTGCTATCCAAAGCCCGCTCAAGGTTCTTGGTCGTGAGCCACGCAACACTTACGACAATCCGCTACAGCGTGTTATCCAGATGGGTTATCGCACATTTATCAATCCAGTAATGGATGGCATTTCACGTGAGCCTATCTTTGGTCATTACCTATATGAAAACTACCGCAGCCTGCAACCATTGCTAGATTCTGGCAAGATTAGCAAGGCAGAGGCTTTGCAGTTTGCAGGTCAAAAGGCAGTTATCAACATGGTGCCTTTGATCCACAACCCTGCTTTGCGTAGCCAGTTCTCAGTTCTATCTCGTAACTTGCTACCGTTCTACTTTGCTCAAGAGCAGGCTATTAAGCGTTATGGTCGCTTGGCTTATCAAGCCCCACAGGCGTTTCGTGACTTTCAGATGATTAACCATGGCATTAACAACCCTGGCTTTGTTCACACCGATTCAAGCGGTAACAAGTACATGGTTTATCCGCTCATTGGTGAGTTTGGCAATGCCGCTGTACGCGGTCTAAATGCCCTTGGCATTAGTTCATTTGATGGCTTGCCAGAGTCTGTTACCGGCAATGTCAACTCACTTGCCTCAGTTTTGCCAGAAGCAAAAATGCCAGGACTTAACCCATTGGCAACCATCCCACTTGGCGCATTGTCTAATCACTTCCCATGGGCAAGCAAGATTACAAATGTAGCCACAGGTGGTTATCCTGCTAGCAACTGGCTAGATGCAATTCTGCCCAACTCAGCCATGCGTGACATTTTCAACGGCATGATGATGGATGACAAGGAAAGCAGCGTTCACAACGCCATCCTTTCAGCCATTGCCGCTGCTTACTACCATGGCGATTTGCCAGATAACTTCTCGTCTTTGCCTGCTTCGGTTCAACAGCAGTACATGGATCGTATCGACAACAACGCTCGAACAAACTTGTTCATGAAGGGCATTTTGTCGTTCTTCCTACCGCTTGCTCCGAATGTCAGCAACGACTATTACGACAAGAACTTGCAAAGCCTACGCTCTGAATTTCAAAGCCTGCAAAGCCAGATCAATCCAGATACAGGCAAGCAGTACACATTGCCAGAGGCAACCAGCAAGTTCCTTGCTGAGCATGGTAGCCGTGCAGTTTCCTACACCGCTTACACAACCCAGACTGGCACCTCTGGTGCCGATCTGCCATTAAACGATCAGACCCTTACTTGGTTAAACCAAAACGGCGATTTGATGAACAAGTACAAGTTTGGTGCTGCTTATCTCATCCCACAGACCAAAGCTGGGGCAGATGCTTTGCAGGTTGAAAATGATTTGCTGACAAAGCAACTTCGCTCAAAAGATACACCACAAGATTTTCTTGATTCTGTGTATATTCAAGCAGGTTGGGCAGAGGTAGCGCCAATGTACAACGCTTACCAGACTGCGCTTAAGCAAGCCCGTGATAGCGGCAACCGTCAGGCTGTATACCAATACACTCAAGAGTGGAATAACTACGCTTCAACGGTAGCTGCGCATAACCCAACATGGTATGCAGATTATCAAAACCCAAGCCGCAAAAATATGGCTAGCCAATCGCTAGCAGATTTTGAGGCTATGGATAAGGCTGGCAAGTTGACTGGTCCACAGGCTCAAGGCATTAAGTCTTTGATGACCGAGTATCAGGCTTATCATCAACTTCTACTTAACAACACAATTACCGTTGGCGGTATAACAAAGCACACTGCTGAGTACTCAAATATCCAGAACGAATGGTTTAATTACCTAACCGCTCTCGAGGCAAACCCAGCAACTGCAAATTTAACAAATGTAATTAACGGCGTATTTAAGAGGGTGAGTTAATGTCTGGTAGCACTGGTTCAGCTGGTACATCTGGTTCTGGCAATACAGGAGCAACAGGTTCAGCGGCTGCTGCCTTGGCGGCATTTGATTCAAACGCCAACAGCCCTTACTTCACTCCTTCAACTTACAAAGTAAGTCAACTTACTCAAACATCACAGCCTGACATTACTTCTCTTGTAAACAGTGCTATGCTTAACCTTGTAGGTCGTGCTGCTACACCGCAAGAAATTGCCACATATGGCACAGAACTTCTTGCTGCCGAAAAAGCCAATACTGGGCTTGAAAGCACACAAACCACCTACCAATCTAGCGGTGCTGGATATGGCAAGAAGGGTGCAACCACTGGTCAAACATTATCAACCGGCGTTGACCCAACGGCATTTATCGAAAACTTGATCCGAGGTACAGCAGATGCTCGCGTATATCAAGCAGCAACTCAATACATGCAAGCAATCCAAGAGTCTAATAACAAGTATAAGGGTGGGTTTTAATGGCTAATCAAATACCTGCTGGTTATTTAGACGCTAGAAATTTCTACATTTGGGCGCAAGAACAAGCCAAAAAGCATGGCGCAAAAAGTGAAATTTCTGAATGGAGCAGCGTAAGCAGCCCATACATCATTAAAGATTTTAACACTTGGGGCGATGTTCTTGCTGCTGCTCAATCACAATTTGAGCCATATAAGCAATACACCGCTCAAGATCCAAAGTATGCTTCATTGGAAGCGCAGGCATTGGGTCAGAACAACACTGGGTCAACAGGATCAACAGGTTCTGCACAAGCCATTGACCCAAATCAACTACCTCAAACTTTGCGTCAATTGCAAAATCAATTGCTTCAAGCCAAGGGAAATGTAGACAACGCCCAGCTTGAAATGAATAACTCCACCCCAGGCTCACCTGCGTACAACAAGGCAAAATCAGATTTTGACGCAGCTGTTGCACAGCGCGATTCTTTGCAAGCACAAATTCAAGCAGATCAAACATCTGCGCAAAACGCAGCTACTGCTAAGCAGGCTCAGGCAGACGAAGCAACCGCCAATCAGCGCGTAAAAGATTTACAGAACCAACGCCAACGCGCTCAAGATCAAGGCTTGCCTACCGCAGGCATTGATGCAGAAATTGCAGCAGAACGAGCAAAGGCCGCAGCCGCTCAAAAGGCTATTCAAGCCAATACACCAGCGCCTGCACCTACTGGACCATCTGGAGCGACAGGAGCGCCTACAGGGCCTTCTGGAGCCGCTATAAAGCCATCTGGACCGTCTGGCGCAGCAGTTAAGCCTACAGGTCCTAGCGGTGCTGTAGGTAAGCCACCAGTGGCTACTGGTGGTACAGCCCCAACTGGCGCAGGCAACAAGCCTGCTGCTACTGGTGGATCAGCAGGCGGTACTGGTGGCGGTACAGCAGGTGGTGGAACATCGGGAACTTACTCTGGCAACCGCATGCCATCAGGTGCCGTAGGCATTAACGGTGCTGGTCAATGGGTGGATGCTAACGGCAAAGTTCTTGGCACACTGCAATCTTCAAACATTTCACAGGCACCTAAAGGTGCTGTAGCAATCACCAACGGCAACTGGGTTGATGCTCAAGGCAAGATCCTTGGATCTGCTGCCGTCGTAGATGGCGCTAATGCAAACGCTTATCAGCAATTTGTTAAGCAGTATGGTTCAGAAGCAGCAATTATCAACTCTGATCCAACACTTAAGAAAATGTTTACAGATGCGATTAACGCACCTGGCGCTGCGCTTTCAACAGCAGACTTTCAAGCGCTTTACGAGAACAGCAACTATTACAAAAACTCGTACAGTTCTTACCTACAAGCTGAACAAGCCCGTCTTGCAGACCCTGGTTCATATGCCCAGCAGTACAATCAAGCATTGCAAGATATTAAGAACTATGCTGCTCAAGCCGGTATTTCTTTAGACCCAAATGCTTTGGGTCAACCGCTTGAATTAAACCCAGCAAACACAACAAACCCATTGGCTACACACGCCTTTAACGGCAATACGCCAAACCTTGTTGATGACATTTTGCACAAGTATTGGGACACAGGTTCTGGCAATCAGCAAGCAATTACCCAGTACCTTGCAACCAAAGGCACAATCGATCCAACCATCATGGGCGGTCAGGCTCAAACCGATACACAGACCATTAAGGGCTGGATGCAGGATTACGGTCTAAGCAACCTTGGCGACACATATGTAAACAACTATGTCAAGCAGATCGAAGAAGGTGGCTTGGCTGGCGGTACGCCAATTGACCTTAACTATGTCAAGCAAGACTTGATTAACAAGGCAACTGCTTTGTATCCAACAATGGCAAAGCAACTTCAGGCTGGTCAAACAGTTACCGGTGAAGCAGGTCAGTACATTAGCGCACTTCAAAATACCCTTGAATTAACGCCAGATCAGATTGACCTTTCAGATCCTAACCCAACTAGCTATGGAGCAATGGTTCGCAACGCTGCTCAAACAGGTATGTCAATTGATGCTTTCACAAAGCAAGCCATGAACAACCCACGCTGGAACCAGACTCAAGGAGCCAAGCAGGGCTTGTCAAGTTTTGGTACATCACTATTGAACGCCTTTGGCGTAAACCCACTAGGATAAGGGAGAGCGATCAATGGCTAAACTTTCACAAGCGCAAGTAGATTTTGCTAATGAGTTTTCATCTCAAACAACTGCACCAGCAGCGCCTGCTGCACCCGCTGCGGCAACACCAGCAGCAGTAGCAACAAATAATACTTACGCAACTAACCCAAACACGGGCTATGTTGAAGGTGGTTCACAACCAGCGGTAAGCGCAACCAATCCTGCCTCTGCGTCAGCAGCCGGCATTGCTGCTGAAAATGCACAGTTGCAAAGCCTAGTCAAGGGATTGCAAACTCCACAACAGGTTGCAACAGCCATTGGCGGAACGGTCGTCAACGGTCAGGTTGTAGCACCGCCAAGTGGTAATACATCTGGTGGATCAAGCGGAACATTAACGCCAGGAACAGCACAAACAGATGCAACCCTTGCGTTTATGCAACAGTTGTCACAAGGCATTACTGGCTTGCCAGCAGACTTTGGTAGCCTCGTAGCAACGCTTTACAAGAATGTGTCTACAGATCCATCGGTTATCGCTCAGTTGCTTCAAAACCCAAGCGGTTACACCAGCAATGACCCAACGGTTACTGCTGCTTTGCAAGCAGCAAGTTCAGCATGGCAAACCCGCTTTGCGGGTAATACAGCCCGTCAAGCCGCTGGCCTTAACCCACTTACAGTTTCACAGTACATCTCAGCAGAGCAGGCTTACAAGCAAGTTGCAGCCCGTGCTGGTTTACCAGCCAGCTTTATGACAACTGATTATCTTGGCAAGTTGATCGCCGCTGACGTTGCACCAAATGAAATGAACGATCGCGTAAACGCTGCCATGACAGCAATTACCAACACAGATCCTTTTGTTACGCAACAGTTACAACAGAACTTTGGTCTTACCACTGGCGATATGGTTGCCCATCTGCTTGACCCTGCTACCTCTGCCGAGGTTATCCAGCAGAAGGTTAATGCGTCGCAACTACAGGGCGAAGCAGGTCGTGAGAACCTTGCCCTTAAC
>Ga0208389_1000676_pt1 | contig 16023 bp, 6 predicted proteins | sample CryBogCBH12Aug09_FD_184625 | JGI IMG/M metagenome (GOLD analysis project Ga0208389, IMG submission 184625) | Freshwater microbial communities from Crystal Bog, Wisconsin, USA - CBH12Aug09 (SPAdes) (version 2) | ecosystem: Environmental > Aquatic > Freshwater > Lake | place: Crystal Bog... | reverse complement strand
AAATTTGAAGATCCCACAATATTTCTGGGCATCCCATTTTCACAAAAATGTCACAGGAAAACGTCTCTGTTTTGAGAAGAACAGAAATACGCTCCCTATTGTTATTTTGTGAAAAATGCGAGGTTCCAAAAAAATTTTAGAATTTGTGGTAGCAGTTTTCAATTTCTGTGGATTTTACAAATGACCAATGCGTGTTTAATACAGACACGCTTGCCCAAATGTTTTTCCCAAAGAAATGTAAAAACGCCATTTTAAGGGGACAGACTCTAGTTCAGACTTCTAAGTAAATCCATATTTTTCAACCACATTTTCTACTAGGTAGTAATCCCTTTTTCTTATTACAGGAGCTTCAATTTCCTGGTTAATAAGAGATTCTTCCTATTATGTGGATAGCATTGCAGAGATACCACTACCAGCAACCGCTGACTGTACTCATGAAGAGGCTTCCAACAAAATCGAAGATCTAAAGGGACTACCTCTAAATGTGGAGAAATGGATTCGTATAAAAGATGAGAGGAGGAAACTAAAACTATTACAGAGAGCTCAACGTATCTATACTTGTAGAGACAAGACAGAAGATAGAAAGAGAGTTTTCAATTTCGGTATCCTAACTTCACTAAAATCTGAATTTTGTGAAAGAGAAATATCTGATCTTACCTTATGGAAAGTAGTTACTATCGTAAAGTTAATTTATACTATGGTTTCGCTATTAGAGAGTGTCAGTCTCTTTTTTCTAATTTAAAAAATAATTGGCTAATAAATCATAAAAACTTGTTCCTGAAAAATACATATTGTCAAAATTTTCAATAGCGGTCGCATCTGAGTTTTTTGTAAAAGGTCTACCACTTATCTATCTTCACTTTTAAACAGAGTTTCTAAATCCTTAGTTTACCTAATTTCTAGAGACGCTCTATTTTTGTTGCTAAGACAGAAAAAGGGTGTACGCTCTGAACCCGGAAAAAGAGGGTGGGGGTAATCTTAAAATTTAGCTGGACGCCGAGTCTCGCTTTTAATTAAGACCATCCCTTCTCTTTTTCTGTTTTTTCAGTTCAGTTCGTTTTTGACCCTTACGGTGCTAACTTAATCTAGTTATCTGAAAACTTCTTTGAAAAAATGGCTACCAGCGAAGAAGAAAAATCGTGTTCTGGCCTAGTCCCTCATCTAAAACTATTGCGTGTAATCACCTTAGGCAATCTAATTAAGCTTCAATATACTAGAGAAGAATATCCTAACCTATCTTTAGGTAATCTATTCTCCCAGCTAATTGACATAGTTTTTGAAGTTGTTGAGGAATTGTCTTTCCGTTTCGAACAGGAGAAATTACTAACTCCTTTCCTTGAACCTGTAAAACCTTTTTTCGAACAAGTATTCGCACTTACATATCCTAATCTAAATCCCTTCAGAGAAGCTCTAGTTCCTATCTATCGTGAAAAGATGTTCAACAAGAAGGAATTTCTCAAGGAGCCTTCTTGTATTGAACCTACTCTTAGAAGGATAGGCCAAGGTGCCTTTATTACAGGTTGGATCCTAACAGAAGGGAGTGCTACTTTTTTCAAAAGTCAAAAAAGTACTTTTGATAATGTTTGTGAAAGTCTACATTATTTCGGAAAGATACTTCTAGTACTAAACAAAGTGCAAGAATATTTAGAAATTTCTCGTGCGATACTTGAGAAAAAGGTTTTAAGGAGGAAAGTGGTTATTCCTCCTGAGTCCACGGGAGAACAAATTCAAGAACTCGTTCAAATTTTCAATAATCATATTGACTCTATCTATGAGAATTGCCAAGCTCATCACAAGAAACTTTTCAAAACACTTCCTCTAGAAATAGACTGTCTTATCTTGAAAATTTACGTTTCTTCTTCTAAAAGTTTAGGTGCTACTGCTGTGAACAGTGAGCAAAATTGTTTACTGTTTCAAGAAGCTAAAGAGCTAAAACTTACTTCTCGTACTTGTAAAGTAGGAGAATGGCCTTATTCAAGATTAATTGATTTTAGAGAAGGTATTGAACCTTGTAAGAAAGAAAAAGTACTGGCCAAAAAATGGACTAACATTACTATAGAGGAGCCTAATGAAAAGTTTAAGTGTGATTGCGATGCTTGTAGTTCCCAAAAACCTTATGCTTGTCAACAGCCTTTGATGAAAAGACATCAACTAGTTGAAAATCCTTTCTTCCTCAAATTTCAAAAATGAAATTCTTCAAAGTCTGCATCCAAGGTAAGAAATCTTTCTATCTTATTTGTAAGTACTTATGTTTAGAGAAAAAATGTAACGGGATAAGAAGTTTTTTCAGAAAACAAAACTATGTATCTCAATGCTAATCTTTCAAAAAGTTTTCAAAAAGTTTTCCGAGAAAATGTCAATGTCCTGTCATCGAGTAGTGGAAAAGATAATTTTTATGTTTTCCTTCTCTTTCTGGCAGTGACGGATTTACAAATAATCGTAATCACTTTTTTCAATATTTTTTAGAAAGATTTAACATTTTCAGAAATACATATTTTTCTCTTTCTTAACCCCCTGCTGTGCGACGCACAGGGTTAAAAAAGAGGCGCTTATTTCTATAGTCTAAGAAATGTGAAAGAGAGAGAAAGAGAGAGAGAGAGAACTCATTTAATTTTGTCAATTTCCAGTGAAGACGTTAAATTCTCTTTCATGAGTTCAACGTCTAAACTTACGTCATTGTCAAAATTAGTCTGAGTTACAGAAAAACGTTCGCTATTTTCCTTTTTATTCCTCTTTTGTTCTTTCTTGCAGGGAAAGACAATTTTGGAAATAAAAGAATAACTAGTGAACAGTTTTAGAGAAGAAGTTTCACTTTTCTTAAAAATGTGTCTCAGTATAATTTCTTTTCTCGTTTTTCAGGGAAAAGTACAATCTTCTCGTTTGGTCGACTTTGTCAACGTTTGAAGAAGCTGTTCGTTTTCTCATCAAAGGAGGCAGAAATTATCAAGATCCATTTTTTCAAAAAAGCTTTTCCTACTCTTCGGTGCTATGTCTAGTCGTATTTTTTAACCTACTTTGTGTCAAAATAAATTCTAGTCAAAAAATCTCTTAATTGTGCCAAAAAAGTTTTAAAAACTCGTCTTCGGTAAAACGTAACTCATACGTTTTCAATACTGTTCGTTTCTCAAAAAGTATTTGTCTTATGGAATTTTCAAAAAAATGTGTTTTTGCGGAAAGTACTCTCTTTAATATCTTATTTCGCGTTCTTTTCCGGATTTTCATCTTTGAAGAGTTTGAAATGATAAGTTGTCTGTATTTGGTCTGTCTTTCCCGTCTGAAAAGTGAGTTTCTCAGTAGCTTCCGAGGAAGTTTCTTAAAAACGCATTTTTCGAGATATTTCTAAATTTTCATTCTGATTTTAGTTTTCCACAAAAATAGTTTGAGCAAAAACTTTGTGCGTTTTTGTAATGTCGTTATAGTTAAATCCATCTTTTTGTTAATCCGAAAAACAAACTTCCCAGCAAATGATAAAGGATGAGTCTCAAACATGTACACCCGTTTACCATTTACTTTTGTAGGTCATTTATTTTAAGTTTCACAAAAAGATACATTCTCCTATGCAAACATACCACTCAAAGCTTCTTCTCAAAGGACTTTTCCAGAATTCAATTTTCTTCATGAATTTTTAGAAATACTCTATTCCAGAACGTGCTTAGTTTAAATCTTGCGAAAAACTTCCGAAAGACTAACCAAAACATTCAACTTATTTTTAGATATTTAAGAGTCAAAAGGAAGGTACGTCCTAACTCCTAATCTAGTTTTTGGGTTAGTGCACATTGTTGGTTTTCAAATGAGATGTCATAGAGTTTCAGAAACGTTAGCCTGTTACATTAAAGTATCTCGTCGACTGCTCTATTGTACAAGTGAACCAGCTTCGTTTAAGAGTTCCCGAAGGTTCTCAAAAACTAGGCTTGTTACTTAGAGTATCTCGGCGTCACATTGTACGGCAGTCCAGCCGAACTCATAAGTAACTGTTTTACTGCAATTTTTGAATTTTAAATAAATTTACCTAATCTAGTACCCCTTTTGAAAAAAAATGGAAAAAAGGAAAAAAAAAATTTGCGGTAAGAATAATCAAAAAATGTTGACCAGTTCTTGATTACAGGTTGTAAGTGCCAATTTTTGATTTTGAATTTACTATTTGCCAGTTTTTGATTGTGTTAGAGAAATGCCAAATTTAAAATACTTTTGTAAGAAGTAGAAACATTTTGAATTTGTCTGAGTAACATTCTGATGAATAGAATTTTTAAGACTTCAACTAGAACCCACTCTACAATTTCTTTTTGCAAAACCTTATCAATTACAAAAGTTGCATGAAAAAGTACAAAACTTTCTTAAAAAGTCTTGTTCTTTGGATGATAAAAAGTTTGGGTATGACAAGTAACTGTCTTATTGTGTTCCAATACGACAGCTGAGTGAATTTGAGATTTGTAAACCGAAAAGACAATAGCTACTCCAAAAAGTAACAGGATAATGCAGATACATTGAGTAAGACTTGAGAGACAATCCGAAAATCCTTCCCAACCGCTATCTACGTTCCTATCAATTCTAGAGGGGCTATTGGGGTCTATCAATTCATAAGGTGGGGCCGATTCAATGAATGCATCTTGTTCTCTAAAAGAGACTACAAAATTTTCAGAATTGGTCACACCTACAGAATTATCCTTAGGTACATTGTCTTGGTTTAGAGGATATAGAGAAACTTCAGAACCGAGTTCGCCAATGTAAATTCTAACTAATTCTGAAAAACCTAGCTTTATAAACGGTGCGTCACCTTTCCAATACATTTTGTAACGGTAGGTGTTCAGAAAATTATGTCCAAGGATTACGTCATAATCATTGTCCACAACACTGAATGGCACTTGTCTAATAATGCAATTGTTTTCCAAAATAAAGTCTAAATAAACTCTTTCAGTAATATTCCCTATTAATTTAGGGTTTACTCCTGTCATAGAGCTATTGGTTTTCACGGTTTTGAATTTCAATACTTTTCTAAGTTTATCGACAACGTGTTTTCCAATGCAACAGCCAACAGATCCAGTATCAATAAGACCTGCTCTAAGTACCTTATCTTGAAACCCAATTTTGATATAATATCTTAAGTCTACAAGAGGTATCCTAGTTACAATAGTCCTAGATACTAATTTGTTGCTGTCTACTTTTACGATCTCGAACAGGGGCGAAGCCTGAACGAGTCCAGGGAAATAGTCAGGTGAAGAGGGTTCAGGCCTTTTCCTCCTTCTGCCTCTCTCCCTTATATAACCCTGACTGGAATAAGCTTCCTCTATGTCTGATTCAAGGTCACTAACATAGTTATTCACTTTGTTAGCGAAAACCCAAGGATCAGGAGGCTTCCAGTTTTCCTTCTCTACTTTTTCTACTTTCCTCAAACTGTCTAACAGTTTCTCCTTCTCTAAGTGTTTCTTTTGCGTAAAGTCTTTAAATTCTGCTCTGAGTCTCATGTTGAAACGATTTGATCTTGTTGGACAAACCCGGACAAGATTTGCAGAAAATGTCTTTGGAGTAAGATAGACTCTTTTCTTTGGTTTTTTAGGCCAAAGTCTCCAAATCAATTGCCTACAATACTGCCCTACCCATGGCAAATAGAGGTAAATAACTGGTATAAACATAGATGCCACTGGTATATTGGTAGGAGGATTGAGTATCAAGGACAATGTGAAAAATGACAACCAAATGTATTGTAAAAAGTATTTTGATTTAACAAACTTCTGGCCTACTAGAAGCAAAATTCGTGACAAAATAGTAAAGGGAGCATTCTCAGCCCTTACTTCTTTTGTTTCAGGAATTTCAGTTTCTGATTCAGCGAAAAGTCCCGCTAGGTCGGTCATTACAGACTCATTACTTTCAGTTACTGAGGTTTCTGACTGATCTGAATCATATTCAGAAAGGCTCTCAACTTCTTGTATTGTTTCTGGAATGTCCGCTCCTTTGCGTATCAAATTTTGATCTAATAAACCTTTTTCCTTAAAAAGGTTATACATTTGCATTTCTGTTTCCGTTATCGTTAACGAGGACGGATAAATGCAATCTGACCTAGTGCCATCATAATTGTAAGCTACATATTCTTCATTGTCATCCTTGATTCCATCCAAGTCCATTTCAACATTACTTCTGGTGTAAATGTCAAAAAGGTCTGGAGGGTAGTACTCAAAACTTTCAGCCAATAAGGGGTTGTCGTCGAAGACTGATTGTTGGTACTCCAAAGGATTAGTTTTTCGGAGGTAGCTTCTTTGTGCTCTTAAAGTACTAGAAGTAGTAGGGTGACTGTTGTCATAGCCATACTCTTCTACAGAAGGATCATAAAATAGATCTGGAGGTACAAAAGAAGCTGCCTCTGAGCTACTTTCAGACTCAGTGTAGTCTGAATATCCTTCTTCATAAGAGCAATCATCGTTTAAATCGGAATACCTATCTTCTCTTTCAATTTGTGTGTTAGGTAAAGACCTAATAGCACAGATTGGAGAGAGTTTCTTGTCTCTTTGATTTGAAACTTTGGAAACGAATTTCGAAAAAGTTTCATTTCTAAGACAACAAGAATATAGGTACCCGACAACATAACTAAAATAATCTACAAGGGTTTCGCCTTTCTTCATTACGTTAAGTAATAAAAAAAGGTACAGGATCAATAGTTCAAAATTCAAACCGATAAAAAGATAGGGCTTTTGTCTAAGTCACTACTTATTTACCAGAAAAATCTAGTCTATTGGGGAAGTTCCTGGATGGGAATCCCTTGGTTACTAGCTTTGCTAATCTCTTGAACCAGTTGAGTGGCAACTTCGTTGTTGGCATTCAAACCTTCTTGCTGGTCTGCGCTATATGGACGGGGCTGGTCTCTAGGGTAATAAGGGGGTCTATTTTCTTCCCTTCTATAGTTGCCACTAGGCCTATTAAAATTCCTAGAGTATCCCTGGTTGTTATTGTTGAAATAACGACCATCAGAAACGTTTCCTCTATTGAAAGCATTTCCATCTCCTGACCTATCGTAACGGGGATTGGAGTAACGGGGCCTATTCTTATAGCAAGATGCAGGCAGGTGCTGCCCATTGCATTGCTGACATCTTTCCCCCCTAGGCTGCATATTTGGGTAGGTGTTACAAACACTATAGTAATGACCAGTTCGTCCACAAAGGAAACAAGCAGGGAGGGAGATTTGTCTCTGATTCATGTCTACATTGTTCTGACCGTATTCAAGAGCCCTAACTTCATTCTGTTTGAATCCGCTCCTGTTTCCACTCTTAAGAGATCTGGCTCCTCTGACTTGAGGCGATCCTTGAGGTGGGAACAAGAGGTTCTTTCCTACATTTCCTTCGACACCCACTGCATTCATCTTAGCTCTCTGAGGTTGTCTAAAGATATTAGGGTTCTGATTCTGGAAGTGGTTCCCTGGCATTCCGCTCTGAACCATAGGCATGTGAGCCATAAAGTTGTTGACAGCTTCAATGTAAATAATAGTGCCTGGCTTCTTGGTATGGAGAAGATCTCCAATCCTGGATGCTGCTTCAGCTTCCATTTTTTCTACACTCATTTGTGCAGTAAAAGCCATTTCAATTGCAGAAGCTGCAGAGGGGAAATGCCGGTGAATCAATTCACGGAAGTCAGAAAGGGTTTTCTGCTCTATAATCTCTTCTCTAAGGTGGGGAGAAAATCGTCTATTGTTTTCCCGGGATCTAAGGCTAGCTATTTGATGCAAGGCTACCCCAACATTCCTAGGTCTCTTGACTATCACTGCTCGGACCTCCTCTTCCACATCAACCAAAGTGTAGCTGGTGTTGGCTTTCTGGATGGATTCCCACAATTTGCAGAAGGAAAGTCCCTTTTCTCTGGCATTGTAAGCAAAAGAATGGGCATATCCTTCAACAAATGCAAGAAGCAGAGCATAGGCAGCTTCAGAGCTAAGCCTATGGTAAGTGATAGTAGTTTCAAGAGATCTGAGGTACTGTCTTAGTGGCCTCACACCCTCATTCTCCAAACTATACTTTTCCTTGTGGGGCATCGTTAGGACTACGCTTTTGAAAATCTTGTCAGTCAAAGGTTCAAAACCGAGGACAGGGCAAGGAATCAAATCGGAGTCACCCGCAGAAGGATGTATTAGAGATTGAACTGCTTTGTTGGCTGCATGCATTGTGTTCTGCTGATAGATCTTAGGGTAATCTACCTGACCTAGTTCTCTAAGTGCTATGTTTACTGCTTGCGGAGAAGAGAAAGGATCATCGACAACCCTTTGAAAGATAGCTTGCATAACCGCAAAGCGTGAGCCAGGGTTAGCAAACTGAGTCTGTGCAAAGCGGCTGCCAAGGATCTGTTCCCTGGTGTTCCCCGTAATACAGTAATCAAAATTGTCAAGTCTCAAGTCATACTTAAATGGATCCACAGTAACTGAACGAGATTCGACATGCATTCCTGGGTTAGGAATTTCTCTAGATGACAGACCAGAGATACCCCTTGCGATACCAAAGGCAGTACCCAAGATGATATCTCTGTCTCTCTGAGTGAGAGAGGGAATAGTTTGAAGAGACTTGACGGTATTTTCGATGAAATTAGAGTCCCTACCCATAATAGGATCCCTTCCCCTAATAATACGGGGCTTATACTGGTAGTCTTGGTAGGTCTCAAAATAGTTAGTGTTGTCCAGACCGGCATCATGGATGCGGGGAGGAACAAGCACCAAATTGTCTGAACTCCTCTCTATTTCCTCTATTCTTTCTGGCATATAGCTAATAGGAGTAGAACTCCTTGGGGGAGGGTTGATAACTAGGTCTTTATTTTCTCTAATTCCCAGGTAAGTGTCGATAGGCCTGACAGAAGGTCTCTTTTTGATGGGCGAGAGGACCCTAGGGTCATACCCATCCTCCCTGAAGTAGGAGTAAAAGATATCTCTCAGGTCTTCGAGACCACCCAGAAGATCTAGAAAATCCTTGTCTTGGATAAGATCCTCAAATTTGTCATCATCGTGAGTACGCCTGAAGCTGCTCCAAAGATGGTCAAGGTCTTTGTATGCAACCAAGGCCCTATCGGGGCCAAAGGCAATCCCAATGATAACAAATCGCACAAGGGATTCAGCATTGTTCTTGTCATCATCGCCTGCGACAGTGTCAAAAACATGTGCCAAACCTTCAATGTACATTTTAAGGACGGCATCAGCAATTTTTCCCATTTGTACCGGTGACAGGAATCGACCATTAAAAAGATTTCTTATGGTAAGATGAATCTTTCTGAAGGCCTCATCATATCCCGTGACAATTAGGAGGCTGTTGTTGAAAACCAATCTATATCCTAGGTCAAGAACCATGTCCCTATGGAAACTAAGAATAATCTTAACGGTATCCCTGTCTTTTCTGCTAATATCTCCATCATCGTCAATTCCGCCATCATCCTCAGAAGAGGGAGATGTTGGTCTTGATCTTGAAGGAGTGCCAGCAAAACTGACTCTTTCTCTACTGGAGGGCCTGCCTCTAATCTGAGTTTGGGAAGGGGGACTATTTTGGTTAAGTTGTCTCAATCGTCGAGCAATATCGTCAAGTTCCTCTTGCTGTTTCCTTCTGGTTTCATCATAAGGATCAGCATGTCCACTCGCCCCTCTAGAGGTAGCTCCACTAGAAAGAAGGTTAGGCATAGAGCCCCTTCCGTCTGAGGACCTCCCTCTAAGGTTGTTAAGTGAAGAGTTAAGACTAGCCATAACTATGCTCTGATACGATTCCGCTTTTGAAAAGAAAAGATAAAAGAAATCTGTCCTACTGTAATTTTTGGCCACGTAGCTGTAGTCGTGAAGTCCGAAGGCCTTCTTTTCTTCTCCCTCTTGCTGGGATAACTTTTTCTAACAGATATCTTACCCGCAATGGGTAAAATACTGAGACTGTTATTTTCCAGTAAAAGGACGAAAAGACTTGTAGAACAATTCTTTTCTTAAGCTAATTTGCTTTTTATTTCGAAGTCTCAGTAAACCACTTACTCAAGGTGATTTTCTGATCCCCCTCTTAAAGTGAAACAACTAAAAATAAAGATGAACTAAGGGTCGCTAACTTTTTTAGGGTTAGTCCTCGGTCCGTCTCTCTTTTAAGTGTTAAACTTAAGAGCTAGGAGAAATGTTTTCCAAAAATCGATTTGATTTAGGAATAATTTATCCTATCGATGAGGAAACCGTAAAACTTTAGAAAAAGATGAAAAAGAGGACCAACTTTTTTAAGAGTTGGGTCTAGTTCGTCTCTTAAGTAAAGTCTTATAAATATAAGAGAGATTCCTAGAATCAGTCAAGTTCAAGGAAATCTTACTCCAATATTTTTGACAAAACAACGGCTCGAAGGACCAGTTTTTGATTATGTAAGGCTTTTTGTGAGTTTTTGTTTAGGACTGTATTCGACAAAGACTACCTTAGGGTGCCTTACTATAAACAAAAAGAATGGAGCCAAAGTTTTGTACGGTTTCTCTTTTATTGGAAAATTACAGTAAAAAGTATGATCCAAAAGGTTTTCCGTAACTCTTTGCAAAAAGTATAGGGAAAGGAATGGGGAATGCTCTGGCGAACAATCGTAATTCCCTTTATTCTATTAACACTTGGTGTTAATAGAATAAGCCTTGGATGGTGAAGGCTTCCCTCTTTGCCAATGTAAATTCTTAACAAAAATAGACTAAGTCCCAGACGAGAGTGATCTCGAAAAAAGACTAAGTTTCTTTTAGCTAAAAAAATACAAGTCAAAGTTTTTGTAAAGTGTTGGAAAAAAATAGTAAAACTGACCGGTTTAGGGTGAGTTGGTAAAGTTGCGTTGAAAAATAAGACTGTTGGGTTATCTGCCTTAGTAAATAAGACTGATAGGGGGTCTGTCTACTAATAGACTGATGATGATTCAAGGTGGGGCATCCTTTTATAGGGACGCATCCGTTTTGTTTCATCATTAGTCCGTTTTGGGCGGGAAAATGCTGAATTTGGCATTTGTCGTAAGACAAATGTCAAATTCCTAAACTATTGCGCTAACTAAACTATTGACGGACAAAATATACTCTAATTTTAAGAAAGACAGGTAAAAATGGTTTCGGCGGCGTAAGGACGCCATCTGGTGACCATTTTGCTAGACTGATCAGAGAATAGACAGGTAAAATAAGATCGGTAACGCTCGAACGTCATCTGGTGGCCAAATTCTGAACTATTTCCTTTCTGGGAAGGAAAACTTCGTGAGAAGTTTTCCTGACCAAATTGGAGACAGGTGAAATGGTTCATTTGACATTTTTACGTTGTTGACCATTTTAGCTACTAAAATCTATGACAGAAAAAGTGAAATGGTTTCTGCAGCGACGGGACGCCGTCTGGTGGCCATTTCCTAAACTAACTTAAAAGAGTAAAATGGATTAGGCGACGATGAGACGCCGTCTAGTGGCCATTTTCTAAACTAACTTAAAATTGATGACAGAAAGAGTGAAATGGGTTAGGCGACGATGAGACGCCGTCTAGTGGCCATTTTCTGAACTAACTTAACGAGAAATTCTTATACTATCCTTATTTAGAGAATTCCTAACTAACCTAACCTTAACTTAACCTATTTAACTAACTTAACCTAGCTTAATTGGGGAGTTCTATCTCTAGTTCTAATGACAATCTTCTAAAGAGTCAAATTACTCAAAAGGTCGCTAAAAAAAGCTTTACATATTATTCTACCCCTCTCAAAAAGTTTTGACAGGAAATAGATAAAAGTTGACCTCTTGGGCAATTTTTCTCTGTTGAAGTGTCAAAATAACCCTTTGTCTTTTGCATTTTTACAAAGAGTTTTGGGTAGGAAAAGAGTGAGAAAACGAGTTATGTTGCCATAACCTGCCTAAACACTTTTTCCCCTCGTGGATCATGAATGAAATGAAGGAAAATACAATGGTGATAGGAAAGAAGAATGTCAGGAATAGACAAATATCACCATATGTACGTAAAAACCCTTTGGGAAAATTTTCCATACTTAAACATTTGGATATTCCTGGCACTGGATAATTTACGGATGAAATCCAAGCAACAAAGAGTTTTTTAGGCTCCGTATTACTTGTCTTTCATTTACAATGCGGTGCGTAATCACAAGTGTGACTGACCAAAGAAATAATACAATGTTTGGAAGAGAACAATTCTAATGGCAAAAACTTCTTTGTATAAGAGTTCTATAGCCTAAAAAGGCATTAAGAATCTTTCCAGAGAATTTTTTGTTGAAGATATTAGTCCATTATTTTTATAAAACACTTTCTTCTGATGCCTGTTTTCAAGAAGTATGGAGAAGAAGCAAAAAGTTTTTCAAGATTTCTTTCCTAATCTGCTCCACATTTGTGAAGGTAAGCCAAAAATTTCCTTTTCTATCCTTACATCATATCTAAAGAATTTGATGTCCAATGGTCATAATGAAGACATATTCTCATTTGTGTAATCAAGTTGTCCTATTCTATGTCTATTGGTGATGAGTAAAAGATTTCCATACCTTACCATTGCCTTATCTCTTGAATTTAATCAAAAAAATGAGGTATTTTCCTTTTATGTTTTTCTTAAGAACTTTTCTATGATCCCAATCTTTCTCATTCCTTAAAAGAAGCATCTTTTTAGATAAGTGAGCCTTAAGAAATGCTGGATACCACTCACTTAGTTAAAAGCAAGGAAACAGCCTCCTTAAAGAAAGAAAAAGGTTTGACCCTTTTTGTCTTAGATCCATGTTAGCCGCAACACACCGTTTATAGGTGGGGGTACACGGTTCCCATCACAAATCTTAAAAGAATTTTCTAGTGTTCTGAGTTTTTTACGATCATTTTTATGTTCTTTTTTGAACATATAAAGGATATTCCATATTTTTCTTTCAGGTTCTCAAAGACAATAAGGATTGGGGAAGGTTCTAAAAATAGTTTCTTCATCTTTGCCTTATTCATATTTCATGAAACTTGATTTTTGTAAATAAGAAGTATGCTCAAAAGAGGACCATTTTCTTTCATTTCTTATGAACTAGTACAAGAATCTAAAGGAGTTATTTTCAGTGCTAAAATTGCGTCCTTTTTTTACGGGCTTTGAGGGCCGTAAGAGGGTTGTTTTTACTTTACTTTTACGGGCTTTGAGGGCCGTAAAAAAGAATCTTAATTCTTCTCCATGTTCTTTATCCAGACTTTACTTGGAAAGGTTTTTAAAATAAGGGACCATACCTTCGACCATTAGTTACAAGTTTGAGTTCTAAATCATGTCTTCTTTTCTCGACGTCGTCGGCCGTCTTCATTCCAGGGTGAAGTGCGTCGTCTTCTGATAAATACAATTCCATTTCCGGGTATTGAAGTTCAATGCGGTTCATGAAGGTGTTCTTGAGGGTTTCAAATCGAAAATCAAGTCGTTCAAGCAAAGAAGGGAGATTGTTGGGTTTGTCTTCCTGTTCAATCTTGTCCTTGTAAGCCTGTTGCTGATTGATTGCGATCTGATAAAGAGCAGGGTTGCTCTCTTCGTTGAAGTCGTAGTCTTGTAGCATTCTGAGGATGGTTTCGTATTTGAAGAGGGTTTCATCCATGGTACGTTGACGTGCTTTTTCGAAGTAGAGTTTTGGAAGAAATGTAGAATCTCGTGTAGGCTGGCTTCTCTGTTGGTTGAGGGCTCTCTGCTCCTTCAGGTAGTAAGAGACGAGCAGGGAGAAGGGGAGATCTGACGGGTAACGGGTCAGACTCGGGAAATGTCCGTACTTATGTAGTTCTTGTTCGGTGAAGTTCACTATTCGGTCCAGTCGATTCTTGTGGGAGAGGTCAAAGAATTGGACCTGGCCTTTGCTGAAGGCGTATCTTGCTCCTTTGGTGAGGCTTTGGAGAAGATCCATGCTGGTAGTCCTATACTGATATAGGAAGTCGATGTATGCCCGGAATTGTTCCTGTTGTTTCGTCTTCTTGGCTGCGTCAGGTCCTTCTGCTGGCTGTTCAGGGGTCTGGTAGAGGACAAGCTGAGTGATGTTGTTTTCGAATTCTTTGATAAGAGTCCATTGTGCGATCAAAGCATCCAAAGGGCCTGGTCCTCCTGCCAGTTCCAAAGATTTAGCGATGCGTCCGTCCTTGATGCGGTTCTCCAAGTTTTGAACAACAGAACGTACTTTGGGTGCAATTCTGTGTACAAGTGAGATGTCGGGTTGAATTGCCTGCTGTCGTGTTTTAAGAAAAACACACAGATTTCGGAGATTCTGAAGATAAAAGACAATCTTCTGTTTCTCCTTGAGGTGTTCTGCGAGTTTCTGGAGTCCTGGTGTGATGATCCAGTGAGGTGGAGCCTTCTTCGCGGTCTTGCCCATGGGGTAGGCTTCCTCTATTTGTTGTTCGATGTGGTATGCTTCTTCCAAGTATTTGATGAGAGGCTTCCTGACGAGATGGCTGTAGGTTTCATCAGGATATTTGTTGATGTTCTGTTCCTCTTTTTGGAAGAATTTTAGATGGTCGTTGTTCAGGAATTGAAGAATAAGATGACTGGTTGAGACGTCCTTGGGGACAAAACCAAGTTTGGTAATGTCAGCCTCACAGTCAATAAGAAGTGAGACCACATGGCACACTTCTTCTAGCTTCTGGTCGCAGAAAGTCCGAATTTCTTTGAAGGTCTCTGCGTATTCTGAGTCCTGATTCTCCGAATACACGGAAGGCCAAGCATCAAGACTTTCCTTGCTTGCGTTTAGGTGTTGTTTAGCAAGCCTGATGGTGAAGATTCTCTTCTCGGCGAGTTGTAGGATGTTTTTGTTTTCGTCCTTCAGGTTGGTGGTGATGGCGTAGGGGTCATTCGAAGAGGGTTGGATCACGTTTTCAAGATTCTCTCCTGTGAGTTGTAGGAAGAGAGAAGTGATGAATCCGTGTTTGCGGTACAGAAGAAAGATGGGGCTGTTGGTGTCGATCCTTTCTTTGTCCTGTTGCAGCGATTTCCAAAAGTCTTGGAATTCCTTTTTCTTCTTGAAGGTCGGGCAGTTAACGATGAGATGGTCTTGTTCACAATGGAAACAACAAGGTTGCGGGGGGATCTGGTGAGATCGCAGTTTTGATGGATGAGGTCTGCCCCGATGGCCTTTTGCTCCTTTGTGATGATGAGGATGTCCCTGATGGTGATGGGATCTGGTGTTCTGATGGCGTTCCAGGTTGGCGGGGCGCTCTCGTCCTTGTTGAGATGTTACGGAAGGTGCGGAAGCGTCTAGCCGTCTAACCTTAGTTTCTGTCTCGTTCGGGGTCTTAGAGTTGCGGGATGGGATGTTGTTCTCTAAACCCACTCCTTGCGAGTGATTAGGATATGCATCCTGTAGACTTCCTTGGAGGTTTCCGGGTGTCATGGAAGTATGTTCCTCTCGAGGTTGTCCGCTGGACCTATCCTGGGTCTTATTCATGATCACTCAGAGCAAGTAGGGTGGAAAGGGGATTAGGAAACTTTTTGCAAAAGAGAACAGAAACAACTTATTTAGCTAAAATTCTACAAGTTTTCTTTTTCTGGAAAAGAAAGAAGAAGAGTATTAAAAGGTTGTCTTTGGGAATAACAAGCCTCAGCCTGTCATTGCACGAAAAACAGCTTTGTGGTAAAGCCTTATTCTAATACTCTCTAAGGTCTTAATCTACAATTTCTGATATCTGATTTTTTCAATAGCGGATTCGGATTTCGGGAATGAAGAATCTTTTTCCAATATGATCTTGGGGTCTTAAAGGAAAAAGATCAGGTCTGTCTCAGAAAGTATGAAGCATACCAGTCTGAGAATGCACATATAGAAGCAAGAGCTTATACATGAGCATAGGCCAAGGAGCACTAATCTCCTCGTCCTCTTACCTAAGAAATGCTAAGGGCTCTGATCTCCTAAACATAAAAAAGGTGAAGGGTTGTCTACGGGCACAGGAGCTCTGAATCTCCCCCCAAAAGTTAAGAAGAAGGCTAGTCCTTGGTCTTAACCCGAATAGCTACAGGGAACTATCCGTAAGTACGGGAAAACTGAGTGAAAAAGACTTTCGTCTCTCCCACCTAGTTGGTCTAAGGATTGAGGCAATCCCTAGTGCTAAAAGTTTTTCTTCTAG
>Ga0208389_1000670_pt1 | contig 16082 bp, 20 predicted proteins | sample CryBogCBH12Aug09_FD_184625 | JGI IMG/M metagenome (GOLD analysis project Ga0208389, IMG submission 184625) | Freshwater microbial communities from Crystal Bog, Wisconsin, USA - CBH12Aug09 (SPAdes) (version 2) | ecosystem: Environmental > Aquatic > Freshwater > Lake | place: Crystal Bog... | reverse complement strand
GCGCATGCTCGGTGTGCGTGCATGAGGAGGACGCATCCACATCATAGTTGAAGATCTGCCACGCCTTTTCCGAGTTGATCCGCCACAGCGCGCCATGGATGCCCATGTGCTCCCACGAGGCCCTGTTGCCCGTGATGTGCACCAAAAGGTTGCGCGTGGCGCCCTTGTTTTGCGGCGTGTCGCCGCCGGGGCCGCCTGGTGCCGTGCCGCCGCCACCGCTCATCAGGCCTATCAGCTGCTTGCTCATGATGATATACGATGGTGGTGATGCTTTACCGTTTACCCAGCCTACTTATATGTATTTCCTAGCACCACTGTCATTACAAAAGCGGGCTCCTTTTTTTGTATGGATGAACCCCCTGCAGCAGATCCTCGACTGCCTCTTTCAACGGGCCATCGTCTCGGTCAGCTACACCACCGCGGACAAGCTGGCGCAGCACCTGCTGGTCAACCAGGGCAGCGCAGCGTTTAGCATGCTCGTCCTCGCCCTCGTGCTGCTGCCCCTGCCCACCAACGAGTGCCTCCAGACGACGCTCATCATCCTCTTCTCCAAGCTCATCACCCACAAGGCCGTTTTGCCCATGGAGACGCAGACGGCCTACCTGATCCTGCCCACCATCGCCTTTTACCTCCTGTTCTGCGCCATGCTGTGCGCCGCCGTGGCGCAATTCATGAAATGCCTGGGGCCCAGGTTCACCCAACGGTGGGATCAAATCGTGCCCTACGTCGTCGTCTTCTGCACCTCCGCCATCATCCGGAGCCTTCAGCAGCGCCGCCAGATCCACTTTCTCTACTTTGCCGTCCTCTCCTACCCGCTGTGCGCGCCATGGCTGCAGGAGAGGGTCCCGTACCAGTACGTGTCCTCCTTCACAGAGTCGGTGATCTCCAGGGGCGTGGTCCTCCTCGTGGAAAATTATGTGTTTGGGAGGATCCACAAGGCGGACATCGCCCTCAGCTTCTTCTACATGTGCATCATCGTCTGCGTGCACTACGTCCTCCAACCACGACGGGTGTCTGGCCCCTGCGCCAGACATATTGATGTGTGTCTTGGCGTGCTCATGTACTCGTGCTCGAGCCATCTCCTCCAGACCATGCAGATGTACTGCAATCATGAGCTGAGCACCACCTTTGCCTTCACCGCGTCCCTGCTGGTCCTCATGCTATACCCCAGGCACCTCTTCACGTCCACCACCATTGAGTTTTGCGTCAACTCCCTCAGCATTCTCTGGAGCGGCATGCTCAACGTCTGGATCTTCCACTTTTACCACAAATGGGAGCCCCTCTTCATTTATTTCATGGTCTTTGTCCTGATCCACCACCTGCAGAGCCTACTCCTAGTCAGCCGAAGGAAGGATTCTCATCATCATGGGGAGATCGTCCTTGTCGCCAACGAAATGGAGGAGGAGGCGTCATTCTGGAAAAAGCAGGACAGTGGATGATCAGCACTTAAAAAGCAAGACATGTTGGGCCCTGGCCATGATATGAGCGGTCCGCACGGAAAAAGCAGGGCATTTGGGGAGCCTGCTGCTATAATAATGCCCAAGGCCGCCCTTTGGCTTACCGTCATGTGGTTAGCCCATCTCAAGGCCGAAATCGCGCGCAAACCAGCCTCCCTCATGGAGACCATCCGTTTGTGCTCGGACCAGATCATGGCGCGCCATCGCTCGGGATGCACCGAGGTCTACTCTTTGAACTTGATGAAAAATAGCCTCGCTCGTGACGCACGGTGGCAGGCCATGTACCAGCGCCTGCTGCAGGTGGAGCTGTACCATCGAAACATTCCGAGCCTCGCAGAGGTCGACGTCTTCACCATGTCTGGCTCGGTGCCCATCCATGTGGGCCGCCTGGACCTTGAAATTGACCACCGAATCATCCTGGAGCTCAAGGTCGCGCCCAAGATCACCCAGAAGCACATCCAGCAGCTTCAAAAGTACGTCAGGGCGCGCATCTCCACCGGCATGCACGTGGAGGCTGCCGCGGTGATTTGCTGGACGGATCGGAACACGGTCGAGATCTACCAGGCGCCTGTGCCGTCCCAGTCCCCCTACTTTCGCGTCCGCCTCAAAGACTAAAAATGAAAGGTTTTTACTGAAAAGGGCGTACTTATTAGGCCAAGCCCCAACCCCCACAGCATGGGATGGCGTACACCAGGGACCCCAACGCCAACTTCACATCACAGCAGATGGGGGTTCGCTTTCCGGCCCCCATGAACTATGTTAGCCCCATGAGCACGGGGCAGCAGCCGGTCACCTATGCCAATATAGTGCTCCATGAGAAGCAGGTTCCAGTGCTTCAAGTAGATTGGATGAAGGGGAAGGCCTGGGTGTTTGAGAGCAGAGACGATGTGCTGGAAAACATCGTCTCGGACGAAATGGAAGGGTTTCCGTGCGCCTGTCCCATGCGAGATGTGGCGCTGTATTGTAACGAAACCCTTCAGTTTTTGGAGAGGGGGCACTCCCTTCTCCATCCGAGATGCATGTGCCACCACGGGTACCCCGAGGACAGGTGCAGGGAGCTGGGCATCACGCCCGTACGAGGCCAGGAGGGCTGCTCCCTCCCCAGGGCGGCGCGCGAGGTCACGGCCCAGGAAATCGCCCTGGAGCTGGCCATGGACGAGGCCTGCTTCCAAAGCCTTGTAGCCCCTCCCCTCCTGCAATCTGCCCTGTGCAACCTCCGCCAGCCTGGCGGGTACTACTCCTCGGCTCGCTTCTTCTTTGGGGGACTCAGGTGTCGCTTTTGTTTCATTGAGTGCGTGGGCATATGCAAGCCAAAGCTGCGCACGACAGGAACAAGGACGATCTGCTCAAGAAGCTCCGCTCCCAGCGCCTTCCCATCGAGATCTCGCTCCAGGCCCTGTCCCGAGAGTACCCCGCCGTATTCGCCGATGTGAGGGCCCTGGAGCGGGAGGGGCTCATCTACTATCATCGCGGGCCGTCCAAAAACGGAGAGGACGATGTGGCGGTGCTCTACTATCTCGGGCCTCCCCCGCTGCAAGTGGACAGCGATATCAAGGCGCTGTGGCACTCGGCTGCCGAGGTTGGGAGAAAGAGGTCCAGGCTCGAAGCAATGCGCTAAGGGCGCTTGACCAGCGAGGCTAATGACAGTCCTGGTATTTCACCACGTGATAGCAGATAAACGCATGAAACATGTAATAAATGGGCCAAATCTCGGTGTAGAGGCACTGCGGCTTGACCCCCAGCTCGCAAAACACCGTAACATGCAGGACCGAGGCGATCAGATCGATGTAGGCTGGGATGCTCAGCATGGGCTGCCCGTGGCACGCGGCGAGGGCCTTGCGAAAGGTCCTGTACCCCAGGATGTAGGCGATGATGGCTGCATAGGGCGTCTCGTGGGTCCGATAGAGGGTGGTGGCCAGCGTGGAGAGGGACAGGACGTAGCCCTCCGGCCCCGAAAAGAAGGCGAGAAACGCCCAGGCCCACAGGGCGGTCGCCCAGAAGAAGACCTCGTCTGTCACGAGGTGAAAGTGCAGGATGCCGCGAAAGTAGAGCAGGATGCACGTGAGGATGGCGAGATGGCTGTTGTACCGGAGGATCCAGGACTGTGGTCCCGGGGAGTAGCACGTCTGCCCCAGGGCAAAGATGTGGATGGTGGCGGAGATGAGAACGATGAGGTAGGCGATGGGGCCAAAGGTCTGCTCGTACACCTCGACCCTGCCTGTGGCGGTATGGTAGATTAGCCCGTGGGTCCCCTGCACCACATCGCACGCCGTCACGGTGTACTCCGCCGCCTCGGAGAAGATGCGCCCCTCCCCGCGGCCCTCCATGCCGCACGCGTCGTGCGCGTTGCGCGAAAACACCGAGAGCACGGGATCGCCCGTCCTCCTCATCATGCCCACGGGAAAGGCGCCGGGATACCAAGCCGACGGCAGGACCAGCCCCTCGCTCATCCGGCAGAGCCCATGCGGCGTGGGCGCGCAGGGGGAGGTCGTGGTCGTGAAGGCCTGGGTCTGCTTGGGGCGCATGAAGAAGAGGACCCCGCGCGGCCCGATCTCAATCGCCTCCGACATGTGCAGCAGCTTGCCCAAGTACACGCTGGACCACGAGAAGGGCGCCACCACGAGTTTGGACGTGTAGGGCCCCCCTTGCGCCCCCGTGACGCTGCTCTGCAGGAAGGGGCCTGGGGTGTCAAAATCCAGGGGGATGCGGAACGCGGCCGCCCAGCCCAAGGGGAAAAGGTAAAAGAGGTGGCTTCTCATCCCGTCCTCACAGGCCATCAATTGTATTTATAGTGGGCGTCAAAACGGGGGATCGTTTCACCCTATGACGACCATGTCCAGGGCCTTTGAGCTCTTCACCAAGACGCTCTTTCTCATCGCCATCCCCATGCAGGCCATGCTCTGGCCCACCGTCAGCTCCATCTGCTTCGTGTGTGTCTACGGCGTGATCAACATCTTCATGTACTTTTCGTTGCAGTCCGCCGCCCTCACGGCCGCCATGTCGCCGGGGCTCTACGTGTTTCGGTCCGAAAAGCGGCCCGCCAATTACATCTTTATGATCATCATGTTCTGCTACTTTGCCATCTACTTCTTCGCCTTTTTGACCCACGAGTCCTTGCTGCTGCCGAGCACCACCACCTGGCTGGACCCGTCCATCGCCGTCAACTACACCCAGGGAAGCGATCTCCCCGTCGATGTGACCAGCCAGACCTCCCGCCAGATGAGGGACAACCCCTTTGTGTGGAGCACGTCGGTCCAGGTGGCCGCCCCCCTCGTCACGGGCACGATTCCAGGGGCCTTTGCGTGTGGTGCGGGAGGGGGTTTCAAGTGCTACGCCAAGCTGTGGAAGACGCCCAGCACGCCCACCTTTTGGCCGCGCGACAGCACCTTTGTGCCCTTCTCGAGCCAGTTTTACGACATGGACGTGGCCGTCACCCCGGGCCCAGGCGCCCTGTGCACGGATCTGGAGGTCTACAGGATCGTCCTGGACCCCAACCTCAATGTGTTCCACCCCCTCGACTACCCCGCCTCCATCGTCGCCTCCGGTGGTAACGGCGCCCCGAGGGAGCCCGTGTTCACGCCCCCGTGCAACCTCTTCAAAAACTCCTCCCTGTGCCTCCGTGTGAGCCACACCTTTACCCAGCAGCAGTACGCCCAGGAGGTGGCCTCCAAGTGCCAGCAGTACAATGGCAAGCTCATCTTCAGGCTGCCCCCGAGGGTCTCCGACATTGACCAGCAGACGGGCAAGATGTTCCTCGACATGCTCCTGGTCTCGGATTCGGCGGCCTCCGTGGAGCTGCACGCCACCTGGAACGCCAACGAGGTCCACTCCAACTGGTTCCTCTACAGCACTTTTTGGAAGCAGGTCATTGGCACCGATCAGGTGCAGGCCTGGCGGGAATCCAGCGGCGACGCCGACGTCTTTTTCAAGTTCCTCATCGCGGTGCTGCCTGTGATCGTGTCCTGGTACTACCTCTCCGTCGAGTTTTGGGATTATGTCGCCAAGGGGCAGATCCTCTTCCTTTGCATCTTTGTGGAGCTCCCCTCCATCCTCCTCTTCCTCTCCCTGGGCGCCTGGCTGCCCATGGCCGGCAGCATCGTCTGTGTCCTGGCCGTCAACTATGAAGTGAAACGAAAGCAGGCCTGGGAGACGTGGATTCGCCCCACCCTCCTCTTCATCAAGGCGGCCTGCAACAGCGTGCAGTTTGCGTGGCTCTTGACCCTCGTCGCGCAGGCAGGGTGGAACGCCTTCTACTACCATCTCTCCCTCGATCAGCTCTATTCTGTGTCCTTTCGCTTCATCATCACGGATCAGTCGTCCCCCACCTGGGTCGCCCTCATGCTTCCCATCATCCTCCAACTCAACTTTGCATTCCTCGTGGGCACCGCCATCTGCGTCGTGCTCGAGGGCGTCTCCGCCCGCCACAACACCCTCCCTCCCACAAAGCCTTGATTCTCAAAAAAAGAGGGCCTTTCAAAATGCCACAACAAAAAAAAGGCTCCTTGCCGCAAATCTTTGATAAACAAACGAAAGGGGTCACCACGACTGACGGCAGATCTTGAGATCCACATACTCAAAAGGCCCAGCGTCAAGGGTGGCCTTGCCCAAAACGCGGCGCTTGTCGGGCAGCGTGGAGCCCTCGCCCAGGATTCCTGGGATGAAGGGCTTGATATACACGATGCGCTTGGTCAGGGCGCGCTCGCCGTAGGGGTGCATGCAGATCTTGAGGCTCTGCTGGTCCAGGGGTCTCTCCTCGGGGGGCGCGTCGTTGTTGCTCCTGGGCTTGCGCATCCCATCGTCGTCAAACATCCCAGCATTGGCCTCCTCCTCAAAGTACCAGTGCACCTCCTGCCCCGAGAGGATGGGAAACCGGCCGTTGCGCACCGTGATCATGCCCCCCGTGAAGAGCGTCACGGCCGTGTCCCCGTTCATGGGGTGCCCCTGCGCGTCGCTCATCACAAAACCGGCAAAGTTGAGCTCCGAGGGATAGTACGTCTGATTCTTCACGATGCACGTGGTGTTGCGGTGCTGGGCCATCTCCTCGTGCGTCCTGCAGTCGTACCATTTGACGTACCATGACATGAGGTCGTCCGAGCGATTGTTGGAGAAGGGGGCCACATTGGTGATGACGGGTGCGGGGCCCTTCCGCGACATGACGGGCGAGATCCCCAGCGTCCGATCAAACGCCTTGCCAATGCACAGCGCGATCTCGAAACGGACCGTTTTATAGTCGCCCTTGTTGGCCACCACAAGGTTGGGGTCCACCAACGAGTTGTACATGTCAGTGCACACCCTGTACACGACAGTGTGCCGCGCAGCGGTGTCGGTGAGCGAATTGGTCGCGTTGCCCAGGCTCACACCGTAACTCATAATAATACTACTAATACGGGTCCACGCAAATTATTCATACATATACTGTCGTCACTTTTAGGCGCGTTATGCACGCCATACATGGCCTCAGCCCCCCCCGATCCTGAAGGCCTGCTGCTGATCGAGCATGTCGCAGTACATGGGGAAGAGGTGGCACCCGTGGTGCTCCAGAATCCGGGACCGAATCACCTTTTCGATTTGGTTCACAATGGTCTGCACCTCCATATCCAACGACACGGCGTGCTCCTCCCCCTCCAAGCTGCGGACCTCCTCCATGCTGTCCACCACCACGATGCGGGGGGGATCCTGGCCCTTGTCATTGTTGTAATCCATCTTAAACTCCTGCATCATGCTCTCGTCCTCGTCAGAGAGCATGTCGTGGTGAAAGTCGTTGCTGTTCACCACAAAGAGAAAGGTCCGCTTGCCGCTGAGCTTGTTCACCCGGTAGCCCACGAGCCCGTCAATGCACCGGTTCACCTGGACGTCCCCCTTGGCGTACTTGAGCATCAGCATCTTGCTAAACTCGGGCTTCAGGCGAATGGTCTTGTCATACACGCCCTCCCCTTGCTGCGCGGCCTTGAACACCATCTTGAGGAAGGCCTTCTTGAGCTCGTGCACCTGAGGCCCCTTCATGACCCGCGACGAGAGCGTGCCGATATTGGGCGACTCAAACACGGGACTGGGCTTCTCGTCGATGGAAACGGGCCCCACTGCCTTGATCTGGTTCAGGATGTGCTCGGCGATGGCGTGCCGCGAGATCTCGTGCACGTTGCACGGGCCGTTGTGAATGGCCAGGTGAAAGGGGACCGACACGACGCCGGGCTTGTCCACAATGGAGAAGCCGTGCAGGTCATCCGAGTCCGGGTTGTACAGCCCCTCCCCGCACAGCGCGCTGATGAGCCGGTGCTGCCCCGTCATCGCCAGGAGCTTGCTGAAGAGCAGGCAGTCGGCCGACTTGGTCATGCAGATGGTGCGCCCGGGGGTCTGGGTCTGATCCAGGAGCCTGCGAATTTCGGGGGTGAGCACCGCATCCACAGGGTGGACCGCGAGGTTGCAGGGGGTCTCGCTGCTCAGCTGAATCAGCTTTTGAAAGGGGCACTGGGCCCCCGTTTTGAGGGGACGGTCCACTTTGAACTGGTGCAGTGTACCAAATGTGTGGAGATCATGCAGGTTCTGCGAGGACCTGGACATCTATATATAACGCGGGTTTGGACCCAAACTTAAATACGGTTGGCACTCTCAGAGGGCACATTCTGAATGGGTCATTCCAAGAGCATTGAGATCAAGGAGCACGCGGATATCACGCGGCTCGAGGACCACATCAAGTACCTGCTCAAATGCCAGGTCCCCTTGCGTCTTGCATGCGCGCCTACATTGCTAACCGCGGGCAGCAGGGCCAAAGCTGCGCCTTCCTGCAGTCCCTCGTCTACAAGCGGCTGCAAATGGCCCTGCTCCTCAAGCTCAACGGCACCATATCGCAGGACGAGCGCATTTCGTTCAGGATAGCCGAGGATGTGCACCTCGTCATGCACGCCTGCGCGAGCTTGGTGGACATCATTGTGGTCAACCCCCCCAACAGCAACAAGCGCGAGCGGCCGGGCGATGATGACTCAAAAAAGGCTCCCTTTTACGAAACATTGTGCTCATATGCAAAGAGGAGGAGGAGGAGGCCAGCGGCAAGCGACGATGAAAAAAAAGGAGCCCAGCAGCAGCAGCAGCAGCAGTGAGCAGCAGCAAAAGGCCAAGATGTTTGCGTTTATTACGCAGAGGCGCCTCCTGAAGCAGATGATCACCAACCACATCAACAACAGGGTCCAGGAGTTTCCGGACCCCATCACCAGCACCCTCATTCTCATGGCGAGCTCCCCCGTGCAAACCGTGTTTTGCGACGAGGGCCTGATCCTTTTCAAGACGACCCATCTGCCCATCTTTCCCTACTCCATGCTGGAGACGGAGGACCGAAAGTTTCTCCTCCGCGCCCTCGAGGAGGTGGACGACGCCCATCTGCAGGAGACCTACAACGGGTGCGGCAAGTTTTCCGTTCACGTCTTCTACAAGAAGGGCCATTTCGGCTTTATTCCCAAAAAGGACCTCCTCCTGGCCTTTGTGGAGATCATGATGGAGCAGGCCGACATTAAGGACCAGAGCATCCTGCAGCGGCTCGCCGACATCATTGTCCAGCGGTTCCTCTCCTCCATCTCCGTCCAGTCGGACGATATCGCCGCGGTGATGGAGCACATCTGGGGCGCTCCCACGACGACGGCGGGGGCTATTTAAGTCCCAAGCCGACAACCGCGTACTATGCTGCAGGGGCTCTACTACCAACAGCCGGACAGTACCACCGAGAGAAGCATGCGGGTCGGCACCTCCGGCTGCCCCTCCCCCGCCGAAATCCAATACCTCCTGGCGCACACGGTGCCCACGCCTACACCAAGAGCCGCGCCGACTCGGTCCAGTACAGCCCCAGCTGCAGGCAAATGACGATGTCGTCCTTGAGTCCCCCCACCTTGCCGCTGAGCGCGAATCGGCCCTTTTGAAATACATTGTCGGGGGTCTTGAACTGGAAAGAGTAAATCTCCAATTGCTCCCTGAGCCTGCGCCTCGCGGCCGTGCTGTCCTGTAGCCCCAAAAAGCAAAGGGTTAGCGCTGTCGTGACGCTCCGCTGCGCTCGCTCAGGACCTGCGACACCAGATGCCCTTCTTCCAGCATGTGGACCCGTTTTTCTCGCAGCAAGACATTCGTCATGGTCATGGCCCCCAGCTTCACGTTTTCCGTCGTCAGGACTCCCGTCCTACCGGCCTGCGCGTCCTTGTAAAATTTCACATTGGTTTCGTCCTTGAGGGCGCGCTCCATGTGCTCCGCCTCAAAGCCCAGGTTTCGCTCCACAATGACTTGGACGGGCGAAAAGGCAAGCTCCTGCAGGCCCCGCAGCCCGGCGATGTGCCCACGCAGCAGCTTGAACTGCTTTTCCGGCTCTGGGGCCCCGACCCGTCAGCCTAGATCACCCCCTTTTATCGCAAAGCGCACCTTTACATCCAGACAGCGTGTCGATCCCGACAATCTGCGGATGAACAGCAGCGACTTTCGGCATCTGGCCCTCCGTAACTTTGATTTGATCAAGTATGTGCTCTACAGCGAGGACGAGATTTTCGTGATGGATATGGTCAAAAAGGTGGCGTGCGAGATTTCGGACAAGTATCAGTTTGAGGACCTCCGAACCTTGGTGCGTCACAAGGACAAACCACAGCTCTACAGGTGCCTCTTTTTTTTTCTCCTCAATTTTCACAAGGAGTTCCGCTACTGGGTCCTGCAAAACGATAAGGCCCTGGGCCTGACCCCCGTCTGCCCTTACAAGGCCACAAGCTTCCTCAAGGCCCTCAAGTACGAGATCCTGCCCCCGTTTCTGGTCGACGAACGCATGACCCTTCAAGAGCTGGATCGCAAGATCAAGGTGGCCTACATCGCGGCGTGAACGCTCACCGTGGCCATTCCCTTGTGGCGGACCAGGCTGATGATGGCAAAGTCGCTCCTGGGCCCCCCCGCCGCAGGGTCCACGATGATGTACACGGTCTGCTTCCACTCCAGGGGCGGCGGGCGCATGCTCATCAGGCTCTCGATGTCGGCGGCCCGGAAGCATTGCTGCAGCGAGTCAAAGGCCAGGCCCTGTTGAGCCCATCCAGCTTATTACCATTATGATCACCCACACACACGCATGCATACAGACCGCAAGCTCGGACTGAATTAAATCCGGCCGATCCGCCATGATCTCCTTGAGCCTCTCGTGGCGCACGCTGCTCTGCCACTGGGGCACCAGGTGCAGCATGTGCTTGCACTGCGCCCCCATGCCTTGCTCCCTGCAATCCGCGCATACCAGCGTGACCTGCGGCCTTTTTTTTAGTACATGTGCTGATGGCCAAGGAAGAGTTATAGAGGGACCTGGAGCTGTGAAAATGCAGGTAGCTGCGTGACGGGATCCTTCACCTTGAATAACCTGGTGTAGAAACTGCGTGTGCATTGGGGGGTGTCAATAGCAATGCGTGGGCACTCAAAGAAAGAGCAGACCCACTTGATTTCAGACGTCAGCGTCGAGATGCAGATGAGGGATGTGACTCCAACCAGGAGAAGAGGGGCCACAGTCTCGTAGAAGAAGTCACTGTCCACGTAGGCGGCCTCCTCCAGGATGAGGATGTCACCTCCCGTGCCCTTGGTTGTCCCTGCCCGGCCCTCTATGGGATCAGGTCCCAGTCCGATCAATACAACGACAAAGAGTGCCCATGGGGAAACATGAACGCGGGGGATACCCAACCACAGGAGGCAGTAACAGAGAAACACGAAAATACAGATACACGAAAACACGAAAACACAGAAACACAGAAACATCAACAACAGACGGGGGACCCACCTATATATCAGCAAAGGATATATAATAGGCCGACCTGCCTCCTCTCAATCAGTATGCGCACCGCCTTGGAGTCTTTCCTGTTGGAGCATGGCAACCAAGAGCCCGACGAGGTCAGCAACAGCAAGGCTACTAATATTAGGCCAGCGGGCACCAGCAATAAGACGATGGAGAGCTTCTTCACACCACAGCCCTTGGTGACGGAGAATGGGGAGGCCACCATGCATGCCGTGGCGAGGTACGGCCGCATCTACAAACGAAAGGCCCCCAACCAAGCCAAACCAGACCCCAGCAAAATCGCGTGCCCTGCAGGTATCCTCCTGCCTGCGCTTTTAATAGCATAAGATGTGACCTATGGACTGGCAGGGCACAGGGTCTGCAAGGTCTGCCAAAAGGCCCTGCCCCTCGATAAGTTCTACACCAATGTCAAGAGGTGTTCTTTCCGTTTTTGGGACATGAGGAAAAGGAGGGGCTGAGGATGGGGCGGGGGGGCAGGTACGTGTGCAAGTTCCACCACTATCAGATGGTGTACCGGCGGACGCAGCAGCGCTTCGCGCAGTGCAACTTTGAGAGGGGGGCCATGAACGCTTGGGTGGACCTGTTTTACCTGTGCCCTCTCTTTGGCTACGAAAAGGTCCAGTACGATCGCCACGACATCAAGGACCTGTTCATCAACACCAAAATCCCGCTGCAATGCGTTCCCAGGGTGGTCCCCATCAACCCCACGCTGCCCCTCCGCCCTCGCAATGTGGCTGTCATCACGCAGCAGAACGTAAACCTGCTCGTCAAAATCTACGCGCAGAGCTGCAGCGTCGCGCAGTACATCCTCTTTGTGCAGTGCTGCAACCTGGTGCCCACCAACGCCGACGTGGGCCAGCCGTGGGACCCCTACCACGACCCAGCGTACCAGCGGGTCGACATTGACGTCATTCCCCTGCTCGAAAAGGAAAAGACCATGCCTGTGGAAAGGCCTCACGTCGAGGCCGTGCATGCCACGACCTTGCTGGAGGAGGACGACGACCAGGAGGTTGTCAACGAGGTCAAGAAGAAACGGACGAGCCCAAGTGCCAGGAAAAGTATTTAAGAAGATCGTCTTGTTTGGTTGTACATATATGGAGATAAACTGCGCCCTCATCATCACACGAAGTGCGGAGGAGGACCATCCCCTCCCGCAGTGGGTCTTCTTCTACGTGGATCCGGAGTGGGAGGGCAAGTGGGTCCAGCGCAACGCCACGACGCGCCCCTTCAAGAACAGCGCCATTTTTTTGGTCAAGTACACCATGAACCCGCTCAAGAAGATAAAGGCAGACGCCCCTGAGATCAATAGCACCGTCAAGGTGCAGTTTTTCCTGCCGCCCAAGAGGGACACCCCTTCGCCCGACTTTCAATTTTCCTCCTTCTTTCCCTTGAAGCTGCTGCTGCCCCCGAGAAGCGCGGACCACTTTGGCCTTTGGAATGGCACCTCGCACTACTGCGATACATACCGGGGGGGTTTTCTGCCCCACTACACGCTCACTGTGCAGCCCCTAGGGCCTGAGCCCGAGGCGCCCCTCCTTCCCCTTTCCATCCGTAAACACAAGCTCCTGTCGCCCCAGACCCACACCAACTGCATCCTCCTGGCCAAATGGCTCAAAGAGGCCCTGGTGGAGCTCTTCCCCACGGAACCGTCAGGCTTTACGTACATGCGAACCTTTATGCGGAATCCGTGGACCGACACCTTTTTCTTTGACCTCCACAAACTCCTTGAGCCCGAGTCCTCCAACCTGCCGCCGCCCATGGCGCTCTACATCCTGGCCAACGCCCTGATTTTGCACGGCATGGACATGGACAAGCTGCTCGCAACCCTGGACCGGAACAAGGGGCGCTTTCAAACCAAGGAGGAGGTCACTCGCTTCCTGGCCATGGCGAGGGATATCCTCATGTTCTTCACCCTTTGCCTCAAGGAAGGCGCCTACAGGGAGGATATGTGCAACGGCAAGGAGACCCAGGACCAGATGTACCCCTTCGTCCTCCGTATCCCGGACAAGAAAAACTTTGAAAAGGCGACGGATGAAGACGACTGCGAGGGCCGCAGCGCGCAGGGCTGCATCCACGTGCCACTCCTGTTCCGCAAAATCGCCAAAGAGAGCAAGGGCGAGGACGATCTCCGTCGCTTCAAGGCACCCTTCCTCCAGGTCAGCGACGCACAGTACAGGACGCTCCTGCGCATCGCGGTGCACATTGGCGAAATGTTTGAGGACGGGCGCCTCAAGACCCACATGTGCATTGGCGACTGCAGCATCCTGTCGTTCAATAGTGTGGACGTTTTCAATGGGGCCACCATGCAGCAGCAGGGGGAGGACCTGGGGGGGCACGCCTTTGGTCTCCTCCTGTACAGCGCGGATGGGCTCCAGGGCTCCATCATGCTGGAAACCACGGGCTATGAAGGCAAAGAGCCGAGCTTCGAGGTCCTGCCCCCGCACATTGCGTTGCTCATGGCCCAGGACATGCGCGAGGCTGTGGCGGCCGCGGAGCAGGACCAGAACCACGTCAATCTGCGGGTTTCCCTCACCCCAGAGAGTGAGGACAGGCTCTTTGTCAAGGCCTATTCAGGAGACAACGCCCTCTTCTTCTCACAAAAGGGGGGCGTCCTTGAGTACGGCGCTAAGCCGTCCATGTTGGACGCCAAGGTGATGCAGTACGAGGTGGGGCAGAGCAGGGAAGAGGTCAGGAGCTGGGGCGATTGCGCCATCCTCATGACGCCAGAGACCTTTTTCAAGTCTTTGGTCAAAAAGAAGGGCCTTTGGCAAAGGGCCCTGCCCAATGCAGATGCCATGCTGTCCATGTACCAGGACTTTTTGGCCCAGTACCCGTCCTTTAATAAAAGCAACATGCCCCCCCCGGAATCTGAGGCCAAACTTTTGCAGTGCATGATCGACCACTGGGGGGTCATCACAGCCAAGGACTTAAAGTCCCCCCTCCCAGGCCAGGTGGTCGTTTCCCTCCTCGAGGAGGAGGGCGTCGCTGCCCCCCTTGTGCTTCAAACCACCAAAGGAAACGTCAAGAGTCACGCGTTTCTGGGATCCCGCATCTACAGCATCAACTATTCCAATCTGGGAGGATAGCTCATGGCTTCAAGCTCATAGCTTAAAGCTCGAAGCTCAAAAGCTCATGGCTTAAGGCTTCAAGCTCATGGCTTAAAGCTCGAAGCTCAAAAGCTCATGGCTTAAGGCTTAAAGCTCAAATCTCATAGCTCAAAAGCTCGAAGCTCATGGCTTGAAGCTGAAAGCTGAAAGCTAAGGGGTAAAAATAAATGAAGGGCTAAAAGTAGTTGGCCCTGGACTCCTTCTGCAGCATGCTCTGGAAGGTATCCCAAATGTTGTTGCTGTTGCTCGTGGGGCTGGTGCTACTGATAGCCGCGCGCTTGGCGCTTGGGGGGCCCTCGGGCTCTTCCTCGCGCACACGCTTGTTGGACCCCGTGATCCGAGACGCCTCCGTCCTGAACCCCTTGAGATCCCCAAGTTCCTTCTCCCTATCCTTGGCCTGCGCCAGGAGCTCCTCGATCTTCTGCACATTGTGCATGTGCAGCTCCGAGGCGTTGCACACAATCTCCCACGCCGCGTTGTTCATGTCCGCCTGCTCCGCCAGCTTCGAGATCCCCTGACGGAAATTGGCCCGGTTGTCGTCCGATACCCCAGGCAGGCTGCTGAGCCATTTGTCGATGGCGTTGGACAGGATGCTCTCCATCTCCTTCCTCTTGTCGGCGCTCAGCGCCTTGATCTTCTCGTCCTTTTCCTGCAGCTCCTTCTTCATCTTCTCCAGCGCCTTGGCATTCTGGTGGTTCGAGTCCTCCAGCTCCTTGAGCCTGTGCAGCACGGGATCGGCTCCATCCGCCGCAGGCGGCGCTGGCGCGGCAGCGGCGGGAGCTGGAGCTGTCGTGGTTGTCGCAGATGTCGTGGGCGCTGGTGCGGTATCCGCCATGATGATGGGGTCGACCCGCCAAGGCATATATATTTTTCAAGCCCTTACTATGCTTCCACCTCCCATATCTGCCTTGAGGCTAGTCCTCCTCCATAAAGAGGACCCTGGCCAACACCTTGGCGGTCCTTCCGGTGACCCCAAACGACACCGACACGACGCTGCACAGCAGCCCGCACTGAAACGAGAGGGTCTCCCCCACCACCAGCTCCATCGTTGCGGATGGGCTCTTTCCCCGCCGCATCCGCACGTCCATCTGCACCAGGTCCGCGCCAATCGTCTTCAACTCATGCTGGTTCACGGTGAAGATGTACAGCGGGCGGGTGGTGCACCCCACCAGAACCCTTTTCTTCGCGCGCATCCCAATGGTATTTAAACTGTGCCTAAATAGCTGGAGATACCGATGGACCTCGTCAAGCTGAAGCCATTGGATGTGTGGAAGAGTGCGGCGGGGCTGTGCCTGATCTGCGGCATGCCCCTCGGACTGGAGGCAGAGGGGAAAAATATGAAGGAGGCTTTGACGGACGAAGCCGACGAGGAAGACCACGACGAGGAGGAGATGGACTCTGCAGCGCAGGACAAGGTCAGGGAAAACTTTGTCCGTGTGGCCCTCTTTCAGCATAACCTCCTGGGGAGCGTTGAAAAGTGCCACATCATCGATCGGTACACCTTTCTCAAGGGCTATGAGCCCTTCAAAAAGGCCCTCAAGGAAAACAGCGCCGTGGTCGAGGCCCTCGGGGGCGACCTCTCCAGGTCTTCCGCTGTGGAAGTGGCTGTAGCTTGTCTGTGGAAGTGGCTGTGGAAGTGGCTGTAGCTTCTTATTCTGTAGACTTTGTCCTGTAGACTTGTCTGTGGAAAATGGCTGTAGCTTGTCCTGTAGAATTGTCTGTAGACTTGTC
>Ga0208389_1000655_pt1 | contig 16293 bp, 10 predicted proteins | sample CryBogCBH12Aug09_FD_184625 | JGI IMG/M metagenome (GOLD analysis project Ga0208389, IMG submission 184625) | Freshwater microbial communities from Crystal Bog, Wisconsin, USA - CBH12Aug09 (SPAdes) (version 2) | ecosystem: Environmental > Aquatic > Freshwater > Lake | place: Crystal Bog... | reverse complement strand
AGCCCAGGCCTTACATCTTCACGGCTATGGTAAGCACAATCGCAAGCACATTCTGGCCCTTCTTCAGGGTGGTGCTCTTCGGCCGGATGCGTTTGCCGAATTCCGAGCCCACTTGAAGGCTCTGCCGTTCATGGTCGGGGACCCCACGAAAATAACCAAGACCCAGGGCCGGCAACTGGCCCACGCCGCGATTGAGTGGATTCGCACGCACTCGCCGCAGGACCTACCGCGGTTTGAAGCAGCCATGAACCACTACATCCAGGCACTGGACGAGGGCCGCGATGCGATGGGGCTCTTTGTCCGAGCAATGAAGAGCATTCAGGACAATTTCAATACCCGAAAGCCCGAGCAGGTCACGCACAAGAAGGAGTTCCCGGCAGTGAAGCCCACCCCCAGTCCCAAGGAGGTGGTGCCTCTTCGCAAGCCCGCCGAGTCGCCGCCCGCCAGTCCGCGGGTCAAGGATGTAGTGGCTGCGGCCGACAGCGGTCTTCGGCTGACCGAGGCACTGGCCCCGCGAAAGGGACTGGGACGGCAGCACAAGGACTTTCCCTATTCTCGGTCAGACCTGACGACGGCTGAAAAGGCCAAGGAGCGGGCCAAGCACTACCGCGAGGTTAAGAAGGCCAAGCGGTATGGACTGAACCCACCGGTGGTTCATCAGGAGAAGGAGGCGGTGCGGGGCGTCAAGGCCAAGAAGGAAACCACGCCAAAGAAAGGCTCCGAGCGGAAGCCTTATGTTGGAGCGAAGATGAAGCGGGACTTTCTCGCCACAGGCAAGACCGAGGCCGAGTTAAAAACGGCGATTAAGGCGTATAAGAAGGGTGGGGTAAGTTGGGAGTCGCTCAGTCGTTAAACACATCCCGCAGGTCCGTGGCCCGCGGCTTCAAATACTGCTGCTTAATAAGTTCCTTGCGGACGTGGTCCATATTCAGGGTAATGTGGGTTGTGTTGGACTTGTAGGCCCCGCGGTTCACATTCTCCACCGGCTTGGTAAATTGGTTTTCCTTCATATACCTCGTAAAGACGCTCTGGCTCATCTTTTCATCCGCCTCCTCCTTGTGGGCAATCATCCACTCCTGAAACTCCCTAAACAGGGTGCCGGCCTCGCCATCCACATTCTCCTCCTTCTCTACCTTGTCTATGACCCATCGCAGTATAGACCCTACATTCATCCTCCGTAGAGAAAGCCACGCCTTTGTCTTCGGCCGATTCATCTGGAACTCCAGCGGGTTCCGGTAGGTCTGGTAAGCCATCATATACTGGTAGAAGGCCCGAGCAACCCGCGGGTCATCCATCGCCGCCTTCAGTCTGCCAAAGTAGTCCGAGTCCTCGCGGTGGCTGGTATTTACATCGTAGTAGGCAAACCGGCGGTCCCCGGGGGTTCCGCCCGTGCTTCCCATCGGGTTTAGGTTATTGGTTGCGAAGACATACCTAGCGTGGTCTAACTGCGTGTATTTAGGCACGCCCTTGCGGTTAATAAGGCGGGTTTCCTGGGTGACCATCTCTCGGAGCGTGTTAATCTGCTTGCCGTTGACCGCCCCGTTGGCCTCGGGCACAAACACTAGCAACTTGTGTTCCAGGTGCTCGCTAAACGGGTTGTAGAGGTCGTCGTTGTTGCCGATGATGGCAATGTATTCGTTTCCGATGACCCACTTGGCGAGCCATTGCCAGAACAGGTTCTTACCTACGCCGCCGCCCGATTCCAGTAGGCGGTGAATGTCCCGCAGCACCAGGGCCACCTCGGGCTTGATTCCGGGCTGCTGGATTAACTGGGCAATAAACCTCAACGCGAACTCCGGCGGGCTGTCGTCCTCGGGGAACAGCAGGGCAATATGGATTAGGATGGGTTGGATTAACTCCCAAACCTCCTCATCCGGGACCGGCGGTAGTTTCTCGGCCACCATCCCGTTATACAGGTTGAACACCTCGGGCGGGCAGGTTAGGGGCGGCGGTAGGAAGTCCATCCGCTCATACTCCTTCCGCGTCTCATCCCTCATCCACCAGTAGTAGAACGACTCCCGCTTCATCTTCCCATCGTCCCACTTTCGGAAGGTCTTGTTCAACCACTTTACGCTCGCGTCATTGCTGCTCATAATCTCAAACCTGCCGTTGCTCTGCTTGAACATAACCTTACAGCCGATTACGCAGGCCCGCTCCTCAAACTCCTTCTTCATCGCCACATACTCCTCATTGTCCTCCTTGTTAATCAGGGTCTTGAACACCGCCTCGTTCTCATTCTTCAGCCACCAGTAGATGGTGCGGAGGCTAATGGGTTCCTCGGTTGGGCGGTTGGCAAAGGACTCGTAGACGTGGTAGGGCTCGCCTTCCCTATACTTCGGGCTGCGGCGGCTAAACTCGTCAAACAACTCCCAGCCCAGGCCCTCGTGGTGTAAGGCCAGGCCGACCTTAATCCAGTCCGAGTAGTTCTCGCAGTGCTCCACGTTAATGTTCATCAGGGCCGTCCGCACATCCTCGGCGGTCTTGCTGATTTCCACCTTTAACTTGTCCAGGCCCGTGTTCTCCCGCTTGACCGTTTCCCGAATCGTCTTCTTCTGCTCGGCGGTAAGAACCGGGCGGAACAGCGTGTTAATGTAATCTACGATGGTCTGCGGGCACTCCGGCACCCCGTCGGACGAGGTCGGTAGGTTCTGAAACTTGTAGAACTGGGTGCGGCCGCCGACATTGTAGTGGCTCGGCTCAATGTAGAGCAGGGCGTTCTTGTTGCGGATGTCTAGGGCCAACTTGGCATTGGTCGTCGTGCGTAGGCGGTCATCGCTCTTAAACAGGTAATGGACCCCCTTGCGGGTCACCTGCTTAATCCCTCCGGCTTCCTCGCACATCTTAATCAGGGTCTGGTTGTGCGGGCGGACCGGGTCGTCCACATCAATCGCCATCACCCCGCTCTGCTCGCCGGTTCGCAGGGCATACCCCGAGGCACCCTGTCGGCAGACGGGGTTGTCCCGCCAACTTGCCGAGTGGAAGTGGAAGGTCTTCTTCCCCGCGGCCGCGTCATAGTCCATGTCCCCGCTTACCACCGACCAGCCTAGGTTGGTATAGGCTGTAAGCATATTTACTACTGCTCCATTCACCACCCCGTCCTTTAAACGATTATTACTAGCGTCCATACTTACTTACACCTACGCCAGACAATTTACTTTCCGTTTTACACGCACGGAATCAGACCGGGGGGGCCGTGGGCAACTCTACGGACTGGACCGTTTCGCCCCCCTTCATATACTCCCGCTGGACGGCCCCCGTGTGGCCCATCTTCTCGGCAGTCTCGTTCATCTCCTGGACGTCATACTTGGCCGAGAGGTAGATGTGGCGGAGCATCGTGGACCCCACGCGGCGACCGAAGATGCGATTGAGAATACGGGTAATGGCATTCACGGCCAGTAGGGGCGACCCATCGGACGAGCAGAGCAGGGGGAAGGTGTCCTTGGTCGGCAACTTCTTACGGAACTCGGCCACATTGTGGATGGGGTGATGCGACAGGTAGAGTTTAATGTCCGCCATCAACTTGGTCGGCACGGGGAACTCCTGAACGCCGTGGGTCTTGGCAGTCTTGTATTTCTGGAAAATGAACTTGCCCGTGTCCAGCACGACGTGGTTGGCCTCCTTGGCTCCGAGCAGTTTGGGCTTGGTGGCCACATACATATACTGGTAGTCCTGATTACGACGCGGCTCAAACTCCGTGTAGAGCGACAGCACCATGAAGGACAGGCACGTGTCCCACTGGCCCGGGGTAAGGTTGCTCCCCGCAGGAAGGGCCTTCATCTCCTCAGCCAGCCGCTCCTCGTGCGACTTGACGACATCCCACGACAGCCAGTTCTTGTCCTGCTTCTCGGACTTGATGCTGGTGTCCTTGTCCCGCGACTCCTTGCTCTTGGCCATCATTTCGTTGTAGTAGTGGGCGTAAATCTTCTTGTAGGTGGGCTTCTCCTTCACCAGCGAGAGGGCGGCCACGATGACCGACAGCAGGGTCTTTTGCGTGGACTCGGCAAACTCGGACAGACGCTGCTCCACGGCATCCTTGCTCTTCAGCCACGCCAGGTTCGTGAAGGGGCGGTTGTTGTTCAACGAGTAAAGGGACCGGACATACTGCGAGGCAGTGCTGTCGGCGATGCTACGCTTCTCAATCAGTTCCTTGTGGAGGGCCATCATGTATTCGGACACTGTCTTCATTTAACTACTACTGGGAAGAAGTATTTACCATCTAAACGAGTTTTGGCACAGGCGGTCTAATGGGTAGAGGAATTAAGGCAACTTCCCAAGACCTAATTAGGTTATGCTACTACATTTTTACCTAGAATATATGGTAAGGCGTAGGTCTTGGGTAGATTTTTGTCCATTTTCAGTTGTTCAAGCCCAAAAAAAATAATTTCGGGGGACGCATCTTTATTTTCAATTTCTTAGGCCGAGTTGGAGCCAAAAAGGTCCAAAATCTACCCATTCATTTTGAGGCCCACCCATCCTCCACAACTCGCATATATACGGACCCTTGGACTAGCCATCTCAGGAAGAGAGGGCGAAACCAGGCGACCATTAATATACCCTACAGCCTAGGTTATATTTAGAAGAACTAACCTATGCTACTAGTATGGCCGCCCAAGTCTGTCCCATTCACCCACCCCCGCCCGACCAGCACCTTTGGCGTGTAGAGGGCGAGTTCATTGACATCCTTGCCTTCCTATGCGAGTTTGTCCTGAACCGGCAGCACGGGACCGAGATGCTCCTACACTCCCAGCGGATGTATGAGTCCAGCGAGGGCGTGGTGTTTCTCTTTACATCCAACTGGGGCCTTACCGAAATGACGAACGCCTTCAACGCATCCTGTTCGCATGTAGGCGTAGTCAAGGCCGGCATGGTCTATTTAGGCACCCCCGACAATCAGGTCTTTACCGCGATGTGATGGTAAAAATCATATAGAAGCGAGTATATACCAAAAGTAATATGAAAAACAAGGTAAAATCATTAATGATTTTACCTACAAAAACTAGATTAGTATAGTAAATACCTATTTAGATGTAGTATATATATGCTTCTATGTGGTTTTTACCTCGTCTGTGGGTATTAAACGTCCGAAATGAAACCTACGTCCTTAACAAATGCCTTACAAGCCATTTGCGACACGGCAAAGCAGCCGGGACCCCAAGACCCATGCCATTACGGGCCTGTCTGTCTACCCGCTGAGTTCGGTGAACCAAGTGGCAGCAACCATTGCTTACCCCAACGCAACTGGCGGCGTCATCACAACCGCAAACGGGTATAGAACCCATACCTTCAACTCGTCCGGGACCTTCACGCTTATAGCCCCCGCGGCCATCTCGGCAACCTACCTAGTTGTGGGCGGCGGCGGTGGAGGTGGTAATAACCAGGGCGGCGGCGGCGGTGCGGGTGCGGTGCTACTGACGACTGCTGGCATAAGCAGTGGTGCGTATGCTGTGACTGTTGGAAGTGGCGGTGCCTTTACTAACAGCGGGGACTATACAGGAAACAACGGAGGCACGTCTACCTTCAACAGCACCTCCGCGGTCGGCGGCGGTGGCGGTGGTGCCGTCTCGGCTCCAACAGGTAAGGCGGGAGGATGCGGCGGCGGCGATGGTTTCCAGGGAGGGTCGGGCGGAGGTGCCGGCTCAGTTGGCGGCAATGGCGGCGTCGCTTACACTGATTCGGGAGGCCGATGGCAAACGGGCGGAGGTGGCGGTATGGGCGGCGTGGGCGGGCCGGGGAACCCCAATACGGCTGGTGTTGGCGGTGCCGGTGCCTCCTATACTGTCGGCGGCGTTTCCTATGTTCTGGCGGGAGGCGGTGGCGGCCAATTATACCTTAACAACGCCTCGGCCGGCGGTGCGGGTGGTTCGGGTATTGGCGGAACAGGAGCCGTGACAACTACCAACGGCTCCAATATAAATGCGACGAATCCTGTCGTCAATACGGGCAGCGGCGGTGGAGGTGGCAACAACTCCAACGGCAGTGCGTCCTCGGGTGCGTCCGGTGTCGTCATCATTACCTACCCTTATGTGCCGCCGCCCGTGCCTGTTGCGTCAGGGGGCATCATCACAACCGCCAACGGGTATAGGACGCATACCTTCAACTCGTCCGGAACCTTTACTCTGACCTCCCCGGCGTCCCTGTCTGTTTCCTCGCTAGTCGTGGGAGGTGGCGGAGGCGGTGGTGGGTTATATGACGGCGGTGGTGGTGGTGGGGGTGCGGCAATTTCTTCAACTGCCTCCCTGAATGCGGGGGCATATAGCGTGACGGTTGGCGGTGGAGGAGCAGGAGGCAACACTTCGGGGGCAGCAGGAAGCAACGGTGGCGATTCGGTATTTAACTCGGTGACGTCTAGGGGCGGCGGTGGTGGTGGTGGTTGGAATATAGCGTCCAACGCTGGGCTTTCGGGTGGGTGTGGCGGTGGCGGTGCGTCCTACCCCTCCGGAGGGGCGGGAGGGGCGGGAATAGTGGGTGCTAATGGTGGCAACGGGTCCTATACTCCAAACAACGGAGGCGGAGGCGGAGGTATGGGAGGTGCGGGAACGACCGGAAGCCTTGCCAATGGAGGCCAGGGACAAACATATACCATCGGCGGTGCGGTCTATACCGTTTCCGGCGGTGGCGGCGGCGGGTCAGACACAATAGGAGGGACGGGAGGTATTGGTGGCGGTGGAGCAGGAGGAAACAACAGCAATGACGGTAGTGCTGCCGCCTCTAATACCGGCGGCGGTGGCGGCGGTGCGGGTGGCGGAGCGAATGACAATGGTGGTGCTGGCGGCTCCGGTGTCGTCATCATTACTTACCCGTATTCCCCTCTCCCCCCTACCACGCTTAATGCCACGGGCGGTGATTCGGTTGTCGTGTCGGGCGGCTACAAACTTCATACATTCCTTTCGTCGGGCACATTCACAATTCTGAGTGGAGCATCCGTGGTAGGGTTTGCTCTCGTTGGCGGCGGAGGGAGTGGCGGGTATGTGACGGGTCTGTCCGGCTTCTGTGGTGGCGGCGGGGCGGGTGGTGTTGTTGTTGATTCGTATGCTCTAACCGCGGGCACCTATTCTATAACGGTGGGAGCCGGTGGGTCATCCGGAGCCAACGGAGGCGACACAACCTGTTCCACACTGTCCCTTGTCGCCAAGGGTGGCGGTGCTGGGTCTTATACATCTACCGCGGGCAATGGTGCGTCAGGTGGTGGAGCAGGCCCCACTACCACTCCCGGGACCGGAGTTCCCGGCGAAGGCTATGCGGGCGGCACGTCGTCCAGTGGCAAGAGCGGTGCGGGTGGCGGCGGGTATGGGTCTGCGGGAATCAACAGCACGGCTGTGAACAAGGGCGGCAACGGTGGGTCGGGTGGCACGCTGGTGCTGCCGGCCCTTACCCTGAACTGCCCGGGCGGCGGCGGTGGGGCGGGGTCCTCTACGGGAGGAACCGGTGGGTATGGTGCCGGGAAGGGAGCCTCTACTACGGTTGCGGCGGTGGCAGGGACAGCCAATACGGGCGGCGGTGGCGGTGGCGGGTATTCGTTGGCCCCCATCAACGGCCAGCCGGGAGGCAGCGGAGTGGCCTATGTCTATTATGCCTACCCGTGAGTAGCGTAAAAGAGTTAGGTATAAAAACTGCCTATGGAGTAAGAATATGCCTGTCGTTGTATTTAAGGGAATAGAAGGATGGTGCGACCGCCTCCAGGTGCTGGCCCACTGCTTTGCCTATTGTAGGACATTCAATACCGCCCTCTGCGTGGACTGGGATGATGCTATATGGTGTGGAATGCGGGAGTTTGACTTCTACGACTCGTTTGAGGTTGTAGGCATCAAGACCATCCGGAAGGACCAGGTCTGTCGGATGATTCATACAGGTAAGGACCGGGTCAAGATTGTCCCGCCCTGTTGGACCTTGGAGGAGATGGTTCGGTTCCCGCCGAACACAATGGACAAGGACCACGAGGGACCCCTGATGCGGTTTGAGGTCACTGAGAAGATTGCGGGGGATGTAATTGTGACCAACGGACGGGGAGAGAGGAAGTGGGACGTCGCGGACATTGCGACCCACCTGCGGGTCACACCTAGAATGCGGGAGGCCATCAAGGCCATCCTTAAAGACTTCAACCCGTATGGCACAACCCTACACCTGCGGGGAACGGACCGGCCGGACAAGGGCTTCGTGGAGAATGCGGTTAGGTATTTGAAGTCCAAGCCGGAGTTGCGGATTCTGAACGTCATTACGGACTCTAAGGAGTTGTGGGACCACATCAAGAAGGAACTGCCCCAGGCCAAGTTGGTCAATCCGAATGCCAAGTTGCTGAACCTCCCGCCCTCGGTCCACGGGACGCATCAGACAGACCCGCGGGAGTTGAAGCGTTTGGGGATTACCAAGTGGGACATGCTGGTGGACCTGCTGGCCGATTGGTTTGCCCTGTGCTTCTCCAAGGGAGGCATCGGCCGTGAGGAGTCCACCTACTTCTCCATGGCCCGGTGTATTCACCTGCTAGGCGAGGACAAGGTGGAAGCCATATTGGGTTGGAAGCCTGATGGAATAATCCCTGGTCTTACTAATGAAGCCGCTGTTCTGCCGCATAGGGTCCAAGAGGAAGCAGGTGAAGATGCTTGAAAAGGTCTTCCCGACGCACCAGGTGTATGTTGAGCCGTTCTTTGGTGGCGGGGCGGTGTTCTTCGGTAAAACTCCTTCCGACAAGGAAGTAGTAAATGACCTGGATTCAAAGTTGGTGGCGGATTATAGGCGGGTGCTGGATGCCCCAACCGACTCCTCTGCCTACCCCTCCGCCAAGACGCTCGCGGCCCAAAGGCGACTGCTGTCCTCCCACCCCAAGAGCACAGCCGGACAGATTACCGAAAGCATCATCCGACGCTGTAATGGATTCGGAGGCAAGTATGTTATGGACGCATCGGACATTGCCAAGTCCTCTAACCCAGCCCAAAAGACCAATCACATTCAGGATTACAAGAAGCGGCTAGAGCACGCAACCATTCTGAACCAGGATTACCGAAAGGTCATCAAGGCCCACGACTCGGCCAAGACCTTCTTCTTCTTGGACCCGCCCTACGAAATGAGTAAGGGCGTGGATTACGCAGCCGGCTCCGAGTCCTTTGACTTTGACGAACTAGCCCGCGTTCTTCAGAACTTGAAGGGCGACTTCCTCATTACCATCAATGACTCCCCGCTTATTCGCAAGGCCTTTGCTGGGTTCAAACTCTACCCCTATGTGGTCAAGGGGCATCATTCCGAAACCTCACCGATTGGGGCAAAGGACCGGAAGGAACTTCTGATTAGTAATTATATGCTCCCCCACAAATGGCGGTCCGGGGGCCTGACGGGCGGTATGGAGGCAAAGGTCAGCACGGCACTCCGGCAAGTCAAGGTGCGACCTAATGGCTGCGTCCACGCGACCTACGAGATGCTGCGGCAATATGCCCCTCTGGCCCCGCCGTGGCCATTTCCTCCTGACCGGCTCGCTTCAATGGGGGATGTTTCGGACCTGCTTAAAGACAAATACGAAACGGAAACCTTTGATGCTCATACCACGTCAAAAGTCAATGTAGCCAAGGCTGATTACGAGGACTTGGATTACGAGCGGGTCAATAATACCCTAAACAAAATCGCAAGGGAGGGGCTCCCTGCCATGGTCCGAATCCCGGCAGTTATGAAGAATGGCGTGGAACTACATTCCTCGCATGTAGTGGCTTTTGTTCGGAAGGCACCCGGCAGTTCAAACTATGTAATTGCGGACATAGGAACACGAACCAGCGAGAATGTATGCGACATTAAACTCCAGGACTGGACGGGGGACGAGGCTGGTGTTCGGTCCTTTGAATATGCCCTGCCTGACCTGTTTTTGGTTATAAAGGGTCCAAAGGCAGCAGCCCCGGCACCGGCACCGGCACCGGCCGCCCAGCAAATGGCGGGGGGGCCTGCCTTGACTCCGGCCCAGGCAGCAGCCGTTGCGGCGGCCCGAGAGAAGGCCAAGACCATTAGTTTTGGTAGTGGCCGCCTCGGCACCTACGCTGCGGAGTTTTGAACTCGTGTGGAAGGGAAGACGGAAGCCGCCCGTCTACCCCATAGGTTTCCGGACACTCTTTTTGGACTTCCTCCTTCCCACACGAGGGTTGGTTGTGTTGTTCACACGATGCTTTGCTTTTTCTTGTTCATACCGTTTCGGCGGTCTATACGGCGGTGGACCATTGAAGGGGGGTTCCCCTTCATCGCCTTCCAGCCCTACACCCCACCACTTGCTCTTTTGTTCCATTTACTCTCTACATGTAAGAAGCCATGCGGCTCTTAACGCCAGTCTTCATGGCCGCCTTGGCCGACTTGGCGAACGCCCCCGACTGGTCGTTATACGCACGAACATCCTCGCGACCATCGCCCATACCCACCATACGCTGGAGGTCGGCATCCGGGGCGTGGGCCGCACTGGAGAGAATGTCCTGCTCCGTAAGCACGCCCTTGATGATGCGGCTAGACCCCTTGATGGTTTCAAAGAAGCCCGACGAAATCGGGACGACGTAGAGGTTCAGGCCGTTGACCTGCGAGAGGAACTGGTTGCCCACCGTCAACTGGAACTGGAGGGTAAAGTTGCCGACAAGACCCGGGGCCTGGCCCGCCTGGAGGGCAAAGTCGCGACCCGGGCGGAGAACCAGGGGGCCGCCGGCGAGCGACACATACATCGGGGTCACCGTCGTGCCCAGAGCCGAGCCCTGCGGCGTGCGACCCTCGCCGCACCAGGTATTGAAGTCCATGTCCAGGCCGTTGTTGATGGACATCTTGTAGAGTTCATACTGCGTGTGGTTGGCAAGCAGGCCCGAGAAGTTGTCAAAGTTGATGCTGATGCCCTGGATGGGGAGCGTAAAGTCGCCGATGGTGCTGTCCCACAGGCCGCTCGCGGGGGCGTTGACCGTGCCCGTGCCGACCACAGATTGGTAGGGGACCGAGCCCGTCGTGCCCGTGCCGGTGCCGAGCGACGTGGTCGTGCCCGTGCCGACGTTGAAGATGGACGCACCCGGGGTCGCCGGCTTGACGTAAATCATCAGAAGGTCCGGGATGTTCGGCAGGGTAATCGTGTTGGACGAAATCTGCGTGCCCGACACCAGCGACTTGCTGATGGAACTCGTTGTGCCGATGTAAGACGGCAGGGCAGACACCACACCCGTCGTGATGTAGCGGGGGAACTCCATGTAGGGCACGATGCTCTTGGGCGGCAGCGGGACATCCAGGGCGGGCGTCATGAACTGAACCGAGAGAGCCGGCTGGAACGAATACGGAGGGTAGGACGAGGTAGAAAGGCTCGTGACCCACTGCGGAAGACCCACAGCCGTGATGCCCGTGGTTCCCATCGTCTTGCCGACGAGCGACGAAGACAGACGCACCGCACGGCTCGGGTTAGGGAGCATGTTCATCTGAACCTGGAAGTTCTGGACACCGAACAGACCCGTGGAGAGTTCAAAGGCATCGCCAAAGATGAACGGCGGGAGCAGGAGTTTCTCCGTGGACTGCCAGCGGAGGTAGACCGTCTGGGTCGTGCCCGTGCCCTGGCCCGTGTAGGCCACCGTGGTGCCAGTCGCCGCCACGGGAATACCCGGGGACGCGAGGGGGGCACCCGTGGAGTCGCAGAACCACCACTCCGCCCACGCACCGTTCGGGGCCGTGTCGCTGGTGTAGCGGACGCTGTAGCCGTTGAGCGGGGAATTGTCGAAGAGAGGCTGGCCGCCCTGGGTGTAGGAGTTGGGCGGGTTGTAGGCATAGAGGTCAAGCATCGTCGGGCAGGTCCGCTGCTTACGGTGCTGGGCGAGGTCCTGAAGACGGAGGACATAGTTGAGCACATCCGCCGTGTTGACCGTCACCGTCGCGTCGTTGATGGTCGCCGTCATCTGCTGGACGCACTGGTGGCTCGGGAAGGCCGCCAGGGCCACGTCGCCCGGTCCCATAATAATCTGACCGCCCGACGGGGCAGCCGCAAAGGACACGGCGATGCTTACGACGCCACTGCTAATCCAGTCCACGGCACGGTCAATGAAGACGTTCTCGGACGGGACAATGACGTTGAACTGCTGGGTAGACTGGTTGGCAGTCTGGGCGTTGAAGGACACGTTCGTGATGCTGAGGGCACCCTTCTCCACGGCATACTTCGGCTTCGTCTGGATGACACGGGGGTCGTAGACAGAATACTTGGACACCTCACTCGTCATTTATGAGAGCGGCGGGAAAGATTTTTGGGACTAAACGACGACATACTACTTCTTGACGAAGCGGAGGCGGAAGGACACGGTGCCTGAATTATACATTTGGATTGGGATGACTTCGTTGGTGAGGCGGTTCCGCCACCCGAGGCGGAGGTCAATGTTCGTCAGGCCACCCTCGCTCGGGTCCAGGGCCGAGAAGAGAGGGACGAGGGGCTTGTAGAGAATGAAGCCACGCCACAGGTCCGCCGTGACGGCATCAATCGGCGTTTCCAGGAGGACCTTCTGGCTGGCACCGCTGAGGCCCGTGGCTCCACTCGTGTTAGAAGCACCCAGTAGGACGGGGTTGGCGTTCCCTTCAAGGCGGATGGGAATCTGGGTCGTGGTGAGGACCAGGGAAGCGATGGGCGACCAAAGGGACCCGGTGGAGATGAAGTCCTCGGTTTCGCGGAGGTAGTAGATGGAGGTGGTGAATGCGGAGGACCAGGGGGTGGGCATGGTAAAGATGCTGTTCGCCTGCGGGACCACATTCACAATGTTCTCGGGGTAGTAGACCGGCGTGACGTTGCCCGCAACCCACGCGGCCGATGCCGGGGCGGTGATGACCGATGTGGAGGATTGCGTGTAGGAATACGACGAGGCCGAGGTGGACAGAACCTTGGACTGGCCGCCAAAGTAAATGGTGTCAAAGTTGCTGATGAGGCCCTCCAAGTTGGAGTTGTAGCCGACAAAGGAGAACTCGGACGCACCGTAGGGAACCGAGGAATAGGCTACGGCTCCCGATGTGCCCGTGCCGCTGCCCGTGCCTGTGCCGGTGCCCTGTCCCGCACCATAGTAGGTGTTGGTCGGGAAGAAGGGACCGAACGGCTGGGACGGGTCAGACACGCCCTGCGATGCGGAATACGCCGAGGAAGGAGGTGTCGGCTGCTGGCCGTAGGGAAGCCACGAGGTCAGGGCATCCTGGACGAGAGAAAAGAGGCCGGTGTTCTGGTCATATTCAAAGTAGGGGCATCGGGTGCCGCCTACGCCCTGGATTTGATTGGCCTGGGTCATAACCGTCTTCCACGCTGTCGTAAGGGCATTGTTCATAATGTCCACCCAGTGCGAGTAGGAGTAGAGGTAGTAATAATTCACCTCGGGCTGACGAGGAAAGACGTTGAGCGGCTTGACCGTAAAGGGAGCCTGGTTCTCGTTAATCCAGGTGAGGGGGATGGTGGCTACAAAGGACTGGGTCGTGGCCGTGGTGCTCGTGCCACTACCAACCGTCGTGCCAACCGTAAGGCCAAACGACACGGAGTAGATGGAGTAGTTAATGTCCGCATAGTTCTGAAAGGCAGCCACCGGGGACCCGGCTGTGACGGATGCCGAGCCTTGGAGGATGGAGGTCGTGGCATTGGCAATTGTAAAGGTCGTGGCCGTGGACGAAACCACAGTGCCCGTCACGTTATATGCCGTGTTGCTGAACCCAGTGACCGTGACGGACTGGCCGAGGGTTAGGGCCACAGTCCAGGAGGTAAAGGTGTAGGTGACGGTCGCAGCCACCGTGCCCGTGCCCGTCCCCGTGCCCGTGCCTCCGCCACTCGCAATCGCAGAGGTAAGGACAACTCCCGTCTGCTGGGGACCAATCATCTGCGGAATGAGGATGGGGAGCGTCTTCTGGGCACCGTTAATACTGAAGTTGTCTACGCTGACTACATACTGGCTCGTGTCCTTGATGAGCGGGTATTGCCGCGTGTCCTGGAAATACACTGTCGGGTCATCCGTCGCCTGCGTAGTCGCCACCGTATTGTTGATGATGGTGGCGTTATAGTAGACATACTCACCATCTGCCGATGCTCCCGACATAACACGCTGCGTGAACGACATTTGTAAGAAGCGGGGGTTTTCTTTCGCCTTACTTACCGACCACGTTCGCTATGCTCACTTACCGATGAGGTTGAAACTGAACCCACTTACAAAGTCGTCGGGGGTCATGCCGTCCACACACGCATCCTTAACGAGTTGGGTATAGGCTGGCAGGTCAAGATGCTTCAAATAGAGGCGGACGAGGCAATGCCGGCCGCAGGTATTCATATTGTTCTTCTCCTGCTGAAAGGGGACGGCGTTAGACTTGATTGTGTAGGGGCTGGTCTGGAGCAACTTGGTCAGGTGGTTCGTGTCCTGCCCGAACTGCTCCTGCTTCTCCTTGGAAATCCACTTCTTCTCGGCATCGGGCTTGTAGCCGCCATACGGGTCAAAATACTCTATAACGGGCTGGTCCCGGAGTTTCAGGAGGCAAACCCAGTGGCCGGTGGATTCATTCTGCGTCAGGTAAAGGAGCATCAGGCGGCCCTTTTCGTCCAGAACCTCGTCAATGCTCTGGGCCTTTAACAACTCGGGGTAGGACACGACCCGCAGAGTAGGAATGACCTTCTTCATGTCCGTTTCACTCAGTGCGTAGGCCTTCACCTCCTCCGCCTTGCCCCCCTTCCGCAGGGCGTCCGCTTGCTGGATTGCCCGCTCCAACTCCACCGGCTTCCGCGACAGTGCTGTCCCGCCCACGTAGGCCCTGTAGCCGGATTTGCGACCCAATTTGAAGGGGCGGATTTGAGGGCGTGGGGACATCCTTTACATTGTCCGCAGGGTAAATAGTGATGCGTTCTAAACCATTGGCCTCCTCGGGTTTCGCAATGTCCTCCACCTTACCAAACTTGGAGGTGAAGACGTCCAAGACAACGGGCGGCAGAAGCGGGCTGATTTCTTGGAGCCGGTCAATCTGGTCCCGGACATACTTTAACAGGGCAGTGGGCGTCTGCCGCTCCTCGCGAGGCAGGCCTAACTCAACAGAGAGGAAACGGTATAGTCTGCTGTATTGAATGGAGGAGATGCGGTGTCCTTCTTGGCGTTTGGCCCAGCCAAAGTAGGAGCCGACGGTGTTGAGGACGGACACGAACAGTGAAGACACCCCCAGAACAACGGGGGTATAGGCCCATCCTTGAAATATTTGTTGGCTGCCGACAGACAGGAAGCCTGTGACGGCGGAGAGGACAATGACGGGGAGGTCAATGAAGGTCTTGCGGTGGGCGTAGAGTTCTTCGCTCCGCTTATGGCACCACGCAAGGCAATTTGCCTTTTCTCCCGTTTCGCGGAAGTAGTCCTCCAGAGAGTGATGCCAACTGATGATGGGTTGGGTTTCGCCATCGCTCATTTGTTAGGTAGGCGTGGTTTCATTTGACGGACATTAACAAATGCGACTCGTCAAGGCCAAGGACGGACAGCACAAGTGGGTTGCGGTCTTTAAGGATGGGCACAGGCAAGCCTTCGGAGCCGCGGGCATGGATGATTATACCCTTACGCATGACCCGGAGCAGAGGGAGGCCTACATTCGCCGGCACTTGAAGGACTTGGACACGGGCGACCACCGGCGGGCCGGCTTCCTCTCCATGTTTGTGCTGTGGGGTCCAACCACCTCAGTCCGGGAGAATGCCAAGTTCTACTCCAAGCAGTTCAGGGAGTAATTACCCGCATCTCGGAAAATGAATGGGTAGATTTTGACCCTTTTTGGCCAAAATTCTCCCAGAAAAATTCAAATTTTTGGGAGGGGGGTTGAAATTATTTTTTTTGGGCTTGAACAACTGAAAATGGTCAAAAATCTACCCAAAACCTAGGTCTTACCTGTCTTTTCAAGTAAAAATGTAGTGGTGTGACCTGTTTAGGTCTTGGGAGGAGGCCTTAATTCCTCTACCCATTCATTTTCCGAGTTGCGGGTAATTACACGTCCTGGTCATTGTGTGCGGCCAGGGCAATCCCGTTCATGCTCCACTCGGGGGGAGGTGGCGGGATGACGTTCATCCCGGCTTGGGCGTAGGCTGCGATGTAGCAGGCCTCGCAGCGGTAGAGGCGTCGGTTGTCGGGCATCTTCAGAAACCGCACCCCGTTGGCCCCGTGCCGCCGGCCGCAGGGGCAGTTCCGCCGGTGGATGCCGCCAAAGGCCGCGTTCTGCGGGATGGTCCCGTTGTTCCGAGCCTCGCGAAACAGGGCCTGGGCTCGCCTCCGTGCGGGTAGGTCGTTAAACCCGTCTATGGCCCGCTGGCGGCGGTCGGGGTCGTTGGCCCGGCCATCCTGGGGG
>Ga0208389_1000653_pt1 | contig 16364 bp, 4 predicted proteins | sample CryBogCBH12Aug09_FD_184625 | JGI IMG/M metagenome (GOLD analysis project Ga0208389, IMG submission 184625) | Freshwater microbial communities from Crystal Bog, Wisconsin, USA - CBH12Aug09 (SPAdes) (version 2) | ecosystem: Environmental > Aquatic > Freshwater > Lake | place: Crystal Bog... | reverse complement strand
GCAGTGATTTTGCTGGTAGCAAACTTTTCGGTTATGACATCGGTGCATCTACAAATACTCGTGATACTGTGTTAGGATTTCCAATTGTTCGTTCATCTGTTGGTAATATTGGTGATATAGTTTTTAAAAATTATTATAATACAGATTCCTTCAACTTCAATCAAAGCTTAACTGATCATGTTTATAATGTAAATTATGGTTTTGCCGCAGTAATAAATGGTTGGAAAAATTATAATTTTGCCAATGGATGGCAAGTAGTATCTGACAAAAGCAAGCAATATATTACAAAAACTTTTAATGCAACACAAATTACAAAAAATAATTTTGATTTGGCTGTAAAATATAATCATAGCTATTATGAAAATAATCTCTTTGTTTATGTTAATAATGTACTACAACCACCTAGTCATTATACACTTCAGACTAATGACAAAACAAGTGTATTGGTGTTTAATAAAGATTTAGCAATTGACGACAGACTATTTGTAAAGATTAATTCAACAAGTGTAATATATAAAGAAACATATACTATGCCACGAAATCTTACAAATAATAGTGAAAATACTGAATTTTCCACTATTACTCTTGGACAGATTCGTAACCACTTAATTGAAATTGGTCACAATAGTTTAGATTTGGTTGGCGAACCTGCTGGTACAAATAACTTTCGTGATATTAATTTTAATCAAATTGGTGGTAAGTTATTACAACATAGTGCTAGTTTGCGACCAGCATCGCTTATGTTTGCTAATAATGATGTAGACCCTATACGAGCAATTCAATTTGCAAGTGACAGCTATCAAGTATTTAAAAATCAATTGCTTGATTATATCAACAATCATCAATTTCCAAACCCAACCGACTATAGAGCATGTCTTGATAGTGTATTAAGTGAATTTTCTAAAAATTCAAACGTTAATAGTAACTTTTATTACAGCGATATGGTTGCGGGCGGTTCAAACTACATATATAATTCATATACTGTAGCAAATACTACATATAGAAACTATAACTTAGTAAATTCTTATACAACACAGCCTTATAATTTAAACAATCAAGAGGTTAAAGGATACAATGCTGTATTAGTCTATCTAAACAGCACTCTACTCGTATATGGTATTGATTATTCAATTAGTCAAAATACAATTACTTTACTGCCATCTCTTACAGTTGCTCGTAATGATATTTTAAATGTATATGAATACAGCAGCACTAAAGGTTGTGGTGTTCCAGCAACACCAACAAAGTTAGGAATCTATCCTAAATTTAAACCTGAAATTATTCTTGATGATACCTATGTTACACCAACCAATGTTATTATTGGACATGATGGCAGCATTACCGTGGCTTATGGTGATTATCGTGATAATATTTTATTAGAATTTGAAAAACGTGTTTATAATAACATATTTGTTGATTATCAAAATAATAGTGATTATGATATTAATAGCGTGGCACCAGGTGCTTTCCGTATTACTGATTATTCATTCTCAGAATGGACACAACTATTAAGTGCTTCATATCTAACTTGGAGTAGTCAAAATAACATTGATATCTTTACCAATAATACTATTTCTAATAATCCTTTTAGCTACAATTATAGCACTGGATTAGATAAAGTATTTGGGCAAAATATACCAGGTTACTGGCGTGGTGTTTATCAATATTTCTTTGATACTGATCGCCCACATAGCCATCCATGGGAAATGCTTGGGTTTGTCCAAGCACCAAGTTGGTGGGAAAATCGCTATGGTCCAGCGCCATACAGTAGTGAAAACAAAGTTTTATGGTCAGACCTTGAACTTGGATTAGTTTATAATGGTAATCCAAATGCTTCTTATGTTAATTTTAGATATGCAAGACCAGGTCTAAGCAAAATAATTCCAGTTGATGATCATGGTAATTTGCTATCGCCACTACAATGCATTGTGTCAAATTTTGATACTGCAACATCAAGTAATGCTTGGAGAGTAGGCGACCAAAGTCCGCAAGAAACTGCATGGCGTCGTAGTAGCAGTTATCCATTTGCTATACAAATTGCATGGTGTTTGGCTAAACCAGCAGAGTATTGTGCGTTAAAATATAATACTCGTGATTTAGTTTATAATAGTAAATTAAATCAAATCATCAATGTCAAAGGTAACAATCGTGCGTTCGATTATAGTATAACAAACGATAGTCAGTATATACCAGGTATTAATGTTTGGTTACGTGAGTTATTAATTAATAATAACCTTGATCCACAAAAAAACTGGGTTGATATTGCCAATAACAGTACTTTTAATCTTGTTTATAAGATGAGTGGTTATACTGACAAGAGTTATCTAACTATTGTTGCTGATCAAGTAAGTCCGCAAAGTAACAATGTAAGTGTTTTAATCCCACAAGAAAACTATCAAATTAAAGTAACAAAGAGTGCGCCAGTTGCTCGTGCAATTTATAGTGCAGTTATTGTTCAAAAAGTTACAGGTGGTTATCAAGTAAGCGGCTTTGACAAGGCTCGTCCATATTTCTTAATTGTTCCTAGTCGTGTTACTCCTAACAATTATGGAATAACAGTCGGAAGTAAATCAGCAGTTATATACAATGATAGCGAAAGTTCAGTATCTAGCTATCCATATGGCAGCATATTTGCAACAAGCCAACAAGTAGTAGATTTCCTTGTATCATATGGCAGATATCTTACTAGTCAAGGTTTTATTTTCAACGGCGTTTTAGCAGACAATAAAACTACCAGTGATTGGGTGCTAGCTGCAAAAGAATTTCTTTTCTTTGATCAGCAAGAATGGGGCGATAATACTATTATTGGTTTAACACCTGCTGGTACTACTATTAATTTTGTATCGCCATATGGTATGGTCGATCAAATTACCAATGATCACAATTATACTAAAGTTATAGACAGTGATAATACTACGCTAACAGGCAAAGATTATCGTGTATATCGTGATGATAATTCATTTTCTATTGAACTTAAAAATGCACAGAAAGGCATACATTTATTAGATATTGCTATTACTCAGTATGAACATAGTATTATTTTTGATAACCAAACAGTGTTTGCAGATATTCTGTATGATGAACAAGTTGGTAGCCGCCAGTTTCGCTTGCGTCTTGATGGAGTAAAAACTAATGACTGGAATGGTAGCTTATATGCGCCAGGATTCTTTGTAAATGTTAGCGATATTCCACAATGGGTAAGTTATACTGATTATTATACTGGTGATATTGTATTGTTTAAAAATCAATATTATGCAGCACAAAATTTCATACCAGGTACTAGCAAGTTTGTTGCTGCAGATTGGTATCAAATTAATGGCAAACTATTAAGCAAAGAACTTATTCCAAACATGGCAAGCGGCGCTGCACAGTTTGCAAATTTCTATAATCCAGATACTGCTGATCTTAATAGTGCAGCAGATATTTTAAGTAAGCATAGCACAGGTTTTCAACCTCGTCAATACTTTACTGATCTTGGACTTGACATAACAAGTCAATATAAATTCTACCTTGGTATGATTAACCAAAAAGGCACACAAGCAGTTCTTAATGCTTTCTTGCGCAATCAACAGAAGCGTATCGATAGTGATATTACAATAAGTGAGCAGTGGGCAATCAAGCTTGGCAACTATGGTGGTACTTCTAATTTTGATAAATTGGAATTTTCTATTGGAAATGCCGCAGCAATTAATAGTCAATATCTTTTTGAATTTATTAATGAGTCTGATACTCGCACTACCGAACACAACACTGTAAAACCAAGTGATTTATTAATTGCTCCAAAAAATTATAAAACTAATATTTTTGCTGCAAATGAATCACAAAAACAAATTGTTCCTTTTGCTGGACCTGTAAAGACATCAGAAGTTACAGCTACTGTATATGATATTAATAAGATTTACAATATCAGTGGCATTAACTCAATTATGGGTGAAAGCAGTAAGATTTGGATTGCTGCAGATGGTGCTAACCAATGGGGAGTTTATCGTCTAAGTCAGCCTGGTAATGTTTTTGTAATAAATGTAAGTCAATCTAGTCCTACAGAATTACTATTCACTACAAGTACTGCGCATAATTTTTCACAATATGATTATGTTATGCTAAAGAATGCTAAAATAACTGCTGCAAGCACCAGTACTGGTGTGCTCGATTTAAGCGGATTTTATCGTATTAGTGCAGTAACAGCAAATACCTTTAAGGTAAAGATAGTAGGCAATACTACTGTTGCAAGTGGAAAATTAAATGCATTAGTGTTTAAACTTGTTAATGTGCGATTTACAAACGTATCTGATTTCACTAATTTTACACCTGTTCGTGGTTGGACAACTAATGAAATAGTGTATATAGACAATGGACCTAGTGGATATGAAGTAAAGCAAAATATTGATGTATGGAAACTAAACGAAGTTCGTAGTCCAATTTTCACCGCACCAAGTGATAATTTTGGTAGCAGTGTTAGAATCAATGACACACAAGGGTTTGCAGTTGTTGGCGCAAGCACCAAGGGTGGCACAGGTAAAGTATTTGCTTATGGTAAAACATCTTACAATAGTTGGCAAGAGTTAGGCGTATTAGTACCAGATTCTCGTGATAAGTTGTTTGGCAATGTTGTAGATATTAATAACAACAATATTGCTACAATTGGTGCGCCTGGTAATAACAAAGGCGCAGTGTATGTTGCAACTGTTAATAGTCAAAGCCTTGCTTTAAATCAGATTATTCATTATGATAATCTATATGCTATTAGTGCGCCAAGAACCACTTCAAATGGTTATATTTTGTTAAGCAATGTTTATCCAATCCAAAATACTGCCAATGCTATTGCTATGGCATCTTATAGTTTAGCAAACTTCGCTAATGGAATGACAGTTGTTGGAAACGGTATTCCTGCAAACACAAAGATTGCTAATATTTCATATGGATTGCAATATAATAAAATTGGATTAACCAATAATGCCAATATATCACCTGGTGAAATTATTACAATTTATCCAACATTAACTCCAAATAGTTCATTTGGTAGTTCAGTTTGCACAAGTGCTGATGGAAATTGGATGTTTGTTGGCGAACCAGTTTCACAACGTGTATTTGTTTATAAGTATCAAAATATCACACAAGATATTAGTTATAGATTTGGTGATGGTTCTTCTACTACGTTTGCACTGCCTGCAACCGCCACTGGAATAAATTTAGGCAGCAGAGATATTTCTGTTTATGCTAATCTATCATTATTAGTTCCTGATTTAGATTATATTAAAACACCTAACCAAGATTCAATAACATTTTATAATGCGCCGTCTTCTCAAACATCGCTGCGTATTGTTTATCAAAGTTATTTTAAAGAAGTTAATCAAATTGTTACCGATGACCCAGAAGCTAGTGGATTCGGTAGCAGTGTAAGCTGCACTGCGGATGGTCGTCAATTAGTTGTAGGTGCTTTGACAAGTAATGCAACTCTTGATACAACTTATCCTAACGCAGGTAAAGTTTATATCTATGAACGCACAGTTGAAAACTTTGCACCAAATGGATTTACTTCAAGCTTTACATTAAGTAATGCCTTTGCCAATAGTACTACAATTACTACGCCATATGTTGTTACAAATCCTTCTGTGACTGTAGATGGTTATCCAGTAAGTTCTACGATGAATTATGCTACTAATACAATAGTATTGGCAAATATACCAGCGCCAGATGCAACTGTTAGTGTTGAGACAAATCAATTTGTTGTAACTAAAATTGCAACTACTGATATTGGACAGAAAAACAGTAATCTTGGTCAAACTGTGAAAATTTCATCTAATGATTGTGCTGTATATAGTGGAGCACCTGGTTGGAATCAAGGAACCACACAAAATGGTGCGGTATTCCGTTGGGTAAATGTGCCTAGACAATATGGTGTTGCCACTGGAACAAACACAAATGTGTCAATGACTGCTGGTTGGCAGATGCGTATCAATGATTGGTTAGTAACATTTACGGGTGGCAATGCTGCGCAATGTGTTAAAGATATCAATCTTTGGGCAGTGCCTGGCGTAACTGCAAGCTTAACGGCTAATGGTGCAGTACAAATTACCAGTGATAGTCATCTTGCATTTAATAAGATTCGTTTGCGCAATGAAATTGGTGATCCACTAAATGCTATGGGAATTATTAGTTGGCAGTTTTCTCAAAAATTATTTGCTCCAGTGCTGCAAGATACATCACGTTTTGGTGAAACTATAGCACTAAGTCCAAATGGCAACACTCTTGTTGTTGGCGCAACGCTAAGCAATACCAAATTAACAACAGTGTTTGATAGTGGCACCACTAGAATCGATGCTGGCACAATCAGATTTATAGATACGGTTTATCGTAGCGGTTCTGCGCACGTTTATGAATATCAACCAAGTGCTACAGAAACTGCTAATGATATGGGTAGCTTTATTTACGGTACCCTATTGAACAGTAATAATCCAGCAACGCTTGATAGATATGCCACTGGTATAGATATTAGCGATAACTTCGTGCTTATTACATCACCTCATTCAAATGTTTTAAACACTCCTACTGGTGCGATGTATGCATTTTATAATAAAAATAGCAGTCCTATTTGGAATACTATTCGTAGTGAAAATGAAAAGTATGACAGCAGATTAGTTGAAAGAATATACATTTATGATAGTGTAAAGAGCAAATTAATTGCTGACTTACCAGTTATAGATTTAATACATAATCAACTTCCAATTAATGCAGAAAGTTATATTGACTATACTACAAATTATGATCCTGCAGTTTATAGCAATGTCCCAACAACTGTTTCTTTTGCATATGATAAAAAGAATAATTGGGGTTCAGAACATGTTGGCAAGCTATGGTGGGATACTAATAGTATAAAGTATTATGATAATTCACAAGGCAGCACTCTTGAAAACTTTACTAATTGGGGATTAGCATTTCCTGCTAGCACTGTAGCAGTATATGAATGGGTTGAAAGTGACCTATTGCCTAAAGATTGGGCAACTAGATATCCATTAAATCAACCACTCTATACTATCAATGATGTTTATAGTACAAAGGTAATAGTAGATAATGCTACTGGTTTAACAGTGACAAAGTATTATTTCTGGGTAAGAAATAGTACTAGAGTCAGTGCCGATAGCAATCGACCAAGTGCATTTGAAATACAAACTGCTATTGCAAATCCAAGAGTCAGTAATGAACCGTTTGCTGCAGTAATAAACTCTAGTGCTATTGCTATATATAATGCTCAAAGTTTAATAACTAGCAGTACCAATCTAGTAGTTGAATATAAAAATATTACTAAACCACAGCTTACTCACAGCGAATGGACAATGTTCGATGATGGTACTGACTTGGGAATTGCTGTAGAATTTATTAATAAGCTAAACGATAGTCTAACAGGTCAAGATAGTAGTGGCAGAATTGTTCCTGATCCAATGCTACCAATTGGTCAAAAGTATGGCATGAGCATTAGACCTCGCCAAAGCTTATTCAATGACCAATATACTGCAAGAAAATTATATATTGAAGAAATTAATTCAATATGTCAAAAATATCCAATGGTCTTTACGCGTGGTGATGCGGTAAATGCACTTAATAATTTTGATCCTATTCCTACATCTGACATGTATAAAAATTCAGTTGCTAATATAACAGAATTAGGATACTTGGATAAAAATACATATAAAGCAGGTGATATTGTTCTTGTGCTATCTGATAGCACAACATATAATAGTGGCTGGAGTCTATATCAATTAAATGTTGCTTTTCCAAATACAAGAACATGGAACATTTATCAAGTTCAAAAATATAATGTGAACAATTATTGGAGTTATGCTGATTGGTACAGTGCTGATTATAGTTCTGATAATCCAATTACACATATTATTAATTCAGAAGCAGAACTTAGAAATTTAAGTTTAAATGTTAATGATATAATTTATATTAAGAATAGCACCAATAATGGTTGGAAGATAGTTATTGTTCGCAACACATCATTGGAACTGCTTGCTCAGCAGAATGCTACTATTCAGTTTAATTCAAAACTTTATAGTTTAGCTGATAGTGGTCAAGGTTTTGAAGGCAGTAGTCTAGAGGCAACTGGTTTTGCAACGGATAGTAGTCTTGAATTTTCTATCGTGTTTAAAACTATACAAAATTTATTACTAACAAACGAATATAGAACTGAGTTCAAAACAGTTATTAAATTAATGATTGATACAGTTGCAACACAGCACCTTCAAACTGATTGGTTAATGAAGACAAGCTTAATTGACATTTATCATCGTGTGCGTGGGCTTGATGCGTTGCCAGTTTATCTACCGCAACCAGAAAGTATTGTGGTTGATTTCTTTAATGAAGTGAAACCATTCCATACTAAGTTAAAGCAATATATTGCAAAATATGATAACAGCAATAATTTAGATTATGCCTATACAAGTTTAACAGATTTTGATTTGCAACCATACTATAATAATTTTAGTAAAAGCTATCGTAGTCCGCAACTAAACAATCCACTTGATACAACTATTTTATCAACTCAATCAGTTTATCAACCTTGGATTGCTAATCATGGATATTCAGCATCAAGAGTTGATGTAATTAATAGTGGAACTGGTTATACTGGCGCTACAACTGTTACAATCGATGGCGATGGAACTGGTGCAACTGCAAAAGTTTATATTCAAAATACAGGCGTACTAGAAATTTTAGTTACAAACGGCGGTGTCGGATATACTTACGCTAACGTTACTATACATGGAACAGGAACAGGCGCAAGTGCAGTAGCAATTATTAATAATGGGTTAGTTCGTAGTTTAAACACCTATATTAAATTTGATCGTTATAGTTATTTCAATAATATTCAAGATTGGGCAGCAAATACTGCATATAATATTGACAATGTTATTGTATATGCAGCGCGTCCGTATCGTGTTATAACTGCGCATACAAGTACTACTACATTTGATTATCCTAAGTTCTTGCCACTTGTTGTTAAAGTATGGTATCCATTCACAGAATATGCACTTGATGATATTGTAATTTACAAGAACACCAGTTATAAATCAATAGCACCATTCACTAGTGATGAGTTGTTTGATACTAACAACTTGGTTGTTTATAATGGATTGTGGTTAGATAATGCTGCTGACCGTGTTTGGGCATATTATAGTCCAACAGTTGGCATGGCTGGTCGTGATTTAGCCCAAGTTATGATTGGTATGGAATACAGTGGTGTTGGTATTAAAGGACCAGATTTTAAACAATCACCTTATTATGATATCAATAACTTTGATAGCATACCATATGACTATATTACCAAAGATGTTGAAAATGTGCTTGATGTATATGGTTCGCAATCTGAAGATACCTATATACGCAGCAATTTTACTGATTCTGGTTTAGGTTTTAGACCAGAAGATATTGATATAAATGGTGGTAAATTTGTAGATCAATATAGCACTCATTCGCCGGAAGAATTTATTCCTGGTATCATGTACGATACTTTAGATATTAAAGTGCGAACACTGCCAGTTAGTGATGGTGCTGCTGGGTTAAAGATTTTCACCGTTAATTACAATAATATCAACTCTTTTAGCTTTGATTCTGCTGCAACAGGTGTTACATGGCCAATTGGTGGTATTGAAAAATTCTTTATCATTGACAGTGTTAAAAAATCACCTATTGCTGAAGGATTGGATTATACAGTTAATTGGCAAAATAAAACAATTAATGTAAATTATACTCCTACACGTGGTACATATTGGTATGTTGTAATGTGGGGTAGTACTGGCAAGAGTCCAGTGTTTGACCAAGATTACGTGGCAGATGGTGTTCAAACTGATTTTGATATCGCTGACAATGTATTAACTGCAGTAGAGCAAGCATATGTCAAATTAAATGGACAAAGTGTAAGCAATTGGACACTTGTTAATAAAATATTAGATGGAAAAAATATACTGGCGGTTCGATTTAATACAGCACCGAGTGCAGGCAGCTATATTCAAGTTCATCTATACAATTTTGCTATTGGTCAGAGAGCATACAGTGAAGTATATGAACAAACCTTTAATATAAGTGCAGTAAATTATCCAACTGGTTATAACTTTACGCTTACTAATCCAGAAGAGTATATACAGCCAATTAGTGCTTATGCAATTGTGCGATTAAACGGCAGTGATTTGGTTCCTCCGCAACAAAGTTATTATACAGGAGATGCAACAACTACTGCATTTAGTATGACAACTTCATGGAAAACTAATATTGCTGGATTGCAAGACGGTGAAATAATTGTTACTGTCAATGGCAAAACCGCAATTAAAAATATAGATTATACCATATATCATGATCCTGCAAACCTAGTAATGCCAGTTATTAACTTTACTGTTGCTCCTAATTTAGGAAGCAAAATTGTAATTAGTGATAGCAATTATAGTGACTTTAAGATATATGATGGCAATCAACTTTGGTTAAATCCATCACTTATTGTTCCAACAGGCAGTATATTAACTGTTCTTACTCAAGGCAATCATGATGTAAATGCACAATATACTAAATTGTTTAGCGGCTCTAGCGCAAATTCAAACTTTGTTGATGATGGTTTGGATAGCTTTGGATTTGATAGTTTAGGTTTTGATGCTGAATTAAATAATATCCTTTCTGGAAATATAAATTATAATCTGCCATATCCTGTCAGTGATATTAATAATATATACGTAACGTTTAAGGCTCTACCTACTTCAAGTGGCGGTTTGACTCTTATTCCATATCAGGATTTTATATTAACTACACCTACAACTTTGACTTTAAGTGGTAATTTACAAATCAATCCTAATAGTACAATTATCGTGCGTATATTTGGTCAAAACATTCGAGAAATAGCAATTGAATATCGCATTTTTAAAGATATTCAAGATGTTACTAGATATTATGCAATTAGACCAAGTAGAAGTACTACACTTGTACGAGACCTTAATCCTATAGACCATTGGATTTATTGTGAATCTGTTGCTAATTTACAAAGTCCTGATCCAAATACTAATACACCTGGTATTGTAATAATTGATGGCGAACGAATTGTATATTCAGTAGTTGATGTAATCAATAACCGTTTGGGTGGTTTGCGTCGTGGTACAGCAGGTACAGGAGCGGCTATTCATCAAAGTGGAACTCGTATTGTAGATAGCAGTAGTACTTTGGAAATACCAAATAGTCGTGATATACTTGTTACAGTGCCTGATTATACAAACGTTCAAAATTATTCAAACAGCAAAATATACATTAGAAATTCTGTTGTATCATATAATGGAAAATTGTATCAGTCAATTAACCAAACAGTAGGAAACTTACCAACTGATAACACACATTGGAAATTGGTCGATAACTTTAATCAAGGTCCAACTTACTTGAATAATCAATATAATGCAAGTATTCTTATCAATCCTGGTCAAAATTTCAAACAAGGTAAATTTTTTACTAATATTGGTGAAAGTTTTCAAGTAAGTAATACTCAACAAGCAACTTTTATTAGGCAAGCATAATGAATAATAGCACCGTAAATAAACCAATAAATAACACTACAGAAAACGCAGGAAAAACAAAGATGACCAAACCTAATGAACAATCAGGTATTTTATTGCAAGGACACATAAAAATACATGACCCAAAAACAGGAGAGGTATTTGTTAATAAACGCAACGCAATTCATTATGAAAATTTCTCATTGTCTCTTGCACAGGCAATGAGCAATAATCAACAAGGTTGGATTAGTGAAATGGCATTTGGAAATGGCGGAACATCCGTTGATCCTACTGGTGTTATAACTTATCTTCCAACTAATACAAGTGGTAGCAACAGTTCGCTTTATAATCAAACTTATTACAAGGTAGTTGATCCTAATTCAATCTACAATCTTGATCCAACACGCAATAAAATTGAAATTCGTCACACTACCGGCACTGTGTATAGTGATATCTTTATTACTTGTACGCTAGATTATGGCGAACCAAATGGACAGCAGGCATTCGATAATACTACTAATTTAAATGATTCATTTGTTTTTGATGAACTTGGATTGAAAGCATGGAATGGCAATAGCGTAGATGCTGGTAATTTAATTACTCATGTTATTTTTCATCCAATTCAGAAAAGTTTAAATCGTCTTATCCAAGTTGATTATACAGTGCGTGTGCAAACTTTAACCAACCTAACATCACAGGTATAACCAATGACATTTTACATTAATCATACCAACTCAACACCATTGGCAACAATACAAGACGGTACAACTAATACTACCGCTACAAGTATTACTCTTATTGGAAAAAATTTCCCAACATATGGTTCATTGTTAAATCAAAATTTAGTAAGCATGTTAGAGAATTTTTCTAACACAACTAGTCCAAATAATGCTCTCATCGGCCAACTATGGTATGACAGCGGAAACAATCTATTAAAATATTATAGAGGCGGCAACACAGCGTCATATTGGCAAGATTTACCAAATATTCTTTTCAGTAGCACACTGCCATCCAATCCTCAACAAAATGATTTGTGGTGGGATAGTACTAACCAACAGTTGAAATTTTTTGATCAGTTAAATTGGATTACAATTGGTCCGCTTACATCATATGATGGTTTAAATCGTGTCAGTGGAACTAATAGTTTTATTGTGCAGATTGGTGGTAATAATAATTTTATTGTTGATCCTTATGGACGTGTAAGTGCGCCATATAATCCTGTGTTGCAGCTTATTGGTGCTACGGGTGCTACTACAAGTAGTGGATTAAATTCACCAAATACTATAACCAATACTGCGCCATCGTTGAATACTGGAAGTTGTTTTAATACGACTACAGGACAATTTACATGCCCTATTGCTGGAATTTATCAAGTAGGTGCAAGTTTATCTACTATTGGAAATCCTTCAAGTCCAAATAATCAAATTAATACTACGCTTAAATGGTGGAAGAATCAAGCAGATTCAGGTATCTTAGCATCAGTAATCAGTGAAAACGTTGTTACAAGTGGTGGAGGCAGTGTTTCTTCCAAAATTCCACTTACCGCTAGCGGATATTTGCAATGTAATGCAGGCGATACTTTACAATGTGTATGGGTTGGTGACCAAAATGACCAAATCGATAACAATACTGTAAATGTAAGCATTAGATTAGTATCATAAACCCATAAATACTTTGTGGGAAGTGCGCAATGGCATCGTATGTAGTTAATAAATATAATGGTTCGCAGCTAGCAATCGTAGCAGATGGAACCGCCAATACAAGTGCAACAAGCTTGACATTAATTGGTCACAGTTTAACAAACTATGGCACGGCACTTAATGAAAATTTTGTATATCTATTAGAAAATTTTAGTAACTCTGCTGGCAATTATCCGCTTAATCCGCTACAAGGTCAGCTTTGGTGGGACAATACATACAAATACCTAAACGTATATGATGGCACAACTTGGCGCACAGTGTATGGCGCATTATCAAGTTTAACTGTCAATACTTCGGTTGCATTTACCAGTATTACAACTACTAATGGCGGTCAAGTAAGCGGTTATTTAACTGGCGCTATTGGTGCTAACACTGCAAATAGCGGTGTTTTTACAACGGTAACTGCTTCAACGGTAGCTGCTGCTACAGTAAATGCGGGTACAATTGGCAATAGCGGTGCAACATTAACTGGTGCAACTTTATCTACAACAAGCACAATAACTGCGCAAGGAACTATTTCTGCACCTATAGTAAATGCCAACGTAGTTGGTAATGTTGGTTCGTCACATTATGGAACCGTTGCAACTAATGCACAACCATTTATTACAAGTCTAGGTACACTATCTTCTCTTAATGTCGGTGGTAATATATTATTAAGTGCTGCTGGTGCTAAAATTACATTTAATACTGGCGGTGGAACTATTGCCAACAATATTGGTAATTCACTTCAGTTTTATACTGATGGCGGCACTACTGAATTAATGCGTCTTGATAATACTGGTAATCTTAATGTTTATGGTGGAGCAGTTCGATCAGGCACCATTAATGCTGCAACTATTGGCAACAGTGGTGCTATATTTACTGGTGCTACTGCAACTTTTAATGGTGGTCTTTCACAGGTTGCTACGAATTTCAATACAAATCCAGCAAGTCAAGATGCGGGTAGAATATTTGCAATATATAATACTAATTATTTGCCAGGCGCAAGTTATAGTAGCAGTGATAACAGAATATTTGATTTTGGGGTTCAAACAGGAAATATTGCATATGTAAGAACAGGTGGTGCAAATGGGTTACAATTGAATGCAGGCGGTAATGGATTTAGTTTCAACAATTCTATATTACCTAGTTCAAATACCAGTATTAACATTGGTAGTACGTCTAATTATTGGAACAACGCATATGCTGTTAATTTCTTTGGAACAAGTACAACGGCAAAATACGCCGACTTGGCCGAAAAATACTTACCTGATGCTGATTATGATATTGGTACTGTTATGATGGTTGGAGGTGTTGCTGAAGTAACACAACACAGTGGTGCTAAAATTCGTGCTATTGGCGTAATCTCTGCATATCCTGCATATAAGATGAATAGCGATCTTGAAGGTGGTGTTTATGTAGCACTTAAGGGACGAGTTCCTGTCAAAGTTATTGGTCCAGTTACAAAAGGACAAGCACTCATTGGCACGGCACATGGTCTTGCAGTTGCACAAACTGATGATAGTCAATGGATGTTTGCAATTGCATTGCAAGATTACAATGACAATAGTATTGGTTTAGTAGAGGCAGTAATATTGTAACGAGTTGTCACTCACTTTAACAATAAATAATAAAGAAATCAGGTGGGAAGATGTCTTATAATATTAACGTAGCCACAGTTGGAACCTTAGTTATTGCAGACGGTACTAAGAATAATAGTACTAGTTTGACTCTTGTTGGTAAAAATTATCCTGGTTATGGTACTTATATTATCCAAGATTTAGTAAATCTGCTACAAAATTGGACAGGAACCAATCAACCAGCAAGTCCAGTTACTGGACAACTTTGGTATAATACAAATAACAACGTATTACAAATTTATACTGGCACGGTTTTTAAAAATATAACATGTGTTACTAGCGGAACTTCTTTTCCAACAGTATCTAACCAACAAGGTGATTTGTTTTATAAAAGCGATGATCAACAACTTTATATCTATAGCGGCACTGCTTGGATACTTTTAGGACCATCATATACTAGTGCGCAACAAAAAACAACTGCAGTTGCTGCGTTTGTTCCTGACAATGGAAATGCACTGCGTTCTGTTTTGGAACTTTGGGTTGGAAACCATCTTACTGGTATCGTAAGTAAAGATTCCTTTACACCTTCTTCAACTTTTATAGCAGCAAATCCTGGATTTCAAACTATTAGTCCAGGTTATAACGTCGATGCTAATCTTTTTGGCGGTGTTGGAACAACTATCACTGGCACATTAATAACAAACGCACAGCCATATATTACTAGTATTGGTACATTAAGTTCGCTAAGTGTTAGCACACCAATCATTGGTACTATCATTAATTCACAGTATGTTACTGCTGGCGTACAAGGAAATATTACCGCTGTCGGTACATTGTCTGGCTTATCTATGGGCGGTTCTATTACTACTACTGGCAATGGAAACTTTAATATTGGATCAAGTTCTAATAAATTTGGAGTTGTTTATGCAACTGCCAGCAGCGCACAATACGCCGATTTGGCAGAAAATTATATTTCAGATGATGTTGCCGATCCAAATGCTATTATGATTATTGGTGGTGATGAAGAAGTAACCCCTTCTACAGTATCACATGATCCACGTGTTATTGGCGTTATGTCACAAAATCCAGCCTATCTTATGAATACTGCAATAGACGGTATTGGTAGCGCAATTGCACTTACTGGACGAGTTCCTGTTCGTGTAAAAGGACCGATTGATCGAGGTGATTGTGTTGTAAGTAGTGATATTATGGGTGTCGGTGAGAAGTTAGATATGTATAGATATACACCTGGTTGTATTGTTGGTAAAGCATTGGCGGCTATTAATGATGATAGCATACAAACAATTGAAGTAGTAATCGGTGTAAGATAAGGAAATAATATGTCAGTAGTTGCAGTATCATTTTATAAAGTAGATGGCACAGAGATTCCACAAAATAGTATTGTAGTGTTTGGTGGTGATCGTGATATTGAATTAAGCACCACTTCGCATGATCCACGTGTTGCTGGCGTATCAATTGACCCATCTGCTGACCCAGAACTTGTGCTAACTAACTTTGGTTATTTTTCTTGCGAAACATATGCGGTGATTGGTCGTGTTGGTGTGCAAGTAAAGGGACCGATT
>Ga0208389_1000647_pt1 | contig 16450 bp, 27 predicted proteins | sample CryBogCBH12Aug09_FD_184625 | JGI IMG/M metagenome (GOLD analysis project Ga0208389, IMG submission 184625) | Freshwater microbial communities from Crystal Bog, Wisconsin, USA - CBH12Aug09 (SPAdes) (version 2) | ecosystem: Environmental > Aquatic > Freshwater > Lake | place: Crystal Bog... | reverse complement strand
GCACTCGGTATCGCGCAGACCGGTCAGGTTTGTATTCCGTAGAAAACCCCAAGCACATTAAGGCGTTGAAATCAGAAGGCTTTACTGAGGAGAACCTAGCTCGCTATGAGCAAGGTGATGCTCAACGCGGGTACACTTGCACTCAATGCGGTTTCGGATCATGGTTCAGACTATGTTCTCGTTGCGGGCATGAATACGACTCCACGCCTAAAACAGACGGAGATTAAGAATGACATCAGCAGTATCGCCTATCACCCAATTTCAGTCAGGCTCATATCTGACGATTGCTGAATACAAAAACGCTCCGACAGCGATTGACATCAACAATCTGGTAGTAGGCGGTACTTCTGCCCAGCAAGACGCGGAATTAGCATCAGTTATCCAGCGCGCTTCGTCCTTTATTGACATCTATGTCAATCAGCCGCTTATTGCTCAAAACTTCACCGAGCAATCTCGTACCCGCATGACGCAAGAGGGATTTCTCGTTATCTCCCCGGACTACAACAATGTGGTCGCGCTCAACTCTTTAGCCTATGGCGCTACCCCGACAAACCTTGTCACAGTAAGCTCGACATCCCTACAAAACTGCTGGTTCGAGAAGTCGCAAATTATCTACCCGCTGAGCCAGCTAGGTACGACCTACTCCTCACAAGGCCCACTATCCTTCGGCTTCCCGCCAGCCTCGCGCTCGCGCATTTACGCCGCATATAACTACACGGCAGGCTACTGTAATGGCCTCATATCCTCAGCTACAGCCGGTGCTTCATCCTTCACCATGATTGACCCCATTGGTTTGACCGCCGGAACAGTTGTGACTATTTATGATGGCGCGAGCACCGAGCAGGTTGTTGTTTCTCCTTCTTATACTTACGGATCAACTACGGTCAATATCACAAGCACCCTCAAATACACCCACGCATCAGGCGTAGCGGTGGGCAATATGCCGCAGGCAGTTAAGCAAGCCGCCATCCTCATTACGACCGACTTCCTCAAAGTCCGTGGAGATAACTCTCTGACCATGGCAGTCACAACCCGCGCATCGTCTGGGCCAAGCGTTCAGTCCATCGTGGGATCAGATATCGAGCTGGCGAAGCAACTCCTCTCGCCATTCCGAAGGATGCGCTAAATGGCAGTTGGTCGCGTCCAACTTCGCTCCACGCTGTACTCATATCTTGTTGGCGCTGGTATTGACTCACTTAATCAGGTTTTCACTTCGTTTCCAAAACGCATCAACTATCAGGTTAATGCTTTGCCCGGACAGCTCAGTCGAGCAGCGGCCGTAATTTTTATCCAGAGCGAGCGCGAAACTCGTCTTGCAATCGGTGGTGCAACAAGTGGCTGGAAGCGCGTGGATTTCACCGTAATTTTGCAAATCTTCCATCACTCGGTACAAAGTAACGCCGAAGATGCAATGGCAGATTTTGATACACTAGTGGACAACATCAAGAACACGCTCCGAGCAAGCCATAACTTCGGTGATACATCGCAAGTCAATGTCTGGCAAGGCGCAGAACCTGTAATTGACTGTCTGTACGGAGAGCCGATTACCTCGGATAACGGGGCAACGGAAACCTTTGCAGAGATTCGATTCGATGTTACCCAAATGATTCAGGCATAAGGAGAACGATGGCCACATACCAATACAACGGCGATGAAGTGCGCGAGTTTCCAACTCTCGGACTTACAGTCAAGCCCGGAGACACATTCGAGTCTAAGGATGACATTATTTCAGCCGATGTCTCTCTCGCTTCTGCACCAAAGAAAATAACAACACCGTCAGCCCCGTCTGACTCAACCGTAGGAGCGTGAAATAGTGGCAGTACAAAATACCCACCGTTCGTATGTGGGAATCGCCAAGGAAACAACAAAGGGAACAGCAGTCACTACTCCGACCGCTTATATCCCCGTTATTGCGAACACCCTAAAGCCACAAGACATCTACACACCTCTCTACGATGAGGGCTTGCGCGGATCACTTGTTAAGAACTACAACTATATTCAGGGTCGCGTCCACTCAACTTTTGACTTCGGCGGCGCAGTATTCGCTGACACCATCATCTACCCTCTTGCCGGTGTTCTCGGTGAGGATGTTGTTTCAGGATCAGCTCCTTATGTCCATACCCTCGCAGTAAAGAACTCAGCTACAGCAGCGGCAGACTCACAGCCTTCTGCCTACACCATGCTTGACTTCTATGGCGCAAATGTGCGCGCATGGGCAGGACATCAATTCCACGACTTCTCGCTTAAGTGGAACGCAGACGGCTTGCTCGAATACGATGCAAAGTCCACAGGATGGCAGTCAGCTACCACCTCAACACCAACCCCTAGCTTCTCCACCGTTTTGCCTACCGCAGTCTGGTATGGAACTGTGAGCGTTGGTGGCACAGCTATCTCTAACAACACCATGGGCAACATTGACCTCAAGCGCCCTGTCACCCCTATCTACGGTATCTCCAATGTGCAGACTCCTTACTCTGTATTCGTTGGCGCTCTCGAAGTAACGGGCAAGGCCACCTTCCTCATGGAAAACGACACCCAGCTCACCAACTATCTGAGCAATACCCAGCCAGCGCTTGTCTTTAACTGGACAACAGGCTCGGGCGCAACTCAGACATCTATCCAAGCGACCATGACAAAGGGTGCTTACACACTCGCTGTTATTGAGCGCTCAAAGGATTTCGTTGAAGTGGTTGTTGATTTCAATGCCCAAGGCAACCTAACCGATGCTGGAACTGTTGGCTACTCACCAATCAAGTGGGTTGTTAAGAACGCGATAACCACCTCGGTCGCTTAACCTAGAACGCAGTAGCGGTGGCAGGTTGATTTGGTTCGCCTTCCGAAATCCCGCACCGCTACTGCCTAGTTTTGCTAGGATGCTCACAAGGCTACCAAGGAGGCACAATGTCAAAAAAGATTACCCTGCCATCAGGGGCAACAGTTACTATCAAAGATGCAATAGATCTTAAAGTCAAAGACCGCAACCGCATCATGCTCGCCGGAGATAACAAGGGTGAAGCAGAAAAGGGCATCGCTATCGGCAACGCTTTGCTTGCTGCAATTATTGAGGACTGGTCATTCGACCTTCTCGTTCCATCGGTCAAATCTGACTCTATTGACGAGCTGCCTATCAAAGACTATGTCGCTCTCATGGATGAGACCGCAAATGTCACCAAGGACTTGTTCCCTGAGTTGGCGGATACAGATAAAAACCGTTTGAACCCTGATAGCCCTTTAGACAGCTCCAACGCCTAAAGGATCGGCTGAAAGGATTCCAGCGGGTTGATGACCTGCTCTATCCAGACACCGAGTGGTTCTACTTTAAGTTTGCCGACAGATTTAGCTGGACACCCGAGCAGGTAGATAACCTGCCTGCCGGGAGAGCTGATTGGTTGTTAGCTATTGCTGATACCATCGAAGAAGTCAAAATCGAGCAGATGGAGAAGCGATGAGCGACAACCGCAACGAAGTATTTGCGGCGCTTAATGCTTGGCAAAACCGCATGGACAAAGCGGCTCAATTAGCAACCCGCGCGATCACCACAGAGCTATGGACGCAGGCGCGCAAGAATGCTCACGAGACCACTAACCCGCCGCGAACAGTGAACGGCCGACTTCGCTATAACCCGCACATCGGGCCTCGCGCCGGAGAAGGCCCTAACTATGCAACGGGCAACTTGTATCGAAACATCATTGCTGCCCCACCGCTTCGGCGTGGTTTTGCAACTTATGTGGCGAGCGTTGATTCAGGCGCTGACTATGCGCGAGCAGTAGAACTCGGCTCATCAAAGTGGACAAGTGGGGTAAAATACCCATATATGTATCCAGCTCGTGATGAACTTATCAACTCTGGTAAGGCCTCACAAATCGTTTATGGATACCTCACAGCAGCGATGGGAGCTTAAATGGCAGGTGAAGTCCCACCGTTAAATGTAGAGATTCTTGTTCAGCTTGCTAATCTGACTACAGCTGTTACCCAAGCCACCGAGGGCATGGCAAAAATTGGCGATGCTGCCAAGGCGCAGGAAAGCAAGTTTTCTTCATTAAAGACAGTCATGGCTGGAGTCTTTGGTGGCAACCTTTTGACTCAGGGAATGCAGGTTGTTGAGGATGGGCTGCGGGATGCTATCAAAGCAATCCAAGACACACAGGTAGCGACCGAGCGCTTATCTACTGCGCTTAATAATTCCAAACAAAACACAGCCGCTAACCGCGAAGAAATCGAGAAAACATCGGACAAGATGTCCACACTTGGTTTCTCTACCGCGCAAACAGAGTCGGCCTATGGCACTTTAATCACAGCAACAGGATCCGCAACAGAGTCCACAAAGCTGATGAGCATGGCTGCCGACCTTGCGCGATACAAGCACGAGGATTTGGCAACCGCTGCAGCTACCTTGGCCCGAGGAACAACGGGCTCAGCTAAAGCGTTCCGCGAGCTGGGCATCACGCTTGATACATCTCTGCCTAAAAATCAGGCAATCGCCAAGGCGTTCGATGAGTTAAATGGAAAAATCGGCGGGCAGGCTGTTGGATATACGCACACATTTGCCGGCGAGATGGAAGTCTTAAAGGCTAAGTTTGATGACATAGCAGTCAAGGTCGGCGCTGTTGTTATGCCAATCCTGACAAAATTCTTGGAGATTATTACCAAGTTTATTATTCCGGCCATCACGGACATCATCAAATACATGACCTACTGGGAGCGCCAGCTCATCAGCTTGTGGAATACGCACGAGGGATTCCGCAAAGTAGTCGTTGATGTTCTCAAAGTTGTTGTTGAAGGATTTGGCTACCTTCTCGGAGCGGTTGCAAAAGTTATTGACACCGTGGCAAAGATTCCTGTCCTCGGCGCTCCTTTTAAGGCAATGGGCAAAAGCGTTGATGAAGCAGCTGTATCTGTCGGCAAGTTTGGCCAAGGGTTAGATGACCTTGCCAACAAAAAGATTTCTATTGGTGGCAAGTCTTTAGCGGATCAGCTCTCAACGGCTGGGGTTTCGAGCGCTGGCGGAGATACAGGAGTTGCCGGTCAAGTAGCTGGCGGAGATGTTAGCAAAGCCGCAGTAGCCGCAGCCAAGAAATCTGCCGCTGCCGTTATTGCCGAAATGAAGAAGCAAACCACAGAGTTGATGAACGAGCAAAAGCAAGTCAAGTCTATCTACGACCAAATGAATGTGGACTTGCGCGATTATCAGACACAATACGAAAAGTTGGTTCAGACTCACAACGATGCAATAGCCAAGGCAAACCTGACTTTTAATCAGGCACAGGCTGCAGCACAACAGACTTTAGATCAGGCCAACCTCGCGGCAGCTGCGGCGAACAATGACGCTATCGCCAAACTGCAACAAGATGCCGCAAACAAGCAACTTGCCATTGTTCAGCAATCAGAGGCCCTGCTCACCAATGAATTTGCAAATGTCACGAAGATAGACCTTGGCAAGTCATTTTTCAGCTCGGGAACAACTAGCGGCCTCATTGACTCATTTCAGAGCCAGCTAAACGCCATGAAAACCCTTGCCACTGATGCTTCCAAGCTCGCCGGCCTAGGATATTCGCAGAACTTCATTCAGCAAGTTGTCGCACAAGGCCCACTCATGGGTGACCAAATGGCCCAGACTCTTATCAACGCTCAGCCCGGAACAACAGAGCAGATTCAGAACTTATTTGCACAGGTGCAGGATGCTTCGACAACAGGATTGAACGGTCTCGCGGATCAGATGAATCAAGGCGGCAATCTGGCAACTCAGGCTCTTATTGACCAATACAACAAAGTCACTACAGACCTTAACGCTTCGATGGCAACCCAAGCCGATGCTTTCAACGATGTTCTTGCTAAAAACAAACTGGCTTACAACGACTCCGTGGCCAAGGCTCAGCAAACCCTGCAGGATTCGCTCGCAGCATCGCAACAGGCTTTTGACCAAGCAGCCACGGCGCTTCATGACTCCACCATTACGAAGCTAAACGATTTGCAGACCAAGCTTGAAGCGGTTGCAGCTTCCATGGCCGCGGTCAATGGCACGGGCGTTTCGATGAGCAGCATGGCGCTCGCTGGCTCTGTTGCAACGCCTTATCTTTCAGGATCGGCGGCCTTGCCAACGACCGCATCAAGCGGACCTGCGGTTGCTTACACGCAGAACAACTACATCTCGACCCCTGTTTCAGCGAGTGACATCGCATCGGCTACCTATGGCGCTCTCACCTATGGAGTGGCTCAGGGAATCGCCTCAAAACTTAATGCAGGGAAGGCTTACTAATGGCTACCGTTACCTCGCTTAATTACTATTCCTTCGCCTTTAACGGTTTCGTATTCGGCGGAGCTAACTCGCCTTATCAAATCCTCTCTGTTGATGGGCTTGAATCGCTGCCCAATATCCGCAATCAGGATGACAACAGAGGCTATGCAGACGGTATGTTCACGGGCAACGATTTTCTTTCAGGCCGCACGGTGACCATCACCATCAACACCTTCGCAAGCACTGGCTATTCAGCTCAGGCTAACTTCAACTTATTACAGGCCGCACTCTTGCCTCAGACCAGCGGCACGACCCCGCTTCAATTCCAGCTCTCTGCCGCCGGCGGTTTGCAACGCCTGAATGCTCGCGTTCGCACAAACAAGACCGTTGTTGATCCAAATTACACCTACGGCTACATTACTTCGCAATACACATTCTTTTGCGCCGACCCTCGTTATTACGATGACACGCTACAGACTGCAACCCTCGCCGTTGGTAACCCTCTGGGCCGTCAATATAACCGCACCTACAACCTCTCCTATGGCGGCGGCTCCTCGACCCTTACAACGACCGTCAATAACGCAGGATGGGCAACCACATACCCTGTCATAACCCTCAACGGCCCTATCACCAACCCGACCCTTGGTAATAACACGCAAGGCACTTACATTACGATTCAAGGAACTTACGCAAACACCGACACCATCGTCATTGACTTAGATCAGAAACTCATCACCCTCAACGGAAGCCCTGCCCGCAATTTGATTAACGGCGGCTCAAACTGGTTCTCTGCTCCACCGAGTAATAACTCTTTCTTCCTATCTGGAACAGGTACACTTATCGGCACTACGGCTGCGACCATTACTTGGCGCAACGCGTACATCTAAGGAGAAGCAATGGCATTACGCACACCCCCAAGTTGGCTGCAAAATGGAAGCCATCCTGCGGAAAACGACCGCCTAACTACCCAGACAATCTGGAAAACCTCTGGAATTATTAACTCAACCGATTTAGCGGTTACCCAAAACTCTCCTGCCGGTATGTCCGTTCTTGTCGCTTCTGGCTGGGCTGCAATCGTTGGAACAACGCAGTCCAACATGGGCACATACATGGCCTATAACGATGCCACGACAACTCTCACCGTTTCCACGGCTAACCCATCGAACCCACGCATTGACATCGTGGTTGTGACCGTCAATGATGCTTACTACACGGGATCGCTGAACAATGTTACTTTTCAGGTAATCGCGGGAACCCCTGCCGCTTCTCCCGTAGCTCCTTCGACTCCCGCTAACTCGCTTCTCCTAGCGACTATCGCAGTAGGTGCGGGTGTTACTTCTATCGTTACCGCGAATATCACCGATAACCGCGTTAAATCTACTTCGCCTATCTCGTACTCGGGTATGAGCATTAACGCGCAGACGGGTACGACCTACACCCCTATTCTCGGAGATAACGGAAACTTCGTTACTCTTACTAACGCCTCGGCTATTACCGTAACTATTCCGCCTAACTCCTCGGTCGCTTTTCCAGTAGGTACTCAACTTAACTTTAGCCAGAACGGAGCGGGGCAGGTTACCTTCTCGCAAGGATCGGGCGTAACTATTACCTCAACAGGCGGAACGGCTTCTGCGCCTAAGACTCGCGTGCAATATAGCGCGGCAACGGCTATCCAAACGACCGCGAATAACTGGTTAATCGTAGGTGACCTTGCGTGATAATTCCGGGCATTCTTGCCTCTGGAATATCGGGGCATTTGGGCGGTAACTACACTTCGCTCCAAACCGTAACCGTTGGTTCGGGTGGGGCAAGCGCAATTAACTTTTCTTCTATCCCAAGCACTTATACTCATTTGCAGATTCGTTATATTGTTAAAGGTTCTGGTTCGACAGGCATAGGTGGCGCGCCATGGAGATTTAACAGCGATTCTGGAACAAACTATACTTGGCACTATTTAGTTGGAGACGGTTCTAGTGCCGCGGCTGGTGGTAATGGAACCGGACTTACATCAGGTAACTGGGGCGAAACTTATGTTGATGGAACAGTAGGCGGTATTTACACCGTTGGAATTATGGATATTTTAGATTACGCAAGCACAAACGCAAGCACAAATAAAAATAAAACTATCCGTCACTTTTTTGGCGAAGATATGAACGGTTCGGGTAAGGTTGAGTTTTTTAGCGGCTCTTGGTTAAATTCTTCTACTGCCGTAAATGCTATCAACTTTACTATAAACGGCGGTAGCACAACGATTACTCAGTATTCTCAATTTGCACTTTACGGGGTGAAATAATATGGCTAGCGCACCAACATATACACCGATTGCAACGCAGACCGTTAGCGGTTCATCAACTAATGCCGTTACTTTTAGTTCAATTCCTAGCACATACACTGATTTGATTATTTCCGTTAATGCTGGTTCATCATTTAGTTCTAGCGCAGATGCTTACCAATTATCTTTCAATGGTGCTTCTACTGGATTATCAGTTACCAGATTGTATGGCAACGGTTCATCAGCATCTAGCGATAGATATTCAACGCCTTATGCTGGCTGGTTAAGCACAACGGTTGGCGGCTCTGACACGATTCATATTATGAATTACGCCAACACTACAACATACAAAACTGCAATTACTCAAAGTTCTAGTGCAGGTTCTTATGCTATTGCTGGCGCAACAGTTGTTTTGTGGCAAAGCACTGCTGCTATCAACTTAGTAAAAATTTCTGATACTTCTGGTAATTTTTTATCTGGTAGCACTTTTACTATCTACGGTGTATTGGCGGCATAAATGGCAACTTCAACATATAACCTCATCGCAAACCAAGTAGTCGGTTCTGGTGGAGCATCTTCGGTTGTTTTCTCGTCAATTCCAACAACCTATACAGATTTGCTAATTAAATGTTCGACTCGCACCACTTATACGGGTGGTTCTTCTGGACTTTATATTGTTTTTAATAGCATTAACACGGGATATTCCGATATTGTTGTTTACGGCAATGGCTCTACTGTTTCAAGTTATAAAGACACAAATCAAGCAATAGTAAACGCAGGCGCCTCGCAAAATTCTGCATCAACAGCCAACACATTTGCATCTACGGATATTTATATTCCTAATTATCTGTCAAGCAATTATAAATCGCTAAGCGGCGAAACGAGTGTAGAAAATAACGCTGCCTATACGGGAACATATATTTTTTTTAATGCTGGCGTAATGGCTAACACGGCGGCAATAAGTTCAATCACGCTTACCGCTGATGCTTCGTTCGTTCAATACTCAACCTTCTATCTCTACGGCATTAAAAACTCATAACTAAGGAGCAACAAACATGGCAGATGTAATCGAAGTAAATTGCGAGACCGGCGAAGTTACTACCCGTCCTCAAACAGACGAAGAAATCGCCGCCGCTAAAGCCGCCGCCGCACAAGCCGAGGCAGACGCTAAGGCTAAGGCTGACGCTGACGCCGCTATCGCTAAAGCTAAGGCTTCGGCTCAGGCTAAGTTAGCCGCTCTCGGTCTAACGGCTGATGAGGTCGCTGCTCTAGTAGGCTAGGGCAATGGCCACCTCGTATCGTTACCTTTTAGCGGATCTAGTCACCAATCAGGTTTTAGCTGAGCTTCCGCTAACGGGGGTCAATTTCGGTCAGCAATTAAACGCCGCGGGCACAATGACGGCGCACTTGCTGGTCTCTGGCGTGAATACCGCTGGGCTGAATGTCCTCAACGGCTCGATTCCGGGCCGCACGGCGATTTATGTGGATCGCAACGGCATCTTGGTCTGGGGCGGCGTTCTATGGCAGCGAGAGTATGGCTCAACAGACCAGAGCATCAAGCTCACGGCCCGCGAGTTTCTTTCCTATTTTGAGCGCCGGCGCATCACAACAGGCTCAGGAACGGCCTACGGCGCATTGGCGTACACGGGCATTGACCAGCTGCAGATTGCGCAATCGCTCATCTCTAACGCACAGAGCGCGCCGTCTGGAAACATCGGCCTGCTCTACAACCAAGACCCGCTCTCAACTAGCACATCGGGTATCACGCTGTCTCGGGTTTATTACAACTACGAAGTAAAGACAGTTTTCAACGCCGTTTCGGATTTATCTAAACAAACAAATGGCTTCGACTTTGAGATTTCTGTCTATTATGACGGCGGCGGCAACCCTGCCAAATCCTTTAATACTTACTATCCGCGCGCAGGCGTTATGTATAGCGCGACAAACCCTAATGCTCCCGTGTTCGAGCTGGGCGGCAACATTTCAGAGTACACATATCTTGAAGATGGCTCAAAGGCCGTCAATCAAATCTACGCGCTGGGCGCTGGCTCAAACGAAGGCAAGCTCATCAGCATCGCCAACAGCGCTTCCAAGCTCTCCTCTGGCTGGGCATTGCTAGAAGATCAGGCCAACTATTCTGACATTACCGACCCCACCGTTCTTTCGGGCCTTGCCACGGGTCAAATCAACGCGGTTTCTTATCCTCCGATTACCCTCAAAGTTGTTGCTCCTCCGTATGTAAATCCAACATTCGGCACTTATGAAGTAGGCGATGAGGTTCGCGTTCGCATCACTGACGCGTTCTTCCCTAAAGGCTACGATGCCATATTCCGCATTATCGGACTATCCGTTGCGCCCGGCGAGGATGGCCCTGAAAGAATTACGCTGACCCTCACGACAGGAACTTACTAATGGGATACATCAACCACGCACCTGACATCCGTGAAATTATTGAGGACTTAAAAGCACGCCTGCGTAAGCTAGAAACGGCGCAGCGCTTCACCGCGCCTAGCGTGACCACTGATCCAACGAACCCTCGCATCGGTGACATCTGGCTGAATACAACTTCTAACACTCTTAAGACCGTAGATAAAAACGGTACAATTAGAACAATCAACTGGACATAACAACTCATCCGTAAGGTGCAACTATGGTATTTTGGAACAACGCCTCGACCGTTAGTAACGCAATCTGGGCTATCTTGGAAAGTCTGGTAATAATCGGCGCACCTTTGTTTTGGCTAAACCGTAATTTTAAGAAAATGGATAAGCGCTTATCGCGCATTGAATACCAGCTATACGAAAACGGCGGCGGGTCTATGAAAGACCAGCTCAACCGTCAGGATACCGCACTGCACGAGCTGCAGATAAATCAGGCAGTTATTAAGACCAAGTTGGAAATTTGATGGATGCTCATGACCAAGTGGTTACGAACAGTTACATTGTTCATTACCCACCGCACGAGCCGCGCGAAAGCGACCCGAATTACAAAGATTTTAACGCTTACCGCAACGCCACAAAAGATACGGCTCAATGCTCAGTCGGAAGCCATCGAGCCGATTTCTCCGATTGCGCTGGAGGACTAGAGCTTCATCACGCACACATTGAATTTAGCCTGCAAAACGGCGTGGACTTGAAATGGCTAGAAGCTGATTATCCCGGAGTTTCTAACCCCGATGAAGTCGGAAAGTGGATAGAATCAGCGGAGAACCTGCTATGGCTCTGCGAAAAACACCACCGAGGGGTCGGGGGCATTCATCACGCCACCGCGAGTGATTTCGAGGCCGAAAAGTATGTTCGCAACCTAATCGGAAAGAAGGATGCACATGGCAAAACTAAATCTTAAAATCACCGCAAAAGAAAAGGCGTTAGGCGAGCACTATATCTACGGCATCATCGCCGCGGGATACGGTGCGTATCAACTTGATCCGCACGCTTCCGTCAAGAAGCTCGTCACCGAGGCGCTAGTCGCAGGATTGCTCGCGCCTATTTTGGCTCGTATCAACCCTAAGTCTTTGGTCAATACCATCGTTGCAACGACAGGAGCGCCGGAAACTATCGTTGCGCCTGCCGTGAACGCGGCGATTGCCGAGGCCGATAAGGTCGTGAAGGCCGATACCGCTAAATAGTAAAATGAAATCAGACCCCGCTCCTTGTGGGCGGGGTTTCTGACTTTCGGGGGATAAATGTCTACTGGTCTTGATGTTCTCAATGTGGCACGAAGCCAGATTGGATTTCACGCGGGCGCGCAGGAAGAAAACCCCTATGGGATTTGGTACGGAATCCCTAACGCTCCCTATTGCGCTATGGGAGTTTCGTGGTGTTTCGCGCAAGTCGGGCTCTCTAATCTCATCGCTGCTCAAACCCCTAAAGGATTTGCCTATAACCCCGCAGCTCTCCCATGGTTTCAGCGCCAAGGACTTGTTGTAAATAAATACCAAGGACAGCCCGGCGATTTAGTTTTCTATGACTGGAACTCTGATGGCGTTGTGGATCATGTTGAGATATTAGAAGCGGCATCGCCTGACGGAATCACGACCATCGGATTTAACACAGGCAACCCTAACGACTCCATTCATGAAAGCGGATGCTTCCGAGTCCATCGGCCGTATCTCTTTATTGCGGCGATTGTCCGACCTCGGTATCCCGTGGCACTCAAACCCGCTTCTAAGGGCATGGCTAGCAAGAAGGCCACAGCGGTTGTTGGTGGCACAGGCACAGCTATCGCTGGCGCAACGGGGATGATTCATAACGGAATGACTTCAACGCCAACACCGACTAAAACGCCAACAGTCTTCATCGCTCCCCCATTTCCCGCAGACCCAACGGCGTTTAATCTCGGACAAAAAAGCGATGCAGTCGTGGCTGTAGAAAAGGCGCTATTAAAGGCTGGGCTTCTGCCGACTCAATATGTCACGGGGATAATGAACACCCAGACCCAGAGCGCGTTAATAAAATACGAGGCAAAACAGGGCATTAAAGTCACGGGCGCTCTGCCCCAGATTATCTATGACGAGCTAAAGGGGTCGTTGTGAAGCATATAAAGTTTCATATATTCGATGCCAAACAGCTCACGATAGCCCTCACGGGCGCGTTTAGCACATGGGCGGCTACAGGCTTTCAGCACGACCTCGCGCACCTTGGCTACATTCTTGTGGGCTTTATCACCGGCGGGTTAGTTTCGCATAATCCCAATGTCAGCCCCGACTCTCATATCCAGACTCCCTATCAGCCGAACATGGATGACGGAGGATCAACCCTCAAACCGATTGTCATTCCGCAAGACCCCTACAAACCAGAAGGCACGGATGTAAAGAGGGTCATCCAGATAAACAGCGGGATTGTCAAATAACCCTGTAGCCACAATGTAGCTACAAAATATGCGGTCGGGCGGGGAGGCGTGTCTAAACGCTTCTCGGCAAGATTCTCGGTAGTCTTCTCCCTGAAAGGGAGGCACACCTATGGCACTTGCCGATTCTATTGAAAAGCATCTCGTTAAATCTCAAAACAAATGCACTCTGCAAATCATTATGGATATGCTGCCGGAGTCAGATAGAAAAATCCTGCAGGACTCTATTCTCAAAGGCCTACCAACTACAACTCTTGTAGCTGCGCTTCGCTCTGAGGGTTATCAAATTGCAGAGGCCACTTTCACTAACCACAGAAATGGCAAATGCAAATGTCCGACCGAGTAAAGAAAATCCTAGAGGAGCGCTTAGGCGAATACGGCGATCCCTATACCGAGTTCACCGCTATCGGTCGCGTCTGGGCGGGATTTCTCAAACTAGAAGATGACATCCCTGCCTACCAAGTAGCGCTTATGATGGATGCGTTAAAGTCCGTTCGACTATTCCACAACCCATTCCATGAGGACTCATGGTTCGACAAATCCGGCTACACCCAGCACGGTCAAACGATTGTAGGAATAGATGAGCTTAGAGGATAGATTAAATGCGCTTCCAGAAGGTATTGAGTCAGATGATGTCATTGAGCTTCGCAAGGCGCTCATGCGCGTGCAGAAACAACTGTTGCAGGCGAAGCAACGCACGGATGAATTGGTCGAGGTCACGCACCAAGCGGCGCACGACGCTGTTTTGGGAATGGGCCCAATCGAACCAGTTAAAGAACGAAAGCTACCTGCGGGAAAGAAAAAATCAGAGGTGGCGCTCTGGCACATGACCGATTGGCAAGGCGCTAAAAGAACAACAACCTATAACTCAGAAGTTATGAGGACGCGCGTTCTTAGCTTTGCAGAGAAGGCTGTGACCATTACCGACATCATGCGCGCAGATCATCCTGTCAATGAGTGCGTGATTATGTTCGGCGGTGACATGGTGGAGGGATTGTTCAATTTCCCGAGCCAAGCGTTCGAGGTTGATGCCACGCTCTTTGAGCAGTATGTCAATGTTTCTCGACTCTGCGTAGATGTTGTTCGATATGCGCTTGCCAATTATTCTAAGGTGACCGTTGTCCCCGAGTGGGGCAATCATGGTCGCATCGGCTCTAAGCGCGATAATGTCCCGCGCTCAGATAACTTTGACCGTATGTGCTACGAGTTAGCCCGACAGCTTCTCGCGGGAGAAAAGCGACTTACATGGCAAGAGTGTCCCGAGGACATTCAGCGCGTGGAGATTGGCAACTACAAGGCACTCCTTATTCACGGAGACGAGGTTGGCAGAAATGGATTTGCAAGTCCGGGAGCAATCGTTCAGCACGCAAATCGTTGGCGAAGCGGAGCGTATCCATGGGAGTTTAGAGATGTCTATATCGGCCACTACCACACGCACGCAGAATGGGCGATGGCAAACGGTCAGGGTAGTGTCTATCAAACAGGTTCTACAGAGTCAGACAACCGCTACGCCGGAGTCATGCTCGCAGCATCAGCAACCCCATCCCAGCGACTCCACTTCGTTGATCCAGTAAAGGGTCGCGTCACAGCGGCTTACAAGGTGTGGCTGGACTAATGACTACAATCGTTGCGATACAGAAAGATGACGGCGTGTGTTTTGGCGCTGACTCACTTGTGACTGCAACGCGCAAATACAGCCATCCACGAATGACCAAGATAACGCGGCGGGGCGCTTTCATCATTGCCGGAAGTGGTGAGAGCGCGGCCTGCGATATTGCTCAACATATTTGGACACCGCCTAATCCCACGGCGGCAGATAAAAAGGACATCTATCACTTCATCATTGCCAAAGTCGTGCCAAGCCTGAAAAACAGTTTTAAGGATCAGGAATACAAATGGCAGGAGACCGATGAGGAGACTAAGTTCGCGTTTCTTATTGCCGTTGCCGGTGAGGTCTTTGATATTGCCGATGACTTTGCCGTCAGCATGAGTAGCACCGGTTTCTACGCCGTAGGCTCTGGCTCGTCCTTAGCCATTGGAGCGCTAGAGGCGGGGGCGAGTATAAGCAAAGCCCTAGAAATTGCAAGCATTCACGACCCATATACAGCCGCGCCCTTTTACTTCATGGAGCAGGCTAAGCCCTAATCTTCGTCCTCGTCTATCAGCTCAGGCTGGACGATATCTATGCCCTGATTTTTAGCGGCCATTAAGCCCGTCACAAATAAGCTGTTAGCCCTGTTGCATATATCGTCTATCTGGTCAGGGTATTTCAGCTCAGCCTCGACCACAACGGCAAGACTCCACAGGCTTATTTGGACTCGAATCATGCACCTATCCTAGCCCGCGGCGCGCCGATACGGGATGCTTGAATTACCGTAATCTATCGCGTACTGTCTGCCTCAACAGGATTTCAGAGAAGGAATCCCCTACAGGAAGGCGAATCATGGCAGGCAAGTTCAACCTAGAGGATTACGACACAGTCGAATCCCGCGTTAAGAAGTTCTGGGAGCAATATCCCAGCGGAAGAATCCACACACAAATACTGCACAATGACGATAACCGATTCATTGTTCAGGCTTTCGTTTATACGGATCGTGAAGATGAACGCTGCGTGACCTCCGGCATGGCCGAGGAAATCGTTGGCTCATCTATGGTCACCAAGACATCGGCTCTGGAAGTATGCGAAACCTCAGCCATCGGTCGCGCTTTAGCTAACTTCACTTTCTCGGGCAATAAGCGCCCTAGCCGTGAGGAGATGGAAAAGGTCGAGCGATATAGCAAGGTAAAAACTCCCTATGCAGTTCGCACCTTAACCCCAGAGCAGACCGAGCGCCTAGAAAAAATCCTCGACATGATTCAAGAAATTAACGAGGTGGATGCCCTACGCAAGATTTGGCAGGATGAGAAAGATAATCTGGATTTTCCCGTGAGAGGGACAACGATTAAGGATGCCCTCAACAAGCGAGTAACGGAGCTGTCGTGAGGACTACATCTCTGGAAGCCCGCGAGAAAATCGAGCCAGCACTTGGATCTATACGCCGAAAGGTGTACGAGTTCTTTATCAACCAAGGAATGCAGGGAGCTACTGACCAAGA
>Ga0208389_1000646_pt1 | contig 16463 bp, 21 predicted proteins | sample CryBogCBH12Aug09_FD_184625 | JGI IMG/M metagenome (GOLD analysis project Ga0208389, IMG submission 184625) | Freshwater microbial communities from Crystal Bog, Wisconsin, USA - CBH12Aug09 (SPAdes) (version 2) | ecosystem: Environmental > Aquatic > Freshwater > Lake | place: Crystal Bog... | reverse complement strand
TCTGGATGGACTGGGTGTCTCATCTTGCATTCTGCTCGGAGTGAGCTTCGGAGGAATGGTGGCACAAGAGTTTGCGGTCACCTTTCCCAGTTACGTCCAAAAACTCGTCTTGTGGTCAACAAGTGCAGGTGGCATTGCAGGATCGTCATATCCGCTCCATGAGCTCGACAAATTAAGCGAAGAAGAACTGAAGGAATTCACTCCAAAACTTGCTGACAGTCGCTTCACGCCACAGTGGCTCGAAGAGCATCCGCGCGACCGCGACCTGTTGCGTCCTTCGGAGCCACTATCGGGTGACCAGCTTCATGTGCTTGGTCTTCAACTTGGTGCACGATCTGGTCATGACGTTGCAGACCGCATTAGCTCTATTACGGCTGCAGTGCTCGTAGGCGTTGGAAAGTTCGACATAATGGCACCGCCAGAAAATGCACATGCAATTGGAGAGCGAATCAAGCAAGCTGCTGTTCATGAATACGAAGGTGGGCATTTGTTCTTCTTCCAAGACAAGAGCGCCATGAACCACCTTCGTGAATTCATAAATGCTTGATCAGGCTGTTACCCTTCGAACATGACCGCGAAAATTGATCACATCATTATTGGTTCACCAAATCTCGAAATAGGAATTGAGTGGGTGGAGAGCCGTTTAGGAGTCGCTCCGGTATTTGGTGGAGTGCACGCTGGGTTTGGCACTCACAATGCGTTACTAGGTCTAGGTGATGCTTACCTGGAAGTTCTTGCCCCAGACCCAGAGCAATCAGGTGCAAACTCACAGTTACTAGAACTCGTGCGCTCACTCAGTGAACCAGCATTGATCAGCGTTGTGATCGCCAAACAAAATCTGAGCAAGCCATTTTCAATGTCTCGAGTTCGAGCTGACGGGGTTGTTCTTAACTGGGACCTCGAGTTCACCTCAACGCCTTTATTTTTTATCGACTGGAAGAACTCTCCTCGACCTTCTGGGCTTCCCGACGGCGGGGTGATCACCTCTCTTAGTGTGACGACTCCAGAACCAGCTCATCTAAATGGGATTGAAATAGCAAGAGTCCTTACGGGACCAATGTGGAGCATTGAAGCCTCGATCGATGGCCGACCACTCAAGTAAGAGATCTGCTGACTAGCGTTTTTTTGCTTGTGGCAAATTAATGTCGAAGACAATTCCCGCTAGACGAACCGCAAAGCAAACTACCGCTGCCGCCGCGTACCAAACGATTGAGTTGATTTTCAATTCATAGCCAAGCACTACGAGGCCTGAAGCCAGCAACGAAGGGATTGCGTAGAGGCCCGCTTTAAAAACTTGAGGAATTTCATTAAGGATTACGTCTCTAATAATTCCACCAATAATTCCTGTCGTTAGTCCCAGGATCACCGAGGCGAGCGGCCCAGCATTATGAATTAGCGAAATGTCAGCTCCAATAACACTAAATAGTGAAAGACCGACGGCGTCAAGAATTTGAATTGACGAATGGAATCGAAGCAGTGGAACGTGGGCCAAGAAAGCGATTAATCCACCAGCAAGTGCAGCAGTAACAACTCGCCAGTCAAATATTTCTTTCGCTGCGATTCCAAGAAAAATGTCGCGAAATGCTCCACCAGACATTCCAACCACTACCGCAATGACCACTGCTCCAAAAAAGTCAAGATTCTTTTGAGCTCCAGCCAAACCTCCGCTAACCCCAAACACAAAAACTCCACAAATAAAAATTGCGCTAACCGTGTGAGCACCAATTGCATTGGTGATGTTCCAAGTTTGAGCAGATGCAATCGCAAAATTCACTGACTTCTCCTGTCTAGTAAATAGGTAGCTGCGGAGCTACGCAGAGTGGCAGACCAATTAACTTCGAGCCTTTTTTGGCGGTCATTGGATAAATCAGCTCAGGTCTGAAGGAGCGAGTTTTGCTCTCCCCTGCTTTGCCACCGCGAACTTCGACCCACTCTTCGTTGGTCACTGAATTGAGTACGTGGGCGATGAAAACCCATGCCTGTCTGCGTTCTTTTACGCCATCGACAATCACCGGATCACCCGATGAGACGCCAGCCCACTGCTCTTCGCGCAGGAGATTTCCCTGTCGAATTTCAATGGCGTATTTTTTCACGCTTCATTTTAACTCGACGCATCAAGAAATTTGTGGTCAAGTAGTAAAAGAGATGCGACTTACGTGACTGAATGAACAAACATACAGATCATTTGAAAAACCACATGAGCCAAAAATCACTGACTGCAATGGGCTTTCTGTTGTCACACGGTGCAACTCCTCACCAGTCAAAACGTCGAGCAGAACAATGTCCTCGAGTCCAGTCTCTACTCTGAAGTCATTCATCATCACGACTCCTTCCTCTGGCAACAGAATTGGGTGCATTGCATGATTCAATTTTTTAGACCAAAGAGGCGTTGATGAATTATCGAAGGCGAACGCGCTAACCACGCCATGAGCGCTGTCGTAACCAATAGCAACTTGACGTTCTTCATCAATACATGGCGGATTGGAGACCAAACTATTGACTTGGTCATTTACCGAGTAATTCGTAACACTGGCATCACTCAGCGATACACGAATTAACTTCTGGGATGTCTTCGCATCTCCGATTCCAAGTAGCGACGTTGTGAAGTTCTGTGATCCAGCGCCATTGTCTAGCATCCACACATCGCTCTTGGTAATTACTGGGTCCCAGGCAAACTCCTGACCTTCTTCAGTTACATACGTTGCACTGAAGCTGTCGTCACGCTGCAGCGACTTCCCGTCCCAGTGAAGTCGAATCAGCTGAGTCATCGTTACCACGTAGGTGTCTCGCCCCTTGGAGCTGAGCCTCGAAACAGACCCTTCGTTAAGCAAATAACTGTCGAGGATAGTTAGGGTGTTTGGATCAATGACGAGAAGCTCACAGTCAACACTGTGAGTTGTACTTGGCACACCCGGGCGAGCGCCGCCAAAGTCCTTTAAAACAATTTCACCACTGTCAAGAATCACGAATGAGTTATACGGGCGATTTCTTGGAAGCTCTAATGACTTAATGACTTCGAGATCACTGCTGAGTTGGTGGATGTAGCGACCAAAGACCACGTAGAGGTATCCATTGGCGTGCGCTGCAATGCCACCTGGCCATGTTGGCCCAGCAACCAGGTCGCCTGAGCGCGCGAGCGTTTCCAATGTCTCAGGATTAATGCGCTCAACCCAGCTAACGGCCTCATCTCCGCCGGTGTGGCAAAGCAAGAAAACTTCACCTGGGTCTCGAAGCACCGTCATGGTGCTCACAATTGACATTCGAGAAATGACCTGAGCCTTTTTACCCCTCACAGTGATCGATGGGGCGATTTGCAACCTTGATGGACCACCGTCTTCACCTGGCCATGGGCTCTTCCAGTATCCAAGTGCATTATTCATAGGTATGTTTTAGTCCTTCACGGTGTCACATGTGTGCCGTACGGTATTGCTATGTCATTTGAACAAGCACTTCCCAAATCATTATCGCCATCTCGTCTAAATGACTTCCAGGCATGTCCCAGGAAATACCAACACTCCTCAGTTGAGCGCCTCCCCCAGCCAGCTAGTTACGCAAGCGCCAAGGGAAACTTCGCTCACTACATTTTTGAGCACCTGTTCAAACTTCCAGCACCTGAGCGAACTATTGAGCGCGCTCGTGAATATGTGGAACCAGCCATCGAATCAGTTCTCACTGAAAAAGTTCGAGAAGAGATTGGCCTCAATGACGAAAAGCTCAAGGGGCTTCTGAATGAAACTGAAGAAATACTTGTTACGTATTTCGAGATGGAAGACCCACGTGAAGTGTCCCACGAAGGTGTTGAGCTGCGCATGGGAGTGACTATTGAAGGCGCACCGCTTTTTGGGATACTTGACCGCCTCGACCGTGACAAGGATGGCAACCTCATAATTGTTGACTACAAGACGGGTGGGCTACCAAATCGTTCATTTGATTCGACAACGTTCGCTAACGCTGAACTCTATGCCGCTCTCTGCAAAGAAAAACTTGGTGAGCTACCTACAAAGATGCGACTGCTCTACGTTGCTCATGGCGAAGCAGTTGAGCGTCCAGTAACCGAAGTCAACATTCGTGCTCGTGAAAAAGCAGCAGCCACCGCTTGGCAAAAGATCAATTCCTATTACAACGACGGAGATTTTCCTGCCACTCCTTCAAAAAATGCGTGTCGCTTCTGCAATTTTAAGGACCTTTGTCGCTCCGAGGGCGTAGCGGTTCCTAGCTAAGAGTCTCTAGGCTCTAGGTATGACTGCATTCGAACTTTCCTACGACTACCGCTGCCCATTCGCAAAGAACATTCACCTTCACATGGTGAGCGCTCTTAAGGCTGGCGGAAAATTTGACGTCACCTTTGTTCCCTGGACCATGAGCCAAGGTCACAGGCCTGAAGGCTCACCTGATGTTTGGGAAAATGAAAAATACAACGCAGAGCTGTTGGCCCTTGCAGTGAGTACTTCAATTCGCGATCAGCAACCTGACCTCTTTCTTGATGCCCACGAGGCGATGTTTCGAGGTCGTCACGAAAAAGGTGTTCGACTGGTCAACATTGAAGAAATTGATGGTCTGCTTTCTCCGCTCGGTGTTGATATGCAAATGGTTCGCGATGATGTTGCGTCACGGCGCCCTCACCAGGTCATTGGCGAATCTTTCAAGCGTTTCGAGAAAGTTGAATCGTTCGGTGTTCCAACATTCGTTATTGGAAATGACGCAACTTTCGTTCGTTACATGAATGGTCCTACCAGCGATGCCCAAGCATCTATTGCAGTGATTGAATCGCTCGTTTCAATGATGGCGAACCAGCCTGAAATCAATGAGTTCAAGCACACTCGCGCACCGATGTAATTATTTAGAAGCAAACTCCAACAGGGCGGCGTACGTCGCTTCCATCTCATCCTTAGTCCCAGTGACCTGGGCGTTAAATTCAGTCACGCCTGATGCCGCTAGACCAGCAAGTTGCTCGAGCACCTGTTGCTTCGAACCCATTAGTGCGAGGTCAGATGGCAACTCTGCGCCTTCGCGCTTCATCATGGCTGCGTAACTAGGAAGCGTCGGGTACATCTCGAGTTCCTTATTCATCTTCGCGCTTGCTGACGCAACATCACTTGTGACACTTACGGGCAGTCCACAAACAATGCGCGGAGTTGGACGACCCGCTTTGGCGGCAGCTTCATCAATAAGTGGCTTGATGTGTGATGCAACAGTCTTTGGTCCCGTCATCCACAGTGCGGTGCCATCGGTGTACGTGCCAGCAAGTTCGAGCATCTTTGGTCCGAGTGCCGCAACAATCACACTTGGAACGCGTGTTTCCTTCGGACCAACTGAGTCCATTGAAATCACCTTGATGCGTTCACCTTGGGCCATGACAGTTTCACCACGAAGCATTGGCATCAAGGCATCGAGATATTCGTGCATGTACCCCGCTGGGCGGTCAAAGGGAAGTCCCCAGAGGCTCTCAACGACTACTTGGTGCGAAAGTCCAATACCGAGTGTCAGGTGTCCACCAATAGCTTCTTGGACGGTGCGTGCTTGGGCCGCGAGCATTGAAGGATGACGAGGTTGAATTGGCACCACGGCAGTTCCCAGATCAATTTCTGGAACCTCACGACCTACAACAGCGAAAACGGTCAGGGTGTCTGGTCCGAAGATCTGTGAAGCCCACAAGGACGTAAAGCCCAAGTCCCTCAGTGACTTGGCTCTTTCAATGGTGCCATTGAGCGAACCTTCAGTATTTAGTCCAATTGCAATACGCATTTTCTCGCGTCCCTCCAGGATTGCTAGCGTTTCTAGTGTGCCAAGCAACTCACAACCTACTTCCCCTGTCCGCATCGGTGTGATCGGTGGCGGTCAATTAGCTCGAATGATGGGCGAAGCCGCTGAATCAGTCAACGTAGAACTGCATGTTCTGGCTACTTCTAAGGATGACTGCGCCGTGGCGACATGCCACGAAGCAACATTTGGCGACGCCAAGGACGCCAGTGCACTCGCCAAATTTGCTGCGAACGTTGATGTTGTTACTTTCGATCACGAACTCGTTGACCTCGAGCAAATCGCCGAACTTGAGAAAAGTGGCGTTGTAGCTCGACCAAGTTCGAAATCACTTCGCTTTGCAGTAGACAAAGCATTCCAGCGACAGGAATTCAAAAAAGCTGGACTCCCAGTTCCAAGGTTTTTAGTGGTCACTTCAATTGAGGATGCAGCTCTCAATACATTCCTCGACGAACTCGACTCCCAACCAGTTGTTAAGGCTTCACACGGTGGCTACGACGGACGTGGCGTTTTGTTCCCAGCCAGCAGAGACGAAACGTTCTCAGCAATAAAGAAACTTTCTAAAGATGGTCCAGTACTCATTGAAGAGCGACTTGAGCTCGAAGGTGAAGTGGCTCAGCTCATTGCTCGTGACGTACATGGAAACATTGCGTTGTATCCGCTGGTTACAACCGTGCAGCGTGATGGCATGTGCATTGAAGTTCGCTATCCGTCACACGCATCTGATGACTTTGACACCCAGGCCAAGTTGCTCGGTGAACAGATTGCTCAGATTATGGACGTTGTTGGAATTTTTGCAATTGAATTCTTCGTAACTGAGCAAGGTCTTGTTATTAACGAAGTTGCCCTTCGACCACACAACTCGGGTCACTGGACAATTGAGGGAACCGAAACAAGTCAGTTCCAAAATCACCTTCTCGCGGTATCAGCACAAGAGCTTGGCTCAGTCGAAGCAACAGGTAACTACGCAGTGATGGTGAACATCATTGGTGGCGACGCTGCACCCACCCCAGAACGAGCCGCCGCAATTGAAGACGTTCACGTTCATCATTACGAAAAGGAATGGAAGCCTGATCGCAAACTCGGACACATCACTGTTGTTGGACACTTGCAAATGCAAACGCTAATGACTGGCTGGGCCGCAGCAACTGCTTACGGCACCAAAGTTGTGGAGGAACCACTATGAGCCCCGTTGTTGGAATAGTCATGGGCAGTTCTTCAGACCATGAAATCATGTCTGAAGCTGCAACAATCCTTGAGAAGTTCGGCATTGAGTACGAAATCAATGTTGTTTCTGCACACCGCACCCCTGAAGCAATGGTCGAATACGGCCTCAGCGCTAAAGAGCGTGGGCTAAAAGTTCTTATCGCTGGTGCTGGAGGGGCCGCACATCTTCCAGGAATGCTCGCTGCTGTCACAACGTTGCCCGTCATTGGAGTTCCGGTAGCGCTAGCGCGCCTTGACGGCATGGACTCACTTCTTTCGATTGTTCAAATGCCTCGTGGGGTACCCGTGGCAACGGTTGCAATCAATGGGGCGACCAACGCTGGAATCTTGGCCGCCAGAATTTTGAGCACGAATGACGAAAAGCTCAGCACTGCGCTCGAAGCGTACCGACAGGAACTCGCCGCTCAAGCTGGCGCACAGGACCGCGACTTACCAAGAAATTAAGTTTCACCTAGTAATTCCAGGCTTTTACGGGCCGTATTTCTCCAATAACCGTCCTAGGCTGGCTATGTAGCAAAAGGCTGTTCGCCGATTATTGGAGGAAAACATGGCTGAGTCAAACATCCGCCCCGACCACGGGCTCAGTGTTCGCATGATGATCACAATTGTTGGACTGATGTTCTTGTACATAATCATTGCGGTCGTAATGATTCAACTAGGCATATCTGTTGCCGTAACCACAATCTTCTGTGGAGCAATGCTGTACGCCCAGTACTTCTTCTCAGGCAAAATCGCCATGTTCTCCATGAGGGCTCACGAAGTAACCCCAGAAGAAGAGCCAGAGCTTCACCGAATCGTTGACAACCTATGCCAGCTCGCAAACATGAAGAAGCCCAAGGTCGGCGTCGCTGAAATGGACCTACCAAACGCCTTCGCAACTGGCAGAAACCCTAATCACGCAGTTGTTTGCGTAACGAGGGGAATTATGCACCGTCTCAGCACCGACGAGCTCGAGGCCGTCCTTGCCCATGAAATCAGTCACGTTGCCCACCGTGACGTTGCGGTGATGACAATTGCCTCAGGAGTAGGAATGCTCGCTGGAATGGTTTCGCGCATGGCCATGTGGGGCGCGATGCTCGGTGGTGGTGGAAATTCAAACAATAACAACGGCGAAAATGTTGTCTTGCTCGAAATCGCTACCATGCTCGTATCAATGGTTGTTGGCTTCGTTGCTTTCCTTCTTACAATGTCGCTCTCTCGGTACCGCGAACTTTCAGCTGACCGCGCGGGAGCAATTCTGATTGGAAAGCCGCAGTTGCTCGCCAGCGCGCTCGTGCGCATCACCGGTGACATGGGAAAGATTCCTCGCACTGATCTTCGTAAAGCCGAGGGAATGAACGCATTCTTCTTCGCACCAGCACTTTCTGGCGGTGGCGCTTCTTCACTTTTTTCTACTCACCCAAGCCTGCAAAAGCGACTTGACCAGCTGAACAAGATTGAGCGCGAGCTAAACGGACAGTGAGTCTTCGCACCGCACTCTTTGGTAAAGCAAAGCCAGTAAAACCAAACCTTGAATATTTGCTGGCTGTATCAAAATCTTTTGACGTCCTGCGAGATGAACTTCAATTAGTTTCTTCTGGGGTTGCGGGTATCTGCTTTAAATCTCTAACAACCGATGGCGTGGTTCACACCGACGAAGAGCTCGTTGCGATGCTGAAGATCAACCCAACCGCACTTTCGACTGACGAACTTGGCTTCAAGTGGATTGTCGAAGGAAACACTGATCCTGATGCTTTAGTTACGCAACTTCATAACAGTGCATCAGTACTTGACGAAAATGGCATTGGCTCAAACATGCTCTGTGCAGTATTCGCATTCAAACCACTGAATCCACCGGGACAAGGAACGCTGCGAATGGTCTATCTCTTTAAGCGTGGTACGTATTACCCGTTCTCTCCTACTGGTGAAGACACGCGTGACAACGAATTTGAGCTTCGAGTTCAGTCGTTCTTGGGTGGAGCACTTCCACTTGAACAGGATCTGTCGAAGTGGATGCCACTTTGGGGATTGCCAGTTAATTAAGAACGTTTCAGCGTGAAGTTCACTGACTTATGGGTGAGTCATGTCCTCTGGAACCACTGCCTTATCGAACTCTTCACCCGTCATGAATCCAAGTGCCAGTACTGATTCACGCAGTGTGAGGCGCTCTTTGTGAGCCTTCTTGGCCACTTGAGCAGCCTTGTCGTAACCAATGATTGGATTCAGTGCCGTAACGAGCATGAGCGAATTGTTGAGGTGATTCTTTATCTGCTCATAGTCAGGCTCTAGGCCTTCTACGCAGAATTCACGGAAACGGTCACAAGCATCTGTAAGAAGATCAATTGAGTTGCAGAAGTTATGAATAATTACCGGCTTGCAAACATTCAGTTCAAGATTTCCACGCGCTCCAGCAATGCCAATCGCAGCGTCATTGCCGTACACCTGAATACTGACCATGATCATTGCTTCTGACTGTGTTGGATTTACCTTTCCAGGCATGATTGAGCTTCCTGGTTCGTTTTCTGGAAGTTGCAACTCTCCGAGTCCTGAACGTGGACCTGAGCCAAGCCAACGAAGATCGTCGGCAATCTTGGTGAGGCTTGCGGCAAGCGTCTTGATTGCTCCGTGGGCAAAGACCAAGGCGTCATGAGCTGCGAGTGCAGCGAACTTGTTTGGAGCAGTAACGAATGGCTTACCGGTCATCTTGGCGATTGCTTTTGCAACTCGGTCCCCGAACTCGGGGTGGGTATTGAGGCCTGTTCCAACTGCGGTTCCGCCAGCTGCGAGCTCGTAAAGGCCGGGAAGAATCATTTGCAAACGCTCAAGGTCAGCGTCGAGCTGTGAGACATAACCAGAGAACTCTTGTCCCAAGGTCAGCGGCGTCGCGTCCATCAAGTGAGTACGGCCAATTTTTGTGACGTTTACGTAAGCTTTTGCCTTCACATCAAGGGCGTCGCGAAGTCGCTTCACCGATGGAATTAAGCGATCTGTGATTTCTACAACTGCCGCAATGTGCATCGCAGTTGGGAATGTGTCGTTTGAAGACTGTGACATGTTCACATCGTCGTTTGGGTGAACTGGCTTCTTTGAACCCATTTCTCCGCCAGCCATCTCAATGGCCCGGTTAGAAATAACTTCATTGACGTTCATGTTCGTCTGCGTACCAGAACCGGTCTGCCAGATTCGAAGAGGGAACTCATCCATGAGCGTTCCATCAATTACTTCAGCAGCGGCACGCTGAATAAGAGAAGACTTTTCTTTATCTAGTTTTCCAAGTGCTTCATTCACCTGCGCTGAAGCTGACTTCAAGATGCCAAATGAGCGAATGAGCGCCGGTGGCATTGTCTCGTCACTTATTTCAAAGTGGTGAAGGCTGCGCTCGGTCTGTGCACCCCAGTAGCGGTCGCTACGCACTTCGATTGTTCCCATCGTGTCCGATTCGGTACGAAATTCACTCATGATATTCCTTCTACTTCTTCTTGGTCGTTTTCTTAGCAGCAGCCTTTTTGACTGCTGGTTTCTTTGTTGCAGGCTTCTTAACAGCTGCAGCCTTTTTAGGTGCAGCTTTCTTTGCTGCAGACTTTACTTTTGAACTTGCCGGCTTTGCGCTTACGCCGTACATCGCGAGTCCTTGGGCGTAGGTCTTCTCAGCCTTTTTGACGTCCACTGCGCGCGGTCCGTCACCATCGCCAGGGACTTCGAGCAGCATTGGGATGTTTCGAATCTTGGGATGACCCATGAGAGCGGCGAGACCTTTCGCGCCAATGGTTCCTTCGTCAATGTTCGCGTGACGGTCCTTATTACCACCAAGCTCAATCTTTGAGTCATTGAGGTGGAAACACTTGAGTCGGTCCATACCAATTCGCGAATCGACTTCCTTGACCAATTTCTTCGCGCCCTCAAGAGTTGAGAAGTCAAAACCACTCGCCCAGAGGTGCTGGGTGTCAATACAGAGCCCTAGACGCTCATCTTTTCCGCACGCATTGATCATTGCTTCAATCTCATCGAAACTTCTTCCAACCGTGCCTCCAGCACCAGCAGTGTTCTCAATCAAGATCGGACAGTCGTCTACGCCCTTAGGAGATTTGCCAGCTCCGTCAAGAGCTCGCATAAATGCTTCAGCGATCTGAGGCAGGGCTTTTTCAAATCCAACACCCATGTGACTGCCGGTATGTACAACGACACCCTTCGCACCCATCCCTCTTCCGACGGTGAGATTAGTGGTGAGGCAAAGAATTGATTTCTCGTAAAGCTCTTTATCGGGGCTCGCAAGATTGATCAGATACGTAGCGTGACAAAAGGTGTCTTTAATGGTTGGGTGAGCAGCCTGGGCCTCACGAAATTTCTCTAGAACTTTGTCCTCATAGAGCGACGGCTTCCACATACGAGGGCTCTGGGTGAAGATTTGAATCGAGGTAGCCCCAATCTCGACTCCAGCATCCAAAGAAGGCGTTAATTTGCCCCCACCGCGTACATGTGCACCAATGTTCATTACAGTAAAACTAGTAGCCAAATGCATCAAACTCGACAGGAGCAGTAATGACTGACACATTCACACCGGCATCGCACGCAATCTTTGAGAAAAAGGTCCTCGCCCACGTCGCAACCCTGATGCCTGATGGCTCCCCTAACGTCACACCGGTCTGGGTAATGCTCGAAGGAAACGACATCATTATTAACACCGCCCTTGGAAGGTCGAAGGCTCGAAACCTAGCCACCGATGCTCGCGTTGCGGTTTCTCTAACTGATCCCGATGACCCATACGTCTGCATTGCCGTTATGGGAACTGTCACGCAGTTCACAACTGATGGCGCAGACGCCGTGATTGATCAACTCGCCAAGAAATACCTTGGCGTAGATTCCTATCCTTTTAGAAGTGAAACCGAAGTTCGAGTTACTGTCCGCATTCAGCCAGACCGCATCTCAATGCAGCCCCAAGTATTAGGCGAACGTATTGCCTAAGGAGTCTGGCGTGAGAACTTCATCGCCACTTCGTAGCGCGCCATCTTCATAGCTCCACACCCGAATGGGGTTCGGTGGTGAAGGTCGGTTGTAGGCACGGACAATGTTCGCGACTTTGTTTGAGAACGTTATTTCTTCATCGCTCAGCATTGCTCGAACTACTTCTGCCTGAGCATCTGCATCATCGCCAGCAATTACAACTTCACGAAGATCTACGAGCCAGCTGAGTGTTGCAATGTCCCTGGCGCAGAGTGCTGCTGGATAGCCTTCGCCTACTTCGAGCCAGAGTCCCACCGACGAGTCAAGTTGCTCGCGTAGAGACGATAAGCACATGACACTGTCTGCGTCGCTACATGAAAAGAGAGTGTTGCCAGCGTTAAGAACTCGAGGAGCCTCAGATAAATCAGCTAACGAAAACGTCCGGTGCGTGAGAGTCATTGCTTAGGGCTGTAAGTCTTCCTTGGGAAGACGTTCGATATTGACATCACGAAATGTGAGTATTCGAACTGAAGGAACGAATCGAGCTGATCGGTACATGTCCCACACCCAAGCATCGGTCAGGTTTACTTCAAGCAATGTTGGATTGCCACTCGACTTAACGTCGACGGCGACATCATTTGCTAAGTAGAAACGACGGTCAGTTTCGATTGCGAAGTCGAACATGCCGACTACTGCTTTGTATTCCTGAACTAGTGCGAGTTCGAGAGTCGACTCGTAGTCATCAAGCTCTTCATCGGCCATGTAGGCAGATTAAGCTTTTTCGGTAACGCGCAATTCCTTGATCTTCGCGGCTTTTCCACGGAGGTCACGGAGGTAGTACAACTTGGCGCGTCGAATGTCACCGAATGACTCAACTTCAATCTTTGCGATTGTTGGAGCGTGAACTGGGAACGTACGCTCAACACCAACACCGAAGCTCACCTTACGAACGGTGAAAGTTTCCTGAAGACCAGATCCTTGGCGGCGAATTACGATGCCCTTAAAGAGCTGAATACGCTCACGGGTACCTTCAACAACACGTACGTGTACGTTGAGGGTGTCTCCTGGGCGGAATGCTGGAATGTCGTCGCGAAGTGAGTCGCGGTCAATTAGGTCGGTCGGATTCATGAGAGCGGTCCCTTTCGGATCACTGAGGCTTTAAGAGTTTAGCGGGTTTCAGCGCCCTAATCCAAAGGAGGGAATTCAGCCAAGATTTCCTGATCCCCCGAGCTGAGCCCACCTCGGCGCTCAATGAGGTCAGGACGGCGATTTATGGTGCGTCTGAGGGCTTGTGCGCGGCGCCATCTAGCTATTTTTGCGTGGTCACCGGAGCGAAGAACTTCAGGAACTTCGAGCCCTCGAAATTCAGCAGGCTTGGTGTAGTGCGGATATTCAAGTAGCCCATCGCCAAATGACTCTTCTACGCTCGATTCATCATTTCCGAGAGCGCCAGGAAGTAGTCGGACAACCGACTCAATCACACACAGAGCTGCGAGCTCTCCCCCAGCTAGAACAAAGTCACCGAGCGAGATTTCATCATCAACCACAAGATCTATTGCTCGTTGGTCGAAACCTTCGTAACGTCCACAGAGAAGTGAGAAACCTTCGAGAGAACTCAGCTCACGGGCGATTTCGTGAGTGAAAGGTCGACCCGAGGGTGTAAGTGCAATCAGTGGCTTCTTTATGGCTGGGTTCTTTTCGATAGTCTGCACAATCGGTTCTGCGCGAAGCACCATGCCAGCTCCTCCACCATACGGAGTGTCATCAACGCTGCGATGCACGTCAGAAGTTTCATCTCGAAGATCATGAACATGAAGTTCCCAGATTTTGCGCTCACCAGCACGGCCAAGCACCGAGGTAGTTGAGTACTGAGTAATTGCTTCTGGAAAAAGCGTTAGGACATCAATCCTCATCTTCGAAGAGTCCCTTCGGAGCCTCAATGTCGATGCGAGTATTCGCTTCGACTTCTACAACAAACGTGAGCGGAACAAGAAAGCCAGTGTCGAGAATCAGAATGTCACTCGCTGGGTTCTCTTCAACTTCTTTAACCTTGCCTCGCAGAATGCCGTCTTGGTCGTATACCTCGGCATTGAACAACTCATCAATCCAAATTGCGTCGTCATCTTCGAGTCCCGGAGCAGAAAGCACGAGCCCGCGCAATGCTTCGGCTTGCTCGCGAGTAGTTGTGCCCTCAAAAGAAACGATGTAGCGCTGCTGGTGTTTTGCCCCTGCTTTGACAATAAGAACGCCACGTTCGGTAGTTAGTTCAGTGCCAGGTGCAATTCGTTCGGAAACGCGATCGGTCCAGAAATCGACAAGAACTTGGCCCTTGAGACCTTGGGCCTTGATGATTCGCCCGACTTCGAGCGTAGGGCGCTCTGAAGCGCTCACAATTAGTCGACGATGTCGACGGAAGTCGTAATGCCGTCACGTGCGCCAGCCGCAGCAACGAGTGCGCGAATGGCTTGTGCGGTGCGTCCACGACGACCAATAACGCGGCCCATGTCGTTTGGACCAACGGTGAGTGAAAGAACAACCTTGTCGTTGCGCTCAGCTACAGCAACCGAGACATCGTTTGGGTCCTCAGCGAGAGACTTCGCAATGAAAGTCAGGGCTGCAGTTGCAGTCGCAGCACTTTCGGCGTTGAAGTCGCTACGAGTTTCAGCGACTTCATCGATTGTGTTGATGTCTCCGGCGACGTAGTCGTCGTTGACGTCGCTCACTTGGCGGCCTTTGCAGCCTTTGCAGCCTCAAACTGGTCGAGTGCGCCACTGCCCTTAAGCAGTTTTGCCACACGCTCAGTTGGCTGAGCGCCATTCATCAACCAAGCAACAGCCTTGTCGTTGTCGATGTTGTAAACGAGTTCAGGTTGAGCCTGTGATAGTCCACGTGGTTGGTATGTGCCAACGATTTCGAGGAATGCACCTGAACGGGCACGGCGGCTCTCAGCAGCAACAACACGGTAGGTCGGTTGCTTCTTCTTACCCATTCGTACCAAACGAAGTTTCACAGTCACGTCGTAATTCCCTTCAAACCTTTATTTGTCCTGGTCCACCAGAACTGGGCAAAATACCCGAGGTCCAAGTTTAGCGTTGTTTTGGTGGGGTAACTCTCCCACCCTTTTTCTTCTTGTTTTTGCCACCGCCGCCGGGACGTGGGGCCTGAGCACCAGACTGCATTCCTGCTCCCAGCGCTTCAAAGCCAGGTGGGAGTTCGCCACCGCGAGCAGCGCTCGCCTTGGCTGCCATTTGAGCCATTTTTCCCATTCCTCCGGGCAGGCTGGGCATGCCCCCACCACTGATTTGGCGCATCATCTTCTTCATGTCGCCAAACTGCTTTATAAGTTGGTTAACAGCATTGACGCTTGTGCCAGATCCTTTGGCAATTCGAGTTCGACGTGAACTGTCAAGGATGTTTGGGTCCCGTCGTTCCTTTGGCGTCATTGACTTAATGATTGCTTCAACGCGGTTGAGTTGTCCGTCGTCAACATTGTCAGCGGCTTGACGCATCTCTTTAGTCATGCCCGGCATCAACTTCATTAACCCACCCATCGAGCCCATCTTTCGAACTTGATTGAGTTGCGCCATGAAGTCATCGAGGGTGAATGAACCACTGAGCATTCGACCAGACGACTCAGCGAGAACGTCTTGATCCATTGTGCGCTCTGCTTGTTCAATGAGTGACAACATGTCGCCCATTCCCAAGATTCGTGACGCCATGCGGTCTGGGTGGAACAAATCAAAGTCAGCGATCTTTTCACCAGTCGAGGCAAAGACCACTGGCTTACCAACAACACCACGAGCCGAGAGCACTGCTCCGCCGCGTGCGTCGTAGTCAAGCTTGGTGACAATGATTCCTGACAGTGCCAGAGTCTCATGGAACGAGCGTGCAGTGAGCACCGCGTCTTGACCGGTAACGGCGTCAATTACCAAGAAGGTGTAGTGAGGAGAAGTCGCGTCACTGATAGAGCGAACTTCCTTCATCAGTTCTTTGTCAATTGCGAGTCGACCAGCCGTGTCAATAATGACGACGTCTCTACCAATACGCGTCGCTTCTGCAAGTCCGCGCTTGGCAACTTTCACTGGGTTCGATGTATCGCTAAAAACGTCTACGCCGATCTGAGCGCCAAGAACTCGTAGCTGTTCAACCGCAGCGGGACGCTGTAAGTCTGCTGCGATGAGATACGGATTTCTGCCTTGTTGCTTAAACCATGATGCGAGCTTGGCCGCAGTAGTTGTTTTACCCGCACCCTGAAGACCAGCGAGAAGGATCACTGTTGGTGGCTTCGAGGCGTAGGTGACTTTTAAGGGCGCGCCACCGAGTACTTCAATAAGTTGCTCGTGCACTGCCTTGATGACTTGTTGTCCAGGCGAGAGACTTTGACTGAGCGAGGTTCCACTGAGTCGCTCGCGAACTGCATCTAGGAATGCCTTAACAACACCGAGCTCTACGTCGGCTTCTAGTAGCGCACTGCGTACTTCTAGTAATGCTTCATCCAGGTCAGCATCAGTGAGTCTTCCCTTGGAGCGAAGTGAAGATCCAAGCCGTTCTAGGCG
>Ga0208389_1000639_pt1 | contig 16599 bp, 17 predicted proteins | sample CryBogCBH12Aug09_FD_184625 | JGI IMG/M metagenome (GOLD analysis project Ga0208389, IMG submission 184625) | Freshwater microbial communities from Crystal Bog, Wisconsin, USA - CBH12Aug09 (SPAdes) (version 2) | ecosystem: Environmental > Aquatic > Freshwater > Lake | place: Crystal Bog... | reverse complement strand
ATGGGTGTTGGCGTCTCGGTGCGCAGTGGCGGCGCTAAATAGGAGGCGCTGCATGTCCTCGAGCAGAATCTGTGCGTGCGCCACGACAGCGTTGAGTTGCACTTGCGCTTTTTCGCCAGTATCACGGCGTGCAACCGTTACCTCACCATTGGCCAAGTCACGTGGACCAAGTTCAATTCGAAGCGGCACTCCCTTTAACTCCCAGTCGGTGGCGCGGCGACCGAAGCTACCGGAGGAGATGTCCAATTCACTTCGGATACCCGATTCCTCGAGTCGCTTCACTAATTGGCGGCAAGCGTCATAGACGGCGTCATCTTCTCGCACGGCCATGACCACAACTTGGATCGGGGCAACAACTGGCGGGACAACGAGTCCTCGATCGTCCCCGTGAGCCATGATGAGTCCGCCAATAGTACGAGTCGAAATTCCCCACGATGTGGTGTGACACAACTCTGAGGCACCCGACTCGTTTTGGAATGAGATGTTAAACGCCTTGGCGAAGTTAGTACCTAGTTCGTGACTAGTGGCCATCTGCAAAGCCTTGCCGTCTTTCATCATGCCTTCACAGGTCATTGAGTTGATGGCGCCCGCAAAGCGCTCACTCTTGGGCTTGATTCCAACGTAGGTAGGAACGGCCAGTACCTTTTCCAAGAAGTCGTTGTAGACCTCAAGGTGAATCTTTGTCGCGTAGGCCGACGCATCTTCGTAGCTCGCGTGGGCGCAGTGCCCCTCTTGCCACAAGAACTCTGAGGTGCGCAGAAACAGACGTGGACGCATTTCCCACCGCACAACATTTGCCCACTGATTGAGCAGTAACGGCAAGTCACGGTGGCTCTGCACCCACTTAGCCATGTATTCACCAAAAACTGTTTCAGAGGTTGGGCGAACCACAATTGGCTCGGCTAATACTTCGCCGCCCGCCACTGTCACGATGGCGAGTTCAGGACTGAAGCCCTCGACGTGTTCGGCTTCGCGCTTCAGATAACTCTCGGGGATGAAAAGTGGGAAGTAGACGTTCTTAGCTCCCGCCGCCTTAATCCTGGCATCGACCGCACTTTGAATTCGCTCCCAGATTGCGTAGCCGTAAGGGCGGATGACCATGGTCCCTCGCACTGGGCCGTTGTCAGCCATCTCCGCCTTAGCCACGACGTCTTGGTACCACTTGGGGAAGTCTTCAGCCTGGGGGGTCAAGATTGTCTCGGCCACGGTGCTCCTTTATTGCGTTCCCGTAAAGGATACTCAGGTCTAGTTCTGAGTGCGTTTGCGAATGAGTTCAATTCGCTCGCCAGCGTTGTTGGCGTCCGAACCCTTCGTGACGAGCAGTTCGGCGCGGTCCGCTTCAGCTTCGGCTTCGGCACTCTGGTCGCGCTTGGCGAGCCGAGCGGCAATGCCCTCTTCCGCAATCTTCTTAGCCTCGGCCACCAAGGCCTCAACCATTTCATTTTCGGGAACAACGCGAATGATCTGACCTTGAATAAACAGGTGGCCACGCTTCTTGCCGGCAGCAATTCCAAGGTCCGCGTGACGAGCCTCCCCCGGCCCATTCACGACACATCCCATAACGGCGACCTGAATTGGGATTTGCAATTCGCTCAGCGCAGCCTGCGCCTCGTTCGCGATCTTGATGACATCAACTTCACTTCGTCCACACGATGGGCAAGCAATAAGGTCGAGCCCCTTGCGCTCACGAAGTCCCAGCGATTCGAGTAGTTGGCGACCCGCGCGAGCTTCCTCGACCGGATCGGCGGTGAGTGAGTAACGCAAGGTATCGCCAATACCCTCGCTCAGGAGCGTGGCGATTCCAGCGGTGCCCTTAATCAAACCACCAGGTAATGGGCCAGCTTCGGTCACTCCCAGATGGAGTGGGTGGTCGAATGTTTCTGAAGCTAAGCGATAGGCCGCGATCATGAGCGGAACGGAAGAGGCCTTCACCGAAATCTTCACGTCCGAAAAATCAACTTCTTGAAAATATGCCAACTCGATTCGCGCCGATTCCACCAAGGCTTCGGGAGTTGCCCCACCGAACTTTTCATAAATGTCTGGGTGCAGCGAGCCGGCGTTCACTCCAATGCGAATTGGGACTCCACGATCCTTCGCCTCACGAGCGACGAGTTTGATCTCCTCGGGCTTGCGGAGGTTGCCTGGGTTTAGCCTCAGTCCGTGAACACCCGCCTCGAGTGCGGCGAGCGCCATCTCCACGTGGAAGTGAATGTCGGCCACAATCGGCACAGGCGAGCGAGGAACAATTTGGGCTAGCCCTTCTGCAGCGGCCTGTTCATTACAGGTGCAACGAACAATGTCCGCGCCGGCAGCAGCGAGGGCGTAGATCTGCTGGAGCGTGCCATCGACATCCGCAGTTTTGGTGGTCGTCATTGACTGCACCGAGATTGGAGCGTCGCCACCGACCTTGACCGAACCAACAGCTATTTGGCGGGTCTTGCGACGAGGGGTTAAGGGATTCGCAGTTACATCCACGTGTCTATTCTGCCCGCTTTTTCAATTCTTCGTGACTCGATTGCTAGTGAAATCCCGCATTCTGTGGAAAACAGGGCTCTCAGAGTTTGAATTAGTGGAATGGATTGACCATTGGGTGCGCAATGTCGAGGTACAGAGTGCACAGAAACAAGACGGCCAGGACTCCTACAAATCCCAAAGTTAGGAAGTTAAGTCTGGTCAGATCGAACTTGTAGCGTCGATCCTTCCTCGAGCGAAGCCGCTCGTAAGTGGCGATTGCGACGTAACCGCCGTCTAAGGGCAGTAACGGCATCATGTTCAACACACCAATAAAGATGTTGACCATCATCAAAACCCCCAGCAGCGGCGCCCATCCAGCGTTCGCGGCCTGAGTGGCAATTCGTACTACCCCAACAATTGACTGCGGGCGCTGTTGTTGATTCTGTGGCGAGCTCGCTGCGGTGGGTGAAGAAACTTGATGAAACAGGCTCGCAAACATTGAAGGTGAAAAGACGTGCCCGATGCCCTTCACCGCAGAGACGATGGTGCTTCCCACAATGTGAAAGCCATTCGGAATCGCAGACCAGAATCCAACGGGAACAATTTGTTCGCCGACCGCAATTCCGAGAAAGCCTTCTGAGTGGCTGCCGCTAACAATAGGAACCCCGCCACTCTTTAGCGTTCGTCCATCAATCGGAGTCACTCGAACGGTGAAGGACGTGCCATTTCTTTCGACGCGTAAGGTGACGAGCTTTCCAGCTCTGGAATGAATTGCAGTTGTGAGCATGGTGGGATTTTGAACCGCCGTGCCGTCCACCGAAACAATGCGGTCTCCCACCTTGAGGCCTGCTTGTTGGGCCACAGTTTGAGAGTGGCCATCCCATTGAGCAAAGCCGGTGATTCCAACGTGTGAGGGGCTCGATTGACCAATAAAGAGCAGCGATGCCCACACCAAGATAAGCGCCATCACGACGTGCATGAACGAACCCGCTGAAGCGAAGATGACCTTGCGGGGAAAACTAGCTTGTCGGTAGGTCCGGCTCTCGATGGCTGGATCTACTTCATCGCTCCAAGTCATGCCGGGGACTTTCACGTAACCGCCCAAAAGCAGCGCACGGATTCCGTAACGGGTTTCACCAATTTGCTTTGACCAGAGCACCGGCCCGAAACCGACAAAGAAATCAGTCACGAGCATGCCCGAGCGCTTGGCCGTTATGTAGTGCCCGAACTCATGAGCCATCACCATGAAAATGATGGCGAGAATTATGAGCGGCAGCGTCCAACCGGCCGTGGCCACCATGGCCGCAACCACAAGAACGATTCCGGCCAGCAGTGGCCAGGGTGATTGGCGAGTCGTTGTGTCCATACCTATTTCGGCAGGTTAGCGGTGGCGACCTCTCGAGCACGCTTATCTGCATCTAAGAGTTCGCTAAGACTCTCGAGGGTACAAGGTTCGTAGAAATCAAGAGTCTTAGATACCACTTCAGAGATTTGTCGCCAAGTAATTCGGTCATCGAGAAAGGCAGCGACCGCAACCTCATTGGCAGCGCTCAACCATGCTGGAGCTGCTCCCCCGACTTCGGCTACCTCGTAGGCCAGCTTCAAGGCTGGGAAGTTCTCGAGATCAGGTGGCGAGAAGTCGAGTGAGAATGCGGTTTTAAAATCTAAAGCGCCCCATGCATGATCGAGTCTTTCGGGAAGCCCCAGACAGTAGGCAATTGGCAGGCGCATGTCGGGCTTAGACAGCTGCGCGATAACTGATCCGTCAATGTATTCAACCATCGAGTGAACTATCGATTGCGGGTGGACAACCACATCAATACGATTGGCCGCTATACCAAACAGCGCCGAGGCCTCTAAAACTTCGAGGCCCTTATTCATCAGAGTTGACGAGTCGATAGTGATTTTCGGTCCCATCGCCCAAGTGGGGTGAGCTAAGGCCTGGGCCTTGGTCACGCCATCGAGATCTTCGCGAGTCCAACCTCGAAACGGTCCACCCGAAGCGGTGAGGATTAACCGGCGTACCTCGCGATAGTTCTCTGCGTTTGACGCACCGGCCAATGCCTGGTGAATCGCGCAGTGTTCTGAATCAATCGGAAGGAGTTCGGCTCCCGCCGTATTGCGAACTCGTTCAACAAGAGGTGCGGCGGCAATGAGTGATTCTTTATTCGCTAACGCCAAACGCTTGCCAGCTTCGAGAGCTGCGAGAGTAACTGGCAGTCCGGCAAAGCCAACGACCGCATTGACAATGGTGTCGGCCGAGCGAGCGAGTTCACTCAGCCCCTCATCGCCAACAACTACTTCAACATTTGGCAACTGGCTCAGTACCGATGCTCGAACCTCTTGAGTAGGTACGCCAATTCGCTTCACGCCAAATTCACGAGCGATTTCTATGATTCGATCGACATTGCCGCCACCGGCCGCAATTGAAACGAGTTCAAAACGGGCGGGCTCGCGACGCAGGACCTCGAGAGTCTGGGTTCCGATAGACCCAGTTGCCCCAAGCAACGCAACGGAGGTCCGGCTCATGGCCTAACTCAGGTGTGCGAAGTGAGTGAAGTAAAAAACAGAGGGCAAGGCGAAGAGCAGGCCGTCGATTCGGTCAATCAAGCCACCGTGACCAGGAAGCAATCGACCCATGTCCTTGACTCCCAACGAACGCTTCACCATTGATTCGAAGAGGTCACCCATTGGCACCACCAGCGAAATAATCATGGCTAGTTCTAGACCATGCCGAGCAGTCCACGGGGACATTTGCGGAAGCAAGAAGTAGCCCGCCAACAATGTGATGGCACTACCGCCAATGAGCCCCCCGACCGTCTTGTTTGGAGAAAGCGTTGGGTTCAAAGGACGCTTGCCGAACCAACGACCGGTGAAGAGCGCTCCGGTGTCGTTGGCCATAGTGAGCATGACCGCTCCCCACAGATAGGCAATTCCGTGGCGACCACTGAAGGTGTGCGAAGACAAGAGCAAGAGAGCAAATGAACCAAGTCCACCAACCCAGGTAAAGACAAAGACCGTTGAGCCCAGTCCTTCCATTACGTCAAGCTTTTGCGGAGACAGGGCGTACCAAATGAAACCAACGATGATCATCATCACCGAGGTGGCCGCGTAGCCAGAAAAATTGCCGTACAGGTAACTGTAGGTACCGAGTGTCACCACGCCGACAATTCCTAGCCCGCTCGCGGGGTGGTATCCCGAAGCACGGAAACCTTCGAATACTTCAGCACTCGCGGTACCTAGTACGAGCAGAACCACGATTGCGGTAAATGTCGGACCAAGGTACAAGACAACAAAGAGTGCGAGAGCCAGGGCGATACCGGTAACAGTGGCGCGTCCCACCGTGGAGTTTTGTGCTTGACGAACTGCGCGTCCAGCCAATGGGTCACGAGGGGCGTCGGCGGCGTGGCGCACGAGCGGTGCAACAACTGGCTCGGGCCGAGGAAAGGCTTCAACATCGAATTCTTCGACAACGTAGCGATCACGAGCCGGAGGCATTTGCCAACTGCGGGCATCTTCCACGGGGTTGCCTTCGGCCAAGAGTGAAGCGTCGAACTGCTCTTCGTGAGCAACCCAGTCCGCTTCACCTTCACGCCAAGCGGGCGCAGGAATATTCGCCCAGGGGTCATCGTCGGCGATCTCTCGAGCGACCACGAGCGGAACCGCGCCAGTTGGCTGTTCGGTCCAGTGAGGCAACAGGGTGTCGGGGTCGACTGCGGGAATTTCGTCAACGAGGTCAGCGGCTTGCTCAGCGCCGGAGATAGTTACTCCCGTAACTGGCACCTCGCCCGTGGGCTCGTCATCGAAGAAGCGACCGTCAGACCTCAAGGAGCTCTTGTTCCTTTTGTGCGAGAAGTTGGTCAATGGTGGCGACTTCATCTTGGGTCATCTTGTCGAGCACCTTTTCAACGCGCTCAATGTCGTCCTTCGAAAGTCCGTGATCCTTTTCGCCACCCTCGAGTTCTTGGCGAGCGTGGCGACGCACTCCACGAACGGCAACTTTGCCATCCTCCGCCTTGGTCTTGACGACCTTGACAAAGGACTTGCGGCGCTCTTCGGTGAGAGCGGGGAAACTAAGGCGAATTACTTGGCCATCGTTTGATGGGTTTAGGCCCAAGTCTGCGTTTTGAATGGCCTTTTCGATAGCGGCCATAGCTCCCTTGTCGAAGGGCGAAACGACCAGCATGCGGGGCTCGGGAACCGAAAAGTTAGCCAATTGCTTGAGTGGAGTCTCAGAACCGTAATAGTCAACCATGATGCCTTCGACCAAACTCGAAGAAGCCCGGCCCGTACGCACCGCAGCGAACTCGGTCTTCACGTGATCGATGGCCTTGACCATGCGCTCTTTGGTGTCTTCGATTACGTATTCGAGAAAGTCGTCTTTTTCCATTACTTCACCAGCGTACCGACAGCTTCGCCGTCTAGAGCACGTCCTAAGTTGCCCGGCTGCATCAGGTCAAAGACCCTGAGTGGCAGGTTGTTGTCCTTGCAGAAGGTAATTGCGGTCATGTCCATGACCCGCAAATCCTGGCGAATAACTTCGTCGAAAGAAATCTCGTCGTACTTGGTGGCCGAAGCGTCCTTGCGAGGGTCCGCCGAGTAAACGCCGTCTACTCCCCCGTGAGTGCCCTTGAGCACGTACTGAGCTTCAATCTCCGCGGCGCGCTGGGCGGCCGGAGTGTCGGTGGTGAAGTACGGGTTACCCATGCCAGCGGCAAAGATCACGACGCGACCCTTTTCAAGGTGTCGAACGGCGCGTCGACGAATGTAGGGCTCGGCCACTTGGTCCATGCCAATTGCCGACATCACGCGAGTGGGACGACCATGCGATTCAATTGCGTCTTGCAGCGCCAAGGAGTTGATAACCGTGCCCAGCATGCCCATCAGGTCTGAGTTGGCCCGGTTCATGCCGGCCATGGCTCCCGTGGCGCCACGCCAGATGTTCCCTCCGCCTACAACGACCGCCAGCTCGAGACCACCCTTGGCCATGGCCTGAGAAATCTCGCGAGCGAGAAAGTCAACGGTGGATGCATCAATAGTCTCGTCTGAAGCGGCTGAGGCCAAAGCCTCACCCGAGAGTTTTAGAACGAGTCGACGCACGTAACGAATCTAGCCTCCGATGACGACCTGCGCGTAGGCAGTAATCGTCGCGGAACCCAAATATTGCTCAATTGATTGCTTTTCGTCGCGAACAAATGGCTGCTCAAGCAAAACACGCTCTTTGAACCAGCCATTCAAGCGGCCCTCAATGATCTTAGGCAAAGCAGCTTCGGGCTTACCTTCGTTGCGGGAAATCTCTTCAACGGTGGCGCGCTCGGCGTCAACTTCAGCCTGGGGAACCTCATCGCGCTTCAAGTACGAAGGCTTCGAGAAGGCCACGTGCACGCAGATTTCGTGAGCAATTTCTGCGTTGCCTCCCTTGACCACCACGGCAACGGCGTTCACGCCACGGCCCGACTGCTGGTGCAAGTAGGTTTCGACAACTTCATCAGCACCGGCTTCGAGACGGTACACGCGACCTACGGAGATGTTCTCCTTCAAGGTAGTGAGCATGGTTTCGATGCGACCCTGGAACTCGCTAACGGCTGACTCGCCGCTCTCGCACACCTTGGCGGCAATCTCGTCGACGAGCGCGGTGAATTCTTCGGACTTAGCAACGAAGTCGGTCTCGCAGCGAAGTTCGACCATGGCTGCCACGTTGCCGTTGCGCACAACGGACACGGCACCTTCGGAGGCGTCGCGGTCAGCGCGCTTAGCGGCCGAGGCAAGTCCTTGCACACGCAGCCACTGCGTTGCCGCTTCCATGTCGCCGTTGTTGGCCTCGAGAGCCTTCTTTGCGTCCATCATGCCAACACCGGTGGCTTGGCGAAGAGTTTGTACGTCCTTGGCGGTAATCACCGTCATGTCTCCTTGTATTAGGCCGTTACGGTCGCAGCGGCGACCGCAGGGCGGTTGTTGCGAATGTAGCGACCTTCGGTAACGGCGTCGGCAATCAAGCGGCACATCAAAGCACCAGCGCGAATTGCGTCGTCGTTTCCGGGGATCACGTAGTCAATGACGTCGGGGTCGCAGTTGGTGTCAACTACGGCAACGACGGGCAGGCCCAACTTACGAGCCTCAGTTACAGCAATGTGCTCTTTCTTGGTGTCAATGACGAAGATGGCGTCAGGGGCCTTCTCCATGTTGACGATGCCCGAAAGGTTGCGCTCGAGCTTTTCGAGTTCACGACTGTGACGAAGCGCTTCACGCTTTGGCATGCCTTCGAAGTCACCCGCGCGCTGCATGCGACGAAGTTCCGCCATGCGCTTTACGCGACCAGAGATGGTTTGGAAGTTGGTGAGCATGCCACCGAGCCAGCGCTCATTCACGTGTGGCATGCCACAGGCAGCGGAGTACTCCGCGATGGGGCCCTGGGTCTGCTTCTTGGTACCGACGAACAAGATAGTTCCGCCGTTGGCGACCAAGTCACGAACGAATGCGTAGGACTCTTCGATACCCGAAAGGGTCTTGCGAAGGTCGATCAGATAAATGCCGTTGCGCTCACCGAGGATGAAGCGACGCATTTTGGGGTTCCAACGACGGGTCTGGTGACCGAAGTGCACGCCCGAGTCGAGGAGTTCTTGCAGAGTGACGAGTGCCACGATATTTTTCCTTCCGTTCGGTTATTCACCCCCGCAGTGCACCCGAGGGCGACCGTACGAAACTGCGGGTGATTCTTACGCCCACTCACCTTGAGAGGGCTTGACCATGATAGTCCAAACGCCGAACTAGCCCCGAGGGTGGGACTTGGAATGGACCTGCTGGAGACGAGATTTAGACACGTGGGTGTAGATCTGAGTCGTGGTGAGGCTCTCGTGGCCAAGTAATTCTTGGACGACTCTCAGGTCCGCTCCCCCCTCTAAGAGGTGAGTGGCGTAGGTGTGGCGTAGGGCGTGGGGGTGCAGGTGGCCAGAGCCCACGCGGTTATCGAGAATGCGACGCACATCTCGAGGCCCGAGGGGTCGTCCCCGACGGTTAAGGAAAATGACCTCAGAATCGGTGCCCGGCGAGTGCACTTGGGGCCGACCCTCTTCGAGCCAGAGCTTGATGGCCGCCATGGCCGTTGGGTGCAGCGGCACCATGCGTTCCTTGTTGCCTTTTCCTAGAACGCGAAGAGTATTGGCGGCGAAGTCAACGCGCCCGAGCGTTAGCCCACAGAGTTCTGAAACTCGTAGTCCCGCGCCGTAGAGCACCTCACACACCGCTCGGTCCATCAGGTCAAATGGCTCGTTGCCCCAATCGGCGTCGAGGAGGTTTTCGAGTTGTTCTCGAACCGCAATTTGGGGCAGCTTGGATTCGGGCTTGGGTGCACCCACTCGTTCTGCGGGCGAACTCGCTACGAGTCCTCGGTCTACGAGAAAATCAAAGTAGGCCCGAATCGCTGCCCGGCGTCGTGAGATCGAGCTGCGCTGATCGCCCCGTTCAGTCATAAAGGCCAGGTAGTTACGAACCAGGGACAGAGTTACCGCCTGGGGATTCTTGGCTCCGTGCTCGATGACAAATTCAATAAAGGCTTGGGCGTCGCTCAAGTAGGCGCGTTGCGTGGCGGGCGAACGATTGCTCGCTACGAGCGAAGTTGAGTATTCGCTGAGTTGCCACTTGGGCGAAACCGACATACCCAAAGCCTAGTTATCCCCCTTTCCTTACGAGCGCCTTACTAATCTCAAAGTCATGGACTCAACGGCATTGGGCGTCGGGGTCACCACCCGTGATGAAGCGCAGCGGCTTCGACCACTCGTTCCCGAGGGCGTATCGCTGGTGGTGATGAGCGAAACATCTCGAGAACTTGACCTCGTCGTCCAATTCCACGATGACGAGGGAATTATCCCCAGCGATTACAGCAAAGTTCCGCTGCTCAAGTTCCGTCGCGATGAGTACTCCTACCAAGCGCTGGTGGCGATTCTCCAAGCACTCCAAGAGCACTGGCGCCTCGGACTGGCTGATCGCAGTGGTTTTAACCCGAGCGAATCGACCTTTTTGCGTGACGATGGCGTGGTCGCGACCTTGACCAATGTGGAATCGAAGATTCTTTCACTTCTCTTTGATAAGCGTGGACGCTTAATCGAGCGCGAGGTTATTCAAGAATCGCTCTGGCAGGAGGTCTCCGAAGCCACCTCGATGCGCTTAGACGTTCACGTTCGGCGACTGAGAGAAAAGATCGAGCTTGACCCCTCTCAACCCACACACCTCGTGACCTTGCGCTCACGGGGATACCGCTTGATTTAGCGCTGGGCCTCTCGCCGAGTCGCGGGAGCAGTGCTCCAGAGGTGTTCGAGGTCGTAATAGTCGCGGGCTAACTCGTCAAAGACGTGAACAATTACGTCGCCGTAGTCAAGTGCGACCCACTCCCCACCCGACATACCTTCGACGCGCAGGGGCTTGCCACAACCCGCTAACTCCACGAGTCGCTCGACCTCGTCGGCGATTGACCGGACCTGGCGGTCATTACGTCCCACGCACACGACGTAGGCGTCCAGGCTCTCATTGAGGTCGCTAACGTCCAACACCACTGTGTCGAGGCTGAGTTTCTCCTCGGCGGCCGTGACGGCAGCCTCTAAGAGGTTCTCCAAGAAAGAATTCGACCTCCCCGAGGGGACAATCGAGAGAGGCAACTCGCTCAGCGGCCCGCTCCAAGAACAATCAGGGCCACAACGAAAGGCAGTCCGAGCGCCACTGATGCCACTAACGCACTTTGCTTGCGAGTGAGGGCGCGCACTGGACGGGGCGAATCCACGACCCGCAGCGTCTGACGCTTGGTCTGGGATTGGCTATACGCGTGCAGTGCCATTGCTTAAATGTTACCGAGCGGTTGGCTGGTAGAGCGGAATCACTGATTTAGGTAGAAATTTCGCTAAATCAACGGAATCTTGGCCCTCGTGGCGAATAAAACTGCTCGACAGATCCACCGGCTCCATTGGGATTTCGTAACAGTTCCAGCCCTCGGGGTATTCAACGGGTTGCCCGGGTCGTGGCACGATGCCAATGGTCACGAGAGTCCTAAGTTCATCGGCTTCGTGCCAGGTCGGGAGACTCGGAGCGAGATCAGCCCCCATAATTAGGTCGATTGACTCGGCCTCGTCTTGGAATGCACGCACGGTCTCAATCGTGTAGCTCGGGCCAGAACGTTCAATCTCGATTCGCGACACTTCCGTAAGGGGTAAATGGCCAAAGGCGGCTTCGGCCATGGCGAAACGAAGAGCAGCGGGTGAAACGCTGTATTCGAGACTCTTTCGGTACGGGTCGCCCGCGACGGTCACCAGAATTCGATCAAATCGCCCACTCGCAATGGCCGCTTCCAGGGCCGCGACGTGGCCTAGGTGAGGGGGATCAAAGGTGCCCCCGAAGAGGCCGAGTCGGCTGCGCTGCACGCCTCCAGCCTAGGTCGATTGGCTCATACTTTACGAAACCCTTACGATAGATAGATGAGCACCTCGACACCGAACTGGTCGAAGGGTTCGTGGCGGACCAAAGAGCTTCGCCAGAACCCCACATGGCCAGACGCCGACCAATTAAAGCGGGTCGAGGAACAATTGGCTACCAAGCCGCCGCTGGTCTTTGCTGGTGAAGCCCGCAATCTCCGTTCACAACTCGCCAGCGCGAGCCAAAGTCAGGCCTTTGTTCTGCAAGCCGGCGACTGCGCCGAGAGCTTTGACGAGTCTTCCGCCGATGCCATCCGCGACAAGTTGAAAGTCATCTTGCAGATGAGCGTTGTCCTCACCTTCGCCGCTGGTGTGCCGGTGATCAAAATTGGCCGCATCGCTGGACAGTTCGCCAAACCACGTAGCGAAGAGTTCGAAGAGCGCGATGGCGTGAGGCTCCCCTCTTTCCGGGGCCACAACATCAACTCCGAAGAGTTCACCGCCGAAGCTCGTCGCCCCGACCCCGAGCGCTTGTTAGCGGCCTACCACCAGAGCGTCTCTACGCTCAACCTCTTGCGCGCCTTTACGACCGGTGGATTCGCCTCACTCAATAACGTCCATAAGTGGAACCAAGAGTTCGTGGCTAACTCAGTTGAAGGCAAGCGCTACGAAGTAATGGCCGACGACATCGAGCGCGCGCTCGCATTCATGCGCGCTTGCGGTATCAACCTAACCGCCGACCCCATGCTCCAGGCCGTTGATTTCTACACGAGCCACGAAGCGCTTATCCTCCCCTACGAAGAAGCCCTTACCCGTCAGGACTCCCTCACCGGTGACTGGTACGACTGTTCGGCCCACATGCTCTGGATTGGTGATCGCACTCGTCAACTCGATGGCGCTCACGTCGAATTCCTACGAGGCGTGCAGAACCCCATCGGACTCAAGGTTGGACCAACTATGAGTGTGGATGAACTCCTCGCCCTGTGTGAGGTGCTCAACCCCGAGAACGAAGCGGGGAGACTCACTTTGATCTCACGCATGGGCGCAGCCAAAATTGATCAGGTATTACCCGGACTCGTTGAGGCCACTAAGCGTGAGGGTCGCCATGAACTCTGGACCATTGACCCCATGCATGGCAACACTTACAAGGCGGGCAACGGCGTGAAGACTCGCCAGTTCGAAGAGGTCATGCTCGAAACTTCGCGATTCTTTGATATCCACGAGCGCAGTGGCACGTGGCCCGGTGGAATCCACATCGAGCTCACCGGTGATGACGTAACGGAGTGCCTCGGTGGAACCACCGTCGCCTCTGAGGCCGACCTCACTCAGAACTACACCTCAATCTGTGACCCCCGCCTCAACGGAACACAGTCACTCGATTTGGCCTTCGAAGTTGGAGAAAAACTCCAGCGCTACGCCGCGGGAACTGGCGCCAAGTCGTTGTAACGCAACAGGCGATTGAGCCGATTGCCAAATTCGATTTCAGTCATCGAACAATTCTCAATTCGCGGTAGCAACCGTTGATGTGCCGGAACGCCCCAGAGGTGCTTGAGAGCTTGCTCAATAAAACCTCCGTGTGTGACGAGCACGATCTGCTCAGTTGGGTGACGTGAAATGAGATCCCTGAGCGTGGCAATGCTTCGCTCATGAAAACCAACGAGCGACTCGCCGCCGGGTGCATTGAGCGCTGTGGGGTCTTGGTCCCAATCAACTGCACCAAATCGGTTTACGAACTCCTGCCAAGTCAGCCCATCACCTTCACCAACTGAGATTTCGGCGATGCCCGGTTCTTCGAGCAATTCAAGGTGTGCCGGTAAACCTCGAGCGATGATCTCAGCGGTTTGGCGCGCACGCGGCAAGTCTGAACAATAAAAAGCGCTCGCGCCAGCAAGTTCCTTCGAACTCACGAGTCGATCCGCGAGAGCAGCAGCTTGAGCGCGACCGAGAGCGGTAAGCCCCCCGTCACCCTTTGGACCACCAGCAATTCCCTCGGCGTTGGCTCGGGACTCTCCGTGGCGAACCATCAAAATCCTCGCCCCGGTTGGGAGCGGTCCACGCTGGCGGAATCCCAGCGGTGGCAGAAGGCTTTCTTCGCTCATGGTGAACCTTTCATCAGAGATTGGTTGAACTTAAGGCCACTAGGCCTTTCGAAGTAAGACGAGATCGTCACGATGAACCACAACATCATCGGAGTCATTGAAGTGCTCAGACGAAACTCGAGTTAGACCCTTGGCAATAAGTTGACCTTCGGGCCCCAGAATGTCGACTGCATCACCCTCATCGAAGGTTCCGCTAAAGCCCGTGGTTCCCACGCGCAGCAAGCTTCGCCCGTGGTTTTCGAGAGCCTGCATCGCTCCTTGATTCACCGAGACCTTGCCATGACTCACTACAGCAAAGGCAATCCAAGACTTTCGGGCCGGCAAACGGTCGTCACGAGCCACGAAAGTTGTGCCGTGTCCCTCTTCACTACTCAACGCACTAAACACCGGCGTTTCGGCTTTGGCCGGAGCAATGATTGTTTCAATTCCCGACCAAGTGGCCATGCGAGCTGCAGCCAGTTTCGAAGCCATTCCTCCGGAACCAACTCCAGAGGATGAAACCCCCGCCATCGATTCGACGTCTTCGACCGCCTGGACCTCTTCAATCAAGGTTGCCGTTGGATCGAGTCGTGGGTCAGCGGTCAAGAGCCCCGAAGTATCAGTGAGAAGAACGAGATGCGTGGCACTCACCATGTTCGCCACCAGAGCGGCCAAACGGTCATTATCGCCGTAACGAATTTCCTCGTCCACTACTGCGTCGTTCTCATTGATAATCGTCACCGCTCCCAAGAGGTCGAGCGACTTCAAGGTGGCCCGGGCTTGCAAGTAGAGACCGCGCGTACGAAAGTCGATTGGCGCTAGGAGTACTTGGGCTACCGGCAAATGAAATGGCGCGAAAGCGTCTCGCCACGCCGCCATCAACAGTGGCTGACCGACAGCTGAAACTGCCTGCAACAAAAGTGTGTCCGTGGGTCGGGGCTTACCGGCACCCACGCTTGCCCAGCCAGCCGTAATGGCACCACTCGTCACCAAAATGGTGTGCGTACCATTGGCTCGAAGTGTGGCAACATCTCGAGCGATTCGACTTAGTGCAGCGTGGTCAACGGTTCCTTCGCTGGTGGTCACTGAAGAAGTTCCCACCTTGACCACGATGACGCTATTGGTCATTGGCCTCGTCCTCGTCGCCGAGCTTGCCAGACCGGGCTAGACGCTCGCGTTGAGTGGCGCGGTGGTGGCTGCGGTCGAGCCCAGAGGCCATGTCATCTCGCCACCACTCAAATGAAAGTTCTCCAACGTGAACGAGGTCGCCATCTAAGACGCCCGCTCGCATCAGCATCCGGTCTACGCCGAGGGATTTCAGACGCTTGGTGATCTCGGCCAATGCTTCGTCATTTGTGAGGTCACTGAAACGAGCCGCTCGGCGCGCGGCGCGGCCCTCTACAGACCATTCACGATGCCCAGTTGAAACCACGTGAATTTCATCAATAACCGGCTTGTGCACAACAATTTCGTGAGCCGAGTTCTCGGCCTCTTCGTCTCGAGCTTGCTTGACGAGCTGAACGAGTTCGCCGGTGAGCGTCTCGAGGCCTTGACCGGTAACGGCAGAGATGACTAGTCCATCGAATGAAGGATCTTCGGCCAGGTCCCCCTTGGAACCAACAACAACTCTGGGGCGAAGCAAAAGTGAAGGTTGGTAGTCGCCGAGTTCTTTGAGGAGAATTTCTAATTGCTCGTCGGCTGGTTGTGGCGCAAAGGGTGAAAGATCGAGCATGACGCAGAGAACTCGTGCACGCTCAACGTGGCGCAGGAATTCGTGGCCGAGCCCTTTACCCTCCGCGGCACCTTCAATGAGGCCGGGAATGTCGGCCATGACGAATTCGCTGGCGGCGTCGCGGTTAGCGGCGCGTTGACCAACGCGCACGACGCCCAAGTTCGGCTCCAAGGTAGTAAACGGGTAGTCGGCGATCTTGGGCTTGGCGGCCGAGACTCGAGAAATAAGTGTGGACTTTCCGACATTGGGGAAACCAATGAGTGCAACGTCGGCTTGCAGTTTTAGTTCTAGGTTGAACCAGGCCTCTTCACCGTGTTCGCCCTGTTCAGCAAAGGCGGGAGCTCGGCGATTGTTCGAAAGAAAGCGGTTGTTTCCCTGGCCGCCCAGACCACCTTCCGCCGCGCGCCAGCGATCTCCGTTTCCCGTGAGGTCAACCAAGAGCTCGCCATCGGCAGAAAAGACCATTGTCCCTACCGGAACACTGACAACGAGGTCTTTGCCACTAGAGCCGTGCTGGCGTTTGGAGGTGCCGTGTTGGCCATCGGTCGCTCGGCGAAAGGGGTGGTCACGAAAACTCAGAAGGGATGATTGATTGTGGTCCGCGACGAGCCAAACATCACCACCACGTCCACCGTCGCCACCGTCGGGTCCACCCTTGGCTACGTGCGCTTCACGACGAAAAGAAACGCAGCCCGCTCCTCCGTCACCAGCACGAGCGTGCAATTGTGCTTGGTCTACAAAAGAGGACATGGTCCTAGTTTAGGCAATCCAGAATTTACAGCTCTCAACGATCCCAGCACTCGCCCAAGGCTCACGGTGACCTATTGGCGGGTACGACCGCAGCGGTTACTCCACACAGCGCAAGGCAAAAGCAAAGCCGCTCAGCTCGCTTTCACGCAAACTGAGCGGCTTTACGCTTTCCGAACTGAAGATTCTT
>Ga0208389_1000621_pt1 | contig 17076 bp, 24 predicted proteins | sample CryBogCBH12Aug09_FD_184625 | JGI IMG/M metagenome (GOLD analysis project Ga0208389, IMG submission 184625) | Freshwater microbial communities from Crystal Bog, Wisconsin, USA - CBH12Aug09 (SPAdes) (version 2) | ecosystem: Environmental > Aquatic > Freshwater > Lake | place: Crystal Bog... | reverse complement strand
CGCATGGGTGGTCAGAGACCGCAGAGGCGGCGCTACCCATCCTCTCCATGATGCATCGCTCCGATCACATGCCACATCCAGAGGACGTGGACACCGAATTTATTGAAAGAGTCGAGGGTAACATGCAGGGGCTCACATGCATCTGGGTGCTGATGGGCGCCATGTGCATAGTCCCCTATGTCTTTGTCTCGCGGCGCGCAGTGCAAGCGCAGATGCACCACACGCCCAAGGAGCCTCTGTGGGAAACAGGCCTCATTTCATTATTTGCTTGGCCATGTGCATTGACGCAGGTGCAGGAGGAATTAGCCTGAGGTCGCGCCCCCTTCCTTTGCGCCGTCCTCCTCCTCCTCTTCCTCCTCCTCCTCCATGGCGTTATCATCGTCAGGAAGGGAGGCAATGGCAGACTCCAGGGCGTGCACCAGAGTAATGGAATCCTCCTCCTCCTCATCCACCTTCTTGGAGGTCTCGTTTTCTGGTCCAGCCTTCTTGTTGTCATGATGGTGGTCCGACGAGCCCGATTTCTTGGCACTCTTGGTGGCCTTGGATTCAGCAGATCCTGCATTGCTGCCCTTGGCTGAAGAGCCATCGTCCCCATTCTGTCCAGCCTTCTTGAAGGCCACCTTTTTTTTCGTAGCTGTGGTGGTCTCCTCGCTGGCCTCTTTGGCCTTTTTCTGCTGGGTGGCACTCTTCGGCTGGGCTTCCTCCTCCTTGACAGCTGCCGGCTTGGGCGCGGCCTTCTTCTTCTTCTTCTTCGGACACTCCTCCTCTTCCTCTTCCTCCTCGTCCTCGTCATCATTGTCCTCCTCCTCTTCCTCCTTCTTCCTCTTCTGAGAGGAGGCCTTGGGGGCTGCTGGCGCCTTCTTCGGCTTCTTTTTGGCCTTCTCCTCCTCCTCCTCGTCCTCCTCCTCGTCGTCATCATGCTCTTCCTCCTCCTCCGCAGGCTTGCCCTTCTTCGCCTTTTTGCTCGAGGAGGGCTCCTTGTCGGCGTTGGATTTCTTGGTCTTGGCACCCTCCCCACCTCTCTTCCTCTTCTTCAGCACAGAGGAGGACGTGGCCTGCAGCAGCTTTTCGCGCTCGAGCCTCTCCTCCTCCTCCACCTCCTCAGGATGCGCCTTGTTGTACTCGGCCTTGCAAATGTGCAGGAAATCCGTCTCCGCCCTCAGGAGCTTGTTCCGCAGCTTTTCCACACGATCCTTAACGTGCTCGTGCTTCTTGACCAGCACTTCATCCTCCTCCTTTGAGAGTCGCTTGACCACTTTCTTGGAGGGCTTGAGATCCTTGAGATTATTAAAAAAGGCCTGCGATGCGATGGATTCTGACTGGGTAAACATTTGGTCCGCCGTGGCCGTGGTTTCAAAAAACGTGGACAGTCCCAGTGGCGCCGGCTTATATTGGGAAAAGTTGCCTAAATGGGGGTCTTTTAGCTAGCCGTTAGGCTAGGTGTAAAGACCCATTTTAAAATGCAAAAAGACCGACTTCTAGCAAAGCCGTCAGTTTAAGTAGGCCAAATCCGCACCGAAAATACCAAAAACGAATGGCAGACTCTTTTATTCAATCGTGGCAGACCACGTGCTCCCAGGCGGAAGAAGTGCCCTCCCTGCGGAAAAGCATGAAGGAGCCCCCGAATGCCCTCGCCCTCGCCATCAACCTGCAGCATCTGCCCCTCAAGGAGGCTGCACAATGGGCGCAAACGGCCACAGAGGAGGAAATCAAGGATCACAAGGGACTGCGCACCACCTTTATGGTGGTGGAAATGCTCTTCTCTGGCTTCACCTATGTGGCACCGCCGAGCACAGAGGCCGATTCCAAGAAGAGGGACAAGCTCGCAGTCTTTGACACCGCTGCCGACGTGGGCTCATCGGTGATCTTCTACACGTACAAGGGCGAATCCAAAAAGCAAAAGGGCGAAATGAAGCAAACCTACATCAAGACCAAGCGCTTTGACGAGTGTGCTGCTATCTCGCCAGGCACATGCTTCCATTTCGTATTGCTGCACCCTTTTTATGACACCGAGCGGCAGGCATGATGGTCACCTCCACGATTTGGGCCAACAAGTTTGCCTCCATCCTTCTCAACAAGAAGGACACTCCTGCTGAGGATATTGCTGTCTTCGACCTCTGCCTGGTCAATCTGGGCATCAAGAGCATCGCATCCAGCGCCTCCTCGACAGGTCCGTCCGAATGTCGCTGTAGTGTGTCCGTATTTTGATTTTTCTCTGCACAGGCATGATGCTCGAGATCAAGGGCTTCGCTCCCCTCCGCGTTGGTGGGTGCACCCTGGCCTCCTGCGCCTTGGTGCCTTGCCAGGGCATGCCCCAGAGCGTGCAGGAGTCTACGCTCTTCTACGACAAGTTTGTCGCTGGGCTCTTGGTGTCTGATGAGAACCGAAAACATCTCAATCAGGTATCACCCCTTTTGCATACGACAATAGTATGCGCTGACAGCATTATGGATGGCAGGATCTGATCAAGGGGAGCTACTCCAACACCATGCATCTCGTGGTCCTATACCCTCAGGCGTCGCAGGGGGTAATCTCCATGGGGAGCAATGCCAAGGTCTACTTGCACCTTCACCAGCCCATGGGTGATGTCAAGGCGTCTATGATTGAGTTGTCCTTCAACGGCAAGTACCACGGCTCGGAAGGCACTGCCTTGCTGGAAGGTGAGGCCCCTCCTCCTCAGAGATAAAGAGAGAGACTGAGAGGGATGGATGGCAGAGTGGATGGTGAAGCTGCTCAACGTGGGCATGATGCTGAACGCGCTGGAGGTGTTTGTGCTGGTGGACCTCTACAGGCAAAAGAAGGACGAGACGGCTGGCTTTTTGGGGTACGCCAGGATCAACGCCAAAAAGGTGCTGGATCAGATGATCCGGAGCAAGACGTCGAATGGCGTAGGAGTACCTCTTTCGGAGGCGCATGACGAGGCGGATCTTCATGCCTACATCGTGTCTCAGGCAAGATCCATAGTTGAAAGCCATAGCTAAGAGCCATAACTAAGAGTAATAGCTGAGAGCCATAGCTAAGAGCTACAACGCACAACAGGGAGTGGAGCCCAAGCATCTTTACTTCTTCTCTGGCTGCGCTCCCGAGGTGGACCTCTTGGTCGACATCCGCAAGATGAGCAACAAGAAGCCCCACCTTCGCGATGCCCACCTCGCCCCCATGGTGCACCCGGAGTCGGAGTGGAGGAAGGGGCACATGATGCACGTCTTCTTCCAGAAGAAATGCGTCCTGTCTCTCGTTGTTCCCATTGCGCTGACGGGCGGCATGACAATCGTCGATCACACCAAGCGCGGGCTTGAGGAGGTCCAGATCATGCAGTGCGCCGACGTCGAGTACGACGAGGACGCCCCTCCTCCTTCCGCCGCTGCCACTGCTCCGGAGATGGGAGCGGAACCTGCTGCTGGTAATGCCAAGCCCAAGAACGCCAAGAAGTCCAAAGTCTAACTTGGACATGGAGGAGGAGGGCAATCCTTTGAGAAAAAATAAAGAAGAAAAAATCAATTTTTTTTAAAAAGATTCAATATAAAACTCAAAATAGAGCAAGCGGAAATAGAAACATATGATTCACTTTAAATATTAAAAGGTAATGGAGAAAAACACGCAAGTGAAATGATGATGCCCAAAGAAGTGGTCATGATCATGGCCAAGCAAGGAAAACACGATTGCAGAAGGCTCATCCTAGCCTGCAAGGCGCACATGGGCGCGTTTCTCGCGCATCGACTCGGCACAGCCGACCCCCTTGTGTTGATGGAGGAGGGGGGGCAAAAGCCTGGCATGTCACACTTGAGGTTGAGCATCCGATGGGCAGTGGAGCAGGGGGAGCCAATTATTCCACCGATGCCCCAGAGCGTGTTTTACATGGAGAGCATACAGCAGTTTCGAGACGTGTACAGGGAAAAGCTCAAGGGCAAACTGGCGCTGGCGCGTGGCCCGAATCTCTCCGAGGCGCGGTTCACTTTTCATCTGGTGCGACGTCTGGTCCTCTCTACCGCTACCAAGAATGAGAAGGCGTACTACCAACGGAAAGCAGAAAAGCACGGTGGCGAGGCCGAAATCCACCAATTCATCACCTTTCCGACGGTACATACGTTGCTGTTTGCTTGCTAGGACCTTTACGACGGTACACACTGCTGCTAGGTCTTGCACCAAAGCGTGAAGCCCGGGTGATGGCAGGCGTACGAGGCGCTGCTGTTCTTTCAACGATGGAGCCATGTAGAACTCTGCTTGTGAATTCTTTTAGCAGGATCCTCAGCATATGCTCTTTTGTCAGGTGCAGGGAAAGGGTTTGCAGGCCACGTCCCTCATGGAATGCGGCCCTGCTCAGGACGACCAAACAAGAAAATGGATTATGGACCTTGACGGGAAGCTGGATGATCTACGAGCCCTCCAGTTTCTGAAGCAGGATGAGGAATGTACAGAGGAGGTACAAGCCTTTCATATGTTTTGGGGTCATCTTCTCATGATATTCCTCACAGCATAGGGCGAATCTTCAGGCCCAAGTTATTGTTTTGGCAAGGACAGTCTCGCAGGCCCTGCACACCACGTGTGGGTTCTTGGAAGCACCGTGCCATTTTGTCATCAAGTCCAGGTTGTTATTATAGCATCACCATCATCATGAGGCAGAGACGTGATGAGATATGCTGCAGGCACACGAAAAAGAGGGCGGAGCCATCATACCAAAAGCTTTCCTGGCATGTGACCTTTCTTGCCAGAGCGCCTTACCAGGAGTGGCGGATGGCGATGCAGTATATTGAAAAGGAGGCACGCATCCATCTCCTATGATACTATCAACAAGGCCCTCTGATATATTTATCTGTACCCCACCACAGGTCTTTCCAAGGCTGAAACAGTCTTCAGGGGCCTCCACCATTGCACTGCTCAACGATGGGCACATCACCAACAACAGCAAGGTGAGGTGGCTCCTGACCCATGGCCCTCGGTTCGCCCTGAACACGCGTATTGTGACAGGGGCAATTCATCCAGACCCTTGGCAGCGAAAAGGTGGAGGCGGGGGTTCCGCCCTCGGGCCAACGCTTTACCCTTGAGGGCATTTATGATCCTTTAGGCCAAAGGCTGAACCTCGCAACGATGCATGAGCCCAATATCCTGGCCATCCTTGCGTCCAGTATGGCCCTTCCGGTGCGTTGGCCCTACACCTCAAAAATTGAGGGGGTACCTTACCCTAGGCATGGATACAGGATCCATGGTCCATTCCTGCGACGTTTCACTCGGAGAAATTCAAGTCTTGTGTGGTGGCCTCGCACAATGCGACCACAATAGCAAGGAAGCGGCCTGAGGAACGACAGGGCGGGGAGCCCAACAAGGGAAAGAGGGCCAAAGTGCATCAAGGCGAAGGTACTAGTACTAACAGGCCAAAGGTGGATTCCCTGGCGGATTGGTCGTGCATTCCTTCCAAGGAAAGCTTTTGGGTCCGTGGACTCCTGGACGGCGGGTCCACATGCACTCTGTCGGTTCTGCCTTGCATGCGTGACGAACTCCTCATGCCAAGGGTCGTCTTTGAGAGCATCAACTCGAATCGAGGCAGGATCGTCTTTTACGCCAATGTGGAGCACGCCCTTCTTTGCCCTAGGTCCGTTGCGTTTTTGTGGTTTTCCACTTTTTTTAAGGTATGTGCACTGCCAGGCACTTGGTGCTGGGGGGCAAGATTCATCATCACAGGGGCGATGATAAGGTCGTGGCCATATGCCTCATGGACAGTTTTCAAGTACACAAGTCGGGAGCGCCCATCGAGGCCATGCGCCTGTTTGTGCGCTGCTTTTCGTCCAAGTGCGAGCAGCACTATTCGCAGCTCTCGCAAATCAGTGTTCGATGGCTTGAGCTTTCGCAGACGCATTACACACGCTTCAAAAAACTCAGCATCGAGCAGCAGCAGCAGCAGCAGCGCGGCGGTGGCAGCGAAGGTGATGGCTTCGCTATATACACGCCCTTAATTTCCTATATACACGCCCTCAATTTCCCTTTTCCAATATGTCCTACAATCATTACGCTCCTGTACCTCTGCAGGCGCAGCAGGACTCCCTGGCCAACAGCACTAGTAGTAGCACTAGTAGCAGCTGGCTCATCAAGTTTTTGCGCGGGGTGGCGCTCTCGGCCACTGTGGCTATTGTTCTGATCCTCACGTATCACCAGTGCATTTGGTGTGTCCTGGCGATCGCCGTCTTCTCCGCCCTGACAATGAACTGCATCCCTCTGATGCCCCTCGTGTTTCTCATGTCCCTCTTTGTGCTCATGTTCCATGCCATAGATTATCAGCGCGCCAGCATTCGATTGGAGGTCCCGCTGCAGGATATAGTCTATGTGCCCTCATGGAACGACTTTGCAAAATACGTCAAGGTCGCTCCGCTGCAAACTTAAAAATATGGCTATTAGTGTAGCAGATAGTATATAAATGGCCTTGAAAGTTCGATTTGCAAGAATGCTTCGGTCTGGTAGCATCGAAGGAGAAAGCGGAAAGAGACTCCGTGAAACGGTTGCAGAACGAAATTTGAGGGAAACGCAGGAAGCCCGCTATTTGTCCAACCGTACTAATTTTTCTGAACTTGAGGAAAACACGTATGGTTCAATGCTTACCCACACGTTTACTGGAGAGACTATTATCAAGGAAAGGTTTTTCGCATTTACAAACTACATTTGGAGGCTGCTAAAGCACTATATCACAGAACTACACCATCGCTCAAATGCAATTGAGCAGCGTGTAGAAGTGCTCGAGGATAATCACAGTCAGTCAAGTGTTTTGATGGCACGCATACATGATCTGGAGGCACGAGTAGCCTCTTTGACAGCATCTGTTCATGGCTTGCCTGCTGCTGCTGCTCTTCGTTAAACCATGGATTGGTCCCTTACGCTAGTATATCCACAGGCAAAGGCCATCCGAAAAAGTAAAAATAAAAATAAAAAAAGAAGGAGGCTAAAAGGGACCCTTATTGGCACGCGTGGCCTATAAATGAATAGGATCCATGTGACCTCCTAATATGATGGGGGCTGCCACCGCTATGCTAAACGACGTGAAGTTTTATCAGCTCACAGTGCAGAGCGTGAGGGAGGGCGCGTTTCACATGCCAATCCTTTTTTTGCCCACCTCCCCTGCAGGCGAGAGCGAGGTATGCCCCATCACCCACGAGCCCATGGGCTCCCCTTCCTATACTGTCCCCTATTACCAAGGCAGCAAAAAGAGGAGGAAGAAGCAGGCCGAGGAGGAGGGATGCCCCCCCGTCCTATCGAAGCACCCGCACTTGCAATGTGCACAGATTGTCGAGTGCAAGCACAGCTTCGACGCAAGGGCCCTCATGATTCATTTCCTGCGAAACTCCATGACCTGCCCCCTCTGTAGAGCGGGGGATCCCTCCATCGTGATGAGCGCGTCCGCCACCTTTCCGCGCGAGGAGTGGCTCCTCTCCATTGAAAAGCAAATCAAGCGTCAGAACCAGCCCGAAGTCTCGAGGGTCATCATCCACGACAGCGTGCTGCGCTCCTCGGTTGTCGTCGTGTCCCTCTTTCTCTATGACACGCTCGAGGACGAGGGCCAGGAGCCGGTGCACGGGATGCAGTTTCAGATGTTTTTGGAGCCCATTGCCCGAAGGCATCACGACCCTGCTGCTGTCGGACCTGAGGGTGTCCTGGTCGCCCTGAACGAATTGGGGGTGCTCCCTGTGAATGATATTCTCATTGAATATCAGCTGGACGAGGACTCCCTGAGGTACAGCCTGCTTCCCTCGTAAGACTACCACCACTAATCGTCATGGCAGGACTCTCAATGCACACATAGTCAGCTTCTCTGCCACTGCGCTCTCTGGCTATGTCACAACGGCCGATGTCAATATGATGCTGCTCCTGGGCTCTCGAACAGGCTTGAGACGGCAAATTCAAAACGCACAAAACTGGAGGAGAGGTGGCAATCCCTCAAGCATGCTGGATAGGGCCAATGAGATTGCCGAGATTCCTTTTGTGAGGGTATCACCCGCCAATACCATGCAAAATTTAATAGGGATCGAGCCCTCAGGCACCTCTTTTTACATGGATCCTTATCCGTCGAATATGGCCTCCTCCTCCACCAGGCTTCAGAGGGTCAGCTTTTTTCCAAGCAACGCCTTCGTCTCTCAGATGCTCCTTGGACACGCGGCAGCCAGCACCATGATCGTTCAGGGCATGCGAGGGTGATCTTCACAAAGCAGGCCCTGGATCTCATCCATCACCCGCACCCGCTCCTCCTCATTGTCCTCCGAGTGTTCAGCGAGGAACGCTTGCCGAATGCGGCTCATTTCCCTCAATAAACGCAGGATATTTTGAACCTCCTGGCCCACAGAAAAAAACAAAAAATAATGAGCTAGGATTGGTAGTAGTACTACTAGTGGTAAAGATGATGAAAACAAGGCTCACAGTCTCGCTCTGCTGGCTTTTGATCATGGTAAGCATTTTGTCGTTCATGCTGGCAAATGCGCCATCGATGAAGCATTTCCGCTCCCTTTCTTTGGCAGTGCTGTTAGCAGCCGCAGCGGTAGAGGGCTCCATTTTATGAAAAGGAGAACAAGGGTGGGTATATTATGACCTACTCGATGCCTAAAAAGTCCTGGTTTTTGGGGTGCACATGCCTTGTGCCGCATCCAACGCCCAGCATATAAAAACGCACAGGCTTGAGCTGCCTATTATTAGTCTTATTATGAAAACACCAAAGCCAGCCCTTGCTAAAAATCCAGTGAGCAGCTACAATAGACTGCTGAATGCTGGGCTCATAAGAAAGGAGGTCTTTGACTCGAAGATGGCCAAGTTCAGCAACAGCAACATCGCTCCAAATAAGGCACAGCCACAACATAAGGCTCCGCCACCTCCTCCATCTCAAAATAATAATAAGGCTCCTCCTCAACAGCCCAAACAACGGGCTGCTCCGCCTCCTCCACCCGCGCGCATTGCACCTACCATGACGACAGCCACAGCCAAACCCTCTGGTTATTCGTCCTCTGGCTGTCCTGGAAAATCATTGCATTGATTGCATCGGGTAACTACAAGCTGCCGTTCAAATCCTTGGCATGCTCCTCCTGCCCGTGCCTTTCCGCATCAGCGTAGAGCTTGTACTGAAACCAGTCGCGCGCCAGGCCGCACGCCAGCGTGATGAGCGGCGTATACCCTAGCGCTCGGTTCCACCCTTTCTTGCTCATGCTTTGCAGCAATGGCTCATCAAAGCGCAAATATCGCTGCTTGTTGGAGCTTGTGAGCGTCGTCGTCTGCCCCGTCCTCACGGCGGCTGGTGCGGTCGTCAGCCTTGCGATGCTCCGCTTGTAGGCCACACTCAAATCATCGTCGTCCTCGTTGGTTTTGTTGATCTGCGCCACGACAAGGTCGCACGGATGATCCAGGATCTGTAAACACTCCATCATAACCGAGGATAGGCCAATGGCTTGATCATTTCCCCATAAATTCAAAAGTTCTAATCGAGGCACGCTGCTCCGATAATGCGTCTCGTAATGATGATGATTCGCCTTTCCACACGCCCCCCGCTTCCTCTGCTCGTCCTCTGTTGAGGCTACGGCTAGGGGGATCTGAGGCGCGGCTGTAGGAAGAAATAGGGCGCCGTATGGTCTCCCGAAGCCCTCCTCATCACATACATTGTTGTAGCTCTTGATGCCATGGAAGATCCACAGCCCTTCCCACGGGGCCATGCCGCACACGATCCCGTTGGGATGGTACCCTGTGCATGCACAATAGTTCAACACCTGAATGTCGCTATTATGATGCTGACGGGGCGTTTTCAGATCGTGGTGGATGCTCTCTGTGCATACTATCGCCATCATCTCCCCGGGGGTCGCGTTGGAGTAGTCCATCATGGCAGGAAACCTAATCTTCATGGCCGTGCATGCCTTGGCAATGATGCGCGCGCGGTTGCGGCTGCACGCATGCCTGAGCCACTGCATCTCCTCCGAGTGATACACATCCCACGCGGTGCACCTGTCCCCGAGATCCCTCACCAGATCGGCAAACTCCAGGCACGCCCGCGACAGGTAGCTCTGGCAACCCTGTGTTCAGCTCGTCACTTGTTGCCTTCCGCTTGTATCTAAAAGCTTGAAGCTTGAGGCCTAGAGTCTATAGCTAACAGCTAACAGCTAAAAGCTAAAAGCTAAAAGCTAAAAGCTAACAGCTAAAAGCTAACAGCTAACAGCTAAAAGCAATTACCATGTACAAGCAAAGCCGATTCTTGCTCGCGTTCCATTGGTGGAAGAGCCCGAGGTATCCCTCCGCAGTGAGCTCAGGGACCCATGGCTCGCTATCGATCATGGCGACGCAGTCTTGCGTGCTGCACAGGGTCACCCTATTGTCCTTGCCCATAAACGCAGAATACAGGCTGGGAGGCACCCCATTCGCGGTCGGCCTGCATCGCCGCCAGCTCGCACGCTCCTCCCCCCTCTCCTGCTGAGCCCGCATGATCTGATCGATCGCCTCCCCAAGTCTTCGCCGCGTGTCCTCTGGCTGGCTCAGCAAGGCCAGCACCTCTGCCTCCGTGCACTCGCACTCCACCACGCTAATCCCGTCAAACAGACTGCAGCTGATCGGGAGCGCGCTCGCCCGTGTCTCGGGCGGCACATTCAGCACCCACCCCCTCACCTCGTGCGTCCCCTCTGGATTCTCATGACAAAAGGGCGAGACTTTCAGCGTCATCGAGGGCGCCTGCCTGGCTAGATTCAAGAGCGTGTCCTGCGCATGCTGCGAGAGGGGTAGCAGCACGTCCTCATTGGACATACCGTCCAGGCCCGCAATCACTTCGCCCATATTCGCCGTCTCCGCAGCCTCTGCTAGGAGTATATATAGGCAAGGAACTTGCACTTGTTGCCGTTGCTCTGGAACACATATGCAGTACTGGAACGACCCCGAGGCCCTGCGGGCACACGTACATACCTTCTCGCAAGAAGCCCTGAACCGATACTTGGCTCGTGCAGTGCACGCGTGCAACTACGAGTCTGTGGCCGTTTTGTTGATGAATGACGCTGACCCCCTAGCATACTATCCAACTGACCATGATCCAAATCAGACTCATCCAAGTGCTTGGGAAGAATCCCTCCGGTTTGCACCTGAACACAAGCCAGCACAGAAACGGAGATTTCACTTCCTTTTGACCCTCCTGGATCCTCATGCCAATATGCGTACAAAGTTCCACCAAGGCAATCGCATCTTGGAAAAACAAACCGTCAACGATTACCTCCCTCCTCACGACAGTCTCGCTGGCTTGCCCAATGAGACAGCCCTGACCCATGCCATACGCCATCGCTACCATTATTGTGTGCGCCTATTACTTCACAAACATGGAGCCAGCTTTCCATCCAACATCGATGAAATCCCAGTGGCGTTGGCAGAGTCAGTCCTTGGTATCCACGCTAGACAAGACACCGCGGAAGAATATCACAAAATCAAAATCATTATGCGACATTTAATCAACTCAGATGCAAATCCTGCTCAGTGGATCCATTCATGGGATCAGTCCATGCCTCCTAGATACCCGTCACCCGATGATGGTGGATATCAGAGAGTCAAATTCGATCAATGGAATCATTCTTTAAACATATGCAAGGAATTATTGCATAGTATTCAATATCATGCCCACAACCCACCGAACATGGCCGATAACCGTGCCCATGGACACGGACATGCAAGGACTCTTTAACCATCCGCACTGGTGCACATGAGGTTCAGGCCAAGGACGAATACTCTTGGATGACTCGCTCCGCCATAATCCAGAACTCGTCGCTCCCTTGGCCTCGGAGCACCCCACGACGGTACGCCTGAAAGTGGGGGTCTTCCGCCACACCCATCATCATGAGGGTCTCCTCCTCGCAGAGGGTCGCCAGCACATTCATAATGACCCGCTTGCTCTCCCCGGCAAATGTAGTGATCTCCAGCGTCATATCGCTGCACCGAAACTGCTGTGTGGGCACGACCTGGAGCCTCACCTTGAACATGGCCTTCTCCTTTGAAAAAAAGTACAGGCTCGACTCATTCGGCTGGGTGGTGCTCATCCGCACGCGCATTTGCTCGTGCCCAGTGAAGGGGTTGCAGCACATGAAGGAAATGGTCGACCTGTCGTGCCAGAACTTGGGCACTTGCACGTCTGTGATATTGCACAAGGGGTACAGCCGCTGAGGAGAGTGAATCGCATGCACGCTCTGGGCATAGGGCATTTTGCTCAGCAGGAGCGAGAAGGATGCCTTGGTGATCACCAGCCCTTGGCTCTGGACCACGAAAAGGAGAAAAAGATACCAGCGCATCACTCCTTCTTCTTGGGCCTTGCGCTCTTAAATCCTGAAATTTTCGCCGAAAATAGCCACAAAAAATAAATAAAAAATAAAGCTTTTTCTATAAAATCGGGCGCAAACCAACCACCACAAAGCAAAGCGAATGGAGCTTTGTTTAGGGCTCCAATTCCAATATGCAGAGGGGATCTACCAGGCGCTAAGGGTCAAGTCCACAAGTCTGATGGGCTTCTGGGCGGGCCACAAGAGGTTCTGGGACGCTCGGGCGCTGGTCCTGCCGCATCCGTTCCTCATGGCCAAGTACATGGTCCACATGCCTCCGTTCCACTCGGCCGCCAGGCTTGGGGATCTGGGGCTCCTGAAGCCCATGGTCAAGCTCGTTGCCCAGGCCGGCTCCATCGATACGCCGTTCCATGACCGCTCGGCCCTGCTCTATGCCATGGAGGCCCGATGCGTTCACTGCATCCAGTGCCTCCTGGACGCTGGAGCCTGTGCGAATTTCAATGTCCATCCCATGGTGCGGACGCCCCTGCGCTATGCCGTGGAGGAGTGCTCTGACGTTGAGATTATCAAGCTCCTCATCGACTATGACGCGGAGCACGCCCTCAAGACCCGTTTCAGTTCGCCCATGGAGTATGTGCTGTCTCGCCTTTCGCCCTGCCATGATGCGGAGGAGAGGAGGCACTTTGAGCTCATTCTTCAATACTTTGAAGAGACCAATTAAATCTTGTTAAAAAGGGGGCCTTTTTCGTGACGCTAGACACTCCCTCCTTCATAAAAGCGAGGGACTCAAACAGTCCTGAGCATGATGATCCCCTTTACACTATCATGTCAAGTCAAGACATGCATACAGAGGATGACACAACAGAAGAAGGAGGTGGATCATCATCATCATGGCACCCTTGAGCTCATAGCACAGGAATTATCCCTTCCTGGGTTTGCTCCACCTGACCATATAGAGGTATTTGCTCATGATGATATGCTGATCATGATCATGATGACAATCCTATATATGATCAGGCCACAGAGGTGCTCTTTGAAAACTGCAAGCGCGCTATCATCCTGCAGTGCTTGCCCTCGGGGCACTGCCTCAAGCTGATCCATGAGCCTTCCGTGTTTGCCATGGAGCAAGAGGCGTACAGGCACTTGCTGCAATCCGAGAGCGCACGATGCCTCTTCTTGCCCATTTACTTTTTTTGTGAGTTTCGGTGCTCAGGTCCTCCTTCGCTACACACACATTGTACTAAAACGAGGAGGATGATGATGATAGTCGGATGATGAGCAGGTCATACCTGGCGAGGCTATTATATGAAGCAGGTGCTGCCTTTTGCATCCTCGCGTGCTCTTGAAAGATCACGTTGCTCTGCTGCTGTGGTAGGGGGTATACTCCTTGCGAGAACTCCTCTACAACAAGCACCAACTTGAGCATGAGGTGCAATTTCAGCACGCCATCCAGCGCTTGGTGGATCAGAGGAATCGCTTCCTCCAAAATGGAGCACATCCCGAAGGAGGAGGCGTCCCCATCCGCTTCAAGAAGAACCAGTCCATCCACCTCTCGCTCTCCGTCGCAGTGCTCCAGCTCTTGCGTCTCCTGCATGCCGAAGGGTGGGTTCACGGCGATAGCCATTTGGGCAATTTCGTCTACTGCGACGATGGTCGCATGTATGCCATCGACTTTGAGCGCAGCTTCCGCACCCGCGATACAGTGCAGCACCTTTTGGATATCCAGGAGGCCTTTGGTCACATCAGCGGCATCATGATCAATATTCATAACCAGAACGAATGGGATATGCGCGATCTGCCGGGCATCCACTTTCACAGGTCTCCTCCATTGACTTGTCCCCTCTGTATTTGATGATTAAAGCTAGCAAGTGTGACTTGACAGGCATCCCATGATGGGCGCTTCGGGTATGGTGAGTTTTCCCGATCGGCCCAAGCGCTACTGGATCCCCTCGCCCATCCAACGCCGTGTGGGCTTCCTCCCAAGGCGCAAGGCGCTCTACATGCTACCCGTCTGCAAATGCTTCACCTCGCCCACCGAGACCATTCGCACCCATGGCTGCTCCTTATGCACCAGCCCCATCAACAAGAAAACGGCACGGCACTTTGCCGAATACGGCGATGAGATTATCCAGGTCTTCTTGGTCGTGTGTGTGTGTGTGTCTGTGTGGTATTCAAATCCTTGGGTGTGCAGGATCTGGAAAACTGGGGGCTCTCCAAGATGCGCGCCAGCCTGCTTCAGACCCGCTACGACTGCTCCCATAAATGCGCCTACATCGCCAACATCATCCATCCCTGCATGAAGGATATCCTAAGCGCGGACGAGGGCAAAGAGCCATCGACAGATTTGCCGCTCAAGGAGCTCACGCAAAACAAGGCCTCATGCTGCACGACGCTCAAGCGACTGCTCTACACTCCGTCCCTCAGCGCAAGGGCCCTTTCTATGGCACGGACCCTGTCGGCCAGGCTGCAGCAGGCAGGCCATTCCGAGGCGGCGCGCCTCTTCTGGCTCTACGTTGCGCCGCCTGTGCCTCACTTGGAGTAAAAAATGGGCCCTTTTTTCTTGGTTTGTATAAGCCACGATATATAAGGCCACCAGGAACAAAATCCAAAAGAAGAACAAAAAGCATGAACGGCCACGAAAAGAAATTAGTTTCCATTCTCAATGATTTGCAGCTTGTCGATCCATTAAGCATCCAACGCAAGGAGCCTGATCTGGAGCTATCACTGGGCGAAATCACTCCCACCAAAGACTATCCTTACATCACAGACGTGCTTGAATTGGCAGTCTGCTTGTATGTGCACACCCCTCTTCCATCTGGCCCCTCTGCGCACTTGGAATATAGAAAGCTCATCGTCACACGGCTCAGTCGCCTCCGAATCCAAAAGTATCACTCTCAAGTTCTACAGGTGGTGCTGAGCCATTCCAAACACTTGGACTATGCCTCCAAGACGGCCGAATTGCAGCCCTACATCACGGACGCTTTGATGCGCTGCAATGTTCTCCAGGATGTGGATGGACTCCTGCACTTGCTATCTATCATCCCCATGCAAGAAAAAACTTGTGCGTTTTTGGTATGGACGCTAACCTGCCTTCTGGAAGCACCCGCCCAACAGCACTCCTTTGAGATCGCTTCCTTGGTGATCCACAAGTTTGTCAAATCCCAAATGCAGTCCTCCTCCTCAGCATCATGCTGCAGGGGGGTGTTTCGAACTCTATTCCAGATCCTCGATAGGAACAGTGAAAAGGATGGAGGTGGTGGAAGAGGGATGGACATCCTCGAGCTATTTCTGGTCGCGCAACTGAATAACCAGGACAACAATGCCTCCATCAAGCCCCAAGAAAACCACGACCAGTTTTGCTGCTATCAGCTGAATCTCTTTGTCGACCAACTCCTGATTCCCCTTGAGGTTCTTGCACAGCCCCCCCTCATCAAGCCACAAACCATGGCCACCATCATGAATTGGTGCACCAAGGGCAGCACCTTTCGCTTGCTGTCGCCCCGCGTTGTGACATGGCTGTTGGAGCATGGCGCCCAGGTGCCCCCCTATGCAGCCTATCGCGCCTTGCAAGAGAATGACGTGCCCCGTTTATGGCACATTTTGTCCATGGTCAGCCCACAACACCCTCAGCTCATGTACCTGGATCATATGCAAAAGTGGTACCCGCAGCAGCCTGTTGCGCATGGCATGGATGGGGATGTGATCATGGACTTGAATCCCCCTAGTACTACTATGTTTGCAGCGGAACCCTATCTGGATGATAGTGCCTATTTGGACAGTAACCCCTACGAGGGGCCATTCGATGCGGATGGCCTTGCCAATGAGGCGCTTGCAGCCTCCACGCGCCAAGTCTTGCTCAGGGATGACTCTCCCTATGGCGACAGATCTCAAACCATCGACACGCTCCTTACCCTCTTTCTTCAGAAATGCATCATCAAGGGCGGCAACCACAAGCTCACTCTCAAGAGCTACCTCCCTGATGTCAGCAACGTGGTCACAAGGCTGGTAACGGTTCTCAACGTGGACGTGGGACAGCACGACGTGGAGCTGTGCAGAGAGGCCATTCAAAAGTATCATCGCTTTCTTTTAAGTCAGAACACTTCCACGCAAGACCATCTTCTTGGCACAGCCGCCAAGAATTTCGTGGCCCTCAAGGAGACATTGCGTTGTCTGAGGACCAAGTGCCCTGTGCTACATGTTGGCCTTTGACATTGCCAAGAAGCTTATAAGTATATATCACCTGCTGGTGTATAACAACCACATCCAGCAAATGATGGTGGCCTTTGAGCCCATGACTGCAGCGGTCCTGGCCTGCACTCTCCTGGAATCCTGCCCTCGCAGCTGTTCTCGGCGTCTCTCCGTGCCTCGCGCCAGAGTATGGCTCAGGAGAAATGCAGACACCATGCTTGATAACCTGCTGGAGGATGGAATCGCTGAGCCTCTCCTGGACCTGACCAACGTCGTGGATCCTCAAATTCTCGCAGCCTCCATCTTGCTGCTCTTGCTCTGGCACCTTTGTGTGGTTGTTTTTGCTACGGCTGCAGCCAAGGCTTCAGCTGCAGCATCAGCATTCGCATCAGCAGCATCAGCAGAAGCACATCCTTCTTCTGATGAACTCAGCGATAAACAGGAGATTCATTGACAAATTGGCCGGACGAGTTAATGAATGAATTTTCCAGAAATGACTCAGACGGAAAAAAAAATTAAATCTTTTCAGGGAGTCCAAACGCAGCCTTCACCCCTCCCCTCAGAAAAAGCAGCAACAACACGCAACGCTTCAACTACAATTCTAAACATATATCTAAACATATCTAAATAT
>Ga0208389_1000596_pt1 | contig 17460 bp, 13 predicted proteins | sample CryBogCBH12Aug09_FD_184625 | JGI IMG/M metagenome (GOLD analysis project Ga0208389, IMG submission 184625) | Freshwater microbial communities from Crystal Bog, Wisconsin, USA - CBH12Aug09 (SPAdes) (version 2) | ecosystem: Environmental > Aquatic > Freshwater > Lake | place: Crystal Bog... | reverse complement strand
GGTGCGATTGCGAAGCAGATACAAGAGCGCGTATCGACGATCCCTCTATTGAAAATTAATCGCGAAAAGTCCAAGAAGTAGATATGGGCGTCTTTGAATCATTAGTTGATCAAGATGAGACGGTTGCAATTCTCAAAGAGGCGACTATCGCAGCAAAAGATAGTTCTGACGAATCACAGAATATGGTGCATGCCTGGCTCTTCACGGGACCTCCGGGATCAGGCCGAAGCAATACCGCTCTCGCCTTTGCTGCGGCGCTTCTCTGTCCAGATTCAGGATGCAACAACTGCATCAATTGCACAACCGCACTTCGCGGGACCCATGCCGATGTCGAGCTCATGAAAACGGAGGGCCTCTCCATCAAAATTGATGAGGTCCGCGATTTAGTAACTCGAGCCTCTTGGACTCCATCTGTGGCGCAGTATCGCGTTGTAATTATTGAAGATGCTGATCGCCTTACTGAATCAGCGGCGAATGCACTGCTCAAGGCAATTGAGGAGCCGGGGCTGCGTACGGTCTGGTTACTTTGCGCACCAACTCTCTCGGATGTACTGCCTACGATCCGATCGCGCACTCGCAATCTCACGCTGCGCACTCCATCGGTTGCGGCGGTGACCAAACTTCTCGTTGCCGAATCCATTCCTGTACAGGTTGCGGAATTCTCAGCTCGTGCATCGCAGGGACACATTGGTAGAGCTCGCTACCTGGCGAAGAGTCCGGAGGCGCGGACGCGGCGCACAGATATTCTTAAGTTGCCTCTCACCATCACTGATATCGCATCAGCATTCAAATGCGCTGCGCTTCTGGTTGATGCGGCCAAGGCAGAGGCAGAGTCTGAAGCCGAAAAGCGCAATGATCTAGAGACTGCTGCTCTCAAAGAGGCTTGGGGACAACAAGGAACGCGCGTAGTTCAAGGTGGAGCAAAGGCCATTAAAGAATTGGAGAAGGAGCAAAAGTCGAGGCAGACTAGAATGGTGCGAGATTACTTAGATCGCGCTCTTCTCGACATTGCTACCTTCTTTCGTGATGTGCTGTTGATACAGAGCGGCACGGAGTCAGTGGACTCCCTTATAAATGGAGATATGGTGCGCGAGATCAAGATTGTTGCCAGTGCTACGACGACTGAAGCAACTTTAAGAAAGTTAGAGGCGATTATGAAGACGCGGAGTAACCTCTCGCGCAATGCAGCACCACTACTCGCGGTAGAAGCCTTAATGGTTCAACTTCGGTGAGCCGCCGTATTTGGAGTCTGGTCGCAGTTATCGCAACTCTCTCGACCTCTTTTACCGTTACGTACGCGGCACAACCCTGGACGCTCGCTAATTACCAGAGCCAGACCCTGCACTGGAGCACATGCCAAAATACCTTTGAATGCACCTCCTTCAAAGTCCCTGTCGATTACAGCCACCTCGACGGCAACTCATTTACTCTGCAGGTCATCAAGCATCTCGCCAACAAGCCCGCAAAGCGCCTTGGCTCCTTGATTATGAATCCAGGAGGTCCCGGTGGTTCGGCGATCGATTATGTTCTCAGCGCAGACTCCATCGTTTCCAAGAGCATTGAAGATGTTTATGATCTTGTGGGGTTTGATCCTCGTGGCGTAAACCTCTCGCAGCCTATCCGCTGTCTGACAGACTCGCAGGAGGATACCTACCTCGGAGGCAATGGCTCAGTCCAAACCCCAGCGGATTTAGCGATAGGGATTTCGGCAGCGAAATTAATGGCCAATGCTTGTGCTAAAGCCGCGGGAAATAAATTGGCGCATTACTCAACTCTCGACACTGCGCGCGATATGGAAATCCTCCGTATCTTGCTTAGGGATTCGAAGTTAAATTACATCGGGAAGTCCTACGGAACTTTCTTGGGGACTTTGTATGCCGCCCTCTACCCGAAGACAATTGGTCGAGTTGTACTTGATGGAGCTGTTGATCCCAATCTCTCCCCTCGCGATGCCAATATTGCGCAAGCAGTTGGCTTTGAAACCGCACTCAAATCATTTGTGGCAGCTAATCCGACTTTTTCGATTGCGCAGATCAAGAGTTTCTTACAGAGCGCTCGAAGTAAGCCCTTAACCGAATACCCAAACCGCCAACTCTCTGAATCTTTGGCTATCACCGGGATCGCCGCAGCGCTTTACGAACCGACAGATGGCTGGCCCCTCTTGAAGAAAGCTCTAGCGAACGCGATCAACCATGGTAACCCTGCCTACTTCTTCTTCCTCGCGGATTCGTATAACCAGCGTGATCCGAACGGTCACTATGTCTCTAACCAGACGGATATTTCAGAGGTGATCGGATGCCTCGATTCTAAAGATCCACGAACGCTCGCTCAGGTTGAGGGCGATGCCGCAGCCTTTAGCGCGGCAGCACCATTTTTCGGGCCCTACCTCACCTACGGCGGACTCTCGTGCCTCTATTGGAAAGCCAAACCAGTCACGACTCCCACCCTTAAGAACCTAAAGACCAACCCGCTGCTCGTTATCGGGACCACCCGTGACCCCGCTACTCCATACCGCTGGGCCCAGGCCCTGCATCAAGATCTTCTGAACAGCACCCTCATCACCTTGAACGGCGATGGTCACACGGGGGCAAATAGAGGGAGCAGCTGCGTCGATAAGGCCATGAACAATTATCTACTCACTGGGAAATCTCCCGCACACGACATCACCTGCGATACCGACGCCGCGCTCGCTCACTCAGTCACCGCCTAAGCTCCGGGGTTGGTAAAAACCACTCTCGGAATACGGCATTATTTCCCTATGCGCTTAGACCATGTCTCGTATGTAACCAGTCACGATCAACTCTCTGACACAGTACAACGCCTCGGCGCCAAGCTCGGGACGACATTTGTAGATGGTGGAATTCACCCTCGCTTTGGTACTCGCAACTTCACAGCTCCGCTGCACTACGGCCACTACCTCGAAGTTGTCTGCCCACTCGATCACCCAGCCACGGATAGCAATGCCTTTGGTCGCGCTGTTTCGCGCCGCGCCAATGAAGGTGGCGGTTGGTTGACATGGGTCTTATCAACCGACGATATCGCTCCCATTGAAACTCGCATTGGTCGTCCTGCGGCCGAAGGTCATCGTCGCAAGCCTGATGGAACTGATCTACGTTGGAAGCAGATTGGAGTCGCCGATGTTTTGGAAGATAAGCAACTTCCATTCTTCATCGAGTGGCTCTCTACGGATCACCCATCAAAAGATGGAATCGCAACTGCTTCAATCACTAAAGTGGAATTTGCTGGCGATAAAGAGAAGATCCGTGAGTACGCAGGCTCAGATGTCTCTGATGCAATCGGCGATGTCGAAATTATCTGGGTAGATCCATCTACTAACGATGGAGATACTGGAATCGTTGCAATCTACTTACAAACTCCAAATGGTGAAGTCCGCGTCGACTAACTAGCTTGATTCACCTTAAATCGAGCGCGTTCTAGTTCTTCTCCATCAATCTCGCACGTAAATAAATATGAGCCCAACCGCGGGATGGGCAACAGAGGCATGTTAAAACCTAAGTTGATTACCTGCCATTCGCCAGGCTCTAAGCCTTCGGGGCGACCAACCTGAAAGTTCATCTCTGCACGGAATGGCCCGAAGGTATCTGGTCCTGTTGGAAGCAGCACATCTTGACCATCTATATCTTGCAGGCGGATTATTAATTGATGATCGCGGTTGGTCATATCCCATGGGACTTTGACTTGGACCGCGATGGCCACGTTGATTGGCCAAGGAGCACTAGCCTCGGCGGGCACTGTCACCCGATCAATTCCACCGCCAGAGATGAATAAGAGCCCGTTCGGGGTCTCAACGTGGTTGCACAATATCGCCGAAAGTTCCATAAATGACAGGGTACTCTTAACTCTCCGCCTCGGTGGCTCAGTGGTAGAGCAGCCCACTCGTAATGGGCAGGTCGCCGGTTCAATCCCGGCCCGAGGCTCCAGATTATTTCTAAGGCTCCTTAGGAAGAGGGAAAGCTCATGCAGTCAGAGTTGAAGACCGATCTATTTATCGACGGACAATGGGTTAGAGGCGCGGGCTCCCTCCCAGTGATGAACCCCAGCACGGGTCAATTAATTGCAGATATCGCAACGGCTGACCAAGAGCAATGTGATGCTGCGGTCACTGCTGCCTATAACGCCTTTCCGGCCTGGGCTAAAACTGCACCGCGCTTGCGTTCCGAGATTTTGCGCAAGGCATTCGAGATTATGGTTGCTGAGGCCGATCAGATCGCACAATTGATCTCGATGGAGAATGGCAAGACTTTCAGTGATGCGCGCGGTGAGGTTATTTACGCGGCCGAATTCTTTCGCTGGTTCGCCGAAGAGGCTGTCAGAACCCCCGGAGATTTTCGCCACGCTCCGAGTGGAGATAAGCGGATCCTTGTCACTCATCAACCCATCGGAGTAAGCCTTTTAATTACACCTTGGAATTTTCCAGCGGCGATGGCCACTCGCAAGCTAGGTCCCGCCTTGGCCGCCGGGTGCACTGTGATTTTGAAGGCGGCATCAGAGACGCCGCTTACTGCGCTTTGGATCGTTGATATTTTGCAACGTGCAGGTGTCCCGGCAGGAGTAGTGAATTTCATTATGCCTGAGAAGACTGGTGCGATGGTTTCCCGGATGATGCATGATCCCCGAGTGCGCAATCTATCCTTCACAGGATCAACTGAGGTTGGTCGGATCTTGCTCAAGGAATCAGCTGATCTCGTCCTTAGGACCTCACTCGAATTGGGTGGCAATGCACCATTCGTAGTGCTCGAAGATGCTGACATCGATGAAGCCGTTAAGGGCGCGATGATTGCAAAGATGCGCAACGGTGGGGCTGCCTGCACTGCGGCAAACCGATTTATCGTTGCAGAGTCAGTCGCCGCAGAATTCACCGCAAAGTTGACGAAGAGTATGGCCGATCTAAAGATGGCCGATGGACTCGCTGAAGGTGCCCAGTTGGGTGCCAGCGTTTCTCGCAAGGAACGCGACAAGATTGCAGAGCTTGTTAACGCCTCTGTTGCCGCAGGCGCTGAGTTGAAGTTGGGCGGCGTCGTCCCTGAGGGAGATGGTGCTTTCTATCCAGCAACAGTCCTCGCAGTGAAGAGCGATAACCCAATTCTGAACCACGAGGTCTTTGGACCAGTGGCACCAATTGTGACTTTTGATAGCGATGAAGAAGCGATCGCGCTCGCCAATGCCACCGAATATGGACTGATTGCCTACGTTTACTCCCAAGACCTAAAGAGATCTATACGAGTAGCCGAGGCGATCGAAGCTGGAATGGTTGCAATCAACCGCGGCGTGATCTCGGATCCTGCTGCACCCTTTGGTGGAGTTAAGCAATCCGGTTTGGGGCGCGAAGGTGGATTTGCAGGAATTCATGAGTTCTTGGAGACCAAGTACATCGGAGTGGAGATTTAGCCAAGAAGCGGTCTGGCGGCCGAGTAGTAGGCTTCTGAAATCTAAATAATAGGAGCCTCGCTTGCTTACTCAGATTCTCAAGAGATACCTGCGTCCTTATCGAACCCAGGTTTACCTCATCCTTTTGATGCTGCTGATCCAAGCTATCGCGAGCCTTTATCTTCCCAACTTGAACGCTGACCTCATCAATAATGGCGTCGCCAAAGGCAATGTGGGTTACATCTGGCATATCGGCGAGATCATGCTCGCCTCTAGCGCCTTGGTGATGGGTGCATCCGTCTGGCTAGCCTTCTTGGCAGCTCGGGTATCGATGGCATTTGGTCGCGATCTGCGTAGCGCTGTCTTTTCGGCGGTCGAAGGATTCTCGGCACGAGAGTTAAATAAATTTGGTGCGCCATCGTTGATCACGCGAAATACCAACGATGTGCAACAGGTTCAACTTGTTCTCTTCATGGGATTCACGATGATGATCGGTGCTCCAATCACTGGCATTGGCGCAATCATCATGGCGGTACGTTCCAATGTGAAGCTTTCGGGAATTTTGCTCGTTGTCCTTCCGATCATGTCCCTACTCATCATGCTGTTGCTGCGACGTATCGTCCCAGCGTTTCGCATCATGCAGATCAAGATTGATCGCATCAACTTAGTTCTTCGCGAGCAGATCTCAGGCGTACGCGTTATCAGAGCTTTTGTGAAGACAGCACAAGAAGAGGCCCGTTTTGGTGAAGCCTCAACGGATTTGATGCAGACGCAACTGAGGGTCACGCGCACCTTTGCTGTGATGTTCCCTTCCTTGACCTTGATACTCAATCTCTCATCAGTCGCGGTCATCTGGTTTGGTGGAAAGTTAGTCGCAGGCGGGCATCTGCAGGTTGGAAATCTGACCGCGTTCTCCAGTTACATTATGTTGATTCTGAGCAGCGTAATGATGGCTATCTTTATGACGCTACAGATCCCGCGAGCCGCAGCCTGTGCCGAGCGCATTCAAGAAGTTCTCGATACAGAGTCATCAGTTGTCGAAACGCTCAATCCAAAGAATCCGGTGGAGCGCAAGGGAGTCCTTGAATTTGAGGATGTGGAATTCCGTTACCCAGGCGCAGAACACCCCATCCTTTCGGGAGTCACCTTTACGGCGCGGCCCGGAGAGTTCACGGCGATCATTGGTTCGACTGGTTCTGGAAAATCCACACTTCTAAATCTCATCCCACGTTTCATTGATGTAACTGGTGGTGTTGTGAAACTAGATGGGATTGATGTCAGAGATCAATCTCTAGAGTCTTTGTGGTCCGAGATTGGCTTGGTTCCGCAACGCGCATTTCTATTTGGCGGCACCGTTGGACAGAACTTGCGTTACGGCAAAGCCGATGCTTCCGATGAAGAGTTGTGGCGCGCACTGGATATCGCTCAAGGCTCCGACTTCATTGGTGAGCTTCCCGAGAAACTCGAATCTAGAGTCGCACAAGGTGGCACCAATTTTTCTGGTGGGCAACGCCAACGTCTTTCAATTGCGCGCGCACTTGTTAAGAAGCCACAAATTTTGATATTCGATGATTCTTTTAGCGCTTTGGATTACACCACTGATTCCAAGTTGCGCACTGCCTTGCACAACGAAATGGGCCACACCACCATGATTGTGGTTGCTCAGCGTGTCTCCACAATCTTGCAAGCAGATCAAATCGTCGTTCTTGATCAAGGACGTGTTGCTGGCATCGGTACCCATGTTGAACTCATGGAGAGCAGTGAGACCTACCGGGAAATTGTCTTATCCCAACTGAGCCCAGAGGAGGCAGCCTCATGAGCCAGCGCGCTCCGCAACGTCCTCCTATGGCAGGAGGTGTGGGCCGCGGTGGTCCAATGGCAGGAATGATGGGTGGGCCTCCACAGAAATCTAAGGATTTCAAAGGTTCACTGCGCCGCCTGCTCCGCGAGGTAGGCGAGGAGCGTAAGTCCCTCTATGCCGTCTTTGTTTTGATAACTACCGCTGTAACGATCGGCTCCTTTGGTCCCAAAATCCTGGGGCATGCGCTCAACGATGTCTTCTCAGGAGTTATTGGAAGCCATCTGAAAACTGGTCAGACCACAGCACAGGCAGTTGCAACCCTACGTGCTCACGGGCAGAAGACCCTTGCCGATGTTGTCGGGAAGAGCGGCGCTATTCCTGGTAAAGGAATTGATTTCACCGCTGTCGCCCACTGGATCTCATTGGCTATTGGACTCTACCTGATCTCTTCACTCTTCTTATGGTTGCAGCAGTACTTGATGGCCGGCGTTACCCAGAAGACCGTCTTTAGATTGCGCCGGCTGGCAGAGGAGAAGATTGGTCGTCTTCCTCTTAGTTACTTCGATGGGACTTCGCGCGGCGACCTTCTTTCACGCGTAACAAACGATGTCGACAACATCTCGACTTCGATGCAGCAAGGTCTTTCGCAAATTCTCAACTCACTCTTGACGGTGCTTTCAGTGCTGATCATGATGGTCTGGATAAGTCCGCTACTTGCACTCGTCTCTTTGGTCGCAATCCCGCTTTCAATGTTTGTCTCGGTACGTATTGCGAAAGCGTCTCAGAAGCAGTTCATTGCACAATGGGATTGGACTGGGAAGCTCAACGGACACGTTGAAGAGATGCATACTGGAGCAGCCTTGGTAAAGGTCTTCGGTCGCCGTAAGCAGGCGATCGCGGATTTTGCAGTTCTCAACGAGAACCTCAATAAATCATCATTTAACGCACAATTTATGTCGGGCATCATCATGCCTTCGACAACATTCATTTCGAATCTGATCTATGTAGGTATCTCTGTTCTTGGCGGGTACCGCGTTGCTACTGGAACGATGTCGTTGGGCGATGTGCAGGCATTTATTCAATACTCGCGCCAATTCGGTATGCCACTAGCCCAGATCGCGGGCTTAATGAATACCGTTCAATCAGGCGTTGCATCCGCCGAGCGGCTCTTCGAATTACTTGATGCTCCCGAGGAAGAACCCGATCGCACCCCGAGCGTTCCGCTGACTCGTGCGACTGGCGCCATCTCCTTCAAGAACGTCTCCTTCCGCTACAAAGAAGATCAACCTCTGATCGAGAACTTCAATCTCGATGTCGCTCCAGGGCAGACAGTTGCAATCGTCGGACCAACTGGTGCCGGTAAGACAACCCTTGTTAATCTCATCATGCGTTTCTATGAGATCAACGGTGGGGAAATCACCCTCGACGGCATCAACACTCGAGAAATAACTCGTGATGATCTACGCCGCCAATTTGGAATGGTTCTACAAGATACCTGGCTCTTCTCGGGAACCATCGAGGAGAACATCGCTTTCGGTTCGAAAGATCCTTCTCATGCGGCGGTTGTTGCCGCAGCTGAGGCGGCCAACATCGATCACTTTATCCGCGGCCTTCCGGGCGGCTATGAATCACTCCTTACGGATGATAATTCCACCGTTTCTAATGGAGAGCGCCAACTCCTGACGATCGCTCGCGCATTTATGGCCGATCCTGCGGTTCTGATCCTCGATGAAGCGACATCGTCTGTGGATACCCGAACAGAAGTGTTGGTGCAGCACGCGATGGCAAGGCTCCGCTTGGGACGCACCAGTTTCGTGATCGCCCACCGCCTCTCGACGATTCGCGATGCTGACACCATCTTGGTCATGGATAAGGGAAGTCTGATCGAGCAGGGAAATCACGAGCAGCTGATGGCCGCCAAGGGCTTCTACTTCGACCTCTATGCCAGCCAATTTGCTGGAGGGTCGGCAGAATAATTCTGTATCGGCGAGGGATCCCCAGTTTGGATTTTTGCGCGAATCTGTGGCATTTAGCGCGGGCTAGAGGGTAAGGTCTGCCCATATCTCAACCGCGCATCAATGGATGCTCTCTGTAATCGGAGGTCTTTACGTGGCGAATCCCCAGCAAGAAGAGAATCAAGCAGAAGAAGGGGGCTTAGCCTCTAACGTTCTAGGCCTCTTTGAGTCCTCGATCATGGGAATCGCTGGCTCGGCTCCCGCCTATTCAATAGCAGCAACGACGGTCACCCTTGCTGTCACGGTCGGACTTTTCGGTCCTGGTGAGCTTCTCTACTCTGGAATTGCCATGTTCGGCGTTGTAATCGCCTTCCACTACATGGGAAAGGTACGCCAAAATGCCGGCGCCACCTATATCTGGGTGCGCAATGCCCTCCACCCAATTCTTGGTTACCTAGCTGGTTGGTCTCTCGTAACCGCCTCAATCATCTTCGGTCTGGTCTCTACCGTTCCAGCCTCGACAAGTCTGTTATCCCTATTTACAAGTAATCAAGACACCATTAACAATGTCCACTGGACGACTCTTATTGGCGCCCTGATCTTTATCTTCATGGTCGCGATTATTGCTTACGGCATCAAGTTCACCGCCAAGGCCCAAGTCGTTATGACAGTGGTGGAGTTGGGTTTGCTTTGGATCTTTGACGTGATCGCGCTGTTGCATCACCCACACACTCATAAGTTTGATTGGGGCTGGTTCTCCTTCAATCAAATCAAGGCTTACTCCACCCCAGCCTTCGCTTCGGCGGGGACAAATCCTTTTGACTCGAAATACGCTGTTGCTCATGGATTGAGCGCGATCCTGATCGGTGCCGTCTCGGGAGCGTTCTTCTATTGGGGTTGGGATGTCACCGCAAATCTCAACGAAGAGACAAAAGATGGAAAAGATACTGCCGGTCGCGGCGGAATTGTTGGAATTTTCTTCGTTTTCTTTACCTTCTTATTGACGCTGATCGCGATCAACATGGTTTTGAGCGATGCAACATTGCATAACAGCAGCAGCATTTTGAGTGATTTCGCTGCAGTTTTGATTCCAGGTTGGTTCGGCAAATTCATTGTCGTTTCGGTTCTTCTCTCGACTGTGGCGACAATCGAAACGCAGATGATTCAGGTCACCCGAACTCTCTTCTCCATGGGAAGAGATTTCACCATGCCCGGTTCCTTTGGTCAGGTTCACAAGAAGTTCCGTACTCCTTGGAACGCAACGGTCTTTACGACTGTCTTTGTTTTACTCTTCTTTATTGGTTCGCAATTTATCAAGAAAGTAAATGACATTGCCCAAGCGGGAGTAGCAGCAATCGGAATTCAAATCTGTTTCTACTACGCTCTCGCGGCTCTTTCTGTAATTGTCTTGTATCGCCGCTATCTATTGAGAGATGTTCGCACCTTCCTTCTTGTGGGATTGTGGCCCGCTCTTTCTGGGCTCTTCTTGATTGCGGTTCTCTTCAAGGTTATTCCAACTCTGAGTCATCTTGCTCTGTGGGTTGGAGTGGGAACTGTCGCTATCGGAGTGATTCCAATGACAATTTTCTGGAGGCAGGGCTCTTCGTATTTCCACAAAGTAACCAAGGAAGAGCGCTTAGCAGTTCTTGAAGAATAACTCTTCAAACCGTCAAGAGATCGGCCCAGTTGCATTTCTTGTAGCTGGGCTGATGTTTATGGAGTTCCTGGACGGTTACATCGTGCCAACCGCCGCTCCCACCATTGCTCGTTCATTCCACATTTTTTCGGCACAACTAGGCATTTGCGTCACCACTTATATGGTGGCGATTGTCGTTTTGATTCCTCTTTCAGCGTGGATGACAGATAGGTTTGGCGTTCGCCTCATTCTCTTTGCCGGAATTAGCATCTTCACTCTCGCATCCTTGGGTTGCGCCCTCAGCACAAACTTATTTGAACTTACCCTTATGAGAATTTTGCAGGGTGTGGGCGCTGCCACCATGGTTCCAGTCGGGCGACTTATCCTGATGCGGTCAGTAGATAAGGGCCAGGTGATTAGTGCCATCTCTTACTCGGTCTGGCCTGCCCTGGCCGCTCCAGTAGTTGCCCCCGTGTTGAGTGGCTTCATCATTCAGCACGCCTCATGGCATTGGATATTTCTCGTCAATATTCCAATCGGAGTACTCGCCTTACTTGCTGGGTGGAAGATCGTTCCGAAGCTTCCAGGGGGTCAGGCTGAGAGGTTGGATTGGCTCGGACTCTATGGATCTGCCACCAGTTTGGGACTTCTGGTCTTCGGGGCTGCAAATCTTGGTGCGCCTCACATCAATATAGTGGCGACCATCCTTCTCTTCATCTTTGGAATAGGTATAGGAGTGCCGACGGTTCTGCACCTTCGCAGTGCAAAGGACCCGCTTATTGATCTGAAAGTGCTGACGATCCAGACATTTCATCTCAACTCGACGAGTGGATTGCTGTTTAGAGTTGCGCAGAACAGCGCCCCCTTTCTATTGCCCCTGCTCTTCCAAGATAAATTCGGGTGGACCGCCGAGAGGGCGGGATCAATGCTCTTCTTCTATCTTCTCGGAAATCTATCCTTCAAAAGTTTTACAACTCCTCTGATGAAGAGATTCGCCTTCAAGCCCTTGATACTGCTAGTTACATTCATCAGCGCACCGTTGACCTTCTTACTTGGCCTCTTGCCCGCATCACTGCCCACTTTGTGGATGGCGACGCTCCTTCTCCTAACCGGAGGTATCCGCTCACTTGGAATGACGCTGTACAACACAATCACCTTCGCGGATACCGATCAAGTGGTGATGTCACACGCCAACACAATTGCCAATATGGTGCAGCAACTCTCGACGGTGATCGCGGTTGCTGTTGCAGTGGTGGCTCTGAACATCGGGCGGGCCTCCTTCGGACTCTCCAATCAATTTACATTTGCATTTTGTATAGTGGTTGGAGCCCTCGCGCTTTCGCTGCCCAACGTTCTGCGCTTACCTTCTGATGCCGGGCAATCGCTCCGCAATTAGGCGTACTCTTAGCGAGTGCTAAGCCCAAGACTTCGCTTCGCGATTGCAGTAGCCAAGAGCGCTAGCGCCGCCTCAAAGTTGGTCGGGAATAAAGGCGAGACTCTACCCGGGCGAATTCTCTTAGCTATTGAACCAGAAGCTATTTCATTATTGGCAGCTGGAAAAGAGGTCATTCTGATCTCTGGGACAAACGGGAAAACCTCGACCACACGGGCAGTAGCGAGCATCGTCTCGCAGCTCGGAGAAGTAGCAACAAGCGGATCAGGATCAAATCTCGCCTGGGGAGCCGCCAATGCGCTCATGTCACCGGCATCTTTCGCGGTTCTTGAAATTGATGAGCTCCACTTGCCGGCGATCATCGCGCAGACCGATCCATCGGTAGTTCTACTACTGAACCTAACTCGAGATCAACTGCACCGCATGCACGAGGTTAAGCGCGTAGCCGATCGTTGGCATGTTGAGTGCACCGAGGCATCAAATACCATTTTCGTCGCAGACATCGATGATCCCTTTATCAACTACGCAACAGTAAATGCCATCAATGTGGTCCGAGTTTCTTTTGGTGGCAGGCCGCATCCAGATGGCGCAGTCTGCCCTCGCTGTGGTTCATATCTGACTTGGCTGCGCGGAAATTACAGCTGTACCTGCGGGTTAACGAACAAGATAAGTGATGCAAAATTTAAGAAGGGTTCAGCGGCGTATCGCAATGCGATATTGGCGAATGTGGTTGGTGAAGTCGTTGATGCGCCACCGATTGAATTTACTGAAATTCAACTGGAGCGCACCGTAGTGAAGGATTTTGCTGGCAAAACGGCACATTTTAGGCTGACGAAGAACCCTGCATCGTGGACTGAAGCGCTATCGGCAGAACTGCACCATGAAGTGATCCTTGTACTTAATGCCCGGCAGGTCGATGGGATAGACACCTCATGGCTCTGGGATGTCTCCTTTGCGGCGCTTAAAGGGCATAGCGTCATTGTCTGCGGTGAGCGCGCCCTAGATATGGCCTATCGCATTCATGTTGAAGGCGTCGAGGCAGTCCTTGCAAACTCCTTCGAGGAGGCAATTTCACTCTGTAAGGGAAGCGATATCTCGGTACTCTGCGCGTACACCGCCTTCTTTGAGTTGGTGATGTGATGCTAGAGATTATTCGCATTCACAATGAATTACTCGGTACGTACGGTGATCGAGGTAATGCTGATGTACTGAAATATAGAGCAGGTCTGCGAAAGATAAAGGCGCGGGTAACTGACATCTCTTACCTCGATCCACTGCCAGCAACCGGTGATATTTACCTATTAGGTGGAGCAGAAGATGCCGCACAACTTCTATCTCTCACTGCGCTACGTAAAGGTTCTATTCTGAAGAAGGCCGCTGATCGTGGGGCTGTTGTGCTGGCAATCTGCGCAGGTTTCCAAATTCTCGGCAGCAAATATGTCACTCGCGACGAAGAGATCAAGGGGCTTGGGCTTTTAGATGTCGTCACCACCCCCGGAGATAAACGACTCGTCGGTGATATTGCAATCAAGAGTGAGCTATTTGCACTCCCTCTGACAGGTTTTGAGAATCACAGCAGTGTGACAACGCTGGGTGCAGATACGCAGCCATTCGGTCGCGTGATTGAGGGCAATGGAAATGGTGTCGCGGGTTTAGATGGAGCCATTAACAAGAACGTCTTTGGAACATATTTACATGGTCCCGTACTGGCGCGTAACCCAGAATTTGCTGATTTGCTCTTAGAACGAGCTGTTGGCAGCGCGATTGCGAGCGTAGATGACGAGTTAGCAGTGCGCTATGCCACATGGCGAAGGAGCCTCCTTAAGTAGGTTACAATTAGGTGTTGCATCCGCAGCACAACTCATAGAACCTCTGTTTAGCACCACAAACAAGTTCGTTTGCGAGTCTTACGTCAGTCTTCTGATAAGCACCACGAGACACGCATCTATGTCTCGATTGGTATAACTATGTCTACGTTCCGTAATTTAGGTGTTACTCCTGCGCTCTGCGAGGCTCTCGAAGCCGAAGGCAAGACCGCTCCATTCCCTATTCAAACCGCCACCCTGCCCGATGCCATTAAGGGACGCGATGTCCTAGGCCGCGGCCAGACCGGCTCTGGAAAGACCCTGGCATTTGGTTTAGCGATGCTCACGCGCCTCAATGGCCGTACCGCTAAGCCCCACAAGCCACTTGGTTTGATCCTCTCTCCAACCCGCGAACTCGCCGTGCAGATCAACGATGTTGTGGCTCCATTAGCCCGCAAGATTGGCCTCTCCTCTCAGGTCGTCGCCGGCGGCCTTTCTTACATTGGTCAGATTCAATCCCTTAAGCGCGGCGTACCAGTAATCGTCGCTACCCCGGGCCGTCTTATGGACCTGCTCGAGAAGAAGCACATCGACCTCTCGGATGTCATGATCACTGTTCTCGATGAGGCAGATCAAATGGCAGATATGGGATTCCTACCTGTCGTCAAGGAGATCCTTTCACTCACGCAAGAGGGCGGACAGCACCTTCTCTTCTCTGCAACTCTCGATCGCGATGTTGATTCGCTGGTTAAGCGCTTCCTCAAAGATCCAATTACTCACTCTTTAGAAAATGAGAAGTCACGTGCGGCCGATATGACCCACCACCTTCTTCTCCTTGATCAACAGCACAAAGATGAGATCTCTTCTCAAATCGCAGCTCGCGATGGACGCACAATCTTCTTCGTCCGCACAAAGCACGGTGCAGATAAGCTCGCCGAGAAGATGCTCCGCAGTGGCGTACCGGTCGGCGTTCTACACGGCGGAAAGTCACAAGGACAACGCACTCGCGTTCTCAAAGCTTTCAAGGATGGTCGCGCTTCAGCGCTGGTCGCAACAGATGTAGCAGCACGTGGAATTCACGTAGATGATGTCTCACTTGTTGTGCACGTTGATGCACCAGCAGATCACAAAGATTATCTCCACCGCGCCGGCCGTACCGCTCGCGCTGGAGCAACAGGCACCGTAGTAACTCTCGCTACTCACAAGCAGAAGAAGGCGGTCTTCGGTATCACGAACCGTGCTGCTGTGAAGTTGATTGAGAACCAAGTACGTCCTGGAGATTCAAAGTTGCAAGAGATCACCGGCGCACAAGAGCCATCAGGTATCCCGATTGAGGTTGAGGCCGAGAAGCCATCACGCAATGATCGCAAACCCGGTAGCCGCAGTCGTTCAAATGATCGCGGAAATCGCGATGGAAACTTCAAGCCACGTAAATCTGGTGGAGGTCGTTTCGAAAGCCCTGCTAAGGCTGAAGGTAGCGAAGAGCGTGTCGAGCGCAGCTTCTCTGCACCGCGCGAGGAGCGTCGTCCAGCCACAGAGCGTTCTTTCAATTCCGATCGTCGCCCTAACGCTGAACGTAGTGAGCGTCCTTTCCGTTCTACACCTAAGAAGTGGGAGGACAAGGCACGCGAATCACGCACCCGTGAGGAGAGCGCAACCCCTGCAGGAAATCGCGGTCGTGTAGAGACAGCGCCAAGCAATCGTCCAGCAAAGAAGGCACCTCGCATGCCTCTTGAAAAGCGCATTGCTCTCGAGAAGGCGGAGTCCCGTGCTCGCACTGGTAAGCCAGGCGCCCCAAAGAAGTTCGCAAAAGCCGGCGGAAAGCCATTTAAGGCTGGTAAACCAAGCCAGGCTAAGCGAGGCTAATAACTCGATCGAATTGTTGTGAGATGGCGTCCTGATTGTGAGAGATCACCAGGACGCCTTTCTCTTTCTTCAACTCTGAAATAAGTTCGAGGATGTTGGCTGATGAGTTTGAATCTTGCGCACTGAATGGTTCATCCAGAAGGTAGTAATCAGCTCTCTGACTCAGCGCGAGAGCCAAGCTAACTCGCTCTTGCTGTCCGATTGAGAGTTCAGTGACTTTCTTAGTGAGCAACTCGGCGAGCCCTAACCTTGCGATTACCTCAGTGTTGTCGTTGATCCGCAACTTCTTAGGCAAGAAGTGCAGGACTTCAGCAACGGTAAATGCCAGTGTAAAAGAGCGACGCTGCGGGGCAATTGAGCGTTTCACGGCCTGCTCCTTTGCGCTCAAAGTTGCGATATCTATGCCGTCAATATCAATCCGACCTAAGGCTGGTTTGAGTAACCCGCCGATGAGTTGAATGAGTGTGCTTTTGCCCGCGCCGTTAGGGCCAGTCAGAAGAACTGCTTCTCCCATAGCAAGATGCGCCGTGAAGTCACTATAAATCTGGTGCTCTCCGCGCGAGAAAGAAATTGCTTTGATCTCAATCATGGCTCACCCACGAAGCGCGGCGTACCCGAAGCAGAACAATGAGGGCCGGCGCCCCCAGTAAAGATGTGAGCAGACCAAGTGGAATTTCATTGGGAACAAAGAGCGTACGCGCCAAAAGATCAGCAAGCAGCAAGACGATCGCACCAACGAGCGCGCTGAGGGAGAGCATCTTGCGATGCGCAGGACCAATAAGAAGTCGCACGATATGGGGCACCAGCAGACCAATGAAGGCGATCGATCCGACGGCGCTCACCGAGGCGCCAATGAGAAAGGCTAATCCGATAATCGCGTAGAGGCGCAAACGCTTTGGGTTGACTCCCATGTAATGCGCTGAACTCTCACCAAGCGAATAGATATCTAACTTACGCGAAACGAAGAAACAAATGATGACGCCAATTTCAATGTAAGGCGCGATCATTCCGACGGTGGAGTTGTTAAGAAGCGTGAGAGAGCCAAAGTCCCAGAAGGCTATGGATTGAATACCGGGTTTCGGCGATATAGAGATCAATAAGCCCGCCAACGAGGTAAGGATCGCAGAGACCGCAATTCCGGTTAGTAAAAAGCCAAAGCCCTTATTGGGCGCCAACCATTGCACGAGCACTGCGGTAATCGCAGCAGCGAGCACCGCTGCACCAATATTTGCCCGAGTGCCATAAATTGATGCGCCCGAGGCGATCAGCGAAATAGTTCCGAGAGTAGCTCCACTCGAAAGACCTATAAGAGTCGGCTCTGCGAGTGGATTTCGAAATATCCCTTGTGCTACCGCGCCAGCAACACCTAGACCGGCCCCAATAATGACCGCTCCTAGCGCTCGAGGAAATCTGACCTGCCAGACTGTTGTGGCATCAACATCGTGTTTACCAACGAGTGCAAAGACGGAGCGGTGCAGATGGAGAATTCCTAGATCAAGGGAGAGCCAGAAGAGAAAGAGCAGAACTGCGAAGCCTGATAGATAGATCCATAGCTTCCTCATAATTTCGCCGCCGCAATAATGAGTGGAAGTAGCGCCTTGGCCATTGGAATCGTG
>Ga0208389_1000593_pt1 | contig 17541 bp, 9 predicted proteins | sample CryBogCBH12Aug09_FD_184625 | JGI IMG/M metagenome (GOLD analysis project Ga0208389, IMG submission 184625) | Freshwater microbial communities from Crystal Bog, Wisconsin, USA - CBH12Aug09 (SPAdes) (version 2) | ecosystem: Environmental > Aquatic > Freshwater > Lake | place: Crystal Bog... | reverse complement strand
GCCGGAAGGAAAAATGCGCGACACCGCTTTCACCGCCGGAAAATTATTTCCCTTCCAAAACATCGGCTCGGAATTTATGCCACCGCTTTACGAAGGCGATTTGCTTTACATGCCCACGACCTTTCCCGGCATCTCGCCGACGAAGGCGCGGGAAATTCTTCAAGTTACCGACCGGCTGATAAAATCCTTTCCCGAAGTCGCGGAAGTTTTCGGCAAGGCTGGCCGCGCCGAGACCGCCACCGATCCCGCGCCGATGGACATGATTGAAACCACCATCCGTCTCAAGCCCGAGTCAGAGTGGCCCGCGGTGGACATTCGCGACGCCGACGGAAAAGTCACTGCGCATCGCAAGCGCACGCCGGACGAACTCGCTGATGCGCTGAACAATGGGGTGCAAATTCCCGGCCTCAACAACGCTTGGACCATGCCCATCCGCACGCGCATTGACATGCTTTCCACCGGCATTAAAACGCCCGTCGGTATCAAGATCGCCGGGCCGGACCTCGCCACGCTCGAACGCATTGGCACCGAGGTCGAGGCCGTCGTCCGCAAAGTTTCCGGCACCACCAGCGTGTTTGCCGAGCGCGTGATGGGCGGACGCTTCATAGAATTTGAAATTGATCGCGAAGCCATTGCGCGCTACGGCCTCAATATCGCCGACGTGCAGGACGTTTTATCTGTGGCGCTCGGCGGGATGCCTTTGACGACGACCGTTGAAGGTTTGCAACGCTACACAATTAATTTGCGCTACGACCGCGATTTTCGTTCCGACTTGCGGGCGTTGCGCGAAGACATCGTGGTGCCCACGCCGACGGGCGCGCAGATTCCGCTCGGTCAACTCGCGACCGTGAAAGTCGTCGACGGCCCGATGGGCATCAAGAGCGAAGGCGCGGTGCCAAACGCGTGGGTTTATGTAGACATCCGGGGCGTGGATGTGGGCACCTTCGTGCAAAATGCCAAACGCGCCGTGGCCGAAGCGCAGGCACGCGGCGAAATCAATTTGCCTGGTGGCTACAATCTTTTCTGGAGCGGCCAATACGAATACCTGCTGCGCGCCAAGGAACGGCTGATGATCGTCGTGCCGCTGACGCTGCTGCTCATCACGCTCATCATTTACCTGAACACGAAATCCGCCATCAAGACCGCCATTGTGATGCTCGCGGTGCCGTTCTCGCTGGTCGGCGCGTTCTGGGCGATTTATCTGTGCGGCTACAATTTGAGCGTCGCCGTCTGGGTGGGAATCATTGCGCTCGCCGGTCTCGACGCCGAAACCGGCGTAGTGATGCTGCTCTATTTGGATCTCGCGTTTGCCGACTGGAAAAAACGCGGCGCGCTCAAAACCACCGGCGATTTGCGTGATGCGATTTATCACGGCGCGGTGAAGCGCGTCCGGCCGAAAGCCATGACGGCGTGCGTCATCGTCGCTGGCCTCGCGCCGATTTTGTGGAGCCACGGCGCGGGTGCGGATGTGATGAAACGCATCGCCACGCCGATGGTCGGCGGCGTCATCACCTCGACGATCATGGAGTTGGCGGTGTATCCCGCGATTTATTTTCTCTGGCGCTCGCGGGGGTTGACTGAAAAGTTGCCGGCTTGGTCTGCCAATCATTCGTAGCGCAGGGATTCAATCGGGTCGAGGTTCGCTGCCTTCCACGCGGGATACGTTCCGAAAATGATGCCGACAAGTGAGCAAATCCCCAAACCGATCAACACCCAATCCATGGGGATGACCGGAGCCAGTTTAAGAAAATACGCCGTCGCGTTGCCGCCGAGAATGCCCAGAACCACGCCGACGGCGCCGCCGATTTCGCAGAGCACGACCGCTTCCATGATGAATTGCACCATGATGTTGCGCTTCTTGGCGCCGATCGCGCGCCGGATGCCGATTTCGCGCGTTCGCTCCGTGACCGAGACGAGCATGATGTTCATGATGCCGATGCCCGCCGCGAGCAGCGCGATGGAACTGACGACGGTGACGCCGATGCGGACGGCGCGGGTGAAGGTGTTGAATTGCCCGATCATCGAGTCGTTGGAGGCGATTTCAAAATCATCCTCCGCGCCGGGCGGAACTTTGCGGGTGACGCGCATCAGGCCGCGCACTTCCTCGACGGTGGCGTCGTAGCTGGCTTGGTCGCGCGCCTGCACGAGCAAGTTCAGGCTGCGGTTCCAGCGGCCGTAACGATTCAAGCCGGTGGTCAACGGCACTACGGCGAAATTATCCTGATCGCCGCCGAGCGCGCCGCCTTTGGGGGCGAGCACACCAACGACGGTGTAATTAATGCCGTCAATTTTCAGCCGTTCGCCCACTGGCGCGCGATTGGGAAAAATATTCGTGGCCAGCAAATTGCCGAGCACGCAGACATCGCGGGCGCTGTCCACGTCGGACTCGGTCACCACGCGTCCGTCCTGCAAATCCCAGCCGTGCGCCGCGAAGCTGCCGGGCGTTTCGCCGTAGAGGCGCACGGTCGGCGCGCTGGCCTTGTAGCGAGTTTTGATTTCACCGGACCAGAAGGCCGTCTCCACACCGATGCTGGCGGGTAGAATGGCTTTTTCCTGCAGCCATTTGCCCTGCCGGAAAGTGATGTCTTTACGCCGCCAGTATTTTTCAAAATCGGCGCTGGAGCCGCCGAAATAAACAGCCGGCCATTTGCGAAGCATAAAGGTTTCGTTGCCCAGCGAACTTAACTGGCTCTCGATGCTGCTTTGCATCACGCGCATGGCGGTCATCACGACGATGATGGAAAACACACCGACCAGCACGCCGAGCAGCGTGAGCGAGGAACGCAGCTTGTGCGCGGCAATGGCGCCGACGGCCATGGAAAAACTTTCGCGCACCTCGGCCAGTAAATTGATGCGATGCTTATTCATTGCGCAAGGCATCCACGGGGTTCATGCGGGCCGCGCGCCAGGCGGGAAAAAATCCCGACAGCACGCCGGTGAGCAGCGAGACTAGCAGCGAAATAGCCACGATCAGCGGCGACATTTCCGCCGGCATGATGTTGCGAAGCGCCAGCACTGCCAGCCACGCGATACCGAGGGCGATGATGCCGCCGAGCAGGCAGATGCTGGCGGCTTCGATCAAAAACTGGAGCAGGATGGTTCGCCGCTTGGCGCCGATGGCTTTGCGCACGCCGATTTCGCGCGTTCGCTCGGCGACGGACACGAACATGATGTTCATAATGCCGATGCCGCCGACGAAGAGCGACAAGCCGGTGATAAACAAGCCGACGCCGCCGATGGTGCCGGCGATTTTGTGGAACAGTTCCAGAAACTGGTCTTGCTGGTTGATGGTGAAATTATCCGGCGCGCCCGGCGCGAGGTGGCGGATTTTTCGGAGCACGCTGCGGACTTCCTCGCGGGCATCATCCAGTTGGCCGAGTTGCCGGACTTTCACGTGAATTTCGTAATCCGGTTCTTCCAAAAATGCGTTATTGAATTGCGGCAGCGGCAAAATGACTTCGTTGTCCGCGCCGCCGTTGTCGCCCAGCCCGCCTTTTTTTTCGAGCACGCCAACCACTTCAAACGTGCGCTGGCCGACCTGAATTTTCTGCCCGGTGGCAATCTCGTGCGGGAATAAATTGGTGGCGATCTCGGCGCCGATGACGCACACCGGCCGGCCGCCCGCGCTTTCGGCGGCGGAAAGAAACCGGCCCTGCGCCACGATTAGTCCGCTGGTGAGTTGGAATTGCTCCGTGGTGCCGATCACGTTAACGCTGGCGGAATTGCGGTTTTTGAATTTCACCGGCTCGTTGTTTTGCGCCACGGGCACGATGGCCAGCGCGAGCGTGAGTTGCCGCCCGAGTGCTTCGGCTTCGGCGAGCGTGATGGCGGGGCGCTTTTGCGCTTCCACCCATTCCTGCCGCGACTGAATAATCCAGCTCGCGCGGCTGACGTACAGCACGTCGGTGCCGATGGAGGAAATGCTGTTGAGAAACGACTGGTTCAGACCGGCGATGGCCGTGCCCATGAGCGTGACGGTGACGATGCCGATAACAATACCTAAGGTGGTCAGCACGGAACGTAGTTTGTTTGCGCGGATGGCGCTCCAGGAAATGCTCAGGCCCTCGCGCAGTTCGGTGAGGAAGTTCATGCGCCGAAAATCATTTCACCACCGGCTCGTCGCTGGCGATGAGACCGTCGCGGATGCGGATGATGCGTTGGGCATGCCGTGCCACGTCTTCCTCGTGGGTGACGAGGATGATGGTGTTGCCGCGGTCGGCGAGCTGCTGAAACAACGCCATGATTTCCGTGCCGGTTTTCGAATCGAGATTGCCCGTCGGCTCGTCGGCGAGCAGGATGGAGGGTTTGTTCACCAGCGCGCGGGCGACGGCGACGCGCTGGCGTTGGCCGCCGGAAAGTTCATTCGGTTTGTGGTGGACGCGGTCGGCCAAGCCGACGTTGGTTAGGGCTTCGAGAGCAATTTGCCGGCGTTCGGCGGCGGCGATGCCGGCATAGACCAGCGGCAATTCGACGTTGCGCAAGGCGTCGGAGCGCGGAAGCAGGTTGAAAGTCTGAAACACGAAACCGATTTCGCGGTTGCGGATTTCAGCGAGCTGATTTTCGTTCATCTCGCTGACGTGGCTGCCGTTGAGTTCGTAAGTGCCGCCGCTCGGTGTGTCGAGGCAGCCGATCAAATTCATCAGGGTGGATTTGCCGGAGCCGGATGGTCCCATGATGGCCACATATTCGCCGCGCTGGATGGCCAGTGAAACGCCGCGCAGCGCGTGGACGGTTTCCGTCCCCATCTGGTAGCGGCGCGATAAATTTTGCAGGCGAATGAGACTCATGCGCGGTCGGAAAAAGCAAAAATGCGGCGGCGAACCGGCCGATTTTTTATTTTGGCAGTTTCACTTTGCATTCGGACTGGAGCTGCCGTTGTCCGGCAAACTTTTGAGGATTTTTTTGCCGTCGTCGAGATCGTGGCTGATGGCGTGGTAACCGCCGGTGACTACTTCATCGCCTTCTTTCAAGCCGTCGGTGATCTCCCAAAAATTATCGTCGCTGATGCCGATCTTGACCGGCACCGTTTTGACGTGGTCGCCGTCCACCACGAACACGACATCCACGGGTTTGTTTTTGTCGTCGGCTTTTTTTTCAGGCTTGCCGGTGGCGGTTTCGGCGTTGGTGTTGGCCGGCACCGCATTGGTTTTGGCGAGGCCGTTTTCTTTTTTGGCTTTGGCGGTGAGGTCGCGCGTGGTGACGCTGGCGATGGGCACGGCCAAAACGTTGGTGCGGGCGCGGGTTTCAATTTCCGCACTGACGGACATGCCGGGCCGGAACGCGGCGAGGTCGGTAATGCGGATGCGCACTTGGAATTGTGTCGCCGCTTGGCTGGAGGAGGTCGAATTGCCGCCGAGCGCGGTCAGGGCATTCAAATCTTTTGAGGAGTTGGCGACGGCGCTGACCACGCCGTCAAATTTTTTATCTTTGAAGGAATCCACTTCCAGCCGCGCCTTCTGGCCGATCTGCAATAGCACGATGTCAATTTCACCAATGTCCACGCGGGCTTCCATTTGGCTCAAATCGGAAATGGTCATGATTTCGGTGCCGGCGTTTTGCACGGTGCCGAGGACGCGTTCGCCGAGTTGCGAATTGAGCGTGGTGATGGTGCCATCCAGCGGCGCGGTGATGGTGGTTTTGTTGAGCGCGTCCTGCGCGCTGTCCACGGAGGCTTTGGCGACGTTGACTTGGTCGGCGGCGCTTTCGAGTTGGGCATGGGCCACGTCGAGGGCAACTTTGAAACCGATGTAATCCGATTCCGAAAGCAATTGGTGATGGAACAATTCCTGATTGCGCGTGAAATCCGCCTGCGCTTTTTCGAGATTGGCGGTGGCTTGCGCCTTGCCGGCGAGCGAAGATTCATAATTGGCCTTGGCCTGATTCACGGCGGCGATGTACACGTCTGGCAAAATCTTCAACAGCAGATCGCCTTTCTGCACGTGTTGTCCTTCCTTGACGGCGAGGACGATGATTTCCCCGCTGACTTCGGGGCTGATGTGAACTTGCACGACGGGATAAATTTTTCCGTTGGCGACGACGAGTTCGGTGAGATTGTGGCGCGAAACTTTTTCCGTTTGGATGGTGATAAGCGGGTCGTGCTTCTTGAAAATCGCCGTCAGCGTCAGCGCCAGCAGGACGAGCCCGATCAGGGAAAACGTGAACAGTTTTCGACTTTTTTTGGAACGTACCATGATAAAAGTAAGGCTGAAAATTTACTGCGCCGCTGTGCCCAAATGAACGGCGGATAATTTGAGGGCAATTACCAATAATTGAAACGCCAACCAATAGCCGGCCGTGCCAACCAGCGCCCGCGAAAAACTTACGCCAGCCAGCCGGCTCAAGCCAACGGCCATGACCGCAGTTAACCAGAGGCTGAAAAGGTCCACGGCGGCGAGTGCAAGATGGACGATATTCTTGGGATCAAAGTCCTTGAGAAAAAATGCCAGACTGGGATTGGTGGCTTTGCCCAGCGTCACCGAAATCAGCAGCGTGACAATAGTCCCAAGTACGGAAATCATCGTGGCCAAACCGGCGACTTCCAAGGCTTTGGAATAGGGAAATTTTACTTTTAAGAAAAGCAACCCCAGCAGCCATAAAACCAAAGCCCACCAAAACACCTGAACAAAACTGAAAACCACCGCGCTGATCGAACCAAAAATTTTTATCCCAGTCGGCCCGGCGAATTTTTCGGCAATGGCCTCGGCTTGGTCGGCTTGAGCTTGGGTCATTTTGCCCGCCTTGACCTGATCATCAAACGCTTTGGTCTGTTGCTCGTGGATTTGTTGTACGATGGCGGGTTGGGAAAACAAAATGAAAATGGAAAGCATGCCCGCCACCGCAGCGCACACCATCGGCACGAGCCAGTTGCTGGCGGCGGGCGAACTGGTTTTGACTTCAGTAAAAACATTACCCGGCTCGGCGAAAACATTGAACAGCCGCGCGGCGAGCGAGGTGGGCGCCTGAGACGGCGCGGGGAACGGATCATTCGGCTCCATTTAATGATTATGTCAAGAACTTCAAGCAGCGTCCATGCAAAAATGCCCTCAAATAGCATGTTTCGTCGAGGTGGCTTACCGTTTTAACATTGCTTAATGTCGACCAAACAAATAGACAATAAAAATGTAATTGTACTTTGCTCTTGTGTATAAACTAATAAATACAATAAGAGAATTTAGATTCCATAAAAAACAACTCAAATTAAACGTTGACAATAATTGAAAATAAGACTATCAATGTGGTCGTTATTTGAGTTTGTTACGATTTGGTAAAAAAAAGCTGCTTGACAATTTGGGCGAAATTTTGTTAGATGAAAAAACTAGGAGAAAAAACGTCGTGTTGTTGAATAAGTACCAAGCAAGGATTTTGTATTGCTATATTAAGACCCGGTGGGTTGCCTCAGCAGGCCGCCTAAAAGCGGCCCGCAGAAGTACCCCCGACTAATCCGTGGCTGGTGGCAAAATTCGCAAACCAAGGACCCCTTTCCATGAAAATCAAATCCAAATACAAGGCTGTGCCCGGCTCCCGGAGAAAATCCGAGCCGGGTTTTACATTGATCGAGTTATTGGTGGTGATCGCCATCATTGCGATTCTGGCGGCGATGCTGCTGCCAGCCCTTTCCAAAGCTAAAGCCAAGGCGCAAGGAATTCAGTGTATGAACAACCACCGGCAGCTATGTCTCGCTTGGAAGATGTATAACAATGACAACAATGACCAGTTGCTCTACGCCAGCACGGGCGATGGTACTACAAGAGGCGGCGGGAGCTATCCCTTTAACAATAACAACGATGCCAACAATTATGCTTGGATGGGAACCCACATGGAAGTTTTGAGCGCTGGTAATCGGGCAGCGTGGGATCCTACCCAAGACTTAATGTTGCGCCCGCTTTACAAGTATTCACCGAACACGGCTATTTATCGGTGCCCGTCTGATAGCTCGACGGTCAGTACTGCTCTCGGTATTAAGCAACGCGTTCTGACCATGTCCATGAATTTGTATGTCGGAGGTTTTTGTCCCGGTGTGTCCGGTGGCCCCGGCTATGATGGTGGTTGGGCGTTTGCGGCTCCCTATCGCGTTTACAATAAAGCCACACAGATTTCTCACCCGACGCAAATATTCCTGTTCTTGGATATGCGGCAAGACGTGGTGAACTGGGATAATTTTATGCAGGATATGGATGGCTACAACCCCGTCCAACCCACTAGTTGGCAGTTGGGAGACATGCCCGGCATGTATCACAACAAAGGGGCCGGGTTTTCCTTCACTGATGGCCACGCCGAACTTAAGCGTTGGGTTGATGGCCGCACTTGCCCGCCTTTGGCTCAGAATGGTACTGCCCTGACCGACACCGGCTGGAGTGGAACCACGGCCGGAGCCAACAACCCCGATGTTTACTGGCTGCAAGATCATTCCACGGAGCATAAATAATAACCAAATAACCATACCAAAATCTGTCCATACGAATCGACCGCTTAACAAAACAAAAAATAGAAATACAAGAAATAAAAACCTATGAGAAACACCACTAATAACATCTGGCGACTCGGCGCTGCGCTGCTGCTTGCTGGGTCCGCCGCCGTAACGGCACGCGCGGACTATTCATCCACCATTCTATCCCAAAAACCGGCTGGTTACTACCAGCTGAATGAAACCGTAATTCCCTCAGCGGCGCCTTATGCCACCAACTATGGCACTTTGGGGGTCAGCGGACAGGGCACTTATGTTTCCGCCCCGACGACTGATGCCACGGGCCCTTTCTCCGGTGCCGTATCGGTGGGGTTTGATGGCAATTCACAATATGTAAATAATAATTGGGTGTCCGGTTTGAATACAACAAACTTCACCGTCGAACTGTGGCTCAATCCCGCCAGTCCTTCAAGTTTTACCTACCCTGCATCTTCGGTGTCCTTTGATACCTCACCCGGTCGTTCAGGATGGTATCTGGCCCAAGATGGCATTAATAACTTTGGATATGGTTCCGCTCCCACTTGGGTGTTTCGAACCTTTAAGTATCAAAGCACTGCTGTTTTGTACACCTTGCATACGCCCATAACTCCCGGGTGGACTCATTTAGTGGCTACTTTTGATGGGACAACAGCCTCGTTGTACACCAACGGCGTGCTTGCTCAGAGTTTGAGCAGTTCTACATATTCCGCCTATGTTCCAAATACTGACCAACCTTTTACAGTGGGAGCACGGAGTACTCTAAATTATAACTGGGCCGGTAACGCCGCGCTTCCAGCACTTTATGGCTCGGCTTTGTCGGCAACTCGCGTGGCCGCACACTATGCCGCAGCCACTACCCAAACGGCCTACACCTCCGTCGTACAGGCGGACTCGCCATTACTCTACCAAACTTACCTCGCGCCGCTCACAGCTCCGGCCAACAATCTAGGCACGCTCGGCAGCGCCGGCAATGGTTTGTACATACCGGATGCAAGTCCGGCGGCAGCCGGTCCGGTGCCCCCCACTTATCCGGGATTTGCTGCCGACAATAAGGCGGTTCAGTTTGACGCGGGTGGTGGTTCTGTTCAACTTCCGCCCTTCAACTTCAATACGAACACGGTGACTATTTCCGGCTGGGTCAATGCTTCCGCCGTGCCGGCGGTCAAAGGCGCGGGAATTATTGTGAACGGCAGTGGCGGTTTAGCATCGGGGATCACTTTGGACAACGTTAACCAAGGGCTTGGTTTAGGCTATTCTTGGGCCGGTGATGCGAATACGTTTAACTACAGTCTCAGTGGTGATTTTGGGCTGGCATCATTAAATCAGAACGAATGGGATTATGTGGCGCTGGTGGTTAAGCCCACCGAGGCGGATATTTACATCGCTTCACCCACAATCGGCTTCCAAAGTGTCACCAATTATTACAAACATATTGTACAGCCCTTCAGCGCAAACACATTCATTGGGCTGGATCCGACGGTGACCCCGTCGGTGAACTTTCTGGGAGGCGTTGATGAGGTTGCTCTCTGGAACCGCTCTTTGAGTGCAGGCGAGCTTTACACTCAGTTCGGAGCTGCGGTTGGCAGTCTGGCTCCTCGTATTTTCACCGACTTACTGTCTCCCAGCCAGCCGGTTTATGATGGTGATCCGTTGGTTTTGAGCGCCGATATTGGCGGCACGCCGAACCTGAGCTACCAGTGGTATTTCAATGGCAATCCGATCGCGGCACCGTTGGGCACAAATTCTACCTACGCAAAGGCTTTTAGCCTAGCGACGGACCAGGGTGATTATGTGATCGTAGTTACCAACTATTATGGCTCAGTGACCAGTGCGGTGGCCAGTGTGACCGGCTTGGCAGATACCTTTCCGACTATTGTCGCTGCACCGGTTGGACAGACCATTTATCCCGGCGGTACTATTAATCTAAGCGTGGTCGCGGGCGGCGGTGGATTGACTTATCAATGGAAAAAAAATGGCGTGGCGATCGCGGGAGCCAATCAGTCCGCTTACAAATTTGCCGGTGTCACGTCTGCTAATGCCGGTAGTTATACTGTTACTGTAACCAATTCATTGGGTTTAACAAATGTAGGTCCGGCGGTTATTGTCGTCCCAACCTTGACCCAGGGTTCGTATGCTTATCTGCTGGCATATTCCAACCAGCCTACCGCTTGGTGGCGTTTGGATGAAACAAGTGTTACGAATGGGGCTATTCTTTATGACGCAGAAGGTCTGCATAACGGCTCATACACCAACAACGGTGGTTTGATTGCGGGGGTGGCCGGCGCCATTAGCGGAAATAATGCCGGCACGGCGCTCAAATTCAACGGCGATGGCAGTTATGGTTCCATTCCGTATTTTGGCGAACTCTCCAATTCAAAATTTACCCTTGAAGTGTGGGCTAAACAAGATGTGGCAGCCGGGAATGTAACGGCGGTTTCTTCTTGGGATGCAAACAGTCCGGCTTCTGGTTTTGATATCGGAACCATTTCCGCCGGGTGGGGTGCCCATAACTCCGATTATGCGATTGGTCAGTCTTCACCGCTTAACAGTTATGATCCGACTATCTATCCAGGTCAATGGGTTCATATCGTGCTAGAGCATGGAAACACGGGAAACCCAAGTTATCCTTGGCAAATCTATATCAACGGAAATAACGATGGCACTTATATTTATGGTGATAACTCAACCCTTAACAGTAGCCAGCCTTTCATCATTGGCGGTCGTGGCACCGGCTTGGCCTCGATATTGAGTCGATATTACGTCGGTTATGTAGACGAAGTCGCATTTTATAACAAAAATCTGACAGCAGCCCAGATTCAAGCGGATTACGCGGCCGCCACCGCCGGCTTGCCGCCGAGCTTCGTGGTGCAGCCGCAGTCCAAAAATGTGTTTGCCGGAGAAAATCCGTCTTTCAATGTCAAGGTGACCGGTGCAGCGCCCATTGCACTGCAATGGTTGAAGAATGGCACCGGTCTGACCGGCGCGACTAATACTTCCCTAACTCTGAGCAATGTGTTCTATAATGCGTCTGGGGATGGTTACAGTGTTATTGCCTCCAACGTAAACGGTTCAGTGACGAGTTTGGTCGCATCGGTAACTGTCAATTATCTGCCTAAGTTTGTGAACCTGACTAACGGCCTCGTGGTGCACCTCGCCTTTGACGGCAATTACAATGATAAGTCGGGTCACGGCAATTACGGAATCCCTAATAATGGGCCGGTACTTACCAATACCAGTGTGTTAGGATCGGGATCGCTTATCTATCAGACCTATACAGTGACGAATTTGAGTGCGACTTCGAGCAATGTTTCCATTGCGTCATCCGATTGGGTTGATTTGGGGACCGGAAATGGTGGAAACAACGATCTCCAATTTGGTGCTGCCGACAGCTTCAGCGTTTCCCTTTGGGTCAAGCTGGCCAGTGGCTATGTCGGTGGCGACCTGCCGTTCATCGGTACCGCTGTAGGCTCATTTAATAATCCTGGTTGGGTATTAGGGCCGACTTATGGCACTGGTGGTTGGCAATTTGGCCTGAATGACGGTGTTCAGCCGCAGGCTACCACCAATAACATTGACATAACAGGTGCCGCTAACTCCATCAATGATGGTAATTGGCATAACTTTGTACTAACAGTCAATCGGGCCACCAAGACCGCAACCGCCTACATTGATGCTGTCAACCAAGGATCGGTTGACATCACTGGGTTTGGTAGCTTGGACGATGGGCAACCTGTTACCATCGGTCAAGATCCGACCCACGCTTATCCTGTGTTTCCCAACGGGGCCTCGGCGAATGACTTAAGTGTGTGGGGAGCCGGCTTGCAATCCGCAAATCTGGATGACGTGGGTATCTGGCGCCGGGCCTTGTCAGATGTGGAAGCCCGCAGCATTTATTATGCTGGCCTTAACAACGCCAACTCCTTCGATACTACCGGTCCGGTGATTCTGTCGGTGGGCACCGTTTCCGGTAATGTTCGTGATATCACTTGGCAAACTGGTACCCTGCAACAGTCTACCAACTTGTTCGGCCCGTGGACCGCTGTACCCGGAGCGACGGCACCGTTCTATCAGTTCACGCCGACTACCTCCGGAAGTGAGTTTTACCGGGTAGCGCATTAAGTTCTTAAAGCTGTAGCATATCAAATGCACCACACAAAGGGGTTGGGAATCTCTTCCCAACCCCTTTTTTTCACCGGCAAAACCAATGTGACAAATTGCTTCGAGAGCGGCTGCAACTACCAAGAAACATAAAATCTATGAAAACAAACCTCCCGGCAGCGGTCATTCCACTAGCCTGTTTGGTCACCGCACTAATTTTTCCGCCGGCAAGAGCTGTGGGAAATGATGTGAAGTCGGTTGCGGTACCCTCTTTCCATAAAGTTGCCTCAGTGGAAGGAATCAGTGAATATGATTTTGCCAACGGCCTGCGACTGTTGTTATTTCCCGATGCTTCGCAGTCAAAAATCACTGTGAATATGACTGTGCTTGTGGGCTCACGCGTCGAAGGCTACGGCGAAACCGGCATGGCGCACTTGCTCGAACACATGGTTTTCAAGGGCACGCCGCGTCACCCGCAAATCCCCAAAGTTCTACAGGAGCACGGCGCTCAGTTCAATGGCAGCACCTCCAGTGACCGCGTCAATTATTTTGAAACCCTTGCCGCCAGCGAGGAGAATCTGGATTTTGCCATGGATCTTGAAGCTGACCGCCTCGTCAACAGCTACATCAAAGGCGAGGATCTGAATTCGGAAATGACCGTCGTGCGCAACGAATTTGAACGCGGCGAAAATTCACCGGGCAACATTCTCTACAAACGCATCGCCGCCGCCGCGTACAACTGGCACAATTACGGCAAACCCACCATCGGCAATCGCAGCGATATTGAAAACGTGCCCGTGGAAAATCTTCAGGCCTTTTACAAAAAATATTATCAGCCGGATAATGTCATCCTCATCGTTGCCGGGAAATTTGATGAGGCCAAAGCCTTGGGGCTGGCGGAAAAATATTTTGGCCAGCTGCCTCGGCCGGACCGAAAACTCAACGGCAGCTACACCGTGGAACCACCGCAGGATGGCGAACGCTCGGTGGTGTTGCGGCGCATCGGTGATGTCGGCCTTGTATCGGTCGCTTATCACATTCCTGCGGGGCCGCACCCGGATAATGCCGCGCTGGAAGTGCTGGCAAATATTTTGCGCACCCAGCCCTCTGGCCGGCTGTACCAATCGTTGGTGGCCACCAAACAGGCGACCAGCGCCGGGGCCGACGCCGGCGCGGAACACGATGCCAGTCTCTTTTTTGTGGATGCCGAAGTTCCTCGCGATCATGCGTTGGAAACAGTGCGCGATCAGTTGCTGGCCACCGTGGAATCCATCGGCACCAATGGCGTCACCGGCGAAGAAGTGGTACGGGCACGGCAGCAAATTCTCAAGGCGCGCGAATTGGCCGCCAACGACACGAGTCGCATTGCCGTGTCCCTGAGCGAATGGGCCGCCCAAGGCGACTGGCGGCTGTATTTTATCCACCGCGATCGCATTGAGAAAGTGACCCCCGAGCAGGTTCAATTTGTCGCCACGCAGTATTTGCAGCGGGATAATCGCACCGTCGGGTTGTTTCTTCCGGCGGAAAAATCTGAACAGGTTGCGATTCCCGCCACGCCAGCCATCGGCGCATTGGTGGACGGCTACCAAGGCCGCGCGGTGCGGGCACAGGGCGAAGCCTTTGAGGCGACGCCGGAAAATATTGAAGCCCGCGTGCAGCGAACCAACTTTCCCGACGGCATCAAGGTGACCGTGCTGCCCAAAAAATCGCGCGGCGAAGAAGTTCATCTGCTGCTCACGTTGCATTATGGGAATGAAGAAAATCTGAAAGGTTACGAAACCGCCGCCGGGCTGTTGTCCGAATTATGGCCGCGCGGCACCAAGCAGCTTTCCTATCAGGATTTGCGCGATCGGCTGGATGGTTTGAATGCCGTGATCACCACCGGTGGTGGCGGCCGAGCCGGGGGCCGCAGCGGCGGACGCGCGGCGGGTGGTTTGGGCGAAATTTCTTTTTCCATTCAAGCGAAGCACGACACGCTGCCCGCCGTGCTGGAACTGTTCCAGCAAGTGTTGCGCGAACCGCTGTTGCCCGAAGATCAATTTGATCTGCTCAAGCGGGAAAGAATCGCCGCCTTGGAGCAGCAGCGCACGGAACCGAGCGCGCTGGCACCCAGACTGTTGCAGCGGCAATTAAGTCCTTATCCGCAAGACGATGTTCGTTATGTGCCAACGATTGAGGAGCAAATCGAACGGACGCGCAACACAACTTATGCGCAAGTCGTAAAACTCTATCGGGAATATCTCGGCGCCCAATCGGGGGAACTTACCCTCGTCGGGGATTGCGATAGCCCGCCGGTGTTGGCGCAATTGCAAGCCACGCTGGCCGGATGGAAAGCGTCCCAGCCCTACGCTCGCATCCGCAACAAAATTCCCGCTGGCCTCACCGGCGGCCGGCAGGCGATTGACACGCCGGACAAAGCCAATGCCACTTATGTCGCGGGATTGCTGTTGCCGCTGCGCGATGATTCGCCGGATTATCCGGCCTTGCTGCTCGGCAACCACATTCTTGGCAGCGGTGCGTTGTCTTCCCGGCTTGGAGATCGCATTCGGCAAAAAGAAGGTCTTTCCTACAGCGTCAGTTCCGCACTCTCGGCTTCCTCGTCGGATGAGTGGGCGATGTTGGTCATTTCGGCCATTTCTAATCCGCAAAATGTTCCGCGCGTCGAGGTGGCCGCGCGGGAAGAACTGGACCGCCTGTTGCGGGACGGAGTGACGGCGGACGAACTGGAAAAAGCTAAGGCCGGATATTTGCAGGCGCGAAAAATCAGTCGCACGGAAGATGCCGCGCTGGCCGGGTTGCTCTCGCGGCTGCGTTATCTGGATCGCACGGCGCAATTCGAGGCGGCGTTGGATCGCAACATCCAATCGCTGACGCCAGATCAGGTCAATGCCGCTTTGCGCCGATACATTGATCCGCAAAAATTATTCGTCGTCATCGGTGGGGATTTGAAACCAAATGCCGGCGGCGATAATCCGCCCGCCCCGCCCAAGCCATGAGTTCGAAATGGCGTTTTGCCGGAGGGGCAGGTTTTTTCTTGTCCGCGCGGGAACAAATCCGCCATCGTTAAATTTCCTCACTCATGAATAAATGTGTTTTGCGCGGACTGTTATTGGGCTTGCTCTATTCGTTGCCGGCAACTGGGCGGACGGAAACTGCTGCCGCGGCGGTCGCGTGTACCAAATCCGCCGGTTTTTTTATTCCGGCGGATGGCGTGGGCCGTTTGAATTACGCGCCGGACCGCGAGGTGTCGGTGCGGCATTTTGCGTTGGAGGTCACGCCGGATTTCAAGCGGCGCACGGTGGCCGGTCGCGTCACGCTGCAGTTCCGGCCCAATGCCAAGTCGGTGCAGGAATTGAAACTGGACGCCGTGGACTTGCAAGTGGAAGCGGTTACAGCCACGAAAAAAATTCAGGCTTATCAAGTCACCCCCGATCATTTGATTATCACTTTTGCTGCGCCGATTCCCGCTGATACGGATGCGAGCGTGACGGTGACGTACCGCGCCGAGCCGACGGCGGGCTTGTATTTTCGCACGCCGGAAATGGGCTACAAGGCCGGCGATACGCACTGTTTTTCACAAGGCGAGGAGATTGAGGCACGGCATTGGTATCCGTGCTTGGATGCGCCGAATGAAAAATTCACCTCCGAAGTGACGTGCCATGTGCCGGCGGGCATGACCGCAATTTCCAACGGCCGGCTGGTGGCCCAAGAAAAAGATGCCGCGACGGGTATGACCACGTTTCATTGGGCGCAGGAACAACCGCACGCAAATTATCTCATCACCTTGGTGGCGGGCTATTTCAAGGAACTGACCGCGCAGCACCAAGCGGTGCCGCTGGCGTTTCTTACGCCGCCGTCGGAATTTGCCGAGGCCACCAATTCGTTCCGCGAAACGGACGAGACGATGGAATTTCTCGAACAGGAAATCGGCGTGCCGTTTCCGTGGGCCAAATACGACCAGATTTGCGTGAATGATTTTGTCGCCGGCGGCATGGAAAACACCAGCGCGACGACGCTGACGGATGCGACGCTTTTCACGCCGGCCACCGAAAATATTCGCCCCAGCCAAAGTTTGGTCGCGCACGAAATGGCGCATCAGTGGTTTGGCGACCTGGTCACGTGCAAGGACTGGAGCCACATCTGGCTCAACGAGGGTTTTGCCACGTATTATCAGGTGCTATTTGACGGCCACAAAAACGGCCACGATGCCCTGCTCTATGATTTATACAACAATGCGCGGACGGTGACCGGTGTGGCCAACGACACCAACGCGATTGTGCGGCGAAATTTCACCGAGCCGTCCGAGATGTTCGGCTATCTGGCTTATCCCAAAGGCGGCTGGGTGTTGCACATGCTCCGCTCGCAACTCGGCGAAACACTTTACCGCCGCTGCATCCAAACTTATTTGGAGCGGCATCGCTACGGCAATGTGACCACGGAAGATTTGCGCGCGGTGATCGAAGAGCTGTCCGGCCGTTCGTATGACCAGTTTTTTGATCAATGGCTTTATCATGCGCATTACCCCGAGTTGGAAGTGAATTTTTCGTGGGACGAACTGACCAAGCTTGCAAAAATTTCTGTCCGGCAAAAACAGGAACTGAGCGAACGCGTGTTGCTCTTCAAATTTCCGCTGCCCGTCCGGTTCCAAGGCCGCTTTGGCGTGGTGGACCGCACCGTCGAAGTAAAAGATGCGGCGGGCGAATTTTATTTTCCGCTCGCCGCCGCGCCGGAAATCGTGCGCGTGGATCCGGAATTCACCTTGCTGGCCAAGACCACGTTTCCGCTCCCCCGCCCGCTGCTATTTGCGCAGTTGACGAACGCGACGGATGTCATCGGCCGGCTGCAGGCCATTGAGCAATTGGCCGGCAAGCAGGATCAGGAAGCCGTCGTTCAATTGCAACAAGTGCTCCAGCACGATCCTTTTTTCGGCGTTCGCGTGGAAGCCGCGCGCGCCTTGCGCGCCATACACACCGACGAGGCGTTGACGGCGCTGCTGGATT
>Ga0208389_1000589_pt1 | contig 17624 bp, 19 predicted proteins | sample CryBogCBH12Aug09_FD_184625 | JGI IMG/M metagenome (GOLD analysis project Ga0208389, IMG submission 184625) | Freshwater microbial communities from Crystal Bog, Wisconsin, USA - CBH12Aug09 (SPAdes) (version 2) | ecosystem: Environmental > Aquatic > Freshwater > Lake | place: Crystal Bog... | reverse complement strand
ACTGGCAGAGGGGTATTTGTAGTGGCAAAGGAAGCTTACGTCGATATGGGATGTGATGTCACTCAGGCAAGAGTAGCTATTCAAGGGCTGGGGAATGTAGGCGGGGAAGCTGCACGCTTATTTGCCCAGTCGGGCGCAAAAATTGTCGCGATTCAAGATCACTCGGATACCTTGTATAACCCCAACGGTTTTAATATTCCTGATTTGCTCAGACATGTTGCTAAAGCCCATGAGATCAAGGGATTTGATGGTGAATCGATTCCTGCTGAAAGTTTTTGGTCAGTACCTTGTGACATTTTGATTCCTGCGGCTTTGGAGTCTCAGATTACTAAAGTTAATGCTCTATTAATTCAGGCTAAATTAATTGTTGAAGGCGCCAATGGACCCACTACACCTGAGGCGGATGATATCTTAAAAGAGCGAGGGATTACTGTTGTTCCTGACGTGATTGCCAATGCTGGTGGTGTCACGGTTAGTTATTTTGAGTGGGTGCAAGATTTTTCGAGTTTTTTCTGGACTGAGGAAGAAATTAATCAGCGTTTAGATAAGATCATGATTGATGCATTTAGGGGGATTGATAGTATTGCCAAAATGCACCATGTTTCCTTAAGAACAGCTACTTTTATAGTGGGTTGCGAGCGCATTCTGAAGGCAAGGGAGATGAGGGGTCTATATCCATAGTGGCTAGAGGGTCAGAAAAAACCAGACATAAACCTGCTTCCATCTTTCTTTGGTTTTATTTGCTCGGCCTGCTGCTGTCAAATTAGGGTTATTTACGCCTGAATTGGGGATTTCATGCCCTTATTAGGGATCTCCCGCTGATTCTGCTCTATATCTGTATATATACTAGTGTCTGATATTTTTAGTGTTTATAGACGATAGGAGATATTCGTGAAAAGCAAAAAACTCAGTAGATATAGTTTGGTCGCAGCGGCTTTGTTATTGGGCGCTGTCAATGCCAACGCTGCAAGCCCAACTATGGACAAGATTAAGTCCACCGGTGCGGTCACTATGGGTGTTCGTGAATCATCCATTCCGATGTCTTACACCACTGGTGATAGCCGCTTTGATGGTTACCACGTTGAAGTGTGTCGCATGATTCTGGGCGATATCAAAGATAAGCTCGGCATGAGTACATTGCGTATTAACTATCAGCCTGTTACCTCACAAAATCGCGTACCCTTGGTTCAGAACGGTACAGTCGATATCGAGTGTGGCACGACTACCAATAACGCATCTCGCGCTAAAGATGTTGGCTTTGCTAACACTTTGTACGTAGAAGAAGTTCGCATTGCTGTTAAAGCAAACTCAGGCATCAATTCCATTTCACAGTTGGCTGGCAAAAAAGTGGCAACTACTACTGGTACTACGTCAGTACAGTTGTTGCGCAAGCATGAGAAAGCCAATGGCGTTAACTTTGATGAAGTATTTGGTAAGGACCATGCTGACAGCTTCTTGTTGCTCGAGTCTGGTCGTGCTGATGCCTTTGTGATGGATGGTTCGATCTTGGCAGGTAATATCGCCAATGCCAAGAATCCAAAAGACTACAAAATCGTTGGTGAAGTTCTCAGTACTGAGCCAATCGCCATCATGGTTCCTAAGAATGACCCAGAGTTCAAGGCTGCTGTAAATGCTGCAATCGCTAAGATTGTTGCGAATGGCAAAATGCCTGCGCTATGGGACAAGTGGTTCTTAAAACCAATCCCACCGAAAAATATCGTTGTTGGTCTTGAGTTGTCTCCAGCCACTAAAAATGCTTGGGCCAACCTCAATGACAAACCTGCTGAAGACTATCAACAGAAGAAATAATTTATGGCTTTAGATTTTGGTGTTTTTTGTAAGAACACCTTAGACTGAGAAGTGGTGGATCACTGCTTCTCCGCTGTTTTTGGACTTGCCAAAAACAGCGATCCAAGCTACCTCGATTGGTTATTGAAAGCCTGGGGCTGGACCTTGGCTGTTGCTGGCCTAAGCTTAACCATTGCTTTAATTCTGGGTGCAGTCATGGGTACTTTGCGTACCTTGCCTAATAACGGACCTCTTAGTCGCTGGCTGGTCCGGCTTTCTACAACATGGGTTGAGCTGTTTAGAAATATTCCGATTCTGGTACAGGTGTTTATTTGGTACCACGTCATACCAGCATTTATCTTGCCCTTAAAGGCACTGCCATCTTATTGGTTGGTGAGTATTGCTCTAGGCTTCTTTACTTCGGCACGTATTGCCGAGCAGGTGAGGGCAGGTATTCAGGCTTTGCCTAGCGGACAGCGTGCTGCCGCAACTGCACTGGGTTTAACGACTGCACAAAGTTATCGCTATGTGATTCTCCCAATGGCGTTACGTATTGTGATTCCCCCACTGACATCCGAGAGTATGAATTTAATTAAAAATTCTTCAGTAGCCTTTGCGGTTTCTGTTCCTGAGCTGACCTTATTTGCAATGCAGGCCCAAGAAGAAACCTCTAGGGGTGTAGAAATTTATTTAGCGGTAACGTTGTTGTATGCACTCTCCGCATTTGCGGTCAATCGTGTCATGGCACAGATTGAAAAGCGAACCCGTATTCCTGGCTTTATTGTGTCCAATGATGCAAGCTTGGCTCACTAAGGAATGTTGATATGTTGAGCTTAGATCTAAGTTTTTATAACTGGGAACTTTTTACTAACTACATTCTTAAGGGCTTGTTATTTAGTATTCAGTTGACGGTATTTGCCACCGTGGGCGGTATTGTGTTTGGCACCTTTTTGGCGCTGATGCGCTTATCAGGTAAACCAGCCTTGGTGTATCCATCCACCTTTTATGTCAACACCATGCGATCCATACCGCTGGTCATGGTGATTTTGTGGTTCTTTCTACTGATTCCGATGTTGATTGGTAAGCCGATCGGTGCCGATCTTTCCGCTACGATTACCTTTATTGCTTTTGAAGCTGCGTTCTTCTCGGAGATTGTGCGTGCCGGTATTCAATCGGTGCCAAGGGGCCAGGGTTTTGCGGCTGAAGCTTTAGGTATGACTTACGGTCAGAACATGCGCTTTATCGTTTTGCCGCAAGCCTTCAGAAACATGATTCCAGTGTTCATGACGCAAACGATTATTTTGTTTCAAGATACATCCTTGGTATATGCCATTGGCGCTTATGACCTGCTCAAAGGATTTGAGATTGCTGGTAAAAACTACGGACGCCCAATGGAAACGTATATCTTGGCTGCCTTTACGTATTTCGTGATTTGTTTCTCGCTTTCCAAAATTGTTCGCAAGATCCAAGCCAAAGTGGCCATCATTCGTTAATTACTTATAGTCAACATTAGATAGATCATCATGATTGAACTTCAAAACGTTTCAAAATGGTATGGCTCCTTTCAGGTGTTAACTGACTGCACCACCTCGATTCAAAAAGGCGAGGTAGTTGTGATTTGTGGACCCTCTGGTTCTGGTAAGTCCACCTTGATTAAGACCATGAATGCATTAGAGCCATTTCAGGCTGGTGAGATTTCAGTAGATGGTGTGAAGCTTCATGATCCAAAGACCAATTTGCCTAAGCTTCGAGCAAGAGTAGGGATGGTATTTCAAAACTTTGAACTTTTTCCGCATTTAAGCATTACTGAAAACTTGACGCTGGCGCAAATGAAAGTCTTAGGTAGGTCTATCGATGAAGCTAAAACCCATGGCCTGAAATATTTAGAACGCGTAGGCTTGATAGCGCAAAAGGATAAATTTCCTGGTCAATTATCAGGCGGCCAGCAACAGCGTGTTGCCATTGCTCGCGCCCTAAGCATGGACCCCATTGTGATGTTGTTCGATGAGCCGACTTCAGCCTTGGATCCAGAAATGGTTGGGGAAGTCTTAGATGTGATGGTCAAGCTGGCTGATGAAGGCATGACTATGTGTTGCGTTACACATGAGATGGGTTTTGCGCGGAAGGTAAGCAATCGCGTGATTTTTATGGATCATGGAAAAATCATCGAGGACTGCTCAAAGGATGAGTTCTTTGGCAATCCCGATGCACGCTCCCCAAGGGCAAAAGATTTCTTATCCAAAATATTGGCGCACTAATTGAGTTCATTTCACATCCCTCAGCACGTCGGCCTATTGCTGGTGGCCACGCTTGTCTTATCAGCTTGCAGTGTGGCAAAGATAGAAGCAAGACTTGAGGCAAATCCTCAATGCAAAGAAGTGGTTAATCCCAAGACAGGGGCAACCATGCCCTGTCCAGGCCCAGAGCTACTGGCACGCTCTCAAGCAAGCGCCCCATCAAGTAATCCCGCTCCTGCTTCATCAGTATTGAATGGGGCCACTCCAACTACCAGCTCAACGAATCAGGCGCCTGTTGCACCAGTAGCGCCAAGAGCGCAACCAGCGCCTCCTTGTATGCCCCAAATGAATACCAAGACGGGCAGCATCATGCCTTGTCCAAATGGTTAACTCCCAACGGTAAAGTAATAGATGACATTTCAGATTCCAGGGTTTCAACATAAAGTGATTACGGTTCAAACTGATGAGAGTCCAGTAGATATCGACTGTCAGATAGGCGGCTCTGGTCCACCATTGTTATTGCTGCATGGCTTTCCACAAACCAAAGCGATTTGGCATCGCGTGGCCCCTGAGTTGGCTAAACACTATTCGGTCGTCGCAACGGATTTAAGAGGCTATGGCGCTTCATCCAAGCCGCATGGCAAGTTTGATCATTCCACCTATTCAAAGAGATCTATGGCGGCTGATCAGCATGCTGTCATGCAATCACTGGGTCATGAGCAGTTCTTCTTGCTGGGTCATGATCGTGGTGGCCGAGTGTCACATCGCTTAGCAGTGGATTTTCCAGAGAGTGTGCGTAAGTTGATGGTCCTGGATATTTCTCCAACTTTGACGATGTATGAAAATACCACCATGGAGTTTGCTAGAGGCTATTGGCATTGGTTCTTCTTGATTCAGCCAGAGCCAGTGCCAGAAACGTTGATTGGTGCAAATCCAGAATATTGGCTCAAAAATCATATGGGCCGTCATGCGGGCACCGGTATTTTCGATCCTCGCTGTTGGGCTGATTATTTGGCTAGTGCAAGTAATCCAGAGGGCATGCATGCAATGTGTGAAGACTATCGCGCTGCTGCCACCATTGATTTAGTGCATGACCGTGCAGATCGTGCGGTAGGTAAAAAATTATCCATGCCTGTCAAAGTGCTGTGGGGTGAGCACGGCTTAGTCAATAAATGCTTTGCGCCAATTGAAGATTGGAAGAGGGTAGCTAGCAGTGAGGTGACTGGTCGTCACGTGCCTTCTGGCCACTATATTCCGGAAGAGTGTCCCCAAGAACTTATAGCGGAAGCAAAGGCTTTCTTTTCTTAAGGCGCTAACTTAGGAAGCTTGCTGGAGTTAGCTGGCCAAGAGACAACAATCTTAGAATCTACTTTCAAGATTTTTTTGTCTTTTTGGGGATAACTGACTTTCGATAGAAGGTCTCGAATCAAATTCAGGTGAGCAAGTTTTTTATCGTTCGCATGAATTACTGTCCAAGGGGCATCTGCGCTATTGGTCTTTTTGAGCATCAGATCACGCGCCGTACTGTAAGCCTTCCAATATTTCTGAGCCTGTTGATCTATTGGGCTAGTCTTCCACTGTTTGAGTGGATCAGTCTCTCGACTCTTTAAGCGCGCAGCTTGTTCATCTTTAGTAATGTCTAGGTAATACTTCAGGATTTGGATGCCAGAACCTACTAGTAAGGCTTCAAAGTCATTCACGGTAGCCATGAATTGTTTGTACTGAGCATCTGTGCAAAAGCCCATTACTTTTTCAACACCAGCTCGGTTGTACCAGCTGCGATTAAAGATCACGAACTCGCCAGCACTTGGTAGCTCAACTACATAACGCTGAAAATACCATTCACCTTCCTCCCTGGGGGAGGGCTTGTTTAGCGCCACTACGCGCGTATCTCTGGGACTTAAGTGTTCGGTAATACGTTTGATAGTGCCATCTTTACCGGCAGTATCGCGACCCTCCAAGATGACTAGGAGGCGCAATCCTTTTGCAATAACTTCTTTTTGCAGTTTGACTAATTCAATCTGCAGAAGTTGCAAATGATCCTCATGACTTTTTACTGGCTCAAGGGCCTTGGTAAATTTAGTCATGAGGTGGATTGACTTAAGCTGAGGTTGCTGGAGTTGGCGCAGCTACTTTTTTAGCTGGCGCCTTCTTTGCAGGAGCCTTTTTCGCTGGAACTTTCTTAGCAGCTACTTTTTTAGCAGGAGCCTTTTTCGCTGGAACTTTCTTAGCAGCCACTTTTTTAGCTGGCGCTTTTTTAGGAACTGCTTTCTTATCCATCTTATCCAAAGTTTTTGCCAACTTGTCGATCAACTTCTCTCTATCGGCTTCCAACTTATCGAGCTTTTTTAATAACTGCTTCACTAATTTCTTTTGGCTCATGATTATTCCTATATTGAATTGTTATATCTTTGCGTGTAAATACCCGACTCTCTGATCCTACGTTTTATTCTCTTTAGTTTCAAGTGTTTATGACAGTAATCACCGGTTTTTTTCATACTGACTTTTAGTGATACATTGAAAAACATGTGGAAAACCTTACGCTCACTTCCTAGAACAGTTTGGCTCATTGGCCTAATTAGCTTTGTGAATGATTCTGCGAGCGAAATGCTATACCCCTTAATGCCTTTGTATTTGGCATCGGTTTTGATGGCCGGCCCTAAGGCGCTTGGCCTGATTGAGGGTGTAGCAGAGGCGACCTCAAGCATCTTCAAACTGGTTTCTGGTGTGATCGTGGATCGAACCAAAAGATCCAAGCCTTGGATTGTGATTGGCTACTTGTTAGCAGGCATTGGTCGACCCTTGATTGCTCTAGCCAGCTCCTGGACTTGGGTGCTCTTGATTCGGTTTACAGATCGTCTAGGAAAAGGTTTAAGAAGTTCACCCCGCGATGTGTTGCTGGCTGAAAGTGTTCCCGCCGACCAAAGAGGCATTACCTTTGGTCTTCATAGATCCATGGATAACGCCGGTGCCGTTGTCGGCCCATTGCTTGCTGCTTTGCTTTTATCCTTAAATGTTCCTTTGCGGGATATTTTTCTTTGGGCAGTCATTCCGGGAGTCATTACGGTAGTGTTAGCCCTTTGCCTCAAAGAGCCGGCAAGAGAAGCTTCTGTGATCCCAAAGAAATTCACATGGAGCATGGAAGGGTTGCCCCCGCAATTGAGACGCTACATTTTTGTTGTCGGCTTATTTGCCCTTGGCAATTCTTCTGACATGTTTTTGTTATTGAGAGCGAGAGACGCAGGCGTGCCGCAGGAGCAAATTCCTTTGCTATGGGCAGCTATTTCTTTGATCACCACCATCTTTGGAACACCACTTTCTGCCTTGTCAGATCGCTTTAGCCGGAAGTACTTTATTTTGATTGCCTGGCTAGCTTTCGCCTTCTTTTATATGGCCATGAGCTTGCCCAATATTGCTATTTGGATGATTTGCGGTTTGTTTGGACTCTATGGTTTATTTAAAGCGGCAACAGAGGGTGTTGAAAAAGCACTAGTGGCTGACTTGGCGCCACCGGGGATGGCAGGGACTGCCTTTGGGTGGTTTAACTTAATTTCTGGAGTAATGCTGTTTCCAGCCTCTTTTATCTTTGGCTGGATTTATGAATCCTATAGCCCGACTTACGCCTTCCTGTTTTCAGGATTGTGCGCACTATGCGCCTTGGTGCTGCTGGCAATTTGGGTTTTTAGGGCTAATGCGCCCAATCAGACTGCTTGAGTAGCAAACAAAAAACCCTATATAAATCAAATATCTAGGGTCTGTATTTGAGGAGCTTATTCTGGATGGAAGTTATTGCTGGCCATGAAGCTAATCGTGCGTTCAAAGCCTAAAATACGGATATAACGCCATGCGATATCGCGGTATTTGCTATCTAGATAGCCAATAGCGGTTTCTGGATCTGTTCTCTTTGACAAGTCGATCTGTTGAATTGCACGGGCCCAACGTTTGAGTCTTGTTGACATATTTGTCACCTCCATGGCCATACAACGCATGGTAAAGAGGGCGAGATGACAAGAATTGCAAAATATTTATCAAAAAATGACTCAATTTGACCTAAATCGACACCACCTTATGCGGGTTGAGGATATTTTGAGGGTCTAAAGCCCTTTTGAGGGTCTTCATGAGGTCGTGGGCAACTGCGCCTTTGTGAGCTCTTAACCCCTCTAGTTTGAGCTGTCCAACCCCATGTTCAGCAGAAATCGAGCCGCCACAACGTTCAACCTGGCCATAAACCAGCTCATGTACTGGCTTTTCATAGGCTAAATTGAAGGCTTGGGCATCCACTCCTTCTGGAGGGGCAATGTTGTAGTGGAGATTGCCGTCGCCCAGATGGCCAAAGTTGATGATCCGGACCCCGGGGTATTGAGCGCGGATGAGGTGATCGGTTTCCTGAATAAAGCTTTCTAGGGCAGAAAGAGGGACTGTGATGTCATGTTTGAGGTTGGCGCCTTCAGCCGCTTGAGCAAGGGTAATGTGCTCGCGCATATGCCAAAAAGAATTGGCTTGGCTAAGGTTGGTCGCAATGACGGCATCGCTCATCATGCCGCCCTCAAAAGCCTCTTCCAAAATCGATTCCAGTAATTGACGAACATGTTCTTCACTCTCGTGATCTGATAATTCAATTAATACTGTGAATGGTGGATTGTTTTGTAGCGGGTTCCTCATCTGCGGAAAGTGTTTCTCATTCAAAGCGAGAGACTCTTGCGTCATCATTTCAAAACCGGTGAGCAATGAAGTGGCACGCTTTTGAAACAAATTGAGTAGAGCAATAGTGGAGGCGATATCTTGGGTTGCTACTAGTGTGGTCCATTGAGAAATCGGCAATGGGTATAGCTTCATGACGGCGGCAGTAATAATTCCGAGTGTTCCTTCAGAGCCAATAAATAAATCCCTTAAGTCGTAACCCGTATTGTCTTTGCGTAAACCTTTGAGGCCATTCCAGATTTCACCTTGAGCTGTGACTACTTCTAAACCTAAACACAAATCACGAGTGTTGCCATAGCGCAGCACATTGGTGCCGCCTGCATTGGTAGCCAGATTGCCACCAATCATGCAACTACCTTCGGCGCCTAAACTCAATGGAAATAAAAAGCCTTCAGATGCGGCTCGTTCTTGCACGGCTTGCAAAATACAGCCAGCCTCCATGCTGATGGTTTGATTGCTGGCATCAATCTCGCGCACTTGATTCATGCGCTTTAAGTTCAGCACGACTTGTTTGCCGCTAGCATCTGGCGTAGCACCACCACAAAATCCTGTATGACCGCCTTGCGGAACGATTGCGATATTGGCCTTTGCGCACGCCTTCACAATTGCTGCTACTTCTTGTGTGTTGCTAGGCAATAACACCGCCAAGGCTTTGCCGGTATAGCGCTTACGCCAATCGGTGAGGTAAGGCGTAGTGTCGCCTTCTGAAGTTAGAACATAGTTCTTACCTAAGATAGCTTCCAGTTCATTGAGAAATATTTGCGACATCGTTATATCAATTCTTATTTAATCACTCAGAGTGAGCGCGTTGCTTCGCAAGACTTTTTGCCTGCGCTTTAATCGGCTTGAGATAAATCAACAGGCAGATAAATGCAGTGGTTGCCAAAAGCGTTTCCAATAATGCAAGCCAAAAATTAGCACCAGTCTCAGTAATGCGGACCAAGCCTTCGGTGACGTAGAGCAAGATGAGCATCGAGGCCCACTGCATTGTGTAGATCTTGCCTTTCCATAGGCCCGGGATTGCAAAGAGCAATGGCACACCTTTTAATATCAACCATGAGCCATCTGGACGTAATGGAGAAATAAACCATTCCCAGCAAACACACAGAATGAAGAGATCAACAAAGGCTGCGGTAGCGATGAGTTGATAGGGATTTTTTTCTAAGATCTTTTTGTACATGAGGCTCAGGTTTATTTCTGGATTAATTTGAGTGCAGCTTCGGCCAATCGTTTGCCTTGTGCTTTGGCGAGTCTTTGTTCTTCGGCGCTAATGGGCGCACGACCATCTGCATGCGCTAGATGGGTGACGCCATAAGGACCGCCACCTGTAGCAGTACTCATTAGATCGGCTTCACTGTATGGCAGACCCATGATCATCATGCCGTGATGCAGCAGAGGAATCATCATCGTGAGGAGGGTGCTTTCTTGCCCGCCATGCAAGCTGCCAGTGCTGGTGAATACACAAGCAGGTTTCCCGATCAGTGCGCCACCAAGCCATTCTGAGGAGATGCCATCCCAAAAGTATTTCATGGGAGCTGCCATATTGCCAAAGCGGGTGGGTGACCCTAAGGCCAGGCCAATACATTCTTGTAGGTCTGAATACTCTACATAGGGCGCGCCATCACTGGGAACTGCAGCTTCAGTAGCCTCACACACTGCAGAAATGGCTGGAACGGTTCTTAAACGGGCATTTGCACCTGGAACACTCTCAATGCCTTCGGCAATCAGGCGTGCTAAATCCCGGGTGGCACCGTAGCGGGAATAGTACAAAACTAAAATATCGTGCTGACTCATATTTGATCTCTTATGATACGGCGATGCGCCTTTTTCGTAATCCCCAATTATGGCTCGCTCTGGCTAGAGAGATATGGGAGCGCAATCGCGGTCAAAATATTAAGCAAATTGCCGCCAGCCTGTCCTTTACGACCACCTTATCTCTCGTGCCCATGCTGACGGTAGCATCAATTCTGATTAGCTATTTGCCGAGCGTGATCCGCATTAAAAACGCCTTTCAGAACTGGCTTTTGGATACCTATATGCCCGGAGGCATTAACGAGCAAGCTTTTATCTACCTGGATCAATTTTCAGCACAAGCTAAAGGGCTAACGCTTTTAGGTTTATTGGGGCTGTTACTGACAACGGTTATGACCATGGCAGTCATCGAGGGCGCCTTCAATCAGATTTTCAAGGTACACAAAAGACGCCCCATTCTAAAAAAGGTAGCGATTTATTCAGCGGCCATGCTCTTGGGGCCTATTTTATTGGGCTTTGGGACTTACTTAAGTGGCTTGTTATTTAGTGCCGCCGAAGGGTGGACAGAAGCTTTAACTTTTGGCTTGAGTTTTATTGCTGCCGTGGTCCCAGTTCTCCTGGCTATTGGTGTCTATACGGTGGTCTACAAAATTTTGCCGTATTCCCAGATCCTCTGGAAAGATGCTTTGAGTGGGGCGCTTTTTGCTGCCACAACCTTCGAGATCATGAAGTTTGGTTTTGGTTTGTTTTTAACCAATACCGCCTTCTATAAAACTGTGTATGGTGCCTTTGCTATCTTCCCTCTGGCATTGCTTTGGATCTACCTAACTTGGTGGATTACTTTGGCAGGCGCTGTTCTGGTTGCAAATCTGCCAAGCATTCGAAGTGGCTTTATTAGGGTTATTCGCTACTAATATCGCCACGAAATCCTTGATTCTTAAGGGTCTTGGGGATATATTGAATCCATAAATATCTATTCGCAGGAGAGTATATGAAGGTTCATGACATATTGCGCGTAAAAGGCAGCACGCTTTTTACTGTTACCCCAGAAACTGCATTGCAAAGTGCTGTCTTGGTGATGAGTGATCACGATATTGGCTCCTTGATTGTGATGGAGGGCGATAAGCTGGTCGGCATTCTGACTTTCCGTGAAGTTATTCAAGCCTTGGCAAAAAGTCACGGTAAGCTCGATGGTTTGCAAGTTCGCTCAGTGATGAACGAGAAGCCCTTGACCTGCAATATGGAAACCGAAATAGATGAAGTGCGCCGCATGATGCTGGTTGACCATGCACGTTACTTGCCGGTGGTCGATCAAAAGATGCTGATGGGCGTGATTTCTTTCTACGACGTTGCTAAGTCAGTTGTAGAAGCCCAAGACTTCGAGAACACGATGCTCAAAGCCTATATTCGGGATTGGCCTGAAGATACGCAAAAAGCCGCTAATTAGGCTACGCCGCGCTAAATCTAGCTCTTAGCCAATCCGCCTGACAGATGACATAATGTCGATATGTCAGGAAACACTTTAGGCCTTCTCTTTACTGTCACCACTTTTGGTGAATCCCACGGTCCCGCAATTGGAGCTGTCGTTGACGGCTGCCCACCCGGTATGTCGCTTGTAGAAGCAGATTTGCAGATTGATTTAGATCGTCGCAAACCTGGCACTTCGCGCCATGTAACCCAACGCAAAGAAGAAGACAAAGTCGAGATTTTGTCTGGTGTATATGAGGGTAAAACCACTGGCGCACCAATCTGCTTATTGATTCGCAATACCGATCAACGCAGCCAAGACTACGGCAATATTTTGCAAACCTTTCGGCCTGGTCATGCGGACTATGCTTATCACTATAAATATGGCTTGCGTGATCCACGCGGCGGCGGTCGTTCATCGGCCCGTTTGACTGCGCCCGTAGTGGCTGCGGCAGCGATTGCGAAGAAATGGTTGCATGAACAATATGGCACCGAGTTTTATGGCTTCATGAGTCAGTTGGGTGAGATTCAGATTCCATTCAAGGATGTTGCGCAGATTGATCAGAATCCATTTTTTGCAGCGAATGCTGAAATCATTCCGCAGCTTGAGTCTTATATGGACGACTTGCGTAAAGCAGGGGACTCTTGTGGTGCCAAGATTGAAATCCGTGCACGTAATGTACCCATTGGTTTGGGTGAGCCACTCTTTGATAAATTAGATGCAGACATCGCGCACGCGATGATGGGTATTAATGCCGTCAAGGGTGTGGAGATTGGTTCGGGCTTTAAGTCGGTGTCTCAACGCGGTAGCGAGCATGGCGACGAGTTGCATCCCGATGGTTTCGCTAGTAACAATTCTGGCGGAACTTTGGGTGGTATTAGTAGCGGTCAAGACCTAAAGGTTTCCATTGCGATTAAGCCGACCTCAAGCATCTTGAGTCCAAAACAATCAGTCGATTTGGATGGCAAACCGATTACAGTACAAACCAAAGGTCGTCATGATCCTTGTGTAGGTATTAGAGCAACCCCCATTGCTGAGGCCATGTTGGCTTTGGTATTGATGGATCACGCTTTGCGTCATCGTGCGCAGTGCGGCGATGTTACTTTGTCTGTTCCACCGATTCCGGCTGCCCGCCCTGGGTCAAAGTCGGACTAAATCACTTCACTTAGCAAGATAGCGTAATCAGAAAATGACACCTTCAGTACGGTGGGCCTTCGGGTCCTTTTTCTTTTTATATTTTGCTTACGTGGGTTTGGTCTCACCATACGCCAGTTTATTTTTCTTAGACCGTGGCTTTAATGTTATTGAGATAGCAGTGCTGATGTCGATGTTGCAAATCACACGCATCGTCGGACCATTTTCTTGGGGTTGGTTGTCTGACTATCTATCCAATCGGGTTGGGATCATTCGTTTTTGTGCCTGCCTAGCAGCCCTCGTATTTGTCTGCATCTTCTTTCTGAATAGCTACATGGCTTTCTTTGTGTGGATGTTTGTTTTGCATACCATTTTGAGCAGCCTGATGCCTCTTGGCGAATCAGCAACCGTGCATGCTTTATTTAAAGATAACTCTTTTGATAAGCGCTATGGACGTTTACGTCTTTGGGGTTCAATTGGTTTTATTGCGATGGTATTGGTTGCTGGCGAACTCTTTCAGCGTAAGGGGATTGAGCTTTATCCCATTGTTGGCATGATTGTTCTCAGCCTGTTGGCATTGATTACCTTCCTGTTGCACGAACCGAAGATGGAGCGTCGCAAGATGGTGAAGGGCGAGCTCTTAGTCGTACTGTTTAACCCAGACGTGCGCTGGTTCTTGCTGTCTGGTTTTTTCATGATCTTTGCCCACGCTGCGCTCTATGTTTTCTATTCCCTGTACTTATCTAACTTGGGATATAACAAATTCCAAATTGGCTTGTTCTGGGCATTGGGCGTATTTGCTGAAGTCATCTTCTTTTATTTCCAGAGCAAAGTTTTGAGTCGCTTAGATGCCGAGGTGGTATTGCAAGCATCATTTGGTGTCGGCGTGGTGCGCTTTGCCTTGATTGCACTTTACCCTTTAACGCCAGTGTTAATCTTTGCCCAAATCTTGCATGCTGGCACTTTTGCAGCGCATCACAGTGCGGCGACGAAATTATTGCAACGCTGGTTTACTGGACCGCTGCAGGCTAGGGGGCAGGCTCTCATGGCCACGATCTCTTATGGATTGGGCGGAACATTAGGTGGATTATGTGCAGGTTGGATCTGGGACGCATTCCAACCGCGCGATGTGTTTGTCATGTCCGCTTTGGCTTGTGGATTGGCCGGTATGGCTATTCAAAAACTCCGGCCACGCCGTTACCCATCGCACTAGTTTTACGACATTTACATCGCAGCGTAATTTGGTCCGCCGCCGCCTTCTGGTGTGATCCAAATAATATTTTGACTTGGATCTTTGATGTCGCACGTTTTGCAATGCACGCAATTTTGTGAATTGATCTGCAAGCGGGACTTACCATTTTCCTCAACAAACTCATACACACCAGCAGGGCAGTAACGTTGCTCTGGCCCGGCATAGATTTTGAGATTGAGATTGACTGGTACTGATGCATCTTTGAGTGTTAAGTGAACCGGCTGATTCTCAGCATGATTGGTATTAGAAATAAATACTGATGAGAGTCGGTCAAAAGTGATCTTGCCATCCGGTTTTGGATAGTCGATCGGATGATGTTGTGATGCTGGCTCTAAACACTCATGATCAGCATGCTGGAGATGTACTGTCCAAGGCATATTGCCGCCCAATAGTTTTTGCTCAAGACCTACCATCAAGGTGCCGACGTAAAGCCCTTTGGACATCCATGGTTTGAAGTTACGGGCTTGATTGAGTTCAGTATGTAGCCAGCTATTTTGGAATGCTGCGGGGTAGGCTGAAAGCACATCAGCAGAGCGATTCTCATTGATGGCGGCAACCGCGGCTTCTGCTGCCAACATGCCAGTCTTAATGGCGGCATGGCTACCTTTAATGCGCGAGGCATTTAAGAAGCCTGCATCGCAACCAATCAATGCGCCGCCAGGAAAGACGGTTTTAGGAAGGCTATTTAAACCACCAGCGGTTAACGCACGTGCACCGTAAGCAATGCGTTTGCCACCTTCAAAGGTTTCTCGAATTTTTGGATGCAACTTGTAGCGTTGGAATTCTTCAAAAGGAGAGAGGTATGGGTTCTTATAAGAGAGTCCCACCACAATGCCAACCGCAACTTTATTGTCGCCAAGGTGATATAGAAAAGAGCCGCCATAGGTATCACTCTCTAGCGGCCAACCAGCAGTGTGAACTACAAGTCCAGGCTTACTCTTAGAGGGTTCAACTTCCCAGAGTTCTTTAATGCCAAGGCCGTAGCTTTGCGGGTCGGCATCTTTGTCTAAAGCAAATTTAGAAATGAGTTGTTTGCCTAGGTGACCACGTGAACCTTCAGCAAACAAAGTGTATTTGCCGCGCAGTTCCATGCCCAGTTGAAATTGATCGGTTGGCTGACCTTCTTTATCCAAGCCCATAGAGCCAGTAATCACTCCAGATACTGTGCCTTGTTCGTTATACAAAATCTCTGCAGCCGGAAAGCCGGGAAAAATTTCCACACCCAGGTTTTCAGCTTGTTGACCTAGCCAGCGCGTGACGTTCGCCAGGCTGACAATGTAATTGCCTTCATTTTTAAAGCATTGGGGCAACATCCAGTTGGGAACTCGATATGAGTTCTTTGCAGTTAAAAAGAGAAATTGATCTTGTGTTACTTCTGTATCTAGTGGGGCGCCTAATTCTTTCCAATTCGGAAATAGCTCAGTGAGGGCCTTGGGATCCATGACGGCGCCTGAGAGGATATGAGCGCCAATTTCGGAACCTTTTTCTAGAACGCAAACACTTAGCTCTTTGCCAGAGGCGCTGGCGATCTGCTTAGCCTTGATGGCCGCTGACAGACCAGCCGGTCCGCCACCCACAATCACCAGGTCGTAGTCCATGGACTCTCTGGGCCCATATTGCGCTAACAGTTCCTGGGAATTCATGTTATTTCTCCGAAAAATCTCAAAAATAAGACGTTTATTACTAGTAGTTTAGATCTAAGCAGGGGTTCTCAGTATGAAAAACCAAGCTAGTGCCATTTGGAGCCTAGCCGGACAGGCTAAAGCGTTATGATTACTTTTTTACCATTTTTGGCAATATTAGGACATAAGCGATGAATAAAACCTACCCATCGGCAGTGGATGCCTTGCGGGATATTTTGAAGGATGGCCAGAAGCTCGCAGTTGGCGGTTTTGGTCTTTGTGGGATACCTGAAGCCCTCATTTTGGCGGTGAAAGAGTTGGGTGCGCAGAATTTGACGGCCGTCTCTAACAATGCAGGGGTTGATGGTTTTGGCCTGGGGATCTTATTAAATTCCCGTCAAGTTAAGAAGATGGTTTCGTCCTATGTTGGAGAAAACAAAGAGTTCGAGCGTCAGTATCTGGCAGGTGAGCTGGAGTTGGAATTTACACCGCAGGGGACCTTGGCTGAAAAGTTACGTGCTGGCGGTTGTGGCATTCCTGCTTTCTATACCAAAACTGGTGTCGGCACTTTAGTAGCCGAAGGTAAAGAGATTAAAGAGTTTGATGGTGAGCAATACATCATGGAGCGCTCGATTGTTTCTGACATCTCATTGGTGAAGGCATGGAAAGCCGATCGTTCAGGCAATCTGGTTTATCGACATACTGCTCGCAACTTCAACCCAGTGGTGGCAATGGCTGGCAAGATCACTGTTGCTGAAGTAGAAGAAATTGTTGAGAACGGCGAGTTAGATCCCGCTGAGATCCACACACCAGGCATCTATGTACATCGCCTAGTCATTAATGATAAGCCTGAGAAGCGCATTGAACAGCGCACTCTGTCAGCCGCCAATTAAATAGTTAAAGAAATTTAGGAAGATCAAAATGCCTTGGAATAGAGACGAGATGGCAGCGCGTGCTGCTAAAGAATTAAAAGATGGTTATTACGTTAATTTGGGAATTGGTATTCCTACATTAGTAGCCAATCATGTGCCAGCAGGCATTGAGGTGTGGCTCCAGTCTGAAAATGGCTTGTTGGGTATTGGCCCATTTCCAACAGAAGATCAAATCGATGCCGATTTAATTAATGCCGGCAAACAAACCATTACGACCTTGCCAGGATCATCCATTTTTTCATCAGCCGATGCTTTTGGAATGATTCGTGGCGGCAAAATTAATATTGCCTTCTTGGGTGCGATGCAAGTGAGCGAGCATGGGGATATCGCAAACTGGATGATCCCAGGAAAAATGGTTAAAGGCATGGGCGGCGCAATGGATCTAGTTGCAGGCGTCAAGCATGTCGTGGTTCTGATGGAACACGTTGCCAAGAAAAAAGATGGCACAGAAGAGATCAAAATTCTTCCAAAATGCACTTTGCCTTTAACTGGCCTGCGCGTGATTAGCCGCATCATTACTGACCTTTGTGTTTTGGACATTACTCCTAAGGGTCTCAAGTTGGTGGAATTGGCTCCAGGCGTTACCAAAGAAGAGGTGATTGCTAAAACGGGTGCCCCTGTTGATACAGCGGGTTTCTAACTCCAGTCATCATTTAATGAAATAATGGGATCACCATGTCTGGTTCCAATTATTTCACCTCTCCAAAGCCTAATCAGTCTCAGTCGAACGCTGGGGGC